>Ga0209257_1004646_pt1 | contig 10382 bp, 10 predicted proteins | sample AraplaCvi_mCL_r2_FD_184277 | JGI IMG/M metagenome (GOLD analysis project Ga0209257, IMG submission 184277) | Arabidopsis root microbial communities from North Carolina, USA - plate scrape MF_Cvi_mCL_r2 (SPAdes) (version 2) | ecosystem: Host-associated > Plants > Roots > Endosphere | place: USA...
CCGCTCGGCCATCGCTCTATCGCTCCGTGTCTGCCGCTTCTCGAATTCCGCCCGACACCAGCAGTCGAAGCAATGCAACGCATCAACGCGGCCACGATGGTCGTGATCATGGTGGAATCGCTGGCGTCGCTCGACGCGATTGACGAAATCGCGGCGGTCAATGGCGTCGACATGCTTCTCGTGGGCGCAAACGATCTGTGCAACGCGCTCGGGCTCCCGGGGCAGATCGAACATCCGACTGTCAGAGCCGCCTTCGCGCGTGTGGCGGATGCCTGCAAAGCCAACGGGATCTACCTCGGCGTTGGCGGGCTCGGATCGAATCCCGAACTTGCAAAGGAAATGATCTCGCTTGGCGCCCGCTACGCGACTGCGGGCGCAGACGTCACATTCTTCACCAATGCGGCCATGGCGCACGCAAGGAAATTCCAATGACAAAGATCACCAGCGAGCTCGAAACACGAGCTGTTCCAGCATCTGACGAATCCGACGATACCGTCGTTCACACGCCACAGGATTCGGGAGTTCCCGGATGGGCTCGCGATTTCAGCGTCGTCGACCGGGTTGTGCTCATAACAGGCGCGGGGCAGGGGATCGGACGAGAGCTTGCCCGGCAGTTCGCAGCCTCGGGCGCCACGCCGATCGTTGCAGATCTCAATTTGACAAATGCCCAGAGCGTACGGGACGAGATCGTTGCAAGCGGAGGAAGAGCAAGCGCCCTGCAAGTTGACATTGCCGACGCCGGATCGGTCGACCGCCTCGTAAAGTCGGTGACCGCCGAACACGGTCGCATCGACGTCCTGATCAACAACGCGGCGATGTTTGCTACGCTCGACAAACGTCACTTCGAAATGATTCCTCTGGACGAATGGGACCGCGTCATTCGTGTCAACGTGACGGGACCATTTCTATGTGCTCGCGCCGTGGCGCCGCTCATGCGGTCAGCAGGCTGGGGAAGGATCATCAATGTTTCGTCCGACGCTGTTCCAAAGGGCGTCCGAAACTATCTGCACTACGTGACGTCGAAGTCCGCGATCATCGGGATGACGAACGCTCTGGCGCGTGAGCTGGGGCCTGATGGCATCAACGTCAACTGCATTCGACCAGGCCCGGTCGCCACTGAAGTTGAAAGGGCGGTCAACCCGACGCTCGACCTCAGGCGGCTCCAGTTGTCGCAGCAATGCATCCAGCGCGGGATGGTGCACACAGATCTCGTCGGCTTGATGATCTTTCTGGCAACCCCCGCTGCGGGCTTCATCACCGGTCAGACGATCGCCTGCGACGGCGGCTACACCCACAGCAGTTAAGGACTGAAACATGCGCGAATACCCCAAGTTATTCATCGACGGGCAGTGGGTTCAACCCACCGCTCTGAAGACCGTGGAGCTGTCTGATCCAACGACCGGCACGCCTTTTGCGAAGGTCGCGATGGGCGGAGTGGAGGACGTCGAAGGGGCAGTTGCGGCTGCACGACGCGCCTTTGCGGCCTATTCCCAAACATCGGTTGCGGACCGCATCGCCCTGTTTGACCGGATCATCACTGCGTATGAAGCGAGAATGGACGAGCTATCGGCCGTAATCGCGGAAGAAATGGGCTGCCCGATCAGCGCGCGCGTGCAGGTCTCGGGCCCGCTCACTCACTTTCGCCAGGCTCGCACGGTTCTTGAGAGCTACCACTTTGAATCCCGCATCGGCGACACAATAATCCGGCGGGAGCCGATCGGCGTATGCGCCCTCGTGTCGCCGTGGAACTGGCCGATCCAGACGCTGACCGTGAAAATTGCCTACGCCCTGGCCGCCGGCTGCACGGTGGTCTGCAAGCCGAGCCAGGTCACACCGATCAGCGCAATCCTGCTGACGGAGGTTCTGGAGGCGGCCGAAGTCCCAAGGGGCGTCGTCAACCTCGTCCTGGGGGAGGGAGCGACGGTCGGCGAAGCTCTTGCCGGCCACCCGGACGTGGATCTGATTTCGTTCACTGGCTCGACTGGGGCCGGTGCACGTGTCGGCGCGGTTGCCGCACAGTCGATCAAACGCGTATCGCTGGAGCTCGGCGGGAAATCCGCGAACATCGTTCTTCCCGACGCGGACATTGCAGCCGCCGCACGGTGGAACGTCCAACGATGCTTCTTCAACACCGGTCAATCCTGCCATGCCCCGAGCCGACTGTTGATCCCGCGCCATAAGATGCCGGATGTCCTGCGGGCGATGCGGGAGGAAGTCAGCGAGATCCGCATCGGGGATCCTCGCGATCCGGCGACGACCATGGGTCCCATGGTGAACCGGGCACAGTTCGACCGCGTTCAGCGCTATATAGAGATCGGCCTTGAAGAAGGTGCCACGCTCGTTTGCGGGGGACCAGGCCTGCCCGACGGGCTTAGCAGAGGCGCATTCGTGCGGCCCACAATCTTCGCAGATGTAACGCCTGACATGACAATCGCTCGGGAGGAAATCTTCGGCCCTGTTCTCGCCGTGATCGCCTATGACGACGAAGAGGAGGCAATTTCAATCGCAAACGAAGGTCCGTTCGGATTGGCCGGCTATGTCTTCTCCGGGGACGCCGAGAAGGCTTATCAGGTCGGAAACCGACTACGCGCCGGGCGGGTTTTTTATAACGGTGCAGCAGCCGATCCCGCTTCTCCGATGGGAGGCTACAAGCAGTCCGGCAATGGCCGAGAAATGGGAATCTTTGGCTTGGAGGAATATCTCGAGGTCAAGGCGGTCTTCGGTTTCAAGGAGCGGGCACAGGGGCTTCTGCCTCTAGCTTCGTGACGACGTCTTCTGGCGGCGCGCTCGCTTCGAGCGCCGCCCTTTCTTTCTCCCGGGCGGACAGCTCTTGTCCGACGGAACCGACGAGTGAGACGAGGTCACGGCTTGGTTCATCAAGCTGGTAGCCTTCGCGGAAGAACACCGCGATGTTGCGATCAAGGACCGGATCGGTGACGTCCAGTCGGCACAGTCGCCCCTCATCCAAGTCTACGCGCACCGCGTGGGCTGGGAGGACGGCCAGATGATCGCCATTGACCACAAGGGACTTCAGCAGCGTGACCGAGCCGCAAACCGTCATTTGCTCTGGCGGAGCAACATTGGCTTTTTTCAATGCCGCATCAAGGATCACATGCGATCGCCGGGCCGTCGGACAGACCCACGGATAGGAGACGAGCACCTCCCATTGGAGATTGCGTTCAGAGGCCAATGGGTGCCCCGCGCGAGCGATAACGCAGAGCTTGTCACGGAAAAGAACGCGCTGACGAAGTCCGTTTTCAAGGTCGTAGCACTCCGTAAAGCCGAAAACGAAGTCGAACTCCCTGCGCAGCAGCCCGGTGAGCAAGTCGATCTGTGGAACCTCGACGACTTCCAGCTCTCGCTCCCGGTGGATGTCCCGCCAACGGCTAAGAGCGATGGGCATGATGGAACTGGCGAGGCTCGGCAGGCTGCCCACTCGGATGATGCCCGGGTTCCCACCTTGCGCGCTAAGCAAGGCGCGCGCGGCCAGGCTGATCTCGTCTCGGATCAATCGCGCATGGCAATATAGGATCTCGCCGGTGGCGGTCGGCACGACACCCGACGGGCCTCGCTCAAGAACCCGCATTCCAAGCTCTTCTTCAAGCCGGTTCATGGAGGTGGTGAGAGCCGGCTGCGACATGTCCAGAGCCTTGGCAGCGCTTTTGAGGCTGCCATGTTCGATGATCGTTGCCAGATAAAGAATTTTCTTGGGATCAATCCTCAAGCCGCTCACCAACCGCACCTCCTCAATTTCAGTTGGAACAAACTCATCCAGCACGGCCTCGCGTGACTTGTCACACTACTCTGAATGCTGTCTCCCGGGAAGGGAGAGATAAGTCTATGTTATACCCTATGGCCGTTGGCAGCGGTCTTGTGTGGCGCCACGGCGGACTGTCGAATACAGTTTTTCTCAAGAGATGCCGTGTGGAGGCGGCGCCTAGCTTAGGAGGAAATCATGATCATCAACCGTAGAAACTTTCTCGTCGCTGCATCAGCGGGAGTGGCTCTGACCTTACCGCTTGCACGATCCGTCTTCGCTCAGGACAACTATCCGAGCCATCCTGTCAGTTTCATTATCGGCAATCCGCCAGGCGGAGACGATGACACGCTCAGCCGCTTCCTGGCGGAGCAGATTCGCGCTGATCTCGGCCAGACGATCATCGTCGACAATCGTGGTGGTGGCGCAACCACGGTTGCGGGCAATCTTGTCGCCTCGTCCGATCCCGATGGATATCGCATTCTCTGCCTGACCACATCGGGTATCGTGCAGACCGTGTTGCGCGACAATCTGCCCTACAACCTCGACAATTTTGCACCGATCGTCGGCATCGGCGGATATCCCATGGCCTTGGTCGTTTCCGGGCAATCCGACATCAAGACGATGGACGACTTGATCAAGGTCGCCAAATCTCCTGAAGGGATAACGTTCGGTAGCGCCGGCGCAGGGACCCTTGCGCATCTCACGGCGGTGCGCTTCCTCAAGGAGATTGGCGGCAATGGCGTGCACGTCGCCTTCAAGAACAACCCCGAAGGACTGCAATCACTCGGCGGCGGCTTCATCCAGATGATGTTCCCGTCAGCGCGTGAGGCGGCAACACTTTCCGCGAACGGCCTTCTCCGAGTCCTTGCGGTCACGTCGCCAGAACGAACGTCGAACCTGCCGGACGTCGCCACCATGCGCGAGCTCGGTCATCCGGATATCGACAGCATGCTGTGGTACGGATACATGGCGCCCAAAGGCACTCCGGATGCGGTCGTACAGCGTCTGTCTGATGCAATTTCCAAGGGCGTCCAGAGCGAAGCGTTTCATCAAAAGTTTCAGCCTCTCGCATTCCAGGAGCAACTGCTGACGGGCGGAGCTTTGCGAGAGTTCATGACGGTGCAGGCGCAGCGTTGGCAGACGGTGATCAAGGAAAACAACGTCAAGTTCACCGACTGAACGGTGATCGCCGAGCCCCCGGACCAGCAGTCGCCGGGGGGGCGCCCAATGGCTTGAGGCGAAGAAGCCTCAGAAGGATGTTCAATGAAACGCTACCAGATGTTTGTCGCCGGCGACTTTGTCGATCCGGTGGACGGCGAATTTTTGGCAACCGCAGATCCCTATCGCGGAGAAGATTGGGCGCAAATCCCGCGCGCGAAACCTCATGACGTCGATCGCGCGGTGCGCAGCGCTCATGACGCGATGACGACGGGGCCGTGGTCGAAATTCACGGCGACCCAACGCGGGAAGTTCCTGAACGCGATTGCGGATCTGGTTGAGAAAAACCGGGATCATCTGGCGGAGATCGAGACCCGCGACAACGGGAAGCTCTTGCGCGAAACGCGCGGGCAGCTCGGCGCAATTGCGGAGTGCTGGCGCTACTATGGAGGCTTGGCAGACAAGATCGAAGGGCACTCGATACCCATTGAGAAGGCCGACGCACTCGCTTTCACGACCCGGGAACCAGTTGGTGTGGTAGCGGCTCTGACGGCCTGGAACTCTCCGTTGTGGTTTGCAGCCATCAAGTGCGCGCCTGCGATGGCGGCAGGCTGCGCCGTTGTGGTCAAGCCCTCGGAGTTCGCTTCGGCAAGCACGCTGGAGTTCGCCGCCCTGGTTCAGGAGGCCGGTCTGCCCCCGGGAGTCTTCAACGTTGTCACGGGCCTTGGCCAGGAAGCGGGGTCGGCCCTGGTTGAACACCCCGATGTGGCGAAGATCACCTTCACCGGTTCCGACGTTACCGGCGCGAAAGTCTATGAAACAGCGGCGCGAGCGATGAAGCGCGTATCGCTTGAGCTTGGCGGAAAGTCGCCGAACATCGTCTTCGCGGATGCGAATCTGGAGCTTGCTGCGGCTGGCGCGGTTTCAGGAATCTTTGGCGCATCCGGCCAGATGTGCACGGCAGGCTCACGTCTGCTGGTGCAAAGGTCCATTCTCGATGACTTTACCGATCGGTTGCTCAAGCTTGCTCGCAATATCCGATTGGGCGATCCCATGGATCCGGAAACAGATGTGGGGCCGATTGCCACTCCTCCCCAGTTTCAGAAGGTCATGGAATACTTGGCTGTCGCGCGGGCCGACGGAGCGCGGTGCGTTCTGGGCGGGAAGCCGGCGCTTGGGCCTGGCCTGACCGGCGGCCAGTTCGTGGAGCCCACGGTGTTTGCTGATGTCACGAACCATATGCGCATCGCGCAGGAGGAAGTCTTCGGACCAATCCTCTCCATCATCGCGTTCGACACGGAGCAAGAGGCGATCCAGATCGCCAACGAGATCGACTATGGCTTGGTGGCCGGCGTTTGGACGACCAATATGGGCCGGGCTATCCGGATGTCGAAAGCGCTCGATGTTGGAACTGTGTGGGTCAACACCTACCGCGCCTACAGCTACATGGTGCCCTTCGGTGGCATGAAACGGTCCGGTCTTGGTCGCGAGAGCGGCATTGAGGCTGTCAACGAGTATCTCGAAACCAAGAGCGTGATTATTTCGGTCGCTGAGGAGGCGCCCGACAATCCGTTCATCATGCGGTAGCGGGGGCGTCTCCAACTATCGCATCCGTTTACCTGCGGCAGGGAGGCCGTATCATGAACGAACAAAACAACACCGGCGGCAGTCGGCGGCTAGCAGGCCGCCGCATCCTCATCACAGGGGCCGCCTCGGGCATTGGCAAGGCAACCGCAGAGCTTTTCGCCGTGGAGGGCGCGCTTGTAGCCTGCTTGGATCGCAATGCCGCTGCGGTGACTGAAGTTGCAAGCGCAATCGGCGGGTACGCCATTGCAGCCGACATCACTGACGAAGGCGACATCGCAAGGGCGGCCAACCGGGTTCACGACAATCTCGGCGGGATAGACGGTCTCGTGAATGCAGCCGGGATCATGGCGACGGGCTCCATCCAGGACATGCCCGTCGCACTCTGGCGTCAGATCATCGACGTGAATCTTATAGGGACTTACCTCGTGACGAAGAGCTGCGTGCCCTTCCTGCAGCGCAGCGAGACAGGTACGATCGTCAACATCGCCTCGGCCCAGGGACTGCTGCCGAACGTCGCCAACCACACCGCTTACGCAGCGTCGAAAGGCGCGGTGGTCAACCTCAGTCGCGCGCTCGCCGCCGAGCTGTCTCCCCAGATCAGAGTCAATGCTGTCTGTCCCGGCATGGTCGATACGCCCATGGCGCTGGGCAACGGAGGCAAGGCGGACAACTACGCGATGAAACGCGTCGCTCGGCCAGATGAAATCGCCAGCGCCATTCTATTCCTTACGAGTCAGGAATCTTCGTACGTCACCGGCGCCGCGCTCGCGGTCGATGGCGGACGATCGTTCCACTGACTGGAGGCACCAGACGATGAGCAAACAAGTCAACGCCAAAGACATCGCGAGCGGAGTTATCCTGCTGCTGCTGGCGGCGATCGGCATCTACATCAATCTTGACTACCAGCTAGGGACGGCCAGCCGAATGGGGCCAGGCTACATGCCACTTGTCGTGCTTGTCGCCCTCGGCGTGCTGGGCATGGGCGTTCTTCTGGCTGGGTTCTATGGCTCGCCGGAGCGCCTCGAAAAATGGGCCTGGCGCGAAGTCGGCTTGATCCTGGCAGCGCTGTCGATCTTTGGCGCGATGCTTGAAGATATCGGCATGGCCGCGGCAACGGTGGCGCTGGTTGTCATCAGCGGATTGGCTGACCGTACCCAGACGCTGAAGGGTATTGCGGCACTGGCGGTCGTCCTTGTGGCGATCTGCTGGCTGGTCTTTACCTGGGGACTGCAAATCAGCGTGCCGTTCCTTCCTTCGTTTCTCACCAATCCCTGAGGTCTGCACAGATGCTTGACAATCTCGAGCTCGGGCTCTCGGTAGCCTTCACCTTCCAGAACCTGGCATTCTCCTTTGTCGGATGCGTCATCGGTACCGCGATTGGCGTTCTGCCGGGGGTGGGCCCGGTGGCGACAATCTCGTTGCTTCTGCCACTGACGTTCGGACTGGATCCGATCACTTCCATGATCATGCTCGCCGGCATCTACTACGGGGCGCAGTATGGCGGATCGACCTCAGCGATCCTGCTGAACCTCCCGGGGGAAGTGACCGCGGTTGTCACGACACTCGAGGGGCACAAGATGGCCCGTGCGGGCCGAGCCGGAGCGGCGCTTACAGTTGCCGCGATCGGATCCTTCTTTGCCGGGACCGTGGCCACGCTGGTCGTGGCCGGCGCAGGTCCGCTTCTGACTACGGTTGCAATGGCGTTTGGCCCGGCCGAATACTTTTCGCTCATCTTGCTCGGCCTGATTGCCGCGACCGTCCTCGCCCATGGCAACATTCTCAAATCCTTGGCGATGATCGTTCTCGGCGTCCTGTTCGGGCTGGTGGGGACCGACCTGCAAAGCGGCCAGATCCGTTTCACTCTTGGATTCCCTCAACTGTTCGAAGGCGTCGGCTTTGTGCCGTTGGCGATGGGTCTTTTTGGCATTGCTGAAATCATCCGCAACCTCGAGTGTCCAGAAAACCGATCCGGAACCGTGTCGCGCGTCGGCAAACTGTGGCTGACGAAGGACGAGTTCTCACGGTCGGTGCCTTCGGTCCTGCGTGGCACTGCATTGGGTTCGTTGCTGGGCGTGCTGCCCGGGGGCGGCCTCGCGCTCTCAACGTTCGCCTCGTACATGCTGGAGCGCAAAGTCTCTAAGCATCGGGAGGAGTTCGGCAGCGGGGCTATCGAGGGCGTGGCCGGCCCAGAAAGCGCGAACAACGCCGCCTCTCAAACGTCATTCATTCCAATGCTCACACTCGGGATACCGGCCAATGCGGTCATGGCGTTGATGATTGGCGCTCTCATGATTCAAGGGATCCAGCCAGGGCCGCGGATGATCGACGAGCAGCCGACCCTGTTCTGGGGGCTGATTGCGAGCATGTGGATTGGCAATCTGATGCTATTGGTCATCAACCTCCCGCTCGTTGGCGTGTGGGTTTCGCTTCTCAAAGTACCTTACAAATATCTCTATCCCGCGATCCTCGTGTTCTGTGGCATCGGGGCCTATTCGGTAAACAACTCCGCCTTCGACGTTTATCAGACGGTGGTATTCGGCCTGATCGGTTATGCCCTCATCAAGCTGGAATTCGAGCCGGCCCCGTTGTTGATCGGCTTCGTGCTCGGACCGATGCTGGAAGAGTATCTGAAACGGGCGATGGTCCTGTCGCGGGGGGACGTCAGCGTGTTCATTGATCGCCCCGTGAGTGCCGTGTTCCTTGCGCTAGGGGCGCTTGCACTCGCCGCGATGATTTTGCCAAGTATTCGCCGCCGAAAGGAAGAGGCTATCGCGGAGTAGCAGCGACACCACCCGGCATCAGACCAGAAACGCCGGGGCCTAACATGCCCGTGCATGTTAGGCCCCGGTTTTTGTTCGTCGTTCGTCCGTCGCAGGCAAGACCGTCTCTATTGGTCGACGCTGGTGCGGGCGATCCTGGACACTCTCGGATTTCTTGGCGCCAAGCGCGGCTGCATCGTACAGAACCGCCTGTGGCTGGAGCGGAAGGTGGGAGCAGCGTGCCGGCATGCGTTGTCGTACTCAGTCATGGTGATCACCTGACGGGCGGACTCACGTAGAACGGAACTTCATCGACTTCGCCGAACGGCTGGGTCGCGACAGCGCCAGAGGGCAGGGAACATTCGATACAACGAACAGGTTCAGAATGTCCTCACGGTCCATGAACATGATCTGCGATCGCCTGCTTGCATCGAGCTTGTTCCCGAGCCAGTTCCTTGCCTGTTTCGTTATCTCGCCGCCCGCGACGATGAACGCGTGATCGACGAGAACCCGGCGGTTCACCTCATGGCCAAGCATCATCGTGACCTGATTGTGCATCTCGGCGACATTGGCGTTTCCAGTTTTGGTGACCCCGGAGGAGTCGATCTTGCCCTTCTTTGCCTGAAGTCCGAAATAGAGCGCATCCAGATGTCCTTGCCATATTCCAGTGCCTTGGCAGCGTGGCCGGCGGATGTGATCCGGTAATACCCCAACTGCCTAAACATCGGGAGCAGGATGTTCTCTATGAGCTCGTCCTCGGAACAGCGGTCGAGGAACGCAGCCAATTCCGCGCGCTTCTTGACCTCTTCCGGATGGAACGGACGGTGTGGGTTCGATAACTCCGAGATCCGCTTCGTCGCTATATGACGAAACTGAAGCGTCGAGGTGTCGTCGAAGAACGCCTCGTAGCCCTCTCGTCGTAAAGGGGCGTTGTGCGTCGCAAGCGCGACGGTTCTGTCCGCGTCACCTTCGACGTCATCCGACCTGTCCATCAGGACGCGGGAAGAATTCGGTGATGTAATTGCTAGATCGACACGGGAAGCCTGGCAGATCGCCTATTACGCACTCGGCCAAGGCACGCAGATTTCTTGACTTGAACTGCATTCGACGTCCCAGAT
>Ga0209257_1004657_pt1 | contig 10340 bp, 19 predicted proteins | sample AraplaCvi_mCL_r2_FD_184277 | JGI IMG/M metagenome (GOLD analysis project Ga0209257, IMG submission 184277) | Arabidopsis root microbial communities from North Carolina, USA - plate scrape MF_Cvi_mCL_r2 (SPAdes) (version 2) | ecosystem: Host-associated > Plants > Roots > Endosphere | place: USA...
ATATCCAGAACGAGTCCCCCGGCAAGGACAAGGAAGCCAACTGGCTGCCCGCGCCGAAGGGGCCTTTCATGATGGCCATGCGACTCTACTGGCCGAAGGAAGAGGCGTTGGAAGGCAAGTGGACGGCACCGACGCTGAACGTCGCGTCCTGACCGGGATCTCCGTCGGACCAACAGCTCCTAGCGCACCCTCAGTCCCATCCGAGAACGTTCGCTTCTGGTCGTTGCGCATCTGCCCGGCGCGCCCCTCGGCGTAGCTAACGCCCGCTTCTGACCAAGGCGACCGTAGGCCCGACTCTCTCACGGGCCCGTGCGCACCTCTGCTCGGTTAACCTCGGGAAGATGGATGCTCAGCCGTTCCCGTGGCCGGGTGGGCCCTGCAAGTGCACGAAACCACCTGACTGAGCGGAGAAACTGAACGCCTGGCTTAGGCCACCCGCTGCCATTACCGACTTCCTTGGTGGTGAAGAACGGTCCGGCGGCGCGTTCCATGACGTCCACGCTCATGCCCGCACCGTCGTCGATCACCTCCACGACGACGAATGCGTGTTCGCCCTCCTCGAACACTTCCGGATCCGGGCAGGTTGCGCGCGAACGCCAGCAACTGGCGGGTGAGCAGAGTGCCGTGATCGGCAGTGCGTGAACCAAGCGTGCTTCATGAGGCGTGGGAATTGCGTCAACCATGATACGTCCCCGTTTCAGGTCGGAAGCCAGGTGTCTTGCTGTCCGCGTGCCGATTGATCTAGCGCTGGAGGCGGCACCCCTGACTAACGAAGGAACCCGTACGGGACTCGAACAAGCTCAGCCGTTCATGCACTTATCACTCGCAGCATTTGCTATGAGTAGCCGATGGACAGAAGGCATGTAGCGTACGGGCGGGCGCAAGCCCGTAGAGGCGAAATGCGGGTTCTATTTGTAGAGGATGAAGCCGACACCCGGGTGTTGGTGGCTGCTGGGCTCGAAATGCATGGCTTTGGCGTGCGCCTTGCTGAAGACGGCCTAGCGGCGATCCAAGCTCTGCGGGAGGATTTGTTTGACTTGGTCCTTACCGACGTCTGCATGCCCAATGGCGTGAGCGGGATCCAAGTTGCCGAAGCGGCAGCTCGACTCCAGCCCTCCGCACGGGTGCTCATCGTATCGGGTTACGCGCCCGGACAACTTCCGGAGTTACCTCATGGTACGCGCTACTTGGCTAAGCCTTACCGGACGACGGACCTGATCTCGACGCTACGAACGATGCTGGAATGCTAAGCGAGCGCAGTATTGGCCCGGATGGCCTTTCCGGGGCATTGCTCTCCTGCGGCGAGCTATGCATCTCCCTCAATCGAAGTCGGGGCGGTAAGGACCCTGCTCGTTATCGCCGCCGGCTGACTCCGAGTGCGCCAAGCCTAACTTCTCAGCAACCGCCAAGACGGCGAGATCGGTTGTAGTGATGAGGGCGGGTGACATGCCCCGATCGCATGTCAGCTCCACCGGGCAACTTCCGGATACAGCTTGAAGGTGCGCCTCAAAGGCGCACGTGGGGTGCCGGAAGAACCAAAGGCCACGATCGTCAGCGCCGGGATGACGAACATCCAGCTTCGAAATCGTGAGCCCTGGATACAGCATAAGAAGCTTCTGAGTGATGATATCAATGTCGCGCACGATGGGCTCTCGTCAGACTTGAGGTCAGGTCGTACCAGCAACTCCGTTGGCAAATGCCTGATGCGATCTGGTGGCTGCGGGGGATGAATCGGGCTCGCGATCGCGAAGGTCTGCACATGCACTAGGGCTTCCCTCCTAGGGCCTTGACTATGAGGCCCTGCTCGTAGACGGCTTGCGCCAGTTCGGTCATCCGAACCGCGAACTCGCGGCCGTTGACGAAGAAGATGGTGAACTTACCGCCCCCGTCGGAGGTTCTTTCGACCGCAGACATGTGGACGATGTGGCGCGGGTTGATCCAGTTTTCGCCGAGCTTAAGCAAAAGTGTCTTCCCTAGCAGTGCGAGCCAATTTCACCTTGTGGGGCCCACGCCCACAACATGCGTGCGATCCACCGCATTTGCAGCCGAGCATCCATCTCCCCATCTCTAGCCCTTTAGTGGCTCGAGCGATCTGGTACTTGTGCCATTGCGAAGTCTTCGTAGGTCCGATCGGCGTCCAGTGCTTGCAGCCTTGCCGTAACGTCCTGGAACACCTCGCGGGTGAGTTCGCCAACGATTACTTGTAGCTCCGGCGGACTCATCCCGCCTTCCGCCCTTGATCCGCGAAATCGTGGCAGCAGCCTGTCTCTAGACAGTAGAGCGAATCGCCTATCATCTGAAACGTAGATGCGTCCGCACTTGCGCAGCATCTCAACGGTCACATCTCCAACTGTAGAGCGGATGGACATCGGACTCTCAACCGTCAACCGCGAGCGCCACGATTGCAGCAATGCCTGCGCCGACGGTGCACCAATACGCCATCAGCATGAGCGAGCGATGGCGAGCGCAGTAGCGTCCGCCTGCATCGTCTGTACTATCCAGATATTCTCGAGACAGGAGATACAGCATCGTGCTGCGCGCGCTCAAAGCGGTTCGCCCATGCCAATGAGTGGGCTGAGCCGCGTGCGACCACTGTTGAGGATGTCGTGACCTCAAGCCCCGCAGAAACGTCATCCATATGATGGTCTCAAGCGCGATGGCGCTCGCAAACACAACGCAGGCGATTACGGTTTCCGGCTTCATTGACATGCTCGTGACAGCTCAACCTAGCACGCGCGGACCCAAAACGACATCGGCGAAGAAATTCAGCTTCGCCGATGGCTCCGTTCGACTCGAACCGTAAGGCTTAGCCGTTCTTGTGGCCCAGTGCGCTTGATACGCGTGCTCTAAAGTAGTTCGGTCAGGAGAGCTTGGCGCCATCCTCAGTCTCCTCCTGCTCACGTGACCATGCTGTTATGGGTCCAGAACTACTGGCGGTTGATCAAAGCGCGCAATTCCATCTTTCGCTGCCAGCACTGCGGCCTCAATCCCCTCCGACCAGGTGGTAAACATTCCGACGTGGACGAGCTTGTTGTCGTTACTGAACTGAAGGGTGAAGTACCAGCCAGCGGGAGTAGCGCGCCTTGCCTCGACTACGTAGTCCGCGTATCCGCGGCGCCCTAAGAAGCGGATTGCTCTCACATCGTCGTACACGAATGAATCCATGAGTCTCCGAAGGGTGAGCCAGGACGAGCCGGCCTATTGCTATGAGAATGGCGACCCGAGCCTTCTGAATGGAAGATGCGCTTGCGGCGGCCCATGTAGTGTGATGCCGGACCGAGCGGTTCAGCCAATTGCACAAGGTAGGCTCAAGCTTGATCCTTGAGCACACGCGCAATCTGACATGGACGCTAGAGCCAAGTCCTTAGCGCATCAGCATCCGCTAGCGCAGAAAGATGCGGGGCTCGTCGATGGTAATCGCAGGAGCTCTAGGCCGTTGTAGCGCTCGCGCCAATCGCGCAGTGGCCTGGCACGGAGGCAACTCTCCAGCGAGAACTGCTTCGCATTCCGAATGTCCGATGCCAAGAGTGCAACTAGGTTTGCGCACTGCTGACGCAATTGTGTGTCGCTATGCGTCACCTTGTTGACCGCGGCGAGGAGCTCTTCAAGGGTCAACAAGTTCCCATCCGCGACTGGACTAAGCCCCTTTCGGAGCCTCATCGACACGCGGGCGAAGAGATGGCTCGCTTCATCGCGGTGCGACAAGAAAGGCAGTCCTTCGTTCTCGGCGCGCTGTAATGCCAAATCGTCCTCAGTGACCGGGCGTAGGAAACTTCGATCTCTCTTTTCATTCGTGAAGATTTGCATTTCAGTTCTCCGGAGCGTACTGCGGTTAGGCTTGGTTTGCGGCTTCACTGTCGCTGTTGCATGCCGCGTCGACCTTGGCCGAGACGACAATCTCCGTCTTCGAGTTCGCTACACGGACATGAACTTCATTCTTCTTGAGATAGGGAATGGCAAACGCCTGGTCGTAAGTTGCCCAGTACACCTGATCGTCGGCCGACCACCGTGACCCTGACAGTGCTTGCATTAGGTCACGCTTAGCAGCGGTGCGGCTCTCCTCCGTGTCGGCACCGCGGTATCCAAGTACGGCAACCAATGTTTCCGGCGATTCATGGACTCTTACCGTCGGATCGTCCGGTAGCGGTGCCTCCCCAGCGGCCAAGTTGTTGGAGAGGAAGAATGCAACTCTCCAGCCGTGCCTCTCGCGCATGCGTAAGGCGCTGGGGAACATCGTGGACTCGTCGTCGCCCTGGTACGTCGGATAGGTCATCTCCATCTTCTCTAAGGCTTCGTTGTCACCGTAGATGTAATCCTCTAGCTTCTCGCGTGCGACACGCACCGCCGCGTCATGGCCTCCGTCCGCAGAGGTATGCACAAACAAGGCTGGGGCGTAGCGCCTGATCTCCACGGGGCCGACGAGGTCCTCCATTCGGTAGGCTGGCCTCGCGTCGAGTCGGATGCCGAAGAACCTCGGTATCGACTTGAGTACGTCTGTGAACAACGGGGCAGTTGCGCCGCTCATGATGATCTCCGTTCAGCCGTCGCCGCGGCATCGTCGGAAAACGAACCCGTAACTCGGCGGCGATGGGTGTGTGATGCAAATGGCCCGCAGCGCCAACGAATAGCCAACCCGACCGACATGGGGCGCTTGAGCTCAGGGAAGGTAGGAGCGGGGCGTGCTGTGCGGCCGGATGGCCAGTACGACGATGCGCCGTAGTGCCATTGGAGAGTGCGCCAACTGCTGTTACTAACTCGTGACTTAAAGAAGCGGTCCGCCTTCTCTTCGGTCAGCGTGAGACTATCAGTGTCCGTCGAACATGTCGGCGAGTCCAGGCTGCTCATCTGCCTGTACGGGCCGACGCTGATACACGTTGATCTGAAGTTCGTGAAGTCGTCGGACTTGAGCCATCTGGTCGAGCGGCCAGCGGTGCTATTCGCACGTGACCCGGCGAAACTCGAGTCGGTACTTGAAGCGGCAGCCATCGAGTGGCCGGAAGCCCCGCCAGAATGGTTCGAGCAGAGGGCCTGGATCTGGCTGCACTACGGAGCGACAAAGCTGGCTCGCGGCGAAATGTTCGAGGCGCTAGGAATGCTGGCCTTTTTTCGGGATCAGGTGCTCGGGCCGATGCTGCATCGTCGGGCAGGGCGCTTGCAGCGTGGCGTTCGCAGGATCGAGTTGCTCGGTGGGCCCGCCCTTGGCCGGCTCGCAGAAACCGTCGCAACCTTCGATAAAGAATCCGTGCGTGCCGCCTTCCTCAATGCGATGAACCTGTACCTTGACCTGCGCGCGGATGAACCACCGACTCAACCGGTTGCCTCCATGCCAGCAGCGATTAGGGAGTACCTGGCAAGAACTTGACCCTTCCTGCTACGAGGGGCTGGGCCACGTCAGTGGCCCAGTTCGTGCCGTTTCCGCTTCTGGCCGATAGCGGACATTCATAGCGGAGCCGCGACAGAACAGCGCAAGGATCCACCCAGCCGCCCCCCCGGAGATCACGCTATGCGTCTGCCTTGGCGCGAGGCTTCAATCGGAAGCTAACCCCCAAGCGGTTGATCGCATTCATCGCAGCGATAGTCAGCGTCAAGTCCACTAAGTCCTTTTCGGAGAACGCCGCAGCGGCCGCAGAGTATGCCGCGTCGGAGGCATGCGTCTCGCTGACTCGAGTGACTTCTTCGGCCCACGCCAGGGCTGCCCGCTCCTGCTCCGAGAACAGATACTCAGCTTCGTGCCAGACCGGAACAAGGACGACGGTGTCCACCGACATCCCTTCCTCGATGACATCGCGTGTATGGATGTCGATGCAGTGGGCGCACCCGTTCAGCTGGGAGACCCGCAAGAACACCAAATGGATCAGTTTGGCCGGCAGGGCCGTGCCCGTCGTGACGAAGTGGTGCAGGGCCCCAATTGCCTTGGCACCCTCGGGGGAAACCGTAAACCAGTTAGCGCGTTTCATCGTGCGGAAGTCCTTGTTGAAGAGGTTGCTGAGCTGGCCCATTACCAGCCCATCAATCCTGTGGACGTCCAAGCCCCGCAAGTCGTGACAGGCTGGCAGCTTAGCGGCCGCGCGCGCGCAGACGTCGCGGGTTGGTTGTCCGTCGAACTACGTGAATCGGAGGTGCCAGGAGTGCCTTCCGCCGCGGGCCACCCCAGATGGGGCTAGGTCGCAAGCCGCAGGGTAGTCACACTTTGCATCGCCGCTACGTCCTGGGTAGGAGCAGGAGAACTACATGGACAAGTCCACCCTCGTCTTTCAGCGACATCGCGCTCGGCTATTCGGCATCGCGTACCGGATGCTAGGGACGCCTGGAGATGCCGAGGACGTTCTGCACGATGCATGGCTCCGCCTTCAGGCCCATGGCCTGGAGGAGCTTGAAGACCCCGAAGGATGGCTTATCACCGTGACAAGCCGCCTATCTCTAGATCGCTTGAGGCGGGCGAAGGCGGAGAGGGAGCGTTACGTGGGGCCATGGCTGCCGGAACCCTTAGCGCCAGAATCCGACCAGCCCGAACTTGTCCACGAACGTGACGAGAGTCTGAGGCTTACTTTTCTGCTGTTACTGGAGCGGCTGAGCCCCGATGAACGCGCGGCCTTTTTGCTGCATGACGTTTTCGAATACAGCCATGGTGAGGCCGCAAAGATTCTGGGCATTGCCGACGAGGCTTGCCGGCAACGCGCTCACCGCGCCAAGGTCCGGCTACGGGATGGCCGGCCGCGCTTCGAAATCGACGCCGCCGCACACAGCCGCTTGCTGAATCGCTTTATCGACGCGATGGCGCGACCATCACTCGAAACTTTGCGGGCACTGTTTGCTGAGGATGCCGTCCACATCAGCGATGGCGGAGGTATAGTCCGCGCCTCGCTGCACCCCTTGTGCGGCGCAGATCGTTTGGCGCGCCTGTACCTCCAGATCGCGCGTCACTTGCCGCCGGCTACCCGATACGAGCTCGGAACGCTCAACGGCCTGCCGGCCGTGTTCTGGCTCGAACAGGGGGCAGTCACCGGCGCAATGTGGATCGATACCGATGGGGCGCAGATCACCGCAATTCACTCGCTACGTCACCCGGGGAAGCTCGCAAGACTCGGGCTCGTCGTGTCATCACGGATCTCGGGTTCGAAGTAGACACATCCCTACCGCCCTATGGTTCGCCGTCCCGTTCCCTACGAATCGAATCGGCCTGGCCAGTGTCCGCTTCTGGCCGATAGCGGACATGCTTTGTGTAACAAACTGATTTGCAAGGAATTCTTGGCGAGTCGTCGGAACTAGCGCCTTCTTGTGGCTCGTCCGCGCGGAACTAGCGCGATCTCGGGCACCTTCGATAGCGCGGCGATGAGCCGCCATCGGCTAAGCCATTGACTCGCCAAGTCGAGCACTAGGGCGTTCGCCGAGAACCCACACTGTGGGAAGGGCGAAAAGCGGAAACCTTGGCGCGCGAATTGGAAACCTTGCAGAAAAATAAGGGAAACCGCATCCCCACGAGGCGCTATGAGGGACTAGCTGGGGCGCCGCAAGTTGTTCGGTGCGATCTCAACACTTGCGCCCGAGGGGGCATCCAGAGAACGCCAACTGGGACCCCACCTTGAACGCCGCGGGGAGCGCAACCTCCTCGCGGAATCCCACTCTCTGCGCCAGGCTTTGCAAAAAGGCCGCCTAATCGCGGGTCTTTTGTGTCCGCGGTACACTCGTCCCAACATTGACCCCAACATAAGCATCCCGCCCCGCTAGGGTCCAGCCCGCCCGCGCCTGCGACCTGAGAGCGACCTGCTGGCCACCGGGATGACGCGCAGCCAGATCGCCCAGCGCACCGGCCTGAGCCCGGAGTACATCACCATGCTTAAGCAGGGCGACCGGGGCCAGCGCATCGGCTTCAGTGCCTATACCGCCCTGCAGCGCCTGAGCGAGACGAGCCATGCCAACGTACATCCCCTCCAGGCGGAAGGCTGGCAGCGGCCGCCGCCGACGCGGTGGACCCCACCGATTGAGTGACCCTGTGGCGCCCGTCCGCCTTGGGCTGCCCTAGCGAAGCGCGCGCCAGAAGGGCGCAGGCTGGGGCCCGCATGGACATCAACTGGGAAGGGGCGTCGCTTCATTGGGGGCGATAGGAATTGGTGCGACGACGTTGGGTTATCTGGCTCGCCGGCTGATCGACTCGCTCTTGGGGCGCGGCCTCGAGAAGTACAAAGGAGACTTGCAGCCTGAAGCTAACCAGTACAAGGCCGATCTACAGCGCCTGACAACGGAGCACTCCGTCCGCTTCCAACGACTTCATGATGCAAGCGCTGACGCAGCAGCAGAAATCTACGCGCGCCTTCTGGCCCTCGACGAAGCACTTTTTTCGGCGCTGCGTTCGTTTCAACATACCGGCGACATGCCGCTGGATCGAAAGCTGAGTGAAGTTGCCAAGCTCCACAACGACCTGCGCCACTACTACCTGCCGCGTGCAATCTACTTGTCGAGGAACAACTGCACCAATACCGTGGCCATCCACTCGTAACGTTCATGCCGGTTTTCGGCAGCGGTGAAGTCCAGAGCGCGAGTGCCATCCAGCACTGTTTGCACCTGCTCAATGGTGCGGATTTGTGATTCGTCCAAGCTGATGATCATCCAGGCAGATGATAAACCGTCCCCATCCACGCCGCCCTTCGGCGTGTCAACCCTTGGCTTGCAGCTCTGCGCCCAGGCTCATCATCGGCTGGAAACGCGTTCGTCCAGGCTCATTCGCCGTTGGACAACGCTTAAGAGACGAATCGACTCAACTTTAAGACTTTTCTTATATATGGGCCGGCAACGGCCTCGTAGCGTCGGTCCCTAGATGAACGTTGTTCGTCTGGCGCGATTTGCGCCGCACATTTAAGGAGTCAGAGATGTTGAAGGAACTCAATCCGACCGAAATCGCACAGGTGTCCGGTGGCATTCTGGGCGTCTCCGGAGAAACATTTGGCTGCGCGGTTGGTGGAGCTATCGGCGGCGCGCTGGGCGGCGGTCTTGCGGGCGGTGCCGCCGGCTGCATTGCCGGCGGTGCTTACGCAAACTATGTCGGCAACCCAAGTGGTGGCGGCCGAACCAGTGGTGCGGGCGCCGCTTGGGGTTACGTGTACTACATGTTCCAGTGATCGACCCGGGGCCGACACAGATGTCGGCCCCCCACCAAGAGGTGGATTCAATGAATCGCATGTCTCAAGGTCTGATTGTGATGGCCTCGGTCCTTGTTCTGTCCTTTCCTTTGAAGGTCGTAGTTCCTGCAGATCTCATGATTTGGGCTCTTGCTTTGGTGGCTGGAGCGTCGGCATGGTGCGCCCGATGGTTTGCGGAACGAAAGAATCGAAAATGAAGTCAGCGGGGCATTGACCCTCCAATCAGAGGCGTGGGAGTGTGCCTTCGCTTGTTTGGCTACGACCAGCAGCGAGTCGAAGAAGCCGCGCGGCAGGCCTCGATTCACGACGAGATCTTGGCCATGCCGATGGGCTATCACAGCCTGATTGGCGATATGGGCACGACGCTCTCGGGCGGCCAGAAGCAGCGCGTGATCCTGGCTCGCGCGCTTTACCGTCAGCCCCGAATTCTGTTCTTGGATGAGGCCACCAGCCACCTCGATGTAGAACGCGAGCGGCTCGTGAACGACGCCGTGCGCCAAATGAAGCTCACCCGCATCATCATCGCGCACCGGCCAGAGACCATCGCCAGTGCTGACCGCGTGCTCGTCATGCATCACGGGCGAATCGTACAAGAAGTACGCGCGCAACCGATTCCGTCGGCCTCCGATGGAGTCGTTGCATGAGCGGCAACAGCGCCGTAGCCCGGGTAAGCGAAGCGCACCCGGGGGCTCTTCGAGCGTGACGTTACGGGCTCCCGGGTGCGCTTCGCTTACCCGGGCTACGAAGCAGTGATGCGTTCAACCTGCGACGCAGCTACCGTTCGCGACTTCTTCGCGTTGATGCGGTTTACGCGCAAGCGAACACTCGCCCCCGGAGCTCAAAAACTCCAATCACACACCGGTTCCCACCTACGTAAATCTGGTGGGATTTTTGTGCCCAGGTTCCACGAGAGCACAAAGCTCGACGCAGTTCGTTCCGCGTCGGGAGGGGGCAGCCATACAAAACCCGACAAGGAAAATCTGCCCGCCGTGTGTGTGCGGTTTTTGACCTCCCGACATCCTTGCGAATCCCCGCAAGGCTTTCCCGTTGTCAAAGGAGCGACTCATGCGAAAGACTCAACGTCCGGCGAAGCGCCGGACTTACTGCTATGCCTTCGGCGATGCCGCGCGCGACCACGTCGTGCGTACCCGCGATCAACTGCTGCTACATGCAAGGCTCGCCGCCGCGTGCGTCCAGCACGAC
>Ga0209257_1004658_pt1 | contig 10339 bp, 9 predicted proteins | sample AraplaCvi_mCL_r2_FD_184277 | JGI IMG/M metagenome (GOLD analysis project Ga0209257, IMG submission 184277) | Arabidopsis root microbial communities from North Carolina, USA - plate scrape MF_Cvi_mCL_r2 (SPAdes) (version 2) | ecosystem: Host-associated > Plants > Roots > Endosphere | place: USA...
ATAGTCCGGATGAAAGAAGACGGTGCTACAGGGCCTGCATGGCCCTGCGCCCGCCTGTTTGCCTTGCGGCGTTTTTCGCTCACTTTTCGCGGAGAACGTTAGTGTTTACTGGAATCATCGAAGGCGTCGGCCATCTGGCCGCACGCGATCCCCTCGGCGGCGATGTCCGCTTCACCTTCCATGTCGGCAACCTGCCGTTCGAGCACGTGCAGCTGGGCGAGAGCATCGCCATCAACGGCGTGTGCCTGACCGTCATCGCCCATGACGCCACTTCGTTCCAGGCCGATGCCTCGACCGAGACGCTGGGCCTGACCACGCTGGGCCAGCTGGCGCCGGGTGCGGTGATCAACCTGGAGCGCGCCATGCGTCCGACCGACCGCCTCGGTGGCCATCTGGTCAGCGGCCATGTGGACGGCCTCGGCCAGGTGCTGTCCATCCATGAGGACGCGCGCGCCCAGCGCTGGCGCTTCGCGGCGCCGGCCGGTCTGCTGCGCTATATCGCCAAGAAGGGCTCCATCTGCGTGGACGGGGTCAGCCTGACCGTCAACGAGGTGGATGACGCCGGCTTCGAGGTCGCGCTGATCCCGCATACCGTGGCCAACACCGCCTTTGCCGCCACCGGCGTGGGCAGTGCGGTCAATCTCGAAATCGACCTGGTCGCCCGTTACGTCGAACGGCTGGTCGCCCCCCAGGTACAGGACACCCGCGCATGAATTTCGCTCCCATCCCCGAGATCCTAGAGGACATCCGCCTGGGCCGCATGGTGGTCATCGTCGATGACGAAGACCGCGAAAACGAAGGCGACCTGATCATGGCCGCCGAACTGGTCAAGCCGTCGGACATCAACTTCATGGTCACCCACGGCCGTGGCCTGGTGTGCCTGCCGTTGACCCGCGAACGTGCCGCCGACCTCGGCCTGGCGCCGATGGTGCAGGCCAATACCGCCCAGTTCCAGACCAACTTCACGGTCAGTATCGAGGCCGCCGAAGGCGTCACCACGGGCATTTCGGCCTACGACCGCGCGCATACCATCCGCACGGCGGTGAAGCCCGATGCCAAGCCGGCCGACCTGCACCAGCCGGGCCACATCTTCCCGCTGATCGCCCAGCCGGGCGGCGTGCTGACCCGTGCCGGCCATACCGAAGCGGGTGTGGACCTGGCCATGCTGGCCGGGCTGGAGCCGGCCGGGGTGCTGGTGGAGATCCTCAACCCCGATGGCAGCATGGCGCGCCGCCCGGAGCTGGAGGTGTTCGCGCGCGAGCACGGCCTGAAGATCGGCTCCATCGCCGACCTGATCGCCTACCGCCTGGCCACCGAGAAGACGGTCGAACGGGTCGATGAGCGTGAGATCGACACCGAATTCGGCCCGTTCAAGCTGGTGACCTACCGCGACCGGATCGCGCACGACCTGCATTTCGCCCTGGTCCGCGGGACGCCCGACACCCAGCCGACCCTGGTCCGGGTGCAGGTGGAGAACCCCTTGGCCGATCTGCTGCACTGGCGGCGCGACGATTTCGGCGTGGCGTCCACTGACGCCCTGCGCGCCATCGCGGCCGCCGAACGCGGCGTGATGGTGGTGCTGTCGGCCCCGCGTGACAGCAACAGCCTGCTGGCCCGCCTGCGCCAGCAGCCGCAGCCGGTCACTCCGGGCAAGGACAAGGACGTGAGCCAGTGGCGCCGCAACGGTGCCGGCGCCCAGATCCTGTCCGACCTGGGCCTGGGCCAGCTGCGCGTGCTGGGCACCCCGCGCCGCCAGATCGGCCTGGCCGGCTACGGCCTGGAGATCATCGAAACGGTGGGGAGCCCGTCATCGCATGCGCGCTGACGCCCCACGATTTGCTTCGCAAACCGCGGGCCCCTCTTACCATCACCCAGACCCCCGCCGCTTTGCGGCAGCCCCCTGACTCAGGGGGCTTTTCCACCCGACCCGTCCCGCAGCGTGCCGCAATCCGGCTACGCGCGGCCATGCGCTAGAATATTCATCTATTAAATGGACCCCACGCCGATCATGAGCCACTACGAAGGCGATCTCCGGACACCGGAACAGGCCCGTTTCGCCATCCTCGCCAGCCGCTGGAATGCCCGCATCACCGACGTGCTGGTGGCCGGCGCGCGCCAGAGCCTGGCCGGCAACGGGATCCAGGAAGCGGCCATCGACGTGATCCGGGTGCCGGGCGCGTGGGAACTGCCGCTGGTGGCCGCGCGCCTGGCGGCGGCGCACGAACATGCCGCGATCATCGCCCTGGGCTGTGTGATCCGTGGCGACACCCGCCACTACGAACACGTGGCCGACCGCTGCGCCGAAGGCCTGATGCGTGTGCAGCTGGATTTCGGCGTGCCGGTGCTCAATGGCGTGCTGGCGGTCGAACGCGCCGAGGATGCCGAGGCCCGCGCCGGTGGCAGCCACGGCAACAAGGGTGAGGAAGCCGCACTGACGGCGTTGGAAATGGTCAATCTTCTGGAGCAGTTGCCGTGAACAAGTCAAACCCGGGCAAGCCCTCCGGCAAGCCGGTCCGCCGCGATGGCATCGACCCGGTGCTGCGCTCGCGCGCGCGTCGTCGTGCCCTGCAGGCGATCTACGCCTGGCAGATCTCCGGCGGCAACGCGCAGGCCCTGATCGCCCAGTTCGCCCACGAGCAGGCGCGCGAGATCGCCGACCTGGCGTATTTCGAGGCGCTGGTGAGCGGCGTGCTCGACCACCGCAAGGACCTCGACGAGGCACTGGATCCGTTCGTGGACCGCGGCATCGAGGAAGTGGACGCCATCGAGCGCGCCGCGCTGCGCGTGGCCGCGTTCGAGCTGCGCTACCGCATGGACGTGCCGTACCGCGTGGTGATCAACGAAGCGATCGAATCGACCAAGAAGTTTGGTTCCGAACACGGCCACACCTACGTCAACGGCGTGCTGGATCGCGCTGCGGTGGAGTGGCGCAAGGTCGAAAGCGGGCACTGAGCCGGGTCGGGGAACGCCCATGTCCCTCGCCGAATTCTCCCTGATCGAACGCATCCGCACGCGCACCCGCGCGCGTGCCGATGTGGTGCTCGGCATTGGCGACGATGCCGCGCTGCTGCAGCCGCGTGCCGGCGAGCAGCTGGTGGTCACCGCCGATACCCTCAACAGCGGCGTGCATTTCCCGGCTGAAACCCCGCCCTACGACATCGGCTGGAAGACCCTGGCGGTGAACCTGTCCGACCTGGCCTCGATGGGCGCACGCCCGGCCTGGTGCGTGCTGGCGCTGTCGTTGCCGGACGCCGATCCGGACTGGATCGATGCCTTCGCTGATGGCTTCTTTGCCCTGGCCGACGCCCATGACATCGTGCTGGTTGGTGGCGACACCACGCGCGGCCCGTTGTCGCTGTCGGTGACCGCGATGGGGCAGGTGGCGCCGGGTGCGGCACTGCGCCGCGATGGCGCGCAGGTGGGCGACGATGTCTGGGTCAGCGGCACGCTCGGCGATGCCGCCGTAGCCCTGCGCGCCTGGCAGGGCGGTACCCTCGATGTGCGTCGGCCGGCCGAAGATGCGCCGGTGGACTACCTTCGCCAGCGCCTGGCCCGGCCCACACCGCGGGTCGCCCTCGGTGCCGCGCTGGTAGGCGTGGCGCACGCGGCCGTCGATATCTCCGATGGCCTGCTGGCGGACCTGGGCCACATCTGCGAACGCAGTGGCGTAGGCGCGCGCGTGGACCCCGAGCGCCTGCCGGTGTCCGACGCAGCGCGTGCACGGGTGGGTCTGACCCATGCGCGCGAGGCCGCGCTGCGCGGCGGCGACGATTACGAACTCTGCTTCACCGCCGCCGCTGCGCAACAGGGGGCGGTCGAGGCCATCGCCGCGCGCCTGGGACTGCCGCTCACCCGCATCGGCGCGATCGTGGCAGGCCAGGGCGTGGATGCCGGTGGCGAAACCACCGGCCATCGCGGCTACGAGCACTTCACCGAGCTGTAGCGCCGGGCCGAAGCGCTCACCAATCGCAGGACAGCCCCAGCTGCGCGCCGGTTTCACGGTAGCCGCCATCGCCGCGCGTCAGCGCCAGCCCGCCCCATGCCGAAACGCCCCGGCCGACACCGACGCGGGCGCCCGCGCCGAGCGCGTAACGGTTGCGCGGGGTGCTGGCGCGCAGGGCCTCGTCGTCGAAGGCGATGCCGTTGCCGGCCCCGTCGCGGTACCAGTTCGCCGTTGCGTACGGCCGCAGGGACATGGTGCCACTGCTGCCGTCGGGCGCGCCTTCCACGCGCATGCCCAGCCGGCCCGACAGGCCCTGGTCGCCCAGGCTGCGTACCGTGGTGCCGTTGCGCTCGCGATGCACGTCCATGGCGGCATCGGTATGGAGCAGTTGCAGCTCCGGCTGCAGGCTCAGCGCCGTGGCGCCGATGCGACCGATATCCAGGCGGTAGCCGACTTCCAGCGACGACTGCCACAGGTCCGCGTCGTAGCGCTCGGTCTCCAGGCCATCGCCTTCCACGCGGTTGCGGAACCTTCCGCGCTGCACCGATGCATCCACGGACACGGCGTCATTGCGCCAGTTCCCGTACACGCCTGCCGCGCCGCCTTCCACCTTGCCGCGTGCGCGGTAGCCGGTGAGGGACGAGCGCGAGGTCGCCTGCGACTGCGCGGCGGTGAGCATCACGCCCACGCGGCCCCGGTCGGCAGCGAACGCGCCGATGTCGGTGCCGACCAGCAGGCGCGAGCGGTCCACATCAAGGGCAAGCTGGTCCTTGACCGCGCCCAGACGGGTATGGGTTCCATCCAGCGTCGCCCAGGCGCGCGCGTTCCCGCCGGTGGACGCGTGCTGCGCGGTGCGCTCGCGCGCACTGTGGCGCAGCAGGTGGTGGAGCGCGAACTGGTTGGCCAGGTAGGCGCCCGTTTCGGGGCGAAGCACGGGAGCCGGCTGTCCGGGATCGACGGGATCGACGGGCTCATCGGGATCGATCGGATCCACTGGATCGACCGGATCTACCGGATCCACCGGATCGACGGGATCGACGGGATCGACGGGATCGACTGGATCAATCGGATCAATCGGATCAATCGGATCAATCGGCTCGCACTGGGGCAGGCTGGGATCAACGTCGCACGGATCCGGCGTGGGGCCGCCCTCCGAGCGCAGGTACCAGCTGCCGTCGATGCCCTTGACCAGGAAATACTCGTACTGGCCGCCGACGGCACGCCCGACCAGGTCGAACTGCGCGTTGGATTCGCCGACGATGCTGATCAGCGCGATGCCACGGTCGGTCTTCGCGCCGGCGCCGCCAACGTTGAGCACGCGTACGTTGGCCTGGCCGCTGGCGTTGCCGCTGATGACCAGTCGGTCCGTGCTCGAGGCGTCGTCCCCGAGCACGGTGTTGAAGGCCAGGGTGCCGCCGTTGCCCACGAAGTCGTCCACGCTCAGCGTGTTGAATACGGCGCCACTGCCGAGCGCTACCGTGCCGCCACCGTCCAGCTGCAGGTGGCCGACGCTGCTGTCGCCGGTCAGCAGCCAGGTGCTGCCGCTGCCGATGCCCGCCGAGGTCACGTTGGACAGGCGGCCCTCGATGCGCGCGTTGTTCTCCAGCAGCAGGTCGATACGCCCGCCAGCGGCACTGTCATCGAGGGTGATGTCACCCTGCAGGCGTGCGTTGTCGACCACCACGTTGACATGCGGTTGGCCGCCACCTGCAGCGTTGGCCGAGTTGCGCACGCGCAGCAGATGCCCGTCGCCACCGGTGAGGCGGGCGTCGTTGGCAATGCGCACGTCATAGGTGTGATTGGCATCCAGGACCTCGATCGCCGCACCGCGGCGGGAGAGGATCGTCGAATCCTCGACGATCAAGCGGCCGTCGCCACGGCTGTCGTGAAGCATCACCCCGACGTTGCCCGCATCGATGTGCGAGCCGTTCAGCAGTTCCACCACGCCCGCGCCGTGGCGGATGCCGATGCCCGTGGCGTAATGCGCGTCGTCCGGCCTGTCCACCACGCGGAGGGTCGAGGCATCCAGCGTCACCCGGGCGTCGGCGGTGCTGTCGATCATCATGATGCCGACCGTCGGGACGGACTCGGGGGCATCCTCGCCAACGGTGACTCGGCTGTAGTGGAGGTATACCGAGGAGCTGTCCCATGAGCGGATGCCGCCGTGCTCGATGCGCGAGTAGCTGGACAGCAGCGCGGAGCCACCGCGCAGTTCGATGGCCTCAGGGTTGGAATGGCCGCGCTCGACCTGTGCATTCATGAGCGTGACCAGGCTGCCGTCCCGTGCGCTGATGCTGTACGTGCGGCCTCCATTGACCAGAAGGTCCGCGCCATTGGTCAGCTGCCACCATTCCTGGGGATCGCCCTGCGTGACTTCGTGCGCTTCGCCGTCGAGTTCGCGTGCGCTGGCATCGCCCGGTGGGAGCATCAGCAGGGCCAGCATCAGGCAGGACGCGAGCGGGCGCATCAAAACACGGGCGGGGGAGGAGGGGCGGTTTGGCATCATCGTCGGGTGTTCTGGTCGGAGGGCAGAGGGACACCCGACCATCGGCACAGCGTTGGGATGCAGGCAGGCCGGTCGCGCAGCAAGCTGCAGCGCACCCGGCCGACAGTGGCCTGCGCAGGCAGGCCGGGTGTCCAGGGGGCGACAAGAATGCGCAGCGATGCGCGCGCGGCCCATGCAAGGAATTGCAAAGCGTCACACTTTGCGCGTGACGCGCTCCGCCCTTTGCGACGACGCGGAGAAAACGTCGTCGGTTACAGCGGCGGCAGCACCTTGCCTGGATTGAGGATGTCGTCCGGGTCGAGTGCGTGCTTGATCGCGCGCATCGCCGCCAACGTAGCCGGCGTAAATGCCTGCGTCATGAAGTCGCGTTTGGCCAATCCGATGCCATGCTCGCCCGACAGCGTGCCGCCCAGCGCCAGGGTGAGTTCGAAGATCTTCGGTAACGCCGCCTGCGCACGCGCGTTCTCGTCCGCGTCGTCGGGGTGGTACAGGATGTTCACGTGCAGGTTGCCGTTGCCGGCATGGCCGAAGGTGACGATGGTCAGCGTGTACTGCTGCGCCAGTGCCTGCACACCGGCCACCAGGTCCGGAATGCGCGACACAGGCACCACCACGTCTTCGTTGATCTTGCCCGGCGCGATGCTGCGCAGCGCGGGTGACAGCGCTTTGCGCGCCGCCCACAGCTTCTCGCGTGCGCTGCCTTCCATTGCCACGTCCAGCGCCAGCATGCCGTCGCCTTCGGCGGCCGTGGCCAAGGCCTGCAGCAGGTAGGGCAGGGTGTCGTGGTCTCCATCGGCTTCGACCAGCAGCATCGCGCCGGCCTCCGGCACCTCCGCGCCATTGCGGCGCAGCAGCTCCAGGCTGCGCGCATCCATGAACTCCAGCCGGGTCGGCACCACCGGCTGCCCCATCAGCCGCGACACCGCCGCCGCCGCCGCGTTCGCGTCGCGGTACAGCACCCGCAGCCCGGCCTGGGCCACCGGCAACGGGGTCAGCTTCAAGGTGGCTTCCACGATCAGCGCCAGGGTGCCTTCGCTGCCCACCAGCAGGTGGGTCAGGTCGTAGCCGGTGGCGTCCTTGGTATAGGCGCCGCCGCACTGGATCAGTTCACCGGCGCCGGTGACCGCAACCAGCCCAAGCACGTTGTCGCGGCTGGTACCGTACTTCACCGCGCGTGGGCCGCCCGCGTTGCAGGCCAGGTTGCCACCGATGCTGCAGATATCGGCGCTGGACGGATCCGGTGCCCAGAACAGCCCGTGCTCGACCAGGGCGTGCTGCAGGTCGCCGTTGAGCACGCCCGGTTCCACCACCGCGCAGCGGTTGCCCGGCTGGATGTCGAGGATGCGGTCCATGCGCGCGAACGACAGCACGATGCTGCCGTTGACCGGTACGGCCGCACCGGTGGTGCCGGTACCGGCGCCGCGCGCCACCACCGGCACCCCGTGTGCGCGGCAGGCGCGCACGATCTGCAGCACTTGGTCGCGGTTGCGCGGCAGCGCCACGCCGTTGGGCAGCGCATGCCGCCAGGAGTTGTCCTGTGCATGCGCAGCCAGCGTGGTGGCATCGGTGCGCCAGCCATCCTCACCGAGCAGCGCCTGCAGGGTGGCGGAGAATTCAGCAGGCAGGGTCGTCGTCATTGCAGCCATCCGGTAGCGCCGCCCGTTGGGCGGCCCTCATAGTCATCGATCGAAACCGCAGTCTTCCAGGCGGAAGGCGTCGCGCAACCAGTCCAGGCGGGGTGGGTCGCCACTGGCATCAATCACGTCGAAACGGCAGGGTCGCTGCGCCAGCGTGGGATGCGACTGTAGGAACAGCTGTGCGGCCAACACCAGTTTACGTCGCTTGCGCAGGTCCACCGAGGCCGCGCCACCCCCAAAATCGGCGGTGGCGCGATAGCGCACTTCCACGAACACAGTGGTGTCGCCATCGCGCATCACCAGGTCCAACTCACCGCCCTTGTAGCGGACGTTGCGCGCAACCGGAACAAGCCCGGCGCGCCGCAGGTGCGCCAGCGCGGCGGTTTCCACCGCCGCCCCGCGCTGCGCCCGCTGGGTGGGCATGGCCTTAGTTGTTGCTCACCGGCATCGGCCGGCCGCCGCTGAAGGTCGACCACGCCGGCACCCGCAGCACGTTGCCGTTGCTGTCCAGGAACAGGGTGCCGGTGGCACCGGCCAGGCCGCCCTCGGTAGCGACCTTGTCCAGGTAGGCGCTGATCTTCCAGGCGTCGAAACCGAACGCGAACAGGCGACCGGCCGCGCCGCGCGCGGTCGGCAGGATCTGCCCGGCGGTCGCGGCCGAGGGCAGGCCGGCCACGCTGCGCACGTTCCAGGCTTCGTTCGGGTAGACGATGCCGTCCAGCGCCATGTCTTCTTCCGGCTTGCCGGTGCCCAGGGTCAGCTGCGAGGTGCCCACGCGGGTGGCGCCGCCCACGCCGGCCAGCGCCAGCTGCGGGGCCAGCGCGCGCGCCTGCGGTGCCTTCACCGCCATCAGCACGCCGTCCACCGCGCCGGCGGCACGTACCTGCGCGCCGATGTCGCCCACGGTGTCGTTCACACCCACGGTGGCCAGCACCTGGCCGCCGCGCTGGGTGAAGCGCTCGCGGAAGGCGGCGGCGGTACGGCGGCCGTTGTCGTCGTTGCTGTGAAGCACCAGCACCTTGCTGCGTTCGCGGCTGCGCAGGTACTCGGCGGCGATGATGCCGTCGTCTTCCGGCGCCAGCGAAAAACCGGCGCTGCCGGCCGGCGGACTGCTCTTGCCGCGGTTCAGTGCCAGCACCGGCACCGGCAGTTCGGTACGGCCGAACACGGCGTCCACTTCATCGCGGCCCAGCGGCCCGACGATGAAGTCCACGCCGGCAACGACGGCCTTGTCATACGCGGCCACGGCGCCGGCCGGGGTACCGGCGGTATCGATGAACTGGATATCCGGGCGCTGCCGGCTTTCACCGTAGTAGCCGCTGAGCAGGCCATCGCGCACGGGCTGGGCGGCGGTGGCCAGGCGGCCGCTGAGCGGCAGCAGCACGGCCATCTTCACCGGCGGGCGGTAGCCATCGCTCATCGCCGCGGGACGCTTGCTGGTGTCGAACTGGGCCACGCCATCACGGTCGAACGGGCGCGGCAGCGGCAGCCCACGTGCGATCAGGGCGCGGCCGGCAAAGTTGTACAGCGGCTCGTTGGCCGGCAGCGCGGCCGCGCGGGCACGCAGGGTGGCATCGTCCAGCGTGCCGAGCAGGCCGGCAATGGCCTGCTGGTTGTCGGTGCGTGCCTGGCCGGTCAGCGCGGCGTGCGCCCGGGCGCGTTCGGTGGCCGCACCCATTGCATCGCCGGTGGCCTGCAGCGCGTTGGCGCGCGCCAGCTGCCAGCGCGTGCGCAGCGGCGCGGAGACGGTGTCGGAGGATTCGTTCAGGAACGCCAGTGCCTGGGCCGGCTGCTTGTCGGCCAGGGCCAGCTCGGCGCTGGTCAGCTGGAAGCGCTGCAGGCTGGCGCCGCTGAGCTGGCGCGCGGTGACCTGGGCCAGCAGGCTGCGCGCGCGGGCGTTGTCGCCGGCCTCGCGCCAGGCGAAGGCCGCATCGGCCAGCGCGGCGCCACGGGCGTTGCCGCGCAGGGTGTTGGCCAGCGCCTCCAGCTGTACGGCGGCGTCACGCGGCTTGCCCTGGTCGATCAGCGCCAGCGCCTGGCTCTGCGCCGGCGATTCCGGGGCGCTGGTCAGGCTGGTCGTGGCGCAGCCGGCAAGCAGCAGCAGCGACAACGACAGGGCGGAGATGCGTGCGGCGGGCTTGTTCATCATCAGGTCCATTCGAGGGTGGCTCGTACACGTTAGGATTCTACCCTTGACCTGTGAGTGCCGTTGCGATGAGTGCTGTCCCCACGCTGTATGTCGTTGCCACCCCG
>Ga0209257_1004668_pt1 | contig 10309 bp, 8 predicted proteins | sample AraplaCvi_mCL_r2_FD_184277 | JGI IMG/M metagenome (GOLD analysis project Ga0209257, IMG submission 184277) | Arabidopsis root microbial communities from North Carolina, USA - plate scrape MF_Cvi_mCL_r2 (SPAdes) (version 2) | ecosystem: Host-associated > Plants > Roots > Endosphere | place: USA...
GCACGCCGCGCTGACGCGGCGCGGATTCCGGGCGGTCGGCGGCCATGTTCGACATCGGGTTTTCCGAGATCTTCGTCATCGCGATCGTGGCCCTGCTGGTGCTGGGCCCCGAGCGCCTGCCCAAGGCAGCGCGCTTCGCGGGCCTGTGGGTCCGGCGCGCGCGCGCGCAATGGCATTCGGTGAAGTCCGAGCTCGAGAACGAGCTGGCCGCCGAGGAACTCAAGCGCAGCCTGCGCGAGACGCAGGACTCGCTGCGCGAAGCCCAGCAGGGCTTCAACGAAGGCCTCGACGAGGCCCGCAACCGGATCAAGCGCGAGCAGGAATCGCTGCAGCGCGAACTGGACGCGCTCGATCGCGACGTGCGCGGCGCCTCGGCGCAGGCCGAAGGCGCCGAAACGCCGCCGCCGGCTGAAATCGAAGAGCGTTCGCTGGCCTCGGCGTCCGATCCGGACGTGCATCCGCGGGACGCGCTGGTCGAACCGGGCGCGAGTCCCGACGACGTCTACGCGCGCGGCCTGCCGGTGGAAACCGATTCGGAAGCGCAGCCGGAGCCCGTGCCCGTGCGCCACACCCCGTCCGCTTCCGATGACGGGGCGCAGCGCCGATGAGCCACGATCACGACACCTATTCCCACGACGCCGACGCCGGTGCCGACGGCACCGAGCCGCGACTGATCGACCACCTGATCGAACTGCGCGCGCGCCTGCTGCGCGCCGTCGCGGGCCTGATACTCGTCTTCGTCCTCCTGCTGCCCTTCGCCGCCCAGATCTATGCAGTGCTGGCGCAGCCGCTGCTGCACTCGCTTCCCGAGAGCGGGCGGCTGGTCGCGGTCGATCCGGCCGGCGGCTTCTTCGTGCCGGTGAAGCTGGCCTTCTTCGCCGCGCTGCTGATCACGATGCCGTGGCTGCTCTACCAGGCGTGGGCATTCGTCGCGCCGGGGCTGTACCACCGCGAAAAGCGCCTGGCGATGCCGCTGCTGGTGTCGGCGGTGGCGCTGTTCTATGCCGGCTGCGCGTTCGCGTTCTTCCTGGTGCTGCCGTCGGTGTTCGGTTTCCTGGCGCGCTTCACGCCGGAAGTGGTGGCGATGACGCCCGACATCGGCAAGTACCTCGACTTCGTGCTGGTGATCTTCCTCGCCTTCGGCGCGAGCTTCGAGCTGCCGGTGGCATTGGTGATCCTGGTGCTGCTGGGCTGGGTGACGCCGCAGCAGCTGAAGGATTCGCGCGGCTACGCGGTCGTCGGCGTGTTCGTGGTCGCCGCGGTGATCACGCCGCCGGACGTGGTGTCGCAGCTGATGCTCGCCATCCCGATGTGCATCCTGTACGAGCTGGGCATCGTCGCGTCGCGCTGGCTCAAGCCGCGCGAGGACGCCGGCACGACGCCCGGGCAGACGCCCACCGCGTGAGCGCGCCGGCGCGCTTCTGGCCGCGTTATGCAGCATGGTCGCTGGACGCGACGCTGATCGCATTGGCGCTCGCGCCGTTCCTGTGGGGTCGCGTTTCGCGCGATCTCGAATCGCTCGAACAGGCCTTCGTCACGGTGCTCGACCGCTTCTACGGAGCGGTTGCCGGGCAGCTCAATGCCGGCGGCGCACCGGATCCTTTCGCGTTGTTGTCGGATGCGTCCATCAAACAGGGCATCGATTCGCTGCAGTCGGCGTTGTTCGACGCGATGGTCGTGCCCATCGTGGCGTTCTCGATCGCGATGCTGGTCTGGCAGGTGGTTGGAGAGCGTTCGTCCTGGCAGGGCAGCCTCGGCAAGCGCGCGTTGCACCTGCGCGTGGTCGATCGCGATGGCGCCCAGCCGGATCTCGCCCGCACGGTGGGGCGTCAATTCGCGGGGTTGGTGTCGTGGCTCACGCTCAACATCGGCCACGCGATGGCGGCGATCCCGCCGGCGCATCTGGCGCTGCACGACCGCCTCAGCGGCACGCGCGTGGTGCGCGGGCAAGAACCGCTGCCTGGATGGGCGCGCGGCTGGATCGTCCTGCAGGCCGGCGTCATGGCGGCACTGACGTTCGCGATGGCCGGCCGCCTGGCCTCATTGGCGCAGGCGGCGGTGGAACGCGCGCTGGGCCAATCGCTTTTGTAGCCCGGATAAGCGAAGCGCATCCGGGTTGAGCGTGACAGGTCCCGGGTGCGCTCCGCTTACCCGGGCTACAAGGTTCGCTAGTCGGCTGCCTTACAGCTCGATCTGGTGATTGTTCGACGAAGCCGGCGGCGGCGGCGGGGCTTCGCCCTGCGGCAGCGCCGGGCCGCACACGTCGCGCCACAGGTAGTACATGACGCCGAACATGATCACGTAGAGCACGACCATCAACGCCAGGTACAGCGGCATGATCAGCGCGACCGCAAGCGTGGGATGGATCGCGCCGCCGACCACGGTGACGATGCTGAACACCAGCAGCAGCACCAGGCCAAAGGGAATCGAAGCCAGCACGACCAGGATCGCCAGCAGCAGGATCGGCAGCAGGTTCTTCGCCGTGCCGATCACGCCATCGGCCATCGCGTTGCGCACCGGACGTCCGCCGAGCGCGACCTGGCCGAAGCCGATCGCGTACACGCCGGAGAGGAAGAGGAACAGGATCGAGCCCAGGCCCAGCAGGCGGCCGAGGCCTTCAGGCGCATCGGGCATCTGCGACGGATCGATGGGCGTTTCGCCCGCGGCCTGCTGCAGGCTCATCACCTTCGTCATCCAGTCCCACAGGCCGTCGCCGAAGACGGTGAGCAGCGCCACGCCGATGATCACGTAATACAGCGTCATCAGCAGGCCGAAACCGATCATCCGCCCGGCGTCGCCGCCGTGGCGCAGCGGCTGGAAGATGTCGCCCGCCGACGCGGGACGGGCGTTCTCGCTGGCGTCGATCAGGCGCAGGAAGCCGCCAATGAACGGCGACACCACGATGATCGACAGCACGTTGGCGCCGGCGGCGACGATCATCGCGCCGTTAGCGTCGGGTTTGAAGATCGACAGCACGATCAGTTGCAGCACGCCCGGCAGCAGCCCGACGAACATCATGATCGCCGCTGCGCCGAACACCGCGCGGGCGTTATGGCGACCAAGGTTGATGCCGCGCTTGAGCCAGGTCAGGCCGGCGAGCGGGCCGGTTGCGTGTGTCGTCATTGGGGGAAGGTTTCGATGGTGACGCGTGGGGGAAGTGCGTGCGCCCGTGGCGCACGCAGGAAAGAGGTTCGCGAGACTCAGTGCCCGTGCAGGCCGCGGGCGTGGCGCACGAAGCGCCGCAGCACGCGCCGCGCATGCGGCGTGGCGCTGACCGCGCGCGCCAGCGACTTCGCGCAACGGCCTTCGCCGTGCAGCGCATCGCGTCGCGCGTTGACGTAGCCGCGCATGTGCGTGGCGCTGAACTCTGGATGGAACTGCACGCCCCAGGCGCGCTCGCCCCAGCGGAACGCGTGGCAGTCGTCCTGGTTCGAACGAGCCAGCACCGTCGCCCCCTGCGGCGCGCGCAGCACGGTCTGCAGGTGCGTGGCCTGCGCGGCGAACTGCGCGGGCAAGCCCTGGAACAGCGGGTCTTCTTCCGCGTGCGGATGCAGTTGCAGATCGATCATGCCCATCTCGCGGCCGGTCGGGTTCACGCCCACCTCTCCGCCCAGCGCATGCGCGAGCAGCTGGTGGCCGTAGCAGATCCCGAACAGCGGCATGCCTTCCTGCGCGGCGTCGCGCAGCCAGTGCGCGCTGCGTTCGCTCCAGTCGCGGCGTTCGGTGACCATCGCGGCCGAGCCGGTGATGATCGTGCCGGCGAAACCCTCGCGTCCGGGCAGCTCGTCGCCGCCTTCGACGTTCACCACGATCGCCTCGTCGGCGTCGAGCCCTGCGGCGACGCGGATCCAGTGCGGAAAACCGCGGTGGCGACGCATCGAGGCGACCGGTTGACCGGTCTCGAGGATCAGGAAGGGCCGGGGATGTCGGTGGGTCACGGCGATACGGACGTTGGCGATGCGGAAGACGTTGCGGGCTGCGCCACCGCCCCGCGATGGCCATAGCCCGCGGAAGTGGGAAAAAACCAGCGGCATCAAGGCCCGTGGCTATACTAACCCGCTTTGCGGGACCCCCACCGAGACCATGGCCGCACCTACCATCCAGGGACCGACTTTCCAGGAGCTGATCCAGCGCCTGAACGCCTTCTGGGCGCAGCAGGGCTGCACCCTGATCCAGCCGCTCGACCTGGAAGTCGGCGCCGGCACCTTCCACCCGGCCACGTTCCTCCGCGCCCTCGGCCCGGAGCCGTGGAACGCCGCCTACGTCCAGCCCTGCCGCCGTCCCACCGACGGCCGCTACGGCGAGAACCCCAACCGCCTGCAGCGCTACTACCAGTACCAGGTGGCGATGAAGCCCAGCCCCGACAACATCGTCGAGCTGTACTTCGATTCGCTCAAGGCGCTGGGCGTGGACCCGCTGGTGCACGACCTGCGCCTGGTCGAGGACAACTGGGAATCGCCGACGCTCGGTGCCTGGGGCCTGGGCTGGGAAGTCTGGCTCAACGGCATGGAAGTCACGCAGTTCACCTACTTCCAGCAGGCCGGCGGCATGGAATGCAGGCCGGTGCTGGGCGAGATCACCTACGGTCTCGAACGCCTGTGCATGTACCTGCAGAACGTCGACAATGTGTACGACCTGATCTGGACCTATGGTCCGGACGGCACGCCGGTGACCTACGGCGACGTCTACCACCAGAACGAAGTCGAACAGAGCGCCTACAACTTCGAGCACGCCGACGTCGCCGAGCTCTTCCACCGTTTCGACGCGTGCGAGAAGGAAGCGTTGAAGCTGATCGAACTGGGCCTGCCGCTGCCGGCCTACGACCAGGTCTGCAAGGCCAGCCACAGCTTCAACCTGCTCGACGCGCGCCGCGCGATCAGCGTGACCGAACGCCAGCGCTACATCCTGCGCGTGCGCCGCATCGCACAGGGCGTGGCCGAAGCGTATTACGCGCAGCGCGAGAAGCTGGGATTCCCGGTGTTGAAGAAGGCGGCGAACGCTGCCGCTGCATGATTGCATAGAGCCCCTCTCCCGCCTGCGGGAGAGGGGTTGGGTGAGGGCACAGGCGCGTGTCGCGCTTGCCCTCATCCGGCCTCCGGCCACCTTCTCCCGCACGCGGGAGAAGGGAAAAGAAACACGACAAGGCGAGCGATGACCACCACTTCCCCCCTCCTGATCGAACTCGGCACCGAAGAGCTCCCCGTCAAGGCCCTGCCCGGCCTGGCGCAGGCGTTCTTCGACGGCGTCCTCGACGGCCTGGCCAAGCGCGGCATCGCCTTCGAACGCGGCGAAGCCAAGCCGCTGTACACGCCGCGCCGCCTCGCCGTGCGCCTGCCGGGCGTCGCGCTGGAGCAGCCGGAGCAGAAGTCCGAAGTGCTCGGCCCGTACCTCAACATCGCGCTCGATGCCGAAGGCCAGCCGACCAAGGCGCTGCAGGGTTTCGCGGCGAAGGCCGGCATCGACTGGACGCAGCTGGAAAAGACCACCGACAACAAGGGCGAGCGCTTCGTGCATCGTTCGGTGAAGCCAGGCGCGGCCACCGCCGAACTGCTGCCGGACATCCTGCGCGAAGCCATCGCCGCGATGCCGATCCCCAAGCCGATGCGCTGGGGCGATCACGATTACGGTTTCGCGCGCCCGGTGCACTGGCTGGTGCTGCTGCTCGGCAAGGACGTGGTGAACGCCGAGCTCTTCGGCACGCGCGCCGACCGCATGAGCCGCGGCCATCGTTTCATGCACGACAAGCCGGTGTGGTTTTCCACGCCCGCGGACTACGTCGAATCGCTGCGCGGCGCGAAGGTGCTGGTCGATCCTGACGAACGCCGCGAACGCATCGTGCTGGAAGTGACCGAAGCCGCGCGCGCCAGCGGCGGCGTGGCGCGCATCGACGACGGCATCCTGGAAGAGGTCAACGGCCTGACCGAATGGCCGAAGGCCGTGGCTTGCAGCTTCGAGCGCGAATTCCTCGCCGTGCCGCAGGAAGCGCTGATCGCCACGATGGAAGCGAACCAGAAGTTCTTCCCGGTGCTCGATGCCGAAGGAAAGCTCAGCGAGCGCTTCATCGGCATCGCCAACATCGAGTCGAAGGACGAGGCCGAAGTCCGCAAGGGCTACGAGCGCGTGATCCGCCCGCGCTTCTCCGATGCGAAGTTCTTCTTCGTCGAGGACATGAAGCAGGGCCTGGCGTCGATGAACGACGGCCTGGCGAACGTGAAGTACCAGGACAAGCTGGGCTCCATCGCCGACAAGGTCGCGCGCGTGGCCACGCTGGCCGAAGCCGTCGCCGCGCAGGTGGGCGTGGATCCGGCGACCGCGCGCCGCGCGGCGGAGCTGTCGAAGGCCGATCTGCAATCGCGACTGGTCGGCGAGTTCCCCGAATTGCAGGGCATCGCCGGCCGCTATTACGCCGCCGTGGAGAACGAGTCGCTCGACGTCGCGCACGCCATCGACGAGGCCTACATGCCGCGTTTCGCCGGCGATGCCGTCGCACCGTCGAAGCTCGGTCAGGTACTTGCCATCGCCGAACGCCTCGACACGCTCGCCGGCGGTTTCGCCGCGGGCCTGAAGCCGACGGGCAACAAGGATCCGTTCGCGCTGCGTCGCAATGCGCTGGGGCTGGCGCGCACGCTGCTGGAAGGGAACCACGACCTGCTGCTGCACGACCTGATCGATCGCGCGCTCTCGCTGCAACCGGCCAAGCATCCCGAGATCGGCAGCTACGACATCACCCAGTTCGTCTACGACCGCCTGCGCGGCTATTACGCCGATCGCGGCGTGGCGTCGGTGCAGTTCGATGCGGTCGAGAACGTCGCGCACGATTCGCTGCCCGACTTCGACCACCGCCTCAACGCCATCGCCGAGTTCGCCAAGCTGCCCGAAGCCGAAGCACTGGCCGCCGCGAACAAGCGCATCCGCAACATCCTCAAGAAGGTCGAAGGCGACGTGCCTTCGGACGTGAATGCAGCGCTGTTCGCCGAGAACGCCGAGCGCGAACTCGCCGACGCGGTGAACGGCGCGATCGCCGACACCGATCCGCTGCTGGAGTCGCGCGACTATGTCACCGCGCTGGGCCGCCTCGCGCGCCTGCGTCCGCAGGTCGACGCGTTCTTCGACGGCGTGATGGTGAACGTGGACGACATGGCGGTGCGGAACAACCGCCTCGCGCTGCTCAAGCGCCTGTCCGATAGGCTGGGCAGCGTCGCGGCGATCGAGCACCTCTCGATCTGACGCACGAAATGCCGGGCGATGCGCGCCCGGCCTTCACGCCGCGACACACGTCGCGGCGCGGTCTACACCGACCGTTAACCAGCCTCGCCGCACGCCCCGGTTATCCTGCCCGCATGCCGACCCTCCCCCGCGTCCTGGCCATCGCCGCGCTGCTGCTTGCCACTGCCGGCGCGCACGCGGCGACGGTCAAGCGCGTGGACATCCACGGGCTGGACGAAACCAAGACCGCGAACGTCCGCGGCGCGCTGTCGGTGGTGGATGCGATCGGCGAGGACCTGCCCGGTCGCCGCCTCGCCTACCTGATCCGCGAAGCCGAGGACGAAACGCGCGAGGCGCTGGAACCGTTCGGCTTCTATTCGCCGAAGATCGAGATCACCCGCGACGGCAACGGCGACACCGGCGTGACGGTCACCGTCAACGTGACGCTCGACGAACCCGTGCGCGTGCGGCGCGCCGACATCGCGATCATCGGCGACGGCAGCGACGACCGTTATCTGAACCAGGACCTCGCCGCGTTCCGTCCGCAGACCGGCGACGTGTTCGATCACCAGCTCTACGAGGCGAGCAAGACGCGCATCACGCGCCGACTCGCCGAACGCGGTTATTTCGATGCGGATTTCAGTTCGCGCCGCGTCGAGATCACGCGTGCCGAACGCGCCGCCGACATCGATCTCGTCTGGAGCAGCGGCGGTCGTTACGACATGGGGCCGATCGAGATCGAGCAGACGCCCAGGACGATCATCCGCGACAGCCTGCTCGACAAGCTCATCTACTGGGAACAGGGCAGCTACTACCACCAGGGCAAGCTGGATCGTTTCCGCGAATCGCTCGCGCGGCTGGATTACTTCTCCAGCATCGAGATCGAGCCGCGCCCCGAAGATGCCGTGGACAACCAGGTGCCGGTCACGGTCACGCTGACGCCCGCCAAGCGCACGATCTACACCGCAGGCCTGAGCTACGGTACCGACAGCGGCCCCGGCGTGCGACTGGGCATGGAGCGGCGCTACGTCAACGATCGCGGGCACAAGGCGCTGGGCCAGATCGACTGGGCGTCCAAGCGCAAGACCGCGACCGCGCAGTACCGCATCCCCGCGTTCGCGTGGCTGGACGGCTGGTACACCTTCAGCGCGCAGTACTACGACGAACAGACCGACTACATGGACACGCGCAAGGTCGAGATCGTCGCCAGCCGCAGCGGCCAGGTCAGCCGTCGCCTCACGCTGATCGCCGCGCTGCATGCGTTGCGCGAACGCTGGGCGTACGCGGCGTTCGAAGGCGGCGCGGACGGCCCGGATCCGGGCACGGACGAAGCCAACAACGCCGAAGAGAGCGACGAACTCGTCACCACCGCCTACAACTACGCGACGTTCCTGTATCCGTCGCTGCGCGCCGAATACATCGACACCGACGACCGCATCTTCCCGCGCCATGGCATCGGCGTGACGCTGGAAGTGCGCGGCGCGCTGGAAGGCGTGGGATCGGATGCCAACTTCGCGCAGGCCTGGGGACAGGCGCGCTGGTACCAGGGCATCGGCGCGGCGAATCGATTGATCCTGCGGGCCGAAGCGGGTGGCACCTTCACCAACGCCCTGGTGAACATGCCGCCGTCGCTGCGCTTCTTCGCCGGTGGCGACAACAGCATCCGCGGTTACGGTTTCCGCGAGGTCGGCCCGAACACCATCGGCATGGACGGCAAGAAGTACGCGATCGGCGGCAAGTACGTCGTCACCGGTTCGGCCGAATTCGAGCACTACTTCAACGACGGCCCGTGGGGCGCTGCGGTGTTCGTCGATGCGGGCGATGCGTTCAACAAGTTCGGCGGCGACGTGTCCGATCCCAACGACCGCGACCAGAATTTCGACCTGCACACCGGCGTCGGCGTCGGCGTACGCTGGCGCTCGCCGGTGGGCCCGGTGCGCGTGGACATCGCGCGCGGCCTGAACGATCCGGATTCGGATTACGAGATCTACCTGAACATCGGTGCGACCTGGTGAGGCGTCCATGAGCGAGCCCACACCCACAACCGAAAGCCCTCGCGACCCGGCGGAAGTCCGCATCGCCGAACTGCGCGCGCGCCGCTTCGCGCGCATGCGCTGGCTGGCGATTCGCGCGGGCATCCTGTCGGTCGCGATTGCGCTGCTTGCGGGCGTGTTCCTGTACTGGCTGCTCACCAGCATCGGCGGCCGCGATTTGCTTCTGGCGCAGATCGTCTCGCGCCTGCCGGAAAACGCGACGCTGTCGTGGCGCAGCGTCGAAGGCCCGCTGTCCGGTCCGCTGACGATGAACGGCGTGCGCTTCACCTACGACCGCATCGTGTTCACCGCCGATCGCGTGCACCTGGATCCGGCAATCCGTCCGCTCATCCGCAAGCGCCTGCGTCTTGATGCGTTGCAGATCACCAACGCCAAGCTGGAAATCCCGAAGTCCGACGAACCGTTCGAACTGCCGCGCTGGCCGGAAGTGTTGCCCGAAATCGCGCCGCCGCTGGAATTGCAGGCCGACGATGTGCGCGTGGATGGGTTCCTGCTCACGCAGGCCGGCGAGAAACTCATCGACGTGCGCACGCTGCGCGGCGGGCTGGATGCGCGACAGGGCGAACTGCACGTGCAGCACCTGTTCGTCGACAGCGATCGCGGCCGCTTCAACCTGCACGGCGATTACGTCCCGCGCGAGGACTACCGCACTGACCTGACCGCCAGCGCGGTGCTGCCTGCCGCCACGGGACGCACGCCGGCGCGCGTGGGGCTGGTCGCGCGGGGCGATCTTTCGCGCATGAACGTCGCCATCGCCGGCCACGTTCCACAGCCGCTGCGTGCGAGCCTGGTACTGCACGGTCGCGACGAACCGAAGTGGCGTCTGGATGCCGACGCCGAAGGACTCGACATCGGGCTGGTCACCGGCGCGGAAGCCAGCGACGACGATGTCCCGCTGGTTTTCAGCTTCAGCGCCGACGGCATGGGCGGCAAGGCCGACCTGCGCGGCGAGTTCCGCCACGGCGACATGGTGGCCACGGTCCTGCCGTCGAAGGTGCGCGTGGAGAACCAGGTGCTCGACGTGCAGCCGCTCGCGCTGCGCATCTTCG
>Ga0209257_1004674_pt1 | contig 10300 bp, 6 predicted proteins | sample AraplaCvi_mCL_r2_FD_184277 | JGI IMG/M metagenome (GOLD analysis project Ga0209257, IMG submission 184277) | Arabidopsis root microbial communities from North Carolina, USA - plate scrape MF_Cvi_mCL_r2 (SPAdes) (version 2) | ecosystem: Host-associated > Plants > Roots > Endosphere | place: USA...
TGATTTGTTCGATTATTCTTTATCTTGGTAAATTCAAATGCCTAATCATGCCCATAGAAAACGAGTTGCTTCATACGCTGCATACTTTTACAAGTAACGTTAATGGAACACTTAAAGAAAAGAGAGATACTAACTACTTCAACAATCATGAATCCTATGAAATAAATTATAATTATGGTCAAATTAGAGTTACGTTAACTGTTTATTTCCAATTAGGCCCGGAACGCGGAAGAGGTGCTTATACTACTAAGTATACCAGAATTGAGATTCCCTTCGACAATGCTAAAGGTATCTTTTGTAAAATGACTATGGCAAGCGGATTAGGTAGATTATTTAATATATTTAAGCGATCCAAGGTAAAGACTGGTAATAAAAGTTTTGACGGTGAATTCATCCTTACAGGTACACCAGCAGAGTCAGTGAAACTCCTTTTTTTGAAACAAGAGATATATCAAGCTATTCGTGATTTCAACGATCTTTACTTAACAATTTCTAATAATGAGGATAATTCCAATATGACGTTGAAAACGAATCAATCGATCTTACAAATAAATGTCAATTATGTTCTACAAACTAAAGATGAGTTTATGAAACTAAATCAGCTGGCGATCGACATTGTAGATTCAATTTTGAAAGGGTGAACCTTTTGAGCTCAAATACCGGTATTTGGTTCCCGGATCTAGCATCGTTGCATTGCAATCCGTTCGTCGACAGTGTATTGATGAGTATATTAATAATAAAAGCCGCAAGAGAATACTTGCGGCTTTGTTTCTAGAAATTTAATTTTTTTATTCCCGTATTTATAACCTATCTGTTTAGACAAAACAGGATGAATAAGAAGGCAAAGAGCTACGATCTTCCAATCACTTCTCCTCTTCACTGCTTACTTAAAACCCGAAAGGAAATAAACCAAAGCTCTCGAAAAACGATTCCCGGAGTCTCTTGATAACGCAGAGTGACATAGTTCTGTGAAACCCCTTTTCGGATAATTGAACGATATGAAATAGCTGAAATCATGGCTGGCATAGTCAGGATTAGGTTTTGCGGTGTATAAGAAAGAGCTATCGTTAACGATGTCCTTAACCCAGCTATCTAGTTTGGGGCCTTGATGTAGACGTTTTTTATGTTCCATCAAATCATAAAAGAAAGCTTTGTTTTTTCCCCGCTCTTTAACAACAAACATTAGCGTTGCTGCATTGAAACCTCTTGAGCCAACAATTATAATGTTGCTGTATTGTTTTCTCTTCAGTATTTTATATATGCTGTCAACATCCGACAGGTACTTTCTTAACTCATAATGTGAATAGTAATCACATTTTGTCGAAGCCAATTGCTGTGCAACTGAACAATTTATTGACATTACAAATGTGACTAAAACGAAAATGAATTTCAACATAAAAATTTATTTAAGAAATTTTGCCAATCTTAGTGCACTTGCCGCTTGCTGATAGGCTTCAGGAATTCCTGTTGCTTGCTGCTTAGAGAGCGGTACGTCAATCCTGCTACCATGTGCCCTTCCATCTCTATAGATATTCCCAACGTTTTGAGATCGCAGATACAAATTTGTCATTTGATGCCCTCATCAAAAACGTTAAACTTAAACAAATGTAAAAAGCCGCAAGCTAATGCCTGCGGCTTCTAAATTAATTTATACTATTAGTATTCAATAACTCCAGCTAATTCAGACTTAATTCTTCGACCTGTACTATCATTCTTAGTTCTGACAAGCCAATAAGAAGAATCTACTAATTCCAATACATAACTACATCTATCGTACATTTCTTCATCCGTGCTATATCTATGTAGATTAGATTTATCCCGATCACCAATAACAAGCAATTCTATTACCTGATAAAATCTATCCGATAAATCAATCAATTTTTCCCAATCAAACATAACTCCCGTAGGCGATGTATTTACTTCTTTTTCAAAATCAAGAACTTTAATATCGCCCTCCTTGCCAACTGCGGTTATCCAAAGTAAACACCACGAATAATCTGCACCGTCTGCTATGCATTTTAAAATATTTGACAGCTCGACATCTAATATCTCTGATGCCGTACCCTGTATCTTTAATGTTGTTGTATCCATGGTAAGTATCTTTCATAATCTACGTTAAGGGGTTGAGCTTGCTTACTACGCTGGCGGGTTCCTCCTGTTGGGTTATCCACATATCGATGCTCATGTGGATTATCGGGATGAGTACTTGGGCGACCATGATCTGTAAAATCAATGTCTTTAACAGGCTGCCCATTCTGATCAAACTCGCGGGCCTGATTGTAAGTACCCTTTCTCCCTTCTTTACTACCAAGTTGTGTATGTGGACCCGTCGCTGCAGGATCGGGAGCCGGTTCTCCACCAGGTGTGCGAGGTAATTCTCCTGGAGACTGGTACTCTCCTATATTAACCCTACCACTTTGTGAAGCTAAATTAGCAGTTCCGTTTCCATTTAATATAGTGCCAATTACCGAGATACCTAAACCGCCCAGTGCGACCGGTGCACTACCTTCTAGTGCCAGACCACCGCTTGCTACAGTTACTGTTGCTGCTGATGCCGTCATCGCACTACCGCCCACTTGAGCACTCCGACCACCTAACATAGCTCCAACATCTGCAACATCTAATCCAGTGTTCCAACCAGACGCAATAGATGGATCTGAAATATTGGCGGCAACAGCACTTCTAAAACTTGCTCCACTAAGATTATCGACTGTACCTATAACTGTCCCACCAACACCTCCTACAAGGGCTTTCCCGGCGTTCTTGACATCGTTCCATGTAGGCCAATCCGGCCACATACCATCTGGATCGATAAACCTTGCCGGATTATCAAAGGCATAAACATATGGACTCCATCTCCTGCCTTTCTCACTCAAGGGGTCTACTGTGTGCCATCTTCCTATTTGTGGATCTTGTAATCTTGCACCATAATCATACCACTCCAGCCCTGAACCATCTGCAAACTCTTTGCTCTGTAATTCTTTCCCGTTGTATTTCCTGCGGTTCTCCGGGTAGTTCACGCCTTTGAGAGCATTCGAACTAACCCCCGCCATCGTAAGTCCGTACGGATAATAATGCGTCTCCTCCAACAAAGGCCCATTAATCGCCGCTACTGTAACATTATCAAAGAGCACATCCTGTTCCGTCTCATTGCTGGTATACACGTACAAGAAACCGCTTTTCGTGATCGGCATCTTATCCACCGCCAGCGTCTGCAACTCATCCGGTTGTCCTTTAACCTGTCTTATCCCACTATTCTCCTCCACTAAGTTAAACTGATCATCGAATAATACAAAATTCAAATATGCCTTCGGTTTATCCTGCTGGTTCTGATCCGCATCTCGCTCCTTCAAGCGCTGGTAATCACTGCCGTTAAAGTTGCCAAAGGGTAGTATCCTGTCAGCTTGACCGTTACCATGGGTCGCGCCCCCTCCAGCTGTCCCACCAAACGCCTGCAATAAGCCTGCCACCATATCTTCCGGACTAATAGATTTATTTTCCTTTGGACCATTCGATTTATAAAACGCCCTGGCGCCAATCTGTATCGTATCCCCCGCCATTACCTTCAACACCAGCGAAGGGCCGATCTTTTTACCATTCTTCGCATTCAGCTTGGCCACATACTGGTTACTGTCAACCATTTGGTCCTCCGGATACCCAACCGGCTTTTCCGCCCTTGTCTCTTCCACATTACTGAATAAGGCAACTTCCGTAGCCGCATTAGCCGTCTCCATTGTAGCGGTATACAGAGAAAGATCCGTCTGTTCGGTGAGTACCGTCCGCACATTACCCAGGTGATCCTTCAGGAAGTAATCATAATAATATCTAACCGGCTGGCCCGCTACATATACCGGCCGTATCCTTCCTTCTTCATGGCCTATCAGCTCCATGGTGTCATTCCGGTAAACGATTCCCCCGATATAGTCAGTAGTGGTGATCTTAGCCGGTGTAACGGTATTATCAGTAACAATTTTCCGCAGCTTAGCCCCGGTAGCATCGTATAAATACCTGATGGTGCCTTTCCCAGTAATGGCAATACTATCCGGAAGATTCAGGTGGTTATACCGGATAACAGCAATATTCTTGTTCAGGTCCTTGATCAGATTGCCACTTGTATCATAAGCATAGTCAGCCGTTTCATTGTTAACAATCTCTTTAAAATCTCCCAGCGTGCTCAGGCTGTTATTCTTTCTATCTGTTACATACGATAGTTTATTACTATTCAGCTGGTAGCCATATTTTAAGCTGTCTATCGTCTTTAAGGCAGTGCCATCCATGCCCTTTTGCCGCATGGACATAATATTACCATTAGCATCATATTTCAAGCTGTCAACAGTATAATCCTGCTGGCCCCTGTCCCAGGCTTTACTGTTGGCAGTATTGTTCTGGGTAAAGTCAGCCATGGTCAAGCGGTTGGCATTATCATAAGTATACCCATAAGCCCGACCTTTTCCATCACTGCCACTCTTCCATTTAATACCGGCAATATTGCCATTCACCTGGTTGTCTTTGAAGCCATAGTCATAGCTCAATTCCTGTCCAAACCAGCTGCTATAATTGCTAGGAGTACTTACAAAGCCCTTATTAATACTTTTCAGCCAACCACGGATATTGTACTCATAGTTGAGCGTTTCCAGCTGGCTACTGCCCTTTACATGCAGGCGTTTGCTCTTCAGTTGCCCCAGCTCATCATAGGTATTTTTTGCTATTGTTAACTGGGTACTATCATTCAGCTTTTTGATCACATCTGTCACCCTGCCCGCCGCATCATAAAGCATTTGAGTAATCAACCTGGTCTCAGGTGTAGTGCCGCTACGAACATTGGTATGCCGCTGGAAGGTCCTCAGCAGTTTCCCGCTAAAGTCATAAATACTGCTCACCATATCCTTGCCTCCGCTGACATTATCAGCAATTACCTGCAGCACCCGCCCTTTATCCGTATAGTAGGTAGTTGTAGTCAGCCACTGATCTGTACCCAGCACTCTTACTTTGGTACCCGTCACCAGTCCGCGTGTCATATTGCTGGTGCTACTCACTATCTCTGCATAGGGGCTACCGGAGAATGTAGGTGTAGTAAGATCACCTGTTACGGCATTATGCTTACCGGTATAGCTATAATCATCATAGAAAGTATAGGTAAGCGGAGTGAGTGCACTGGCCGCAATATTCGGTAGCGGGTTCACTGCTACAATACTAAAGGTGTCCTGGTTGGCTGCCGCATCGATCAGCGCATCTGTTGTCCCGCTGGCTCCGGTATCAAAGCTCCCGTCAAACGTTATACTTTTCCGGGCAGTATATTTTGGGCGGCCATCAAAATAACCAAATTCCAGGTCAGCCTGTTCAGGAATGGAATGGGTGATGGTCTGGGTATTGGAAGTAGCCGTGTTCATCCTAGCCTGTAGTGTATCTCGCATAGCAGCTGAGCTATACAGCGCCGTCATGGTAGGCCGGTTCAGCGCGTCATAAAAGGTAACCAGCCATTTCTTGTCTGCTGCATTCCGCATGTTCCCATCCCGGGTAAACACCAGCCTGTCCCGTACATCATACACCATCTCCGTAGAATCTGCTCCCGGCACCTTTTTCATGATCATCCGGTTACGGCCGTCATAGCGGTAAAAGAAACAAAGCTCGCGGGCAGTAGTGGCATCAATCGTCCAGCTGGGCCTGATCAGTTCTACCGCCTTGGGAGGGATCACACAACGCAGATTTCCCAGATCGTCATACACGTAGTAAGTACAAAGCCAGCCTACATGGCCATCCGGTGCATTAATATCAGATAGTTCCACCTTCTTCAACACGACCCGGTCTTCCTTATCCTTGTACTCAATCACCCGTTTACCCCGTTCGTCTTTGGTCACATTCTCATACAACTGGCCAGCGCCATAAATGCGGCTGGCATTAGATGTAGGAATGATAGCGCCATTAGCTGGCATATCCCAGATGTGCACACTATCGCCAAGGGTATTTACAAGGTATTGCCGCTCTACAAACTTATTACCTCCTCTTTCAACCCCCGACGGATCATTCTTCGCCCAGGTATTACCCGGTGCATAAGTCTTCATCACCCGATTTAGGGATGATGCTTCATACTCGGTCTGGCTATAATAGATCGCCTCCCCCTTAACTCCCGGCGCAAGGCTGTCTTTCTGGTAAAACCGCTTCTGGTCATTGAACGGATCTGATTTAAACTTACCATCGCTGAGATTACCTGTAGTAGGCCTGTAGGGGAGATACTTATACAGTTCCCGTCCATAGGCATCGTATACAACCGGTACAACCAGATCTTTGGCGCCCGGTGTAACCGCTTTGCTTACTGTCTGCAAGGGCCGTCCCAATCCATCAAAATACTGTGTGGTTTGCCTTACTGCATTTACATCAGTTGAACCTGTCACCGCTGCTGGATCTGAACTCGGCATACTCGGTTCCCAGGTACGGATATAATTGATAGTAGTATTTGCATAAGCTCCGGGCGTTGCTACCGCTGTCGCCGCAGGCCGGACACTATTAGTGTCAGGTTTATTCTGAGCTGTCACAATACCAGTCCAACCCAGTAATAGCATCAACAGGCATGCTCGTCTTAGGCTGATGTATAGTTTGTATATATTATTTTTTTTCATTCGGTGATTTGTTTATCAATGGTCTCATGAAGTCATAAACTGCTGGACTGTGTACTGATTAACCGTTATTGCGTAACCGGCCTTTGAAATTCATAATCAAATTGTTTCAATATCTTTCCATCTTTATCCTTGATCAGTTTCAAACGGCCGAAGGTATCGTACTCATAATAAATCGTTCTGCCTGCCGGATCTGTTTCACTGCTTATTCCAATCAGAGGCAGGTGTGTATATGTTGTTACCAATGCCTTTGAACCACTCAAACCAGTACGAATCTTATTTAACTCATCCCTCAATTGCGTATCGGTGGATGGATAATCAACTATACTTTGACTGATAAAAGATTTAACAACGTCATAGCTACTGCCCATAACTTTTGCTACAGGATATTGATTATTATATCCCCATATATACACTTCATGTGCGTCATTACTTTTGGATCGGTCCAATATATTCCCAAAACCATCATATTGATGAAAACGATACCAGTTCTCCAGTGGGTTATTACCTTTCTGTATCTGAACCAAAGAAGGTGCAATTAAATCTGTGCCCTGAGTAAAACCATATGTAGCAATGTCGCGCTCTGTAATGTTTTTGTTTAGATAGTGTGTCTCATCTACAACAGCATCTACCATATTTCGGGCTATCATTGAGTCATACACCTGCTGCCCTTTAAAATTAGTGGCATATTTAAAATAGACCTTTGCTGTGTCTCCTTTACTATTGATTTCTTCTATTCTGGATACATTATTATTGGCAGGAATGTTATCATAATAATACTGTGTTACGTTCGATAATTCCTTATCATCGTCTGCATAAACAGTTGTAATGACCTTACTCTTCGCAAACCAAACTGAATTGAAGTAATAAGTATTTACATCGAACTGCATGTAGTAGTCTGATGGCTGAGCCCAGTCATTAAAAACCCGCTGTCTGAATGTGTACCCATTTCTCTTCTGGAATAATGCCTCTGGCCAGTCATATACATATTCCTCCTTGCTAATAACCTTGATGCTATCCCCATATTTTTTAAAGTAGCTTGCTACGCGTTCTATCACCGTTGGATCTCTTAGTATAGAGAAAGGAGCAGCATTAAACTCATTACCTTGTAAAGTTGTATAAGCTTGTGTTACATGCGATGGGGAGATAGGTAACCTGGGATCAAACTCGTGAATAATTCCACCTCCTTCTAAATTTTCACCATACCCCTCCGTTACTTTTGAATAATACATGGGGGCATTTGAGTAAGCGAAGAGATCGACTAAGGATTTATTGTGTTTTAGTTTGTAGTACATTAGTAACGAGCCAGATATCGATCCTGGATTAGTTGCTGAATGGCAATATTTTAATGTATAGTACTCTTCTATAAATTCGGGAGAGGCTACTGGCAGACCACCAGCATATAAATATTTTTTCACTTGGCTTTCTCCAAACTTATCTACACTTATTACTTTCTCCGTTCTTAAACCTGCAAAAGGTTGATCCTGGTAGGACGAAATCGCTATCCCCCAATATACATTGAACGTCCCATATACGTACTGTCCGCAAGCCGACATAGTAAGCTCTAGTTTTACAGAGTCTCTATTTCCATATATTACAGAAGTTCTTTCGTAAGGTAACACTTGACCCGCTTGCACTCGTTTTGCGACATATTGAAATCCTGTTTCAACATCTTTGATTGACACATTCATCTGGTGCATATTAACATCTGGCGGTTGGGGAAATTCCCAGCCCGCCTGTCCACTCCATTCTATTAATGGGTTCTTAGAACGATATAATGTTACTACCCGTTTATATTCTTTGCATCGATGGTCGTCCTCTCCATAACCGTTCAATAATTCGCCACCATTCCATATAATGGTGGTGACAGGAGCAGTTACAATATTTGTCTCATAATAAATATCATTGTATCCCCCCGTCGGATAGGTGATCCTCGAAAGTGTACCATATCCTGCGACGCCCGGGTTTACTGCTCCATTGGAAGCGCCGCCGTTATAATACCCCCAGAAATCTACCCGGTCATCCAGCCTGTCCGGCAGATCATTCATGTTATTATAAGAAAGGGCATATATCATACTGTCTTTCACATCACCTGAAAAAATCCCTACTCGTGACAAAAAGGGCCTTTTCTTGTTCGTTCCATAGCTATAATTCAATCTGACAGTTTTTATCTGGTCGCTCTTTCCTTTTATTGTGCGGTAAATATCCATCCCCGTTAACAACCTATCCGATATATTGTCTTTGCGGGAGTCGTAATTAAAAATAATTTTTGCATTATTTGATGTTGATAAGGAATCCAGTTTCTTAGATTCTATGATCATTTGCGACTGGCACACCTGTTTGTCTATATAATCGGCTTCACACGATGCTGACTGACTGAGAGCACGTTGCTCAACTACGTCCGTAATATTGATATTTCCAGTATACACATAGGATAAATCGCTATAGAAGAAACGGATCGTATCTTTTGCAGGTGTAAAAATGCTTCTCAGGAACATAGCAGTAGGATGATAACTTTCCGTTGGATAATATTCCTTCTCCGCCGGACAGGCTGGCTGTACCCGTGTCTTCTCTACAGCATCCCAGCCGCCATATAATAGCACATTTCCTTTACCATCAGTAACCCTGAAAAAATATCCAGGTAACAGTTTTATTCTGTACGGAGTATTTCTATTTAAGAATACTGCCGTATCCCCCGACATGTAAAATCTTGCCGAATAGCCAGGCGCAACTAAGGTGAACAGGTCTGGTTGCATATCAGCACCAGCACCCATTCCGTTTCTGAGCAGTTTATATAATGAATCAGCATTGAAACCGTTATCTAATAACTTTGTATAGTCATTTGATAACTCGTCCGGATCATCCAGTACGGTCCTTCTAATTGCAAATTCTCCGATAAACGACCAATCCGTTCCTGTGTTGCCAGCCATATCATCAATCCTTACTCCATTGGAGGAATAGCTAAGCGCAAAGTTGATGGCATAGTTGTTCCTTAAGTTAAGGTCATATAGCGGAATACTAGCGGAGGCCGCTCCTGTTGATAATTCAACAGGCAAATTTCCATATTTACCTAGGCTGGCTGTTGTAGGAGAAGGAGAAGTGATAGGAGCGAAGTAGTTGCTTCCGGTGCTTTGTGCAAAAGAAGATATACCCGTATGCGAAAAAAAGAGAGTAAAGAGAATCCAGCGGACAAAATTTATCATGGAATCTGGTATTGTTATTGTTTTTGGGGTGTCGGGACACGCTGAAAACATTTGAAAGCTCTGATACATTGGTTTTAAAACTTACTAGTCAACTAATTTTTTCCCTCTGTGAGTCTGTGCTCGAGATCAGCAATACGTTTATTCTGCAGATCATTCTGCTTTTGCTGTTCAATCAAATACAACGTCAACTCCTCCACCTTCTGCAACAACCGCTTATTCATCTCCCCCAAATCAATCCGCCCTTCTCCACCTCCGCTGCCGATGGCACATCCGGCAAGTGTTTATTAGTTTTTATATACTCCTCAACCTCCGCTAACGTCGGCAACTTATACTCCGGCTGAAACACAAAATCCGCCCATGTTCCCTGCATGACCTTCATCCTCCTCGCTCCAATTGTTCCCTCTACCGTTAATTTGTACGGGCCTGGGGTAATAGTTCCAATAGCCACATTGCCATCAGATCTCCGGATATACAAAGCAGTAC
>Ga0209257_1004678_pt1 | contig 10295 bp, 7 predicted proteins | sample AraplaCvi_mCL_r2_FD_184277 | JGI IMG/M metagenome (GOLD analysis project Ga0209257, IMG submission 184277) | Arabidopsis root microbial communities from North Carolina, USA - plate scrape MF_Cvi_mCL_r2 (SPAdes) (version 2) | ecosystem: Host-associated > Plants > Roots > Endosphere | place: USA...
GCGTGGAAATGATCATGCCGGGCGACAACGCCGAGCTGGACGTCGAGCTGATCACCCCGATCGCCATGGAAGAGAAGCTGCGCTTCGCCATCCGTGAAGGCGGCCGCACCGTCGGCGCCGGCGTCGTGGCCAAGATCGTCGAGTAGTCTCGACCTTCTAGCTTCGGCTGATCAAGCGAAGGCCCCGGAGGAAACTCCGGGGCCTTTTGCTTTTGGGGGCTTCAGGGTTTCGCCGCTCTCGGCGCCGTCTGGTCCCGGCCGCCCTGGTGCAGCACCAGCGCCGTGGCTGGCGCATCGCCCGCCTGCACGAAGCTGATCTGGGCGTTGACGATCTTGAGGAAGAACTCGCCCGGCGCGCTGGGATAGATGGGCGCGGGAGGCTGGTTCGTCCCCTGGCTGATCAGCTGGTCGCCCTGGCGGCTGATGGTCAGGGTGAAGGTCGGCGACAGGACATAGGCGCCGACATAGCGGTCCAGCGTGGCGGCGGGCAGGGTGATCGCCTTGGGCGGCCGCCAGGTTCCCACGCACAGTCCGGCCAGGTTCTCGGCGATGCCGTTGGACGGCGAACCGCCGTAGTTGGCCAGCACGATGGCGACGACGCCGTCCTTGGGGTAGCGGCTGATGCCGGTGCTGAAACCGTTGATGCCGCCGCCGTGCGAGACCTGCTCATGCCCCGCGACGGGTCTGATCGCCCAGCCGAAGCCGTATTGATGGCCGTAGTCGGTGAACATCGCCTGGCGCGAAGCCGGCGTCAGGATCTTGCCCTCGGTCAGGGCCCGGTCCCAGATCAGCAGGTCGCCGGTCGTCGAATAGAGCGAGCCGGCGGCGTAGGGCAGGGTCATGTCGAGATAGTCGGCGTTCCGCCAACCGTCCTTGGTGGGCTTATAGCCCGAGGCGCGATGGCGCAGGATCGTCTCGCTGACGTCGTAGCCGGTGTCCTTCATGCCCAACGGCGTGAAGATGTGCTTGGTGACGTAGTCGGCATAGGTCTCGCCCGAGACCTTCTCGATCACGTAGCCGAGCAGGATGTAGCCGGTGTTGTCGTAGGCGTATTTCGCCCCCGGTTCGAACTCCAAGGGCATGTCGCGGGTCAGCTTGATGATCCCGTCCGGGGTGAGCGGCTGCTTGGAGCTGGTCTCGAAGAACTTGGGCAGGGCGGTGTAGCTGGGGATGCCGGAGGTGTGGGTCAGCAGGTGCTTGATCGTTACCTTGGCCCAGGCGGGCGGGGCGTCGGTGTAGTATTTCGAGATCGGATCGTCGACTGACAACTTACCCTGCTCGACCAGTTGCAGGATCGCCGTGGCGGTGAACTGCTTGGTGATCGAGCCGAGGCGGAACTTGGTGTCGGCGGTGTTGGCCACGTCCCATTCGCGGTCGGCCGCGCCGAAGCTCTCGCGCCACACCGGCCCGCCGTCCTTGGCCACCAGGATCGAGCCGCTGAAGCTCTGGGCTTCCAGGTAGGGCGCGATCAGCTCGCGCGCCTGCTTGGCGTAGTCCGGGACGGCGCAAGCGGCCGTGGCGGCCCAGGCTGGAGAGGCGGCCAGCAGGCACGTCGCGCCGACCACTATCGTCAACTTCATGAGATCCATCCCCTTGTTGGCGAGACGATCACCGCTCGGGCACCGAATTGCAATTTAAGGATGTGTAATCTTGGCTTGTGGAGAGGGCTCGCCTCAGGCCGTCGTCACCGGCTCCGCCAGATAGGCGTGGATCGCGGCCACTACCTGGGCGCCTTCGCCGACCGCCGCCGCCACGCGCTTGACCGAGCCGGCCCGCACGTCGCCGATCGCGAACACGCCGTGGCGGCTGGTCTGCAGGGACGGATGGCCGGGGGCCAGGTCCTGGCCGGTGCGCACGAAGCCGTGGTTGTCCAGCTCCACCCGGCACTCGCTCAACCAGGCGGTGTTGGGCGCGGCGCCGATGAACAGGAACAGGTGGCTGATCTCGCAGCAGTCTTCCTCGCCGGTGTCGAGGTCGCGGTGGCGAATGGCGCGCAGCTGGCCGTCCTCGCCCTCCAGGGCGACGATCTCGTTGCGGGTGACGATCTCGATGTTGGGCAGGCTCTTGATGCGATCGATCAGGTAGCGCGACATGCTGGCGTCCAGGCTCTTGCCGCGGATCACCAGCCACACCTTCTTGACCTGGCTGGCCAGGTAGACCGCCGCCTGGCCGGCCGAGTTGCCGGCCCCGACCAGGGCCACCTCCTGGCCCGCGCACAGCCGGGCCTCGAGCGGCGAGGCCCAGTAGTGGACGCTGCTGCCCTCGAACTGGTCCAGGTTGGCGATATCCAGCCGCCGATAGCGGGCGCCGCTGGCGATCACCACGGTCCTGGCCTGGGTGGTCTCGCCGCTAACCAGCTTCAGGTGGTAGCCGCCGGGGCCCCCGTCCGTCCTGGCCTCGCCGTCGCAATCGAGCGTCGCCACCTCGTCGGGGATGGCCAGGTTGGCGCCGAACTTCTGGGCCTGGTTGTAGGCCCGGGCCATCAGGGCCATGCCCGAGACGCCGGTGGGGAAGCCCAGATAGTTCTCGATCCGCGCCGAGGCTCCGGCCTGGCCGCCGAACGCCCGGGTGTCCAGCACCAGCACCGACAGGCCTTCCGAGGCGGCATAGACCGCCGTGGCCAGGCCCGCTGGGCCGGCCCCGACCACGGCCACGTCGTAGACGTGGTTCGGATCCAGCTCGCCCACCATGCCGATGCAGCGGGCCAGTTCGGCGTTGGACGGATGGCGCAGCAACTGACCGCCGGGGCAGAGCACGATCGGCAGCTCGGCCTCGTCGACCGAGAACCGCTCGATCAGCACCTTGGCGCAGTCGACGGCGTCGGGGTCCAGATGCTTGTAGGGGTGGCCGTTGCGGCTCAGGAAGCCGGACAGGCGGATGACCACGCCGTCGGCGGCGCGGCCGATGATCACCGGGCCTCCAGCCCCCGTCTCCAGCAACCCGACCCGGCGCAGGATCAGGGCCCGCATGATCCGCTCGCCCAGCTCGGCCTCGGCGATCAGCACCGCGCGCAGCCGCTCGGGCTTGATCCGCAGCACCTCCAGGTCGGTGACGGCGTGGACGTCGACCAGGGACGGGCGGTTCGAGAGCTGGGCCAGTTCGCCGATGAAGGCGCCGGGGCCGTGCTCGACGATCAGGTGGGTCTCGTCCAGCGCGTCGCGGCGGGTGACCCGTGCGGCGCCCTCGAGCACCACCATGACCCCGGGCGAGACCTCGCCCGCCTTGGCCAGCACGGCGCCGGCCTTGGCGTGAGCGAGATCGCCGAACCGGCGGATGCGGTCGATCTCCTCCGGCTTGAGGATGGGAAACATCTGGTCGCAGCGAGTGTCGATGATGGCCATGGCCCTAGAGTGCTTCAGGATCGCCGCGCGGTCATCCGCCCGGCGCGACGGAATTTGAATGTTCGCGCCGTCGTGAACGGATCGAGGGCTTCGGGGTTGGAGATGGGGGCGGCGAGGCGGTAGACTCCCGCCATGTCGAAAGCCGCCGCCCAACGCCGTTCCGCTGTCCAATGGCGCGTCGCGGCCGGGTCCGAGACCGTCGCTCGCGCCACGCCCCAGGAGGTCGCCGTGGGCCTGTCGTTCGACGGCCGGCCGCACACCGTGCTGATGGCCACCCCGGACGATGTCGAGGACCTGGCCCGGGGCTTCACCGTGACCGAGGCGGTGGCTCGCGCCGAGGACATCCTGGGCGTCGAGGTCACCGAGACCGACCTGGGGATCCTGGCCGATGTTAGGCTCAGGCCCGGGGCGATCCAGCGCAAGGCCCGGCCGCGCACCCTGGAAGGGCGGTCCAGCTGCGGGCTGTGCGGCGTGCAGCGCCTGGCCGACGCGGTGCGGCCGCTGCCGCGCCTGCAGGGCGGCGCCAGGGTTTCGCACCAGGCCGTGCAACGGGCGGTCGACGCCCTGGACGCCGCCCAGGCCCTGGGCCGCCTGACCCGCGCCACCCACGCGGCGGCCTTCGCGGACGGGGAGGGGACGCTGCGCCTGGTCCGCGAGGACGTCGGCCGCCACAACGCCCTGGACAAGCTGGCTGGGGCGATGGCGCGCGAGGGACGCGATGCGTCGGACGGCTTCGTGCTGGTCACCAGCCGCTGCTCGTTCGAGATGGTCGAGAAGACGGTGCGGATGGGCTGTTCGATCTTGGTGGCGGTCTCGGCGCCCACCGACCTGGCGATCCGCCGGGCCGAAGAGGCGGGACTTACCCTGGCGGCCCTGGCCCGAGCCGACGGCCATACCGTCTTCACTCATGCCGAGCGCCTGCTCGACGTTGTTCCGGAGTGCGTTTGATGGCCGACGACGGCAAGCCGAACGCCGGCATTCCCGGCATCCATCGCTATGACGGCGCCGCCGGGGGCTGGGGGGCGCTGAGGGCGGTGGCCGGGGCGCTGAGCGACCAGGAGACGGTGATCGAGGGCGGCAAGACCCTGCTGCGCGCCAACCAGCCGGAGGGTTTCGACTGCCCCGGCTGCGCCTGGCCCGACCCCAAGCACACCTCGTCGTTCGAGTTCTGCGAGAACGGGGCCAAGGCCGTGGCCTGGGAGGCGACGACCAAGCGCGCCACGCCCGAGGTGTTCGCCGCCCACACGGTCGCCGAACTGCTGACCTGGAGCGACCACGCCCTGGAGGACCTGGGCCGGCTGACCCATCCTATGGCCTACGATCGGGCTACGGATCGCTATGTCCCCATCGCCTGGGACGCGGCGTTCGCGCGCACCGCCGAGGCCTTGCGTGGGCTGGAGCATCCGGATCAGGCCGAGTTCTACGCCTCGGGCCGGGCTTCCAACGAGGCGGCGTTCCTGTTCCAGCTGCTGGGCCGGCGGGTGGGGACCAACAATTTCCCCGACTGCTCGAACATGTGCCACGAGCCGACCAGTGTCGGCCTGCCGGACTCCATCGGCATGGGCAAGGGCTCGGTGACGCTGGAGGACTTCGACCAGGCCGACCTGATCCTCAGCTTCGGCCACAACCCCGGCACCAACCATCCGCGGATGATGACCACCCTGCGCGACGCCTCGCGGCGGGGCGCGACGATCCTGGCCTTCAATCCGCTGAGGGAACGGGCGCTGGAGAAGTTCGCCGCGCCGCAGGACCCGGTCGAGATGGCGACCCTGGGCTCGACTCCGATCGCCTCCGCCTACTACCAGGTGGCCATCGGCGGCGACGCCCTGGCGGTGCAGGGGATCATGAAGGCCGTGCTGGCCCTGGACGAGGAAAGCCAGGGGACCGTGCTGGACCGCGCCTTCATCGCCGAACACACCGAGGGCTTCGAGACGGTCAAGGCCGTGGTCGAGGATCTGACCTGGGACGAGATCGAAGCGGGTTCGGGCCTGACGCGGGCCCAGATCGAGGAAGCGGCCCGGGCCTATGCCACGGCCAAGGCCACGATCCTCTGCTACGGCATGGGCCTGACCCAGCACCGCAGCTCGTCCAGCACCGTGCAGCAGCTGGTCAACCTGCTGCTGCTGAAGGGAAACATCGGCCGGCCGGGGGCGGGGATCTGCCCGCTGCGGGGCCATTCCAACGTCCAGGGCGACCGGACGGTCGGCATCTGGGAGAAGCCGTCGGCGGCGTTCCTGGATTCGATGGATCGAGTGTTCGCCTTCAAGTCGCCGCGCGAGCACGGCCATACCGTGGTCGAGACGATCGCGGCCATGGAGGCGGGACAGACCCGTGTGTTTCTCGGCCTGGGCGGCAATTTCGCGGTGGCCGCGCCCGATCCGACCCGGACCTTCGCGGCGATCCGCAAGGTCGGGCTGACGGTCCACGTCGCCACCAAGCTGAACCGGACCCACCTGCTGCACGGCGACGAAAGCCTGCTGCTGCCGTGCCTGGGCCGCACGGAGGTCGACATCCAGGCCAGCGGCCGCCAGGCCGTGACGGTCGAGGACTCGATGTCGATGGTCCACGCCTCGCGCGGCCTGAACGCCCCCGCCTCGGCGCAGCTGAAGTCCGAACCGGCCATCATCGCCGGGATCGGAGCGGCGCTGTTCGGGCCCGGCGACGTCGTCGACTGGCCCGGCCTGGTCGCCGATTACGACAAGATTCGCGACCTGATCGAGGCGGTCTTCCCCGAGGCCTTCGCCAACTATAATGAGCGCGTGCGCCAGCCGGGCGGTTTCCGCCTGCCGGTCCCGCCGTCCGACCGCGTCTGGAAGACCCCCAGCGGCAAGGCCCAGTTCCTGGCCCATCGTCGCGACGGACTGGACGCCCGGCGCGGCCAGGCCGACGTGCTGCTGCTGACCACTCTGCGCAGCCACGACCAGTACAACACCACCATCTACGGCCAGAACGATCGCTACCGCGGCGTGTTCGGCCGCCGCGACGTGGTGTTCGCCCACCCCGACGACATCGCCGCGCGGGGCCTGAAGGCCGGCGACCGCATCGACCTGACGGCGGCCTTCGACGACACCGGGCGACGCGCGGTGCGCGGCTTCACCCTGGTCGAGCGGGACATCCCGCGCGGCTGCCTGGCCGCCTACTATCCCGAGACCAACGTGCTGGTCGCGCTGGAGGACCACGACCGCCGCAGCGGCACGCCCGCCTACAAGTCGGTTCCGGTGCGGCTGGCCGCCCATGGGGGCTGAAGGTCTTGGATGGCCGGGCGACGTGTCGCCGCTTCGATTGCGGCCCAATCATGACAACCGGGTCATGACCTCGAATTAAGTCGTTTCTCGATAAGGGCCCGGCTAGCCTTCCCTCAACAACGCTTTGCTTCGAGGGAACACCGATGCGCGCTCTTCTGCTCCTGGCCACCGCCGCCACCGTCCTGGGCTTCGCCGGAGCCGCCGCCGCCGATCCGTCCGTGAAGATCAAGGACGCCGTGGCGCGGGTCGTCGTGGTGCCCGAGGCGCGCGGCGACGTGAAGGTCGAATTCCTGACCACCAACAAGAGCCTGCCGCTGAACATCCGCCGGGACGGGGCCGACATGACGGTCGATGGCGGCCTGCGCCGGAACCGGATCAACGGCTGCAACACGGTGATGGGCAAGACCGTGGTCCATGTGCGCGGCGTCGGCGACGTGAAGTGGGAGGACATTCCGCAGATCGTGGTCCGCGTGCCGGTGGACGCCGAGGTTGGCGCGGTCGGCGCGGTGTTCGGCAGCGTCGGCCGCACCGACCACCTGGAGCTCTCCAACGCCGGTTGCGGCGACTGGACCGTGGCCAACGTCAAGGGCAAGTTCGAACTGAACCAGGCCGGTTCGGGCGACACCAAGGCGGGTAGCGCCGGCTCGGCCGAGATCAACATCGCCGGCTCCGGCGACGTGAAGACCCAGGAGATCGGCGGCGATCTGGAGGTCAATATCGCCGGCTCGGGCGGCGTCACGACCGCTAGTGTCAACGGCAAGCTCGAGGCCAACATCGCCGGCTCCGGCGATGTGACCATCAACGGCGGCCGCTCGCGGTCGATCGAGGTCAGCATCATGGGCTCGGGCGACGTCGATTTCGGCGGCGAGGCCGACGCGGTCGAAGCGCACATCGCCGGCTCGGGCGACGTGCGCATCGCCAAGGCCAACGGTCCGATCCAGAAGTCGGTCGCCGGCTCGGGCCAGGTGATCGTTGGCCGCTAGGGCCCTCACAGCCCGCCACCCGCGGATCCCGGACAGCCTCTGCGAGGCTTCCGGGATGACAATAGTCTGAGTTAATGCTCTTTCAGGTCCTTCGCGGCAAGGCCGCGTCGGGATCGAGGGAAGCGGCATGAAACTGCAGGTGTTGGCTCTGGCTTGCGCGCTCGCGCTGCCGGCGGTTTCGCTGGCCGCGGCGCCCAAGCCGCTCTATCGCGATCCCGTCACCGACGGCGCGGCCGACGTGTCGATCGTGTTCGACAAGGCCCGCCATGAGTGGGTGATGTTCTACACCAACCGCCGGGCGACGATGAAAAGCCCCGACACGCAGGACGTGGCCTGGGTGCACGCCACGCCGATCGGCCTGGCGACGTCCAAGGACGGTCTGGCCTGGACCTACAAGGGCGTGGCGAAGATCCCCACCGCCTGCACCGGCCAGACCCTGTGGGCGCCGGAACTCCATGCGGAGGGCGGCGTCTACCACATGTGGCTGACCGTGGTGCCTGGCGTCTTCCACCGGTGGGGTGAACCCGGCGCGACCGCCAGGATCGTCCACCTGACCAGCAAGGACCTGAAGGCCTGGACCTGCGGCGAGACGCTGGACCTGGGCTCGGACCGAGTGATCGACGCCAGCGTGGCGAAGGTCGGCGACCGCTATCGCCTTTGGTACAAGGACGAGCGCAAGGGCAGCAGGATCGTGGCGGCGGAGAGCCCCGACCTGGTCCATTGGAAGCCCGCCGGCGACAAGCCCGTGGTCGACATGGCCGCCGAGGGGCCAAAGGTGTTCCGCTGGAAGGACGCCTGGTGGATGGTCGCCGACGCCTGGAAGGGCCTGATCGTGCTGCGCTCGGACGACGCCGAGACCTGGACCCTGCAGCCGACGCGCCTGCTGGAGCAGCCGGGAACGCAGGCCACCGACACCGCCAAGGGCCAGCATCCCGACGTGGTGGTCAGCGGGGGGCGGGCGTTCCTCTACTACTTCGTCCACCAGTCCAACGAGCCGCAAGCCAAGGCCGACCCGTACTACGGCCAGCGCACCGTCATCCAGGTGGCGGAGCTGAAGGAGGCGGGCGGCGTGCTGTCGGTGGACCGCGAGGCGCCTGTGGAGCAAGGGCTGGTCGCCCCTAGGCGCTGAGGTTCGGCGAACTGCGTGTCATACATATATATAAAGTGAAACGCCCCGGAGCCGAAGCTCCGGGGCGTTCCGTTGTCCGCTGATCGCGAACAACGATCCTTAGCGGATGCCGAAGCCGAACAGGGTGTCGGCGTCGATCAGGTCGGCGCCCGAACGGTCGCGGGTCTTCAGGCTGCCGCCGAAGGTGTAGCGGAAGCCCACCTTCACGGCGTCCGAGTTCAGGTCCGCGAGGTCCTTGGACTCGGTGTGGGTGTACTTGCCGAAGGTCGACCAGCCGGTGTTGGCGAACTTGTATTCGCCGCCGATGTTGACGTCCCAGATGTCGGCTTCGTTGGCCGAGTCGCCGTCCAGCTTGGAATAGCCGGCGCCGGCGTCCAGACGGAAGTCGTCCGAGACGAAGTAGCGGGCTTCGCCGCGCACGGCGTACAGGTCGGCGTCCAGGTCGTTCGACTGGCCGTAGGCGACCAGGCCGTTCAGGGTGACCTTGTCGAAGTACTTGGAAGCTTCACCGCCAACGGCCCACAGGGTGTCGTTCGACGGACGCGACAGGGCCGCGAAGCCGCCGACGCGGACGGTGTCGCCGGCGACCAGGGTCGTGGCGTGAGCGGCGGTCGAGGCGACGGTTTCGTCGCTGATGTCGTTGTCGTTGACCGAGACGTTGCCGTTCAGGGTGACGGTCCAGGCGCCGGTCGGGATGGCGACGTTGCCGTCGACCTTCACCGAGGTGCCGTCGGCGCCGCCGACATTGCTGTTGACGTCGCTGTAGTTCACGGCGGCGCCGATCGAGCCGACGTTCTGGGCGAAGGCCGGAGCCGAGACGGCCAGCGCCAGGACGGCGGCGGCGGCGAAGAATTGGGTCTTCATAGTGGGTAATCCCCTTACTGTGTGGCCTCGATCGGCGCGCGGTCGTTTGGGGAGGGCCGCCCGTCCGTCGAGGAGCGGCGGATCTATGGAGCTTCGCCCGGGGCGGCAAGACCGTCTGGAACGGTCAATAGAGAATTGATGCAGTTTTATGACACTTGCGAAGGCGAGTTAACGTCCCTACCGCGCGCGGCCTCGCGTTCATGCTCCTGCGCCGTCTTCCGGGCATACTTCACATGACGGCGTTATATTGAAGCTGACCTGTCTCAAGTCTGGCGACTCTCGATAGGGGACGAGGCCTGATCCTTCGTCCCGGGCGCGATCCGCGCCCGGGCTAGGTCCCTGGCGCTCTGGAGCGTCCAGAAGAAGGGGCGGGCGAGGGGAGGCGAACGCCCCTTCGAAACCCGCCCCGAACCGCTTGACGAAACCGATTCCCGCACGTAAAAGCCCCCCTCTGTTGGACCGGCTGTGAGCTTTCGGGCTCAGACGCGGTTCGCGAACGACTGCAGATCGCGCCTTTTGGGGCGCAGTTTTCAGTCACAGGCCCTCTCGGGAGACCGGGCGGGCCAATTTGTTTTGCGGACGCTGCGTTCGGACCCCTCACGGGGACCGAGTTGGTCTTTGAAATGGTTCGAGACGCGGGCGCAGCCCACTAGGAAACCGAGCGATATGGATCGTCAGAACATCCGCATCCGGCTCAAGGCCTTCGATCACCGCGTGTTGGATCATTCCACGCG
>Ga0209257_1004681_pt1 | contig 10289 bp, 14 predicted proteins | sample AraplaCvi_mCL_r2_FD_184277 | JGI IMG/M metagenome (GOLD analysis project Ga0209257, IMG submission 184277) | Arabidopsis root microbial communities from North Carolina, USA - plate scrape MF_Cvi_mCL_r2 (SPAdes) (version 2) | ecosystem: Host-associated > Plants > Roots > Endosphere | place: USA...
TGCGCATGCGGCAGGCGCATCCGAAATAGGCGAAAATCGGCCCGATGAACCTCTCGCCCACGCATCGCCAGGCGCCGGTGGCGATTCCGCCCGACCAGCTCCGCCTCTCCGTCGCCCCCATGATGGACTGGACGGAAATCCAGCTACATCAATAATTTATAAAGATATGGCGCGGTATTGGCACGGAACTAATCTGGGAAGATTTGACCGAAGCTCCGCTATCCCGACATGATCTGGTCGAGAGGGGGAGTGAATGGAAATCACGAATTTGCTGCTAGCACTGCAGGGACGCGCACTGTGGGCTGATGCGCGTCGTGTCCTTGCGATCAGCGGGCTAGAACCTGCACAAGGCTGGTCGAAGACGCTGTCGAAGTATGAAGGCTTGGAGGTTGATGATGAGGTCGCTGCGACGCTGGCTGATCTCCTCCAAGAGCATGTTCTTTCGGCTGAAAAGAGCCTGCAGTTCTACCGACTGAGCAACGCTGAGCACTCCACTTTGATCGATGCCTTGGCTAGCGCGCGGTTGCCTCGAAGCGACGCGCGAGAGGCCTTTCCAGCGATCGCTGACCTGGGAGACTACTCCGGGATCAACACGTCACCTGCACCGCTCTTGAAGATCGACGGAGAAGACGGTGTATTCATGGTGTTCGCAAGCGTGCGCGAGTACGAGCACCGAGAGCCGATCAAGGTCGAAAACCTGGCGACCGATATTCAGTCGGCGCTGAGCGATTACAGCGACGTGATAGGCGTGAAGAAAATTCGGCACCAAGCCTACGACGTGCTTTGGCTGCCTGAGAAAGGCAGGACGGTAGTGGTGGCGGCCGACGCACCAAAAGCCGCTGGCGTCGACTTCGCGGCTCTTGGCCACACAGCGGTGCGTGCCTATTTGCGCAAGGCATGCGGCAAGGAAGTCATGCCCATCAATCTGTTCGGAGCTATCGACAAGATTTATCGTTCGGACTTGGGTAAGGTTGTCGAGCTTGGCTTCACCACCCAGACAGCCTCGGTAAAGCATGAGCGCATGCGATTGCAACGCCTTTCTTTGCGCGAGGAAACCTTCCATGTGGGCGGGAGAGATGCGGTATCCGGCGCCATTGACCCCTTCCACATTTCGGTCGATTGGTCGGCAAGTGACGGCGGAAAGATCAAGTGGCGCCCAGAGCTAACGCTCCATTCCAGCGTGCGAGAGCTTCACAGTGTCGACCCAGCCCTCTACGAGGCTATCTTTCGTCACAGTCTCAGAATCAGAGATTTGCGAATCTTAAAGTCCAAGATTCTAAAGTTCGCTTGAATTGGGCATGCGTGGCCTTGACTCGCTAAAGAAGGAGATCATTTCCTACCTGTTCTCATCAGAGCAGGCGGACGTTTGCGTCCAAATCGTCGACATGCTCGGCAAGTACGAATGTGCCCAACTTCGAATGCTTACCTACCAGGCATTCTCGCGCGAGATCCGTCGCCCGCTTGCAGATCCTGCTTTGGTGCTGGCCATCCATTTTTTTGTCAATACAGAGCGCTTTAAGCTGCTCGATAAGCACTATCTGGTGCTGGATTCTGACTTAAGTTCGTCTTTTGAAATATCAGACGAGGATGCCGCAGAGGCTCTCCGCACTGGGCTGCTCCCCCTGCCTAGCGGTGAGGAAGTAGGGAATGTTGAGGAGCACTTGCTTCCCTATTTCAGCGCATCGCGACGATTGATGGAAATCAAGGGGACTGAATGTCAGGCGAACTGACTGAAGCCACCTTGCGGCTGCTCCATCAAGCTCATCCGTCGGTTCTTCTCGTGCTCGACTGGGACAAGCATCGAGCCAGTGGCACGCATACGTACGAAGCCTTCTGTGACATCGTCGAGAAGCTGGTGGAGCTATCGCTCACGCAGCTAGCGCAGAATCCGCAGACCTGTCAGACGCGTGACGAGAACTCACTGACTGAGCACGTCGCGTCTAGCCTCAGGTTCTTGGGATTCGAAACGGAGTTTGACGGCACCGTGGGCGGTCACGTTGATTTGATCGTCCGCTTCGGATCGTTATACGCCTGGCTAGGCGAAGCGAAGATATATTCTTCCTACGTATGGTTGCTTAAAGGTTATCTGCAGCTGTCGACGCGATATTCCACAGGTCTGCCGAACGAGGATCGCGGCGGAATGCTTATCTACTTCAAGGCCCCCGATGTGCCGGGGAAGATGTCGACCTGGAAAGCCAAGCTGGAGTCCTACGTCGGTAAATCGCGTGCGCCGATCGCCGTGACTACAGTGGCGCGTCCGGTCAATGGATTGGCCTCGACTCAAGACCACAAGCGAACGGCTAGGCCATACCGAGTGACACACTTTCCAGTAGCGCTCCATTGGGAGCCAGAGGACTCGTAGAGCTGCATTCGATTACGCGGCGCGGTGCCCATTCTAGAGACGGATTGCTTCGTCCCGTGCGTAACACATGCCCCCCGGACTGATTCCTTGAGGACCTTAGTAGTGACGGTCATCCTACATCCCGGCGGCGCATGGTATCCCACCAGTCGGCCACATCACGGGTATCAAACACCTCGCCAACCCGCGCGGGCAGCTGGCGGGCGGCCAGCCTATTGCGCATAGTCTTAATCGTGGTGCTCGGGAAGAACTCAGCCCGAAGTTGGTCGAGCGTCATAGTCGGCCCATGCCGACCGAACAAGATCCAGAATGTCGAAAGGTCTGCCGAACCCATTTGGCGGTGTCTCAGGAAGTTCCGGCAAGGCTAGAAGAGCGAGCGCGTGCGTCATGGCTCGCCACGGGACAAATCGGGCCGCAGCAGGCTGACTCGGGACAGCCACGCTGGGGAGATGAAGCTCATCCGCAGCACTGGGCCTGGGAGATCCCTCAGGCCGCTCTTCGGTTGGAGCGTTCGCAACGGGCATGCCGCCCCACTTTGCTTCCTGACATGCGTGTGGCCTGGGGCAAGGCCGGGGGCAACCATGTCGCCACCGCCGTAGTTGACTGGTGGATGGACAATTGAAAGATCGGCAACCGGCAATTCTGAAAAGGGCGACTCAGGATCGGGCGCTGGGTCTGCCACAGTCAGCCACGCCTCACCGGAGCGGGGGTGGAGGTAGGACTTGAGTGTCGAAGTGCAGCGCTCAAATGCCGCCCTCCATCCCTCGAGTTCCAACTCATCAGGACCAACCTCGTAGCACTCCGCGCCGCCCACCGATGTGCGGAGAAAACTGCCGCGGGATGATGCCGCGATCTCGCACAGGCCTTCGTCAACTCGCAGCCAATCCTGCGGAAGTCCTAAGGGTCCGAAGACATCTCGGAGAACCTCCCTTGCGACGGGGGCCGTGTATCGATAGCCGGCCCTAAGTCGCGGTACTTCGACCTGGCTGAGCCTCCGCGATGAGATCAGCTCCGCGACGTAACGTTGAATGCGTTCAGAATGGGGGCGAAACAGCCCCGCGCGCTCCAAGGTTCTCCTGTACGACCGAAGCGCCTTCCACGCATAGTCACGGTTGCGGAAGCACGCCTTTGACCAGCGGTTTGAACTACCACCGGTATGCGCGTCGCAGAACCTGTGACTTAGGCCCGAAGGCAATCGATGCACCTCATCAACAGCGCTTGTGAAGCTCGGGCCCGAGACGGCAGTTAGCGCAGTAGTTAGGGCCCGCCTGTGAACGTGCGCGTATACCTGGGACGGGCGATGGCAATAGTCGCAATACTCCTGACCGGATCGAGAGGTGCGAGTCCTCGCTACCTCAGAGCCACCATGATGATCGGTGATGATCCCACCACCAGGCCGCCTAACCTGGGCGACGTGACCGAAGAATCGCGATAGCGCCATCAAGGCGTCACATACCCCGTCTAGATGAGATGACGCGAAAGGTAGGTCGGGGAGGAACTGCCTCGCCTCGCTGATCTGCGCGCGAAAGTCGGCGATCGCCTTGGCGTCGAGCGCGGAAGCACGATCGACTACATCGCCGTCTACGTACCCAAGGAACGCGAGCGAAAGCGGCTCAGATAGCAGATCGCGTGCCCTTATCGAAATCGACGCGCGCCGGATGCCATGCGGATGCCTTGCGACCCAGTCAGTTAGGCGGATTGCTGCGCCCCGAATCTCCGATGGCAGGTTTCGGGCATCGGCTAGTTCAGCGCGAAGCACTTCGAGCGCGTTCATGACGCGGAGTGTTCTCATTGAACTTGTCCCGTACTGAGCCATCTGCATCGACTATCACCGTCTACGTTAGCTGCAACCTAGATGCACGACGGTAAACAGTGATGGATCGAATCGCAACAGAAATGACTGTCGATCTTCAGCTTGAACGCGAATGGCTGAAACATCTCGAAGGAATGCCGATCCTGCTCACGTATGAGCACCTAAGTTCGCTCTTCGGCCGGTCAAGCGGGGCTCTGAGGCACGCGGTCTGCAAACCAAAGTCGCCGATGGACCTGCTGTTGCGTGAGGCACGCGTGACCGTAGGTCGGCGTGCGTACTTCAAGCGAACCAGTCTCGCGAAGTTGCTCGCGATCGCCGAGGCGAGCTCGGCGGTGGGCATGGCGGCTGATGGAGGCGACCAGCGGTGAATGAAGCCGTCTTTACGGTCGAGCAATCAGGAGCGCCGCGTACGGCGACGGTCTGCCTGACACTCCTACGTCGCGCCGACATGTCTATGCGCGCGAAGTGCTTCGTCGCCATCCTCATGTCGCACCACAGTAGCTACAGATTGAACATGAAGGCACTGATCAATCAGTCGCTCGATGGAAAAGATGCGACCTATGCGGCTCTGCGCGAGGCAAAGCGCCTGGGCTATGTGGCAATCCGCAGACGAAGAGGTGGGGACGGTCGCTTCACTGAGGTTGTATGGACCATCAACTGGAATGTCCCGCCACCATCGGCGCAAGAGAGCCCGGCGGGTCGCGTTCCACGTGTCCAGAATCCGGGTTTCCAGACTGTGGCAGGAACGACACAAGCCTCAATCCGGGAAACCCGGAGTGAGGAAGTCCCGGAGCGATTACAGCAAGTAGTTCAATCTAAAGAACAACAACGTTCGTCCTTGATTGAGTGGGAGCCTTGCGTGTCAGAACTTCAGAAACACACCTTGGAGATCAACTTTCGCGACCTGTCCCCCGACCTTGCGCAACAGGTTGCTGACGAACTGGCCGGGTGCATTGAGCTTGGGCAGGTCAAGGAATGCCCTATCAAGTATGGGAAGGGCATTGCGAAGAACGCTAGGAGCGGGGCGTTCACGCCGAAGGCCGGTATTGCTGTGATGGAACGACGGAAGAAGAGGCTGGCCGAAGAGCGCGTGCGAGAGCAGCGACGTGCTGAGGAGCTTGCGCTTCGCGCGAAAGTTGCAGCGCAGATGGCAGATCCCGATACGCAGCAGCGAATTAGGGCTATGCAGAAATCAGTCCGTGATGTTGTGAGGGAGCCGCATGTGCCGGTGTCACGTTAGCGGTGCGCTCAGAGGGGTGTTACCGCACAAACTTATGACAGCCAGGGGCAGGCCTAGGAGAGCTTGCGGCAGCCGCAAAGGCAGGCGGTCTCGAATCGGACTTGCGGCAGCCGCAAGGGGCCCAGGAGTCGGTGCGGGACTTGCGGCAGCCGCGGAGGTCTCAGAGTCGGGGCCGGACTTGCGGCAGCCGCAAAGGTCTCGGAGTCGAGACCGGACTTGCGGCAGCCGCAAAGGTCTCGGAGTCGGGGCCGAACTTGCGGCAGCCGCAAAGGTCTCGGAGTCGGGACCGGACTTGCGGCAGCCGCAAAGGTCTCAAAGTCGGGACCGGACTTGCGGCAGCCGCAAAGGTCGCCGGGGCCATTCCAGCATAGTGGAACATAAAAGGTGCGATGCGTCGCGATCATTCATTGCCCGTCATCGCTTGCAATCAATGGCTTTCGCATGCATCGCGCAGCGCCAGACAGCGCATCGCAAACGCATCGCGCACATCGGAGCGTCCCGTGCCGTCAATTCCGCCCGTCCGCGTCCCAGACCACCTCGTGGCCAGAATGACCGAAGCAGCCAAACGACGCGGCATCACTCTTGCTGCGTGGCAGCGTGATGCCTTCCGCGCCTACTTGGACGACGAAGCTCGAGGAGAGCAGATGGATCGCCTTGAAGCGCGCTTAGTCGCCACACTCAATCGTGTCGGACGCGACACGCGCTTGGCACGGAATGACACTCAGCTGGCCATCGCCATGCTCGATACCTTTGTCCGGCTCTTCCTTCTGCATACGCCTCCCATACCTCGTGAAGCCGTGAGAGCGTCCGCCGCCGCGGCTGACGAGCGGCACGAGAAGTACGTGCGCAACTTCATCGCCACCTTGCAGGGAGATACTGGTCTCATCGAGCGGCTAGCTGCGGTCTTTGAAGGACATGACCAAGACGAGGCTGCGGATGAATGAGTCGGACTTTTGCGGCTGCCGCAAGTCCTCGGTGGCAGATCGAACCGGGCACGCCAGCAGCCATTTGCGGCTGCCGCAAATGATTCAGCCAAGAGATGGGGGCATCGACCTTTGCGGCGTGGCGAAGCGGGCCGCCGACCTTTGCGGCAGCCGCAAATGGTGCATGCCTTACCCATGTTCCTTGAGGAGCACTAAAGCCTGCGAACCACTCACGCCGACGTCGACCTTTGCGGCTGCCGCAAATGGAGGCGGCAAGCGAGAGGGTCTTCGTGGAGAACGATCGGAGCTTTCAGATAAGGCAAGGAGAAGCATGGCAGTCACCATTACCCTCACGAATGCATCCACGATCGCCCTGCTTGAGCTCTATAGGCAGTATGTCGGCGACGTTGACCTGGCATGTGGGTCAATCAGCGAACTGGCGGAAGGCCTGGTAATAGCCTCGCTCGATGAACATAACCGCTTCCGGCAATGGCGGCGACAAAACCCTGCCGAAGTGCAAGCTGCCTGAGAGACGAATTCCACCCTGCATGGTTGCAAGGAGTGCTCTGGCGGCACCGCACTCAGATCCAAGCAGAAGATCGCAGGCAATGGTCACCCGCGATGCTCCGCGGCCGGCTTAGTGGCCGAGCCCTTCCATACGGCTACCCAAAGGCTGGGCCGCCATATGAGGTTCCATCGAGACACCATCGCCGGCGTTTAGGCCTTCGATGGCTTCCCCAAGACCCTTCCTCTTCAGGAGCTATGGCTATGCGCTGTATTTCATCTCACCAGATCGACATTATCGACGCTGAGTTCCGCGTCATCGGCCGCTCGCGCTGGGCGGGCTGGATGGCTCAATTCCCCAGCAAGCGCGATCGTTTCGCTTTCGTCTGCAGCGTCATCGCGCCACTGGCGGTGCTGGGCGGCGTGCTGCTGGGCTTCCTCCACTTCGCGTTCCTCGCTGCGGTCCTGATTGTCACCGTTGGGTGTTTGGTCAGCACCGAATGGCAACGCTACGGCGTGCTGGGCCTTGTGGTGGCCTCGCTGCTGGCCATGAGCGGCTGCAGCCAGGAAGCGACGCCCGAACCACAACGCGCCACGCTGGCGAGCGACCGGCAGGCCAAGTCGCCGGGGGAAGTGCGGGCGAGCATTCGCCGGGCGACGAAATACCGCGATCCGCGCAAAGGAGTGACGCCCAGGGGAATCGACATTCTCAGCGGTGAAGTGAAGGCCAAGGACAAGAAGGACACGACCCATGAAGCCCGTTAAGCCTATGCCCCCGGTACGGGCGGCGCAGGGTCGTGCCCGCATGGCGATGCTAGCAGGCAGTTTGACTGTAGTTGTCCTGTTCTCTTCGGCGGCGGCAGCTGCGCAACAGATCGCGCCGAGCATGGGCATGTTCGATGACATTGCCGCGTTCTATATGCAGCAGGCAAAGGCGATGCAGGCGGTACTAGAGCCCTTCGCGTACCGGCTCTTTGGCCTGTTGGCGTTCATCAGCACCGCCATGTTCTTCGTCAAGCAGTTGATGAACGGCGAGGGCAATCTCACCACGCTGGTACCGCGCTTTGCGATGGAGATCCTAAAGCTCGGATTCTTCATGATGGTAGTCACTCATGGCCCGCAGCTGCTTCTGCAGTTTATCGGGTACTTCATCCAAGGCGGCGCGGCTGTCACCGGGCTAGGTGAACTGTCGGCTTCCGGCATTGTCGTGCTCGGGTTCGATGCGTGCTTCCGAACCTTTGATGCGATCGGCACAATGGGATGGGGGGACACAGCCGCCTTCGGCTTGCCGCTCGCCCTCGCCGGCATGGGCATCCTGGCGTGCTTCGCGATCGTGGGGATTCTGTATCTGGTCCGCGTGATTGAGCTTTACATGGTGATGTACGGCGGAGTGCTGCTGCTGGGTTTTGGTGGCATTTCCTTCACTCGGGACATTCCCAAGAATTACCTCAGCTACATGATTGGTGCGGGCACGCAGTTATTCATGCTCAACGTCGTAATCGGCTTTGGCATGCAGCTCGTTACCAGTTGGCCAGCCTCGCTCACGCTGGACACCACGCCGGATGCCGTACTGCGCCAGGTGTTGCAGCTGTTCGTCGGTTCGGCGGTTTTCGCCGCGCTGGCTTGGTCGATTCCGAAAGTGGCCGGCAGTCTGGTTAATGGGGCGGTATCACTGGGGGCGAATGATGCGATCGCGCCGGCTGTTGAGGCAGGGGGCGCGGCGGCAATGGGTGCAGCTGTGGCAACCGGCGGTGTGTCGGCTATTGCTGCCGCTACGCAGGGCGCAATGCAGGCGACGACGAGCGGCGTTTCGCTAGCGAGGGAAACCGGAGCGTCCGGCATTGCTGCTGCGGTCAAGGGATTGGGCCACGCCGTTGGCGCAACAGCATCGGAAGCCGGGCAGGCAGCGAAAGCAGGGCTTGGCCTCGCGCCGCAATCGCCCAACGCGACTGACAGCCGTGGCCGTAACGTGGAAAACATGGGGACTCGCGCTGCGAACAACCTGCAGGGACAGGCTCAGCAGGTACGCGAGACGAAGGCAGGGGCGCCGGTCACCACCAATGGAAGCGAAACCGCGCCGCTCAACATCGGTAGCGCCCCCGAAGGTGGCGTTAGGCCGCTAGCGAGGCAGCAGTCGGCCACATCGAACGACGACGGTGGCCCGGAGTTCCGTCAGCCCGACCCGAGCAACCCGAATTGGGGCAGCAGAATCGCGCCGCCTCAGCTTCCGCCCGATGCGCCGCCGGCTAGTGCCGTCTCCATCCGCCTCGATATCGACGACTAAATAGAAGGAGGGTTGCCAACATGAAGATTCACAAGAGCTTTGCTTTGGCCCTTGCGGTTGCTATCACCTGCGCCGGCATCACTTACACCCCGCCCGCAGCGGCGCAGTGGGCCGTCTTCGACCCGACCAACTATGTGCAGAACTATCTGACCCAACTTCGCGCGGTGCAGAGCAACCTCAACGAGGTCCGTCAGATCCAAGCGCAGCTGCAGCAGTACGACAACATGCTTCGCAATACCAAGAGCCTCGACGTGCGCGACCTGGACACTGCAATCGACGCCATGAGCCGTCTCGATCGCGTTATTGGCGAAGGTAGGTCGCTTGCGGTGACCGCGAGCGACTACGAAGAAGCGTTCAAAGCACGGTTCCCCGGCTATCAGGCGACGGCGAACTACAGCGAGAACTATCGGGAGTGGAGCGATACGTCGCGCGATTCTGTGATGGGAGCATTGCGCGTAGCCAATCTTCAGGCACGCGAGGCAGTGACCGAGAAGCAAGCTCTGGCGTCGCTGCGTTCAGCAGTCGCATCGGCCGACGGGCAGAAAGCCGCCGTGGATGCCGGCAATCAGATCGCCTTGGCCCAAATCAGCCAGCTGCAGCAGCTTCGGGAACTTATGGTCGCACAGATGCAGGCTAGCGGAACGTACATGGCTGCCCAGCAGCAGGTCGAGGCGTCGAAAGAGGCCTCGATCCGTCAAGCAACGAAGTACCGTGACCCGCGAGAGAACTGGAAGGCGAAGCCGGTTCGAATTGGGCAGTGAGTCTGCCTAGTGGGCGTTTGCGGAGGTCAAGGCGCTCGCTCTCCGCTACAATATGTACAGGCGCTCGTGTCGAGGATTGCTGCTATGGCGCATCAAGTGTCGCCGACTAGTGCAATGGCTTCTGCTATCGCGTCGGTAGAAATTGAAGGATTCACGGTATCTTTGGAAGCTCGCGAGCTTCTGGGGCGAGTTGTCGCGGGCGAGATGACTGCGCGTGAAGCAATGGATGAGGTCTTGCAGAACGCGAGAGAAGCGAGCGCGAATTCATCGGCAAGCAATGGTTCACATAGCCGTTGACCCTTTGGCGTCAGGAATGTGAGCACGTCGTAGGCTGATGCTTCATCGGCAAGACGCATGACGCTGGAGTCGATGTGGTTTTGGACGAACTCTAGTGCGGATCGTCTC
>Ga0209257_1004682_pt1 | contig 10289 bp, 5 predicted proteins | sample AraplaCvi_mCL_r2_FD_184277 | JGI IMG/M metagenome (GOLD analysis project Ga0209257, IMG submission 184277) | Arabidopsis root microbial communities from North Carolina, USA - plate scrape MF_Cvi_mCL_r2 (SPAdes) (version 2) | ecosystem: Host-associated > Plants > Roots > Endosphere | place: USA...
CCAGCGGATGCCCGAGCAGCGACACCAACGCGACCGGATCGAACTCCGCCGCCAGCTTAGCCAACAGCAACAGCAACGCCCCCGGCGGCGTCCGCGACAAGGGCTGCCCTGCGCTGTCGTCGACCGAAATCCCCCAGCGCGCGAGTGCCGCTGCGACGCGTTCGGCAAGCCCGCGGTCGGGTGTCACCAGCGCTGCCGTCCGCCCCGGCGTCTCGATCGCCTCGCGCATCAGCAGTGCGATCCCCTGCGCCTCCTGCCCGTCGTCGGCGAACACCGCGCCCGAAATCCCCGCGGTGGCTGCCGACAGGTCGCCCGCTGCCTGCCACTGCGCCGTATAATCGGCCGGCGCAAAGAGCAGCGAAACGAAGGGCGTCCGCGCTTCGGGGCCGTCGAACTCCGAGGTCGCATCCCATTCGACCACCTCGTCGCGGCTCAGGTCCATGCGATCGAGCAACAGCTTCAGATGATATTGCGGATGCGTCTCCAGCGGCCGCGCCGGATCGTCGGGATCAGGCCGCGTCGGCCCGAGCGCGTCCCATTCCTCGGTGGCCATCACCCGGTCAACGCCCGGCAACACGACCATCCCGCGTTCCATATCGGCGACCGTGCGCAACAGCCGCGTGATCGCAGGCGCCGCGGTCGTGATACCCGCCGCGACAACAAAGCGCGCGGGCGGCATGGCGCGCCACCCTTCGGTCACGCGATCGAGCAGCCGGTTGCGCCGCTCGGCGCGGTCGATGCTTCCCGTCTTCGCAAGCACCGCCGGCCAATGATCGACGAGCAACCGCAGCCGTCCGAGCGAGGCCTGCCAATGTCCGGCAAACGCCCCGAGGTCGAGATCGACCAAGTCGCCGACGCGCACCTCCTCATAATGGAGCTGGTCGATCACGCGCGCGAGCCCGTCGGCGAGCTGGAACGCCGCCGCGCCTGCGATCCGCTCCTCGCCCGTCGGCGTATGTCGCTCGATCAGCTCCGCGAGCAGCAAGCGGCGACGCAACGGCTCGATCGCGGGTGGCAGCGGATCGTCGTCGAGCCCGTCGAGCGCGAGCGCGACGCTTTCGTCGAGATCAGCATCGCCGATCACCGCCAGCCGCGGCATCAGCAATCCCGCCCCGCCTGCGCGCACGAAGGCCGCCTGCACCGCGCTCCGCGCGCGGTTGCTCGGGAGCAGGATCAGCCCCTCGGCCAGCCCCAACGCGCCGTCGGCATATTCGGCGATGATTCCGGCAGCGAGCGCGTCGGCGAAGGCCCGGTGGACCGGGATCGAAAAAACGCGCGGCTTCGCGTCAGCCATCCGTCAGCGCGGCTTCGGTCGGCGCGATGGCCGCAGGCGTCCCGACATCGAACCACTGCCCCATATGCGACAGGCCATAGAGTCGCCCTGCGGCAATCGCGCGGTCCCAGAAGATATTGGTCGAAAAGGCCGCCTCGGGCGCATCGACGAGCAGCCGCCGCGACACGAGCTGGATGCCGGTATAGACGAAGGGCGCGATCCGTCCCGGCTTGCGCCGCGACAGCTGCCCATTCGGGTCCATATGGAAATCGCCCTTGCCGCCATGCCCGGTCGCGCTCGCCTGCCGGACCACCAGCAGCAGCGCGTCCATCTTCGCATCGTCCCAGTGCCGCGCGAGGTTGGCGATGCTGTCCTGCGGTCCGTCGGTCCAGATATTGTCGCTGTTGACGATCAGGATCGGATCGCCGGTCAGCAGCGGCAGCGCCTTCATCATCCCGCCGCCGGTTTCCAGAAGCTGCGTCCGCTCGTCGGACACCGCGATCGTGAAGCTGCGCTTCTGCGCCGCCAGATGCGCTTCGAGCGCGTCGGCGAGATAATGGACGTTGACCACGACATGGCCGATCCCCGCCGCCTCGATCCGGTCGAGGCTGTGGTCGATCAGCGCCTTGCCTGCGACGCGCACCAGCGGCTTCGGCCGCGTCGCGGTAAGCGGGCGCATCCGCTTGCCGATCCCCGCCGCCATCACCATCGCGCTTTCGATCTTCGCGCTCACGTCCATGCCTCCGCCCGCTTCGAAGCGGGGACATTGGCGTCGAACCATTGCCTTACGGCGACAAGCGCCGGATGCTGCAAATCGCGTTCGAGCAATCCCCACATCCGCGGCTGGAACTGGCGATATCCGGGTTTGCCGTCGCGCTTCCACAGCCGGACGAAGACGCCAAGGATGCGCGTGTTGCGCTGTGCTGCGAGCGCCCAATAGGCATTGCGATAGGTTTCGCCCTGCCCCGTCGCCGCGACATAGCGGTCGAGCATCATCGCCTCGACGCTCGGCGTCACGTCGCGCCGCGCGTCTTCGAGGACCGAGGCGAGGTCGTAGGCCGGATGCCCGACGAGCGCGTCCTGGAAATCGAGCAGGCCGTAATGCGCGATCCCGTCCTGCCCCTGCACCAGCATGATATTCTCGGCATGGAAATCGCGGAGCACCGTGACACGCGGCAAGCCGTCGCTCTCCACCGGCGCCAGTGCCGCCTCCCATGCGGCGCGGAACCCGTCGCGGTCAACCTCCAGATCGAGCGCCGGGCAATACCAGTCGGTGAACAGCATAACCTCGTCGAGCCACTGCTCCAGCCCGTGGACGGGCAGCCCGGCCATCGCCGGACGCGCATGCAGGTGAACCAGCAGGTCGGTCACGCCCGCATAATAGTCGGCTTCCTTGGGTAGTGCTTCGTCGACCGTTTCGCGCAGCCGCACATCGCCGAAATCCTCGATCAGCAGCAGCCCCTGTTCCAGATCGCGCGCGATGATCGTGGGGGCGTTGAGCCCTTGGTCGCACAGAAACTCCGCGATCGCGATGAAGGGGCGCGGATCCTCGTGCGGCGGCGGCGCGTCCATCAACACCGCCTGCCGGTCGCCGTCGACGACGCGGAAATAACGGCGGAAGGACGCGTCCCCCGCGAGCGGCAAAATCCGGGCGTTGCCCCAGCCATGAGCGGCGAGGAACGCCGGGGCGTGGGCGGGCGGAATCATCGGAGCGGCCATCGCGCTTCCCAAGCCGCCGGCACTTCGGCTGTCAAGACGCGCGCGTCACCTTCGCCCGAAATGCGCAAGGTCAGCGCCCCGGACCAGCGCTGCGCACCCAACCGCTCGGGCCATTCGATCAGCAGCGCGCCGTCATAAAGATAATCGTCGAGCCCGAGCTCGATCAGCTCGTCCTCTTCCTCGATGCGGTAAAGGTCGACATGCGCGATCGCCAGATCGACCTCGGGCGGCGCATAGGGCTGGACGATCGCGAAGGTCGGGCTGGGAGCTTCGCCGGCAAGCCCGCGCTGTTTCAGCATCGCGCGCGCCAGCGTGGTCTTGCCCGCTCCCAGATCGCCCGACAGCAGCACGACGTCCCCCGGCATCAGCGCCGCGCCGATCGCCGCGCCGATCCGTCTGGCCTCGGCCAGCGTGTAGTCGCAGGCAAACTCGCTCATGCGCGCGGCAGGCTCACGCGCACCAGCGTCCCCTGCCCCTTCTCGCTCATGACCTCCATCGTTCCGCCGTGTGCGGCGACAAGCTGGCGCGCGAGCGCGAGCCCGATCCCGCCGGTCTGGGTGCCTGCCTGCGTGCCCTTGGTAACCGCAGCGACCGCTTCGGGCATCCCGGGGCCATTGTCGGAAACGACGATCTCGACGCCCCTGTCATCGCCATCGGCGTGGAGCAGCACGCGCCCGCTGCCGCGCTTGACCGGCGCGGTGAAGCGGATCGCATTGTCGAGCAGTCCGCCGATCACGCGTGACAGCCGCAACGCATCGCCTTCGATCACGCCAAGCGTCGCCGAAAGCTGGCTGGCGAGCTCCATCTTCTCCGCATCGGCGAGGATTCTCGCTTCGGCGAACGCCTTGTCGAGCAGCGCGCGGACGTCGACCGGCGCGCGTTCGACGGCAAGCGTCCCCGCCTCGCCCTGCGCAAGGTCGAGCACATTGTCGATCTGGCGCCCGAGCACCCCGACCGAATCCATGATCGCATCGACATAGGCCTTGGCGGGCGCGGGCAGTTCGCCCGCATAGCCCGCCTGCAGCATCTCTCCGAAGCCACCGATCGACGTCAGCGGTGTGCGAAGTTCATAGCTCATGCGCGAGAGGAAGGCGGTCTTGACCTTGTCGGCCGCCTCGAGCGCCTCGTTGCGTTCGCGCAGCGCCCCTTCCATTTTCCGGCTCGCGGTGATGTCGAGCATGATCAGCAGGGCATTGCCATCGGGCAGCGGGATCGACGCAAAGTCGAAATGGCGCCCGTCGGCGAAGCGGACCTCGCCGACACGCTGCGTGCGTTCCAGCGTCGCGGCCCGGATCACTTCCTGCACGATACTGATCTGGTTGGGCTTGGCGAGCCGGTCGGCGAGCCCGCCCATCAGCACGTCGACGCGCGGATGCGCCGCGAGCGTGTGCTCCTCGACATTCCACAGCCGGCGGAAGCGCTGGTTCCACAGGTGCAGACGGCCGTCGGGGGCGAACACCGCGACCGCTTCGAACAGATTGTCGAAGGTTGCGGTGCGCACCCGCAGCAACGTGTCGCGCGCACCGGCCAGCTGCACTTGCTCGGTGCGGTCCTCGGCAATCAGCAGCAAGCCGCCATCGGGGGTCGGCTGCGCGACGACGTGCAGGTGCGTCCCGTCGCGCAGCAGCCATTCCTCCTCGCTCGCCTCGGCGCGCGCGAACCAGTCGACATGCGCCTGCCGCCATTCGGGATAGTCGCGCACCTCGGGGGTCCGCCCGCCCTCGCGCCAGAGGTCGAGCAGCCGGGCAAAGGGGCGCGCCTCGGACACATCCTCGACCGAAAGCGCAAAGAGGCGGCGGAACGGCTGGTTGGCGAAAACGAGCCCCTGATCGGGGCCGAACTGCGCGACCGCGGCCGACAGCCGGTCGAGTAGCTCGCGTTGGGTATTGACGAAGCGGCGATGCGCTCCGCGCTCGCTTTCGAGCTCCTGGATGTCGATGGCATAGCCCGCGATCCCGATCACGCGGCCGCCTTCGGGCGCTAGCGGAACGTCAACGACGCGCATGATTCGCCGCTCGCCCTCGATCGTCACGGGCACGGTTCGCTGTTGCGCCGATCCCGCAGCGCGCGCCGCTTCGGCGGCGTCGCTCGCGCTCACCCCCGCGATCGGCTCGCACAGTTCGATCCCGCCCTCGATCACCGCCACGGCGCTCTTCGCCTCGACCGCTCGAACATAGGCATTGTTGACCAGCGCCAGCCGCATGTCGCTCTCGCGGAACCACATCGGGAAGGGCGCGGCCTCGATCAAACCCGACAGCGCCTCGAACGCCGCCATCGCCTCGTCGCGCTCGTACCGCGCCTGCGCCAGCGACTGCTGTCCGTCAGTCGCGTCGCTCATCCAGAGAAGGACGCTGCCGGGCCCGCCGACCGCGGGCGGTGCCGCGGCGCCGTGAAAGACGATCGTCCGGCTGCTGCCCTGCGGTCTTACGCTGAGGACGAAAGGCTTTGCCCCGCGCTGCGCGCCGAGGATCGCCTGTCGCAACTGCTCGTGCCCGGCCGGGTCGAGACCCGCATCGAGCCCGCGCAGCTCGTCGAAATTGCGCGGCCCCTGCGCCAGACCGAGCCAGCGTCCGAGCCGCTCGCTCGCCTCGATCCGCCAGTCCGCACGGACGATAACCGGCAGTTGCGGCGATGCCTCGACCAGACTGGCAAGCCGCTCGGTCTGGCCGGCGACGAACGCCGAACGGCGCTGCATCGCAATCCCGCGGCCGACCGCCCACACCCCGGCGAGCAGCCAGAGCGCGACGAACAGCCCGACGGCAAAGAGCGCCCCCGACGACAAGGTCATGGGAGCGCCACCGCGGGAGAGGAGGGATGGGCCGACGGGCGAATTGCCATCCGACCGCCCTATCGCCTGTATCCGACGGTTTCAATCGCCCGGCGTCGGGCCGGGCGATGCGGGCGGTTATCGGCCGCCCGAAAGGCTGTGGCTTTCGAGTCACACAAATTTCTAAAATTGTCGCAAATTGTCGCACGCGCTTGATTTGAGGTTAAAGCTCTGGAACCCTTGGTTTTGCTCGGGTTGTCCCCCCAAAAGTCCGGGAGCGCGCTTGACCTTGTGTTAAGGCCTGTCGGGCAAGAGACCGCCTGAACGATCAAAAAACCAGGGAACAGCTATATGAAAATGATTCAAGGGACTGCGCAGCGGGCGCGGCGGCAACTCGGTTTGGCAAGCCTTTCGGCACTCGCGGTCATGCTCGCGGCGCCGGCACACGCACAGGACGAGGTGCAGGGCGACCAGCAGGCGGACGAAACCGCGGACAGCGCCGACACCGGCGAAGCCATCATCGTCACCGGTTCGCGCATTCGCAGGCCCAATCTTGAATCGCAGGTTCCCGTCGTATCCGTCGGCGGCGAGGAGTTCTTCCAGCAGGGCCGCACCTCGATCGGCGACGTTCTCAACGACCTGCCGTCGCTGCGCAGCACGATCGGCCAGTCGAACTCGACGCGCTTCCTCGGCACTTCGGGTCTCAACATCCTCGACCTTCGCGGCCTCGGCACCCAGCGCACGCTCGTGCTGCAGAACGGCCGCCGCCACGTCGGTTCGGACATTCTCAGCAACGCGGTCTCGGTCGATACCAACCAGATCCCGACCGACCTCATCGAACGCGTCGACATCGTCACGGGCGGCAGCTCGGCCATCTATGGTTCGGACGCAATCGCGGGCGTCGTCAACTTCGTGCTGAAGCGCGACTTCGACGGTCTCCAGATCCGCGGCCAGTCGGGCATCAGCCAGCATGGCGACGCGGGCCAATATTATGTCAGCGGCGTCTGGGGCACCAACTTCGCCGAAGGCCGCGGCAACGTGGCGGTCAACGTCGAATATGCCCGCCAAGAAGACTGGTATGCCTCGCAGCGCAAGTCGTATCGCACCCAGAACACCTTCGTCCAGGTCGACAGCGATCCGTCGGGTCTGACCAACGGCAGCGACGGCATCCCCGACTCGGTCTTCACGCGCGATGTTCGCAGCGGCCTCTATTCGAACGGCGGCACCTTCCTCGGCTGCTGCGATGCGAGCGGCAATTATCTGCAGCCCTATCTCTTCCGCCCCGATGGCACGCTGACGCCGCAGACCGGCGATTTCATCGGCGTCCAAGCCTATCCGACCGTGGTCGGCGGCGACGGCAACAATTTCCGCGACGGCACCCAGACGGGCTTCTCGCCGGCGCTCGACCGCGTCAGCGTCAACCTGATCGGCCACTTCACCGTCAGCGACGCCTTCGAGCCCTTCATCGAAGCGAAATATGTCCGGACCAATTCGCTCGGAAACGCCAGCGGCCCGTTCTTCTTCTCGGGCGGCACCACCGGCTCGCCGCGTGAAGTGTTCAACACCGACAACCCGTATCTGAACCCGCAGGCGCGCCAGTTCCTGCTCGACTATTACGGTTCGGCGACCGACGTGCCCTTCTACTTCCAGAAGAACGTCGTCGATCTCGGCAACCGCGAGGAAAAGGCGCAGCGCGAAACCTTCCGCATCGTCGCCGGTGCCCGCGGCACCTTCAACGACGACTGGACCTATGAAGTTTCGGGCAACTATGGCGAGTTCACCGAGTCGACCCGCATTCTCGGCAACCTGAACGTCCAGCGCTTCCTGCTGGCGATCGACGCGGTCGATCAGGGCCTGTTCCAGAATGGCGTCGCCAACGGCAACATCGTTTGCCGCGCGCAGGTCGATCCGACCGCCGCGATCGCGTTCGAAGGTGCACGCCTGCCCGCCTATGCACAGGCCCAGCTCGCGAACGACGTCGCGGCCTGCAAGCCGGCGAACATGTTCGGCGAAGGCAATATCTCGCAAGACGCCAAGAACTACATGATCCAGGACACGGTCTCGCGCGGCAAGATCACGCAGCTCGTGTTCAGCGGCTTCCTCAGCGGCGATTCGAGCCAGTGGTTCGAACTGCCCGGCGGCCCTGTCGGCTTCGCGATCGGCGCCGAATATCGCCGCGAGACGAACGACTATACGCAGGATCCGCTCGTCGACGCGGGGCTGACCTTCTACAACGCGATCCCGACCTTCAACCCGCCGGCGTTCGAAGTGAAGGAAATCTACGGCGAACTTCGCGTCCCGATCCTCGCCAACATGCCCTTCTTCCACGAACTGACGCTCACCGGCGCCGGCCGTATCGCGGACTACAAGGGCAAGACCGGGACCGTATACGCCTACAACGGCGGCGTCGAATGGTCGCCGATCGAGGATATCCGCTTCCGCGCGCAATATGCCCGTTCGGTGCGCGCACCGAACCTGACCGAGCTTTACACGCCTGCGGGTCAGAATTTCGCGCCGGGCTTCGCGGATCCGTGCGACGTCAACAACATCGGTGACGCGCCGAACCGAGCGGCCAACTGCGCCGCTGCGGGCATTCCGAACGGAACCGCGATCCCGTATCTGCAGTCGCTGCCGTACCTGTCGGGCGGCAACCCCGATCTGGATGCCGAAAAGTCCGATTCGTGGACGATCGGCGGAGTCTTCCAGCCGCGCTTCCTGCCCGGCTTCTCGGCGTCGGTCGACTATTACAACATCACGGTGAACAACGTGATCGTCCCGCTCGACGCGCAGACGATCGTCGATGCCTGCTATGATTCGGAATCGACCGTCAATTCCTTCTGCGGCCTCTTCACCCGCAACGGCAACGGCACCGGCCCGAACCAGGAGGCGCCGTACCAGATCATCTCGAACAGCCTGCTGTCGGGACCGGTCAACTTCGCGAAGCTGAAGGTTCGCGGGATCGACGTCGAAGCCGCCTATCGCAAGAGCTTCGGCAACTTCGCGCTCAACACGCGCATCCAGTACACGCACGTTCTCCAGAACGACAATTTCCTCGATCCGCTCTTCCCGACCGTCGCCGACCGCGTGCGGTATGAACTGGGCGATCCGGCAGATGCGTTCAACTGGAACGTCGAACTGAAGCACGGCAAGGTGACCTTCGGTTACCAGATGCGCTATATCGGCAAGATGACGCCGGGCGCGGTCGAGAACATCCAGTCGGTTCAGGGTCGCCCGCCGGAGAATGAGGATGCGTTCGACATCCGCTACTATCCGGACGTGATCTATCACGACCTGCGTCTGCAGGTTGATGTGAACGACAAGTTCAACGCCTATTTCGGCGTCGACAACGTCGGCAACCGCCTGCCCCCCTATGGCCTGACCGGCATCGGCGGCGGCAGCGGCATCTACAACAATATCGGCCGCTTCTTCTACGCGGGCGCCGTCGCCAAATTCTGACGGACAGCCTTTCGGGGCGAAGGAAAGGACCGGGAGCCGCGCTCCCGGTCCTTTTTTTGTGGCGCGACAGGGTAGCCGGCGGCAAGAAGGCCGCAATGTCCCTGTCCTCCGGAACCTGCTGATCATGGCGACCGACAGCGTCGGCACGCTCGAACAGGCGCTCGCCAACGGGCGCGGTCTGCTGGCGCGCGACCCGCGCGGCGCGCTCGAACAGGCGCATGCGATCCTGACGGTTGATGGCCGCAACTACGATGCGCTGCGCCTGCGTGCCGCCGCGCTGCGCCGCCTCGGCGACAGCGACGGCGCCGAGCGTACCGAACGCCACGCGCTCGAGAATTTCGTCCAGAGCCGCACGCTCGGTGCCGCGGCGGCGGCGCTGGCGCGCGGCGACCTCCGCGCGGCCGAGCATATGCTGCGCCCGCATGTCGCGGCCAACCCCGACGAACCGGGCGCGCTGATCATGCTGGCCGAACTCGTCAACATGCTTGGCGGCTATTCCGAGGCCGAGGCGCTGTTCCGCCGCGCGCTCGCGATCATGCCGAATTTCGCGGAGCCGAGGCTCGGCATTGCGACGGTGCTGTTTCGTCAGGGACGGCCCGACGCCTCGGTTGTCGAGCTTCAGGCCATTCTTGCGGCCGACCCCCGCCATGAGGGAGCCACGCGCCAGCTTGCCAACACGCTGGGGCATCTCGCCCGTTATGACGAAGCGCTCGCCGTGTACGAACGCTTCCTCGCCGCGGCAGAGGGCAGCGAAACCGCGCGCGTCGGCTACGGCCATATGCTGAAGACCGTCGGACGCACTGACGAGGCCATAGCGGCGTACCGGCATGTCCTTTCGCAGCGCCCGGGGCACGGCGAGGTCTGGTGGAGCCTCGCCAATCTGAAGACCGTGCGCTTCGACGCAGATGACATCGGGCGGATGAAATCCGGGCTCGGCGCCCCGGGACAATCGCCGGGCGACCGCGCCCAGCTGCATTTCGCGCTGGGCAAGGCGCTTGAGGATGCGGGCGATCACCACGCCGCCTTCGACCATTATGCGAGCGGTAACGCCCTTGTCCGCGCCGGAATGCCGTA
>Ga0209257_1004689_pt1 | contig 10271 bp, 10 predicted proteins | sample AraplaCvi_mCL_r2_FD_184277 | JGI IMG/M metagenome (GOLD analysis project Ga0209257, IMG submission 184277) | Arabidopsis root microbial communities from North Carolina, USA - plate scrape MF_Cvi_mCL_r2 (SPAdes) (version 2) | ecosystem: Host-associated > Plants > Roots > Endosphere | place: USA...
CGGACGCCGGACTCCTGCCAGCCAGGATCGGACGCAGCACATAGCCGCTGAAGACGATGAACCAAAGGGCGAGCAGCACCTGCTTCGTCACGGCGCCCAGGTCGAACAGGCCGACAACCAGAAGCGGCGCCCCCCCTAACGCAAGTTTGACGAGGGTGCGCTGCAACGACAGCGCCTCTATCGCGTGACGCGTTTTAACCAGCCGCATGCAAACCAAGGTCATTCCCAAATACGCAATTACAGTCGACCAAGCCGCGACCTTGAATCCAAAAATCGGGATCAGCGCAAGGTTCAAGCCGATATTGGCAATTACCCCGGCGGTGGCGATCAGCGAAATTTGGCCCGGCCTGTCGCGAAAAGCAAGGACGCGCACCCAGATCTGGAAGAGCGAGAATATCATTCCCGCATAGGCCACTATCGGGATAATGTCGAACGCAGACGCGTATCGGTCCGGCAGCAGGAACCGCCCCAGCACCTCACCAAAGGCCATTACGCCCGCGAAGCAGGTCGCGGAAAGGCCAAACGTATAGTCGGAGTGCGCAACCAGCGATTCGTGCTTTCCGTCCTTGAGGTCTTCGAAGAAACGCCGGTTGAGCGCATTCGTCAGCGCCGTCGCCGCGAGGAGCGGCAAGATGCCGAAATTGTAGGAAAGACTGTACAGGCCCGCGGCCGCCTCACCCTGCAGGTCATCGATGATGATCCGATCGAATTGTGACAAGAGGGTCAGGGAGAGCATGTAGGGAGACAAAGGCAGCGCATATGCGAACATCTTGCGCAGGTAGGGCAACGAGATCTTCCACTGGACCTTGAAGCGCCCTGACAGGAAGAAATAGCCGATCACCGAAAGCGCGCCTACGGCGTCGCCGACTATGAGCGCCATGCCGTCCGTCTTTCCCAGGATGACGAGCAGGGTCAGGGTCACGGCCGAAGAAATCAGCGCGCGCGCCAAGGAAGGTATCAGGAGATAAGTAGCCTGCTGAAAATAAGCCGCGACTTGCGTGATGATATTTTCAAATATGAATCCCACGCTTACGACCAAAAGGCAGGCCCATACGACGCCCCGCCATTCAGATCCAAAGATGCTTATATAGCCGAATATGATCGCCACATACGCGAGCGAAGCAAGGAACATCACGGTCAATATTGTCGACAACATTATATTGTTATCGAGCGAATCCTCGTAAAGATATCGACCGACGGCCAGATAGCCGTTCAGCGATATGAATATCGCCAATATCCATATGTATGAGGTAAATACGCTATAAAATCCGAAACTGTCCGGCGTCAGGAAATATGAATAAACAAATATGACAAGAAGCTGAGTCAATTTACCCAGCCCCGATGACAATATATATATCGCTCCCTGCCTGAGAACACTCAGGTCCAGCGCTTGCGCAATTCTCCTGGCAAGCGGCATCGTCATTTTAGATTGTCTGAAAAGGGAGCATCTCCGACTATCCGGCGCAGCTTCTCGAAAATCTTGGCATGGCCCGAAATACTGAGGTGATGATAATCTGTCATCATATCATCACGACCGAAATCTTCAGTCGAGATATGGTTTCGCTCAACCAGCAAGCGATTATATTTGACGACCTGATCAGTGATTCCAGGCGTAATTACCTCATATTCCTTTGCTGGCATCGGCATGGTTATCCAGTACACACGCTCGAATGTTTCCTCGAAACTACGCACATAATGGGAGTATTTCTCAAAAGGCGTGTAGTATAATTTCCGCGCCTTGCGAATGGCACGCGCGTTGCGCTGCACCAGCTTCCCGATCCAGTTCCCCAGCAGCGGCACGCGCTTGACGATCTGAAGTTCGATCTCGGTCAGGGCGCGCGGGGCACAATCGACGATCCCCGACTGGATGAAGCAAAAGTCGGGCTGCAGCGTCTGGTGATAATAGCTGGTGTATTTGAAGAGCTGCTCGATCGTGGCTCCGCCATGGCCAAAATGCACGACGTCATAGTCGGGGAATGCCGCCTGCAGCCGGGCGATATAGGTCTCGTGATAAAGCACGACTTCCGGCGTCGCGCGCGGAAATCCGAGCGAGTCCGTTATCACGAGAATGACAGGGCGCGGTGTCACAAAAGGCGGAGTCATGGCCCGGCTCTATCAGCCCGCAGGATATCCGGCGATCCGCTTGTAGAGCGGCCAGTTCGCCAATTGCTCGGCCAAGGTGCAGAGCGACCCGGTTTGCCCTGCGAGGAACGCCTCCACCTGGCGATACAGGCCGGGCTTGAACTGCTTGTCCAGCGTATCGTCGATCTCGATCTGTTGGGCGACGACACTGCCGGTATAGACAGCCTGCAGTGCTTCCAACGGTCGGAAGATTAGCCGCTGCGTCGGCAGCATGACCTCCACGCCCCACCGTCCAGGGCTGGCCCAGTTGGCCTGGTACGAGAACAGCGCGCCGGTCCGGGTCGTTCCTGCGCCGGCGAAGATCGAAGAGGAAGGATGCCAATCGAGCCCACCCGCGGTGAAGCAGCAAATGTCCGCCGGTGCCCCGCCAAGGTGGAAGGCAAGATCGATCACGTGCGTGGAGTTGCCGATCAGCCAGCTCGCCTTCACGCCATCGGCCTTCACGAGCGGCGCGATTACGTGGCTCCACTCCGTGAATTCGAAAGCGATTGACTTGGCGCCTCCTTCCGCCGCGATCAACTCGCGCGCAGCCAGCGTCGAGGCGTAGAAGCGCCGGTTATATGCGATGAAGACCTCGGCGCCTCGCTCCGCGGCGACCGCCGCCAGCCGGGCCAGCTCCGTTTCGGACAGGGCACCTGGCTTTTCCAGCAATATCCTTTTCGCGCCCCGCTCGATCAACAGCTGCGCCACCGGCACGAGCTGCTCGACCCCGGTCGCGACAATGGCAGCGGCAGGCAGCACGCCTTCCTGGTCGAGCAGATTTTCGATGCCGCCGGCCTCGCAGGCCGCACCCGTCTTCTCGCGAAAACTGGCCGCAGCCGTCTCGCTTCTGCCGACCGTCCGCACCGGAACGGACAGCGCGTTCAGAACGCGCCAATAATCGACAGCCATGGGGCCGGCACCGACCAACAGAATTTGCGGGGTTTGCATGGGAACTCGCTAGGTGATGGGGCAAATATTCGCGGGCGTGTTCGCGTGGCGAGCGGCGAAGGACGCCAGCGCACGAACGAATGGCAGATGCGACGACACGGAATCGGCTAGCGTCGGCAGCGCGGATTCGCCCTTTTCCAGAATGTCGGCGACGATGCCGGTGGAAACGTCGCTCAGGAACGGGATGGTGAATTCTTCACGCACCCACGTCCGCTCGTTGCGATCGCCGAAGAATGCGACGCCGTTACTCTCGTCCAGAAGGCAAGAACGGTGCTCGGAGCGCATCTGGACCAGCAGCGAGGCGCTCGACCCTGCCTTTGCGGTGGCTTCGAACGACACGCCTTCGGACGCGCCGCGAAACGTCCCCGTAAACTCGAGAAAGCCGCCGCGCCGACTTTCGATCACCTTGGTATCCAGCGCAGCGGTGTCGATCCGCTCGATGTGCGTGCGGCCAACATAGGCGAAGAGATCAAGGAAATGAACGGCATTGCAGCCGAGCCCCCATTCGCCTCCCGACACGGTGAAGCTCCAAATATCCTCGCCTTCGAAGAACGCCTTGACCTTCCGATAGATCGGATAGGTTCGCCGGGTGCAATTCACCCAGGTCCGGACTCCATGCTGCTCGACCAGCTCAAGGGCGCGAGCATAATGGTCCGGATCCTGGAAGAGCACCTTCTCGAGAATGAGGTTTCGGACCCGGTGCGAATGCAGGAGCGTCTGCAGGATCGCGAAGCGCACGGTCGACGTGGTCGCGACGACGGCATAGTCGACCGCCTCGGGAATATCCGCGATATCGTGGCCGAAGTGCAGCGTGTGGATATCTGCCCCAGCCACCTCCGTCGCGCGGAGCCGTGCGGTTTCGAGCGATGTCGCCGACGGATCCACGACCCAGATTTCGCAGGCCATGGGTAATTTCAGGGAGCCTTGGAGGTGGCGCGTACCGAGCTGCCCGGCGCCGATAATAGCAATTTTGTACATTCTGGCGGCCTTAGAGCGAATAACCGTCATCAACGATCAAATTCTGACCGTTGACGAATTGAGAGAGCTCCGAGAGGAGGAAAACGAGCGCGCCAGAGATGTCATGCTTGTCGAGCATCCCCTTTCCGGCGGAATATTTCCGATAGCTTTCCAAAAATTTTTCTGGCTGGCTGTCAAATATCCCGCCGGGGCTAATGCAGTTCACTCGGATATTTTTTCCAAAAAAATATTTCGCCATGTATTTTGTCAGGTGAACAACGGCCGATTTGATCGCCGCATACTCTATAGGCATCGTCATCGACGTATCTTCATACACCTCGAAACGCGGTGCCATGATACCGTATATGGATGCGATGTTGACGATATTGCCGCCCTCGCCGTAACGCTGAAGGTGTGAATAGTACTTCTGCGAGACGAGGAATATTCCAGCAACGTGCTGAGACATGTTCTCGCAAAAATCCTCGTAGGAAACGTCCTCGAACTTTCGTCCGTAATTTTTGTTCCTAGGGTACGCGCTGTTCACAATCGCGTCTATTCCGCCGCGATCCGCGCGTACCTGGGCGAGCATCGCTTCAACGGAATCGGTGGAGGTTATGTCCAGCGCCACGGCGCCGATACCGGCACCGTCGTACCTGTCGCCGATCGACGCAGCGATCGCGCGCGCTTTGTCGATGTCCCGATCCGCAACTATCGGATGGCCGCCGGCGGCAGCGATATCCTCGCAAAAGGCGCGGCCAAGCGTGCCCGCGCCGCCGGCGACGATGATGGTCTTGCCGATCAGCAATCGGTTGGCATCAAATTGCATCACAAATCCTGTTCCGCAGCGGCGCTGCGCGCCATGAGCTGCTCCACCAAGAGGAAATCCACCTCGGAATCGATATCGATCGAGCGCTCCTCGGGCATGACGTACAGCCGGGTACCACCCAGGAAGAGTGTCGAGCTCGCCATCAGCATCTCGCGGCGCCAGGCGTAGATGGACGCGTTCATGTCGTAACAGGGCGGCGCATCCTGTCGACGCACCACGTGCGACGGCGCGGCCTTCGAGAGATGGGGAACGCCATTGTCGTCGGTCTCCACCATGTTGAAATAGGGAGAGCGGCGCGCAGGCATTGCAGTGATCACGTTGGTTGCGCCGGGCGCATCCACCATCGAAACGACGTTCACAATGTCCTCGACGCTGCGAAGCGGTGACGTCGCGTCGAGATCGACGCAGATATCCGCCATGGAACCGAGCATTCGCTCGACCTCGGTGACGCAGTGCTGGATCACCGGAAGCTTCGCGGCCGTATCGGTAGCCAGCGCGTCCGGACGCCGCACGAGATGGCGCACTCCCTCACGCGCACTGATCTCGAGGATTTCCTCACTGTCGCTGCTGACGGCAACCGCGTCGAAGAGCGCGGAAGCCTGCGCCTGGCGAATGCTGTGGGCGATCAGCGGCAGGCCGTGCAGCATCCGCACATTCTTGCCCTTGACGCCCTTCGACCCAGCCCGTGCGCAGATCGTGCAAATCCTGATCATCTCACCACCCAATTGCCCGAGGTTGCGGCTTGCTCCGCTGCTTCAATCAATCGGAGGATATCCATCGCCTCTTCGACGTTGCAGGCGACGGAGCCGTCTCCGCGGAGTATCGCTTCGTGCATTGCGCGATAGGTGGTGTCGCGTTCGACCGTGATGTCGCGCCGTTCACTCCCGACGGTGAGGCGATTGGCGACAAGATCGGCGCAGAAGGTCTGGTTGCGGGTGTTGATCACGATCTGGCGGCGCGGAACGCGATCCAGGTAGCTCATCTGCACGGTGACCACAGGGCATCGTTCGGTCTCGAAGAGAAGCGCGAAGCAGTCGTCGCTCGATATTTCCAGGTCGCTGAACTTTCCGCCGAGTGCGGCCACCCTCTTCCAGCGCCCCAACAGCCAGCAGGCGTAGTCGATGTCGTGGCTGAGATCGCGCAGGACTCCTCCGCCCTGTTCGCCGACGGCCGAATAGCTCTGGCGATAGTCGCTACCCGGCCGCCAATCCGGAAGATATTGCCCCACATAGACGGAGGCCGATATCGGCGTTTCATCCTTTAGAAGGGCGTGCAGCGCCGCGAGCACAGGATGAAAGCGCAGATTATAGGCGACGCATACCTCTGAGAAATGCGCCCGCGGGAAGGCTGCCACCTTCTGGAAAAGCGGCTTCTCGACCAACAGCCGCCCCCTGAAGCCGGCCGCGCCCAACTCCCGGACCGCGTCGAAATGCGCTGCGGTCTCATTCGCCACGACGACATAATCCGGATCGGCTTCGGAAACCGCCTGCCCTATCGAACGGCATGTCCGCGGAAACCGAACGTCCCGGCGACTGACCACGACGGTCGAGCAACCTATCGCCTCCAGTATGCGAGCGTGGCGCTGCCCTATCGATCCATATCCGATGACGGCGGCGTGTACGGACTGGCGATCAGCTGAAGACGTTGGCAAAATCGGCATTGGCGCGCTCGTATTCGTGCGGCTGCCCGACATCAAGCCAATAGCTGTCGACGCTGAACGTACGGACGTGCCGGCCCTCCGCTATCGCGGCGGCAAACAGGGTCGGCATGTCGAAAAAGGCGTCCGATGGAATGAGATCCAGGATTTCCGGGGAAAGCACGTTGATGCCGGCACTGATGGTATAATTCTGTATCGGCTTTTCTTCGATTTCGATCACCCGGCCCCCGCTCTCTCTGATCACGCCGAAGGGGACCTGCATATCATATTCGCGCACGCCTACCGTCACCGCCGCACCATGCGCCTCGTGCGCGTCGAGCATCGCGCAGAAATTCTGCTTGGTCAGCACGTCCGCGTTGGTGACCACGATCGGCAGGGTCGGCCGCTCCGGCAACAAGCTGAGGGCGCCCGCAGTCCCCATGCGCTTGTCCTCCCGCAGATACTGGATATTGACGCCGAATTCCTCGCCGTTGCCGAAATGATCCTCGATCTGGTGCCCCAGATAGTTCACCGCGAGATAGATATGCGAGAAGCCCTGGCTAGCGCAGCTCAGGACGATCGTCTCCAGAAGCGGTCGCGGGCCAACCGGCAACATGGGCTTAGGCGTCGACTGGGTCAGTTCGCGGAGGCGCGATCCCAGCCCGCCGGCCATGATCACGAGCCAATTCTCCCGCCGCTCGGCGGTGAGAAAATCATCGATGACCTTGAGGCCGAGGACGACGTTGTCCGCGCTCACGATCGGGATCTGATGCAGCGCAGCCTTGCGCATCGTGGCGAGGATGGAGGCCCCGCTGTCGCCGGAGGTCGCACAATGCGGCTCACGATTCATCGCCGCCTCGACCGAGCTTGAAAGGTCATTGCCCTTCAGAAGTGCGCGACGGATGTCGCCATCGCTGAGCGTGCCGAGCAGATGTCGGTCGGGCGACGTAACCAGCAAGACCTTGCAGCCTACCCGATCCAGCGTCTCGAGCGCCTGGTGTAGTGTCGCTTGAGGCGCGATCAGTGCCTGTTCCCAACTATTCACTTCTGTTTCCCACAGGCCTTGCCGGAACCCCACAAAGCGTTCCGTTGCCCTCAAAATTCCGCACAACCGCGGCTCCGGCCCCGATCAGGGAATTGCCTCCGATCGCCAGGCCCTGGATGATCACCGAGCCCGCCCCGATCAGGCTGCCTTCCCCAACGACAACGTCGCCGCAAACTACTGCTCCGGGAGCGATATGCGTCCATGCGCCGATCCGGCAATCATGCTCGACAATGCTGCCCGTGTTCAAAATCGCACCCCTACCGATATGAGCGCCGCTCTGCACGATGCTCCCGGCGAGCAGATGTGCCCCTTCGTCGATGTGCGCATCGGCGGAAATGATTGCGGTCGGATGACGAACGGTCAGAAACGGCCAGCCCTCACCCTCCAGGCCCTCCTGCACCGCCCGACGCGCGCGCGTGTTCCTTCCGCCACCAATGCCATTGGCGAGACGCCGTTCCGCAGCGCTCCCCAAGGTAGAAAGGCGATTCTGGTGAACCACCGGAAGTCCGCGCAGCATTGTTCCCACTTTTGCGTCGTCGGTCTCCAGGAAACAATCGATCTGCAAACCTGCGCTAAGCAAGGCGTCGGCAACCACCACTGCGTGCCCGCCGGCGCCGACGATCGCCACGCGAATGCCGCTCATCGGCGAAAGACTTCACCGGCCGCGAAATCATGCGCCGCCGCCGTGCCGACCAGGTTCCACAATTCCGTCGGCGGCAACCCTTCGCCACAACGCGCGGTCGTCAGATCTTCCCGCACAAGGATCGCGCCGCGGGCAATACCCCTTGCCGCAACGACCTGCTGCCGCCCGGCGCGCCGCGAATCCCATTCGCTGGCCTGCGGCCCTTTCACGCCATCTCCGATCATCTGCTCGATCGCCCGAATCTCGCGCACCATCGTGACGAGTTCACCCGGCTCCAGCGATGCCGCATGATCGGGGCCAGGCAGGTTCCGATCGAGCGTGAAGTGCTTCTCGATCAGCACCGCCCCCCGCGCGACGGCTGCGAGCGAAGCCGTGATGCCCTCGGTGTGATCCGAATACCCTACCGGGAGACCGAACGCCTGGGCGAGCGTATCCATCGCCGCCAGGTTCACCTCGCCGGCGGCCGTTGGATATTGCGTCGTGCAATGCAGGAGCGTCACGCGACCCTTGAGCGACGCCCGGTACGCGGCATTGCTCCAGCTGTGCCATATCTCGTCCGTGGATGCCGGCTCCCCATCGGAGTGCAGCGCATGGCACACGATGCCCAGCGCCTGCTCCACGTCGGACAAGGTCGCCATCCCGGTAGAGAGGACCAAGGGTTTTCCCGCCCGAGCATATTGCCAGAGCAGCGGGCCGTTGGTCAGTTCCCCCGAAGGCACTTTGATCATCGGCACGCCCAGCTCGACCAGGAAGTGCAGGCTATCGACGTCGAACGCGGTCGACATGAAGTCCATACCCTTGGCGAGCGCATGCGACCGCAGCTCGGCGTGCCAATTGCGCGGCAGTTCCAGCTTCTTCAGCATCTCCCGCTGGCCGCCCGCTTCGCCGGTGCTGCTCACCTGATAGGCTGCCTTGGAGACGGCGGTGGAGGCGAGCTTTTCGGCGTCGAAAGTCTGGAACTTGACTGCGTCGGCCCCGGCCTCGGCGGCGGCGTCCACCAGCGCGAAGGCCATGTCGCGCTGGCCATTATGGTTCACACCGGCTTCGGCGATTACGTAGACCATCAGCGGATTTCCTTGACGATCATGAATGCTTCCGCGGCGAACTTGCCACATTGGCTGCCCCGTAGCTGCCCGAGCGCGCGCAAACAAGTTTCGCTTCGGGGAAAGGGAAATGCACCCATCTCACCTTCGAAAAGCCGCATGATTTCGATCTTGCGCTCGATATGCGCCGCAACGTCGACGAATAGGTTGGGTCTGAAGCCGGGGTCTTCGGGCTTCAGGCCGAATTCCGTTTCCGATACGGTTTCATAGGCATAGACCGCAGTTACGTTCGGATAGCGGAAACTCTTGGCGCAGGCGACCGCCGCGTCGAACACCACCGCATGGTCGCTGTGCGCGTCGTTGCGATAGGGAACGTAGAGCGTGTCCGCCCCCGTCTGCGAGACGATTTGCCCGATTGCGCCGATGACGTCGGCGATCGGAAGCGTATCGAGCCGCATCGTGGGCAGGTCGCATCGATGCGTCATATGGAAGCCATAGGCCTCCGCAACCGCGCGAATCTCCGCATCCCGGGCCTGAACGCGCGCCGGGGGAAAGCCCAGGCCCTCCGAAATCGCCGTGACGATCAGCCAGTGAACCTCGTCACCTTGCTCGATGTGGCGCAGCAGGGACCCACCGCAGCCGAGCGTTTCGTCATCCGGGTGAGGCGCTATGCAGAGGATTTTCTTCATGTCAGTAGGTGATGTCCTTGATCATCAACGCGTCGTCGATCGGCGTGGTCGCGATGATATCGGCGATGCGTGCCGATGAATGGCCGTCCCCATAGGGATTGCGGCATGATTCCACGCTCGCACGATAGGCTTCGTCATAGATCGCCTTTTGGATCGCGACCATGATGGCCTGCTTGTCGTGCGGCACGAATTCGACATTGCCCGCGTTGAGCCTCCCGCTCTGCCGGTTACCGACATTGACCACCGGCAGCTTGAGCAGCGGCGCTTCGAGGATTCCGGCGCTGGAATTTCCGAGCATGCACGAGGCCCGCCGCATCAGATTGACGAATTCCAGACGCGGAATGTTCTCGGCCGTGTACA
>Ga0209257_1004690_pt1 | contig 10271 bp, 12 predicted proteins | sample AraplaCvi_mCL_r2_FD_184277 | JGI IMG/M metagenome (GOLD analysis project Ga0209257, IMG submission 184277) | Arabidopsis root microbial communities from North Carolina, USA - plate scrape MF_Cvi_mCL_r2 (SPAdes) (version 2) | ecosystem: Host-associated > Plants > Roots > Endosphere | place: USA...
GACGAAATGCTGACGCCGGACTCCTCGCGCTACTGGCCGGCCGACGAGTACGAAGTCGGCACCAGCCCGCCGAGCTACGACAAGCAGTTCGTCCGCGACTACCTGGAAACGCTCGACTGGAACAAGACCGCGCCAGGCCCGAACCTGCCGGCCGAGGTCATCGAACGCACCCGCGCGAAGTACGCCGAGGCGTTGATGAAGCTGGCGGGGATTTCGGTCGATTGAGCCAATGCCGGGCGAGGCGTCCGCGTTCGACATCAAAGCGCTGAAGGCGCGGATCGACGCGGCCTTCGCCGCGGATGCGCGGCCGCCGGCAATGTCGCTGCGGGCGGGCGATGCGATCGACAGCGGGCTGGCGCCGCCGCCCTGGGACGCATCGCTCGACACGCCTGGCCCCGCCTATCTCGACGCCCACTATTGCGGCCTGGGTTATCTCGACGCGCAGTCATGGCGGCACTACCTGCCCATCCTCATGCACGATGCGCTGGACCGGTTCCGGGAACACGCCCCGATGTCCATCCTGGGCCTGCTTTTCTCGCTGCGGCCGCCGGACCGGGAGCCGTCACGATTCGGGTCGCTTTCGCCGGAACAGGAAGCCACGGTGTCGCAGTTCCTCGACGTGCTGGCGTTCGATCCCCTGTCGCAGTGGGTGGAAGAGGCCATTACCGCGCTGGAGGAGTACTGGGCACCGGGCGCGATCCATCGCAGATCAGGAGCGGTCCCATGAACCCCGGTTACCTCTACCTCGCCATCGCGATCACCGCCGAAGTCGTCGCTACGAGTGCGCTCAAGGCCTCTGACGGCTTCACCCGCACCGGTCCGTCGCTGATCGTCGCGGGCGGCTACGCGGTCGCGTTCTACTTCCTCTCCCTGGTGCTGAAGACCGTCCCGGTCGGAGTCGCGTACGCCATCTGGTCGGGCGTGGGCATCGTCCTGATCGCGCTGATCGGCTGGGTCGTGCTGAAGCAGCCGCTGGACCTGCCGGCCCTGGCCGGCATCGGGCTGATCGTCGCCGGCGTGGCGGTAATCCAGTTATTCTCGAAGGCCTCCGCGCATTGAGCGCGGACCGTCATGTCGCCTTGGGAGGGGCCGCCATGAACACCGCCGCCGAATCTTCGCAGCACGCCACGCAGCGCCCGATCGACCGCTGGTTCGCGCACTACTCCGCCGACCATCGCAACCAGACCAACCAGCGCATCCACGTGATCTGCGTGCCAGCGATCCTGTGGAGCGTCATCGCCCTGCTGTGGTGCATCCCCACGCCCGCGTCGTGGATGAGCACGGGCTTCTGGGCCGGCGTCGCGATGCTCGCCACCGTGCTGTTCTACTACCGCGCCTCGCGCATGCTCGGTCTGGGCATGCTGGCGATGTACGTACTGATGGGCCTGCTCACCAAGTGGATCCACGACAGCTACGGAACCACGACGCTGCTTTGGCTGGCGATCGGCGTGTTCGTGGTCGCATGGGTCGGCCAGTTCATCGGCCACAGCGCGCGCTACGAGAACAAGCGCCCGAGCTTCCTCACGGACCTGACGTACCTGCTGATCGGCCCCGCATGGGTGCTGTCGAAGCTGTACCGGAAGATCGGCCTGCGTTACTGAGACCTCACGGCCGGCATCTCACAGCCGGCATCTCAAAGCCTGTAGTGCTCCGGCCCGATCAGGTCCACGCCGCACTCCAGCCGTTCGATCCAGTCGAGAAAACGCTCCATCGCTTCGCCCCGCATCGGCAGGCCGTGCTGCGGGACGATCATCGAAGGCGCGAGTTCGCGCACCATCCGCGCCCACAATCGTGTGGCGCGGTTGGACGCCATGTAGCGTCGATGGAAGCCTTCCATGCGCGTCACGTGCTCGTCGAAGTCATGGACGAACGCGTACGGCGTGCGACTGGGCACCATCGACGCGCCGACGTCGCCTGAGAACAGGATCCGGCTCACCGGGTCATGGAAGCTGAAATTCCCCACCGAATGCATGAAGTGCGCCGGCAGCGCGCGCACGAAGCTGTCGCCCATCGGGACGTGGCCGCCTTCGTCGGGCAGCAACAGGTAGCGATCGCTTCCCGCGTTGCGCAGGTAGCCCGGCACCACGTGCGGCACGAACCGGCCCCACAGCTTCGAACACACCACCGTCGTGTTGGTGTACAGCAGCCACTTGTCGACCGAGCCGATGATGTCCGGGTCCTGGTGGGAACACAGGAGCCAGGTGACGTCGGTCGGCGCGACGAACTCACCGATCGCCAGGATCAGCGGGTTGTAGAGCAGCGCGCCGCCCGGATCGAGCAGCGCGCTCTTGCCCTGATGCTGGATCAGGAACTGGTTGGCCTGGACGCCGTCGTCGCCGCGCACCAGGTCGCTGAAGGCGATGCAGCGGTGTCCGGGCTGCTCGAACAGGATCGTCGCCATGGTTTTCCCTTTTTGCACGAGCGGGCGACTGTAGGAATGCACGCAACGTCCGCGCTTGAGCCTGATCAAACGACGGCGGCGGCGTCTGTCGCGCCCGCGGCGGACAGACGACAATGACGACGCCGGACGACCCCCACCCCCGCGTCCGTGGAGTGCCATGTCCCCGCGCGATCTCCTGCTGGTCCTCGTCGTCGTCGTTGCCTGGGCCGTCAACTTCCTGACCTCCGCGCTGGCGATGCGCGAAATCCCGCCGTTCCTGTTCACCGCCCTGCGCTTCGCGCTGCTCGCGCTGCCGCTGGTCTGGCTGGTGAAGCGTCCCGCGCCGGGCCAGTGGCCACGCCTGCTCGCGGTGTGCCTGTGCATCGGCGTGCTGCACTTCGGGCTGAGTTTCACCGCGCTCAAGCTCGCCGGCGATCTCTCATCGCCGGCCATCGTGATGCAGAGCTATGTCCCGATGACCACGCTGCTGGCGTGGTGGTGGCTGGGCGAACGCTTCGCGTGGCGGACGGGAATGGCGATCGCGATCAGCTTCTCCGGCGTGCTGGTGCTGGGGCTGGATCCGACGGTGATGGACCACCCGATGGCACTGGTGCTGATGCTGGTCTCGGCGGCGTTCCTCGCCGTCGGCACGGTGCTGATGAAGGGCCTGCGCGGCATGGACGTCTACAGCCAGCAGGGCTGGACCGCGGTGTTCAGCGTGCTGCCGCTACTGGCGATCAGCGCCGTGCTGGAACCCGGCGCGATCGCGACGCTGCCGCAGGCGAGCTGGGTCGCGTGGGCAGGCGCGCTGTACGCGGCGTTCGTGTCCTCGCTGCTCGGCCACGGCCTGTACTACGTGCTGGTGCAACGTTATCCGGTCGCGCGCGTGATGCCGTGGCTGCTGCTGGTGCCCGTGCTTGCGATGGGACTGGGCATCGCGTTCTGGGGCGACCGGCCCGGCCCGCGCCTGTTGATCGGCGGGGCGATGGTGCTTGGCGGCGTGCTGCTGATCGCGCTGCGCGCCCTGAGCCGGCAGCGTCCCGCGCCGAGCGCCGAGGAAATCTGACTCAGCCGTCGCTGCTGCGCGGCTGGAACATCTGCGCGCGCGGATGGAACGCGCGCGGCGCATAGCCGAAATCGCGCTGGGCCGGGCCGATGTCGAACGTCAGGTCGCTGCGCATGCGGCGCACCGCAGCTTCGCCCAGGCCGGTCGCGCGACCGGTCAGCTGCGCGAGGAACAGCGCGGCGTTGAACATCGGCGACGGCAGCTCGATCAACTTCGGCGGCGGCGTCAGCGAGGCGAGCACGCGCGCCACCATGTCGCGATAGGTCAGCGTTTCGCCGCCGGGCAGCGCGTAGGTCTGACCCTGCGTCGCCGGCGTGTTGGCGCAGGCGTACGCGGCAACGGCGAGGTCGTCCGCATGCACCGGCTGGCGCAGGCCGTTCGCATCGCGTGGAAGCGGGAACCGGCCCCAGCGACTGGCCAGCTGCGCGATGCGGGTCAGCGTCGCGTCGCGGCCGGCGCCGTAGATGAGGGTCGGCCGCAACAGGGTCGCCGTCGCGCCGCGCCTGGCCGCCGTGGCGAAGACGGTGTCCTCGCCCTCGCGCAGACGACGCGCGACATCGCGTTCCTCCGCATCCGCCGAACCGCGCTTGACCTCGATACTGGTCGAACCGAAGGCGATCACGCGCGCGCATTCGATCGTCGACTGCGCATACCAGCTCGCGAAGCCATCGAGCGGCCCACAGCTGAAGATCGCATCCACGTGCGCGGGCACGCCCTGCGCGGTGGGAAGTTCGCCGCGCAGCCATTCCAGGCCGGGTTCGTCGGACTGTTCCCCGCGCGACAGCGCGGTGACGCGCCAGCCGCCGCCCTGCAGAAGTCCGAGCAGTGGAAATCCGATCTGTCCGGTCGCGCCGAACACCAGTGCGTGCCGCATGCGTTCAATCCACCTTCTTCGTGTGCGGCAAGGTCGCGCGCAACCACAACCACCCGGCTACCGCCGAGACCAGCGAAGCCAACAGCACGCCCAATACCGCCGAGCCGTAGGCGTCGGTGTCGTGATACGCGAGCGAGGCGATGAACAGGCTCATCGTGAAGCCGATGCCGCACATCAACCCAAGGCCGATCATCGCGCGCAGGTCCATGCCGTCGGGAAAGCGCGCCCAGCCCAGCGCACGCATCGCCAAGGCCGCACCCACGATGCCGACCGGCTTTCCGATCACCAGCCCCAGCGCGACCCCCATCGGCAGCGGCGCGAGCAAATCGTCCAGGCGCATGCCGTCGAGCACGCGGCCCGCATTGGCGAAGGCGAACATCGGCAGGATCGCGTACGCGACCCACGGGTGCAGCGCGTGTTCGAGCGATTCCAGCGGCGAATGCGCATCCGGTCCGGCATCGCGGCGGCGATGCGGAATCATCAATCCCGTCACCACACCCGCGAGCGTCGCGTGCACGCCCGACTTCAGCACGCACACCCACAACACCACGCCGAGCAGCAGGTACGGCGCCAGCCGCATCACGCCGCGGCGATTGAGCAGCCACATGCCGCCCACGGCCACCGCGGCCCACACCAGCGCGGTCGGCGAGAGGCCGTGCGAATAGAAGAACGCGATGATCAGGATCGCGATGAGGTCGTCCACCACGGCGATCGTCGACAGCAGCAGCTTCATGCCCGTCGGCACGCGCGAGCCCAGCAGCGCCAGCACGCCGAGCGCGAACGCGATATCCGTCGCCGTCGGCACCGCCCAGCCGCGCATCGCCTGCGCGTCGGCGTGGTTCAGCGCGACGAACAACGCCGCCGGCACGACCACGCCCGCGGCGGCGCACATCATCGGCAGCACCAGTTGCGAACGGCTGGCGAGCTGGCCGCTGAGCGACTCGCGCTTGATCTCCAGCGCGACCAGCAGGAAGAACACCGCCATCAAGCCGTCGTTGATCCACAGCAGCAGCGGCTTGGCGATGTCGAGCGCGCCCACGCGCACCTGCACGGGCAGCTCGCGGAAACCTTCGTAATACGACACCAGCGGCGAGTTCGCCGCGACCATTGCCAGCACCGCGGCGGCGATCAGCACGATGCCGCCCGCGGCTTCGAGGCGGAAGAACTCGGCCAGGCCCCGGAGCGCGCGCGGGGACGGCCGGTTCGTGGCATGCATCGGGGACTGCGTCATGCCAGAAGTATATGGACTCTATGAAGCGAAGCGTTGACGCGGCGCGCTCGCAGGAGCCGACGAACGTGCGCTACGCGCGCTCAATGCATGGTGAGCAGTTCGAACGCGACCCACGCCAGGAACGCGATGAGCAATCCCGCGCCTTCGCCCTTGCTGATGTGCAGGTCGCCGCGCAGCATCGGGTACAGCATCAGCGCGAACACGCAAGCCGCCGGCAGCTCGAACATGACGAACGACGCGGGGAACGCGACGTTGCCGCTGATCGCCGCCATGCCGCCGACCACCACCAGCACGTTGAACAGGCTGGAACCGATGACGTGGCCCACCACGATGTCGCCGTGTCCCCTGCGCGCCGCGGCGATTGCGGCGGCCATTTCCGGCAGCGCGGTGCCGATGGCCACCGGCAGCAGGCCGGTCAGCAGCGGCGCCATGCCGATGCCTTCGCCGATCGTCGGCGCGCTGCGCACGATCATGCGCGAGCCGAAGTACAGCAGCACGGCGGCGATGGCGAAGCGGATCAGGTTGAGCCACAGGTCGGTGCTGGTGCGCGCGAAGGCCGCGATGGCGTCCTGCAGTTCCGGCGATTCGCGGCTCGTGCGGATCGCGGCGAATACCACCACCGCGACGAACGCGACCAGCAGCACGATGCCTTCGATGCGCGACAGCGTGCCGTCGGATCCCAGCATCATCGTGAGCAGCGTGCCCAGCAGCAGCACCAGCAGCAGTGGCGACAGCGCCCGCCAGCGCACGGTCAGCGGCGTGATCAACGCGGCCGCGCCCAGCGTCAGGCCGACGTTGGCCACGTTGCTGCCGACGGCGTTGCCAAGCGCGAGCATCGGCTGGTCGCGCGCGACGGCCTGCCAGTTGACCGCCAGCTCCGGCAGCGAGGTACCGAAGGCCACCAGCACCAGCCCGGCGACGAAAGGCGACGCGCCGATGCGCTGCGCGAGCCCGGAAGCGGCCTTCACGATGGAGTCGCCGCCCAGTGCGAGCAGCACCAGCCCCAGTACGAACCAGCCTATGGCTTCGAGCATCGTGTCCCCTCCACGTTCTCAATCCCTGGATTCTATGCCCGAGGCGCCGCGCCGCGTACAGGACGGGGTCTCAGGAACAGCCTTCCACGTAGTCCACTTGTGGCGGTTCGCCAATGCGCCACGCCGTGACCAGTCCGTCCGCGTCTGTTTCGAACAGCACCACCCCCGGGCCGCCGCCCGGGTTCGGAATGCGCAGGTAATGGCCGCCTTCGACGTACTTGTGGTTCTGCATCTGAACGTGGCCGGCGTAAAGGCGCTGGATGTCCTGCGTCGTCATGCCGACGCGACCACCGCCCGGCGCCTCGATGTCGTCGGCGTCGACGTCGATGCGCACGAAGCGCTGGTTCTCGAACATGAAGCCGATGCGGTAGCCGCGCCGCGTCCGCGGCTCGGGCATCAGGTAGTAGCAGCCATCGGGCGTGTCGGGCTTCGGGCCGGTGAGTTCCTTGCCCCATGCCATGCGCACCTGTTCCTCGTTGGCGCCGAACGTCGCCGGACCGAAGCCGGTGTAACCGATGACGCCCGGCGCGGGCATCGTGCCGGCGGGCGGAGGTGGAGGCGATGGCGCTGGCGGTTCCGCTGGCGCGGTCTGGGCGGGCGCCGGCGCGGTCGCCGACGCCGGTGGGCGCGACGGCTCGCGTTCGCCACAGGCCGACAGTGCCAGCAACAGCACCATCGCGATCGCCATCCTCATCGCACCCGCTCCTTCAACGCACTGGCGGGCAGCCTACTCCTGACTGCCGTCAACGGCGCGCAAATAGACCCGCGCGCCTGCCCGTCAGCGCTTCGCGTCGAAGTGTTTCTGCAGCCCGGCCCAGCACGCCTGGTAATCGCGCTGGCGATGGGCGCCGTCCAGTGCCTGCTTCGTCGGGCGGATCACGGCGCGCGTCTCGAACATGAAAGCCATCGTGTCCTTGATGACGTCCGGCTTGGAAAGATCGGAGGCACTCGCCTTCTCGAACGTCGCCGCATCCGGGCCGTGTCCGGTCATCGAGTTGTGCAGCGACGCGCCACCGGGCACGAACCCTTCCGCCTTCGCGTCATACGCGCCATGCACCAGGCCCATGAACTCGCTGGCGATGTTGCGGTGGAACCACGGCGGACGGAACGTGTCCTGCGCCACGAGCCAGCGCGGCGGGAAGATCACGAAGTCCAGGTTGCTCGTGCCCGCGGTGTCGCTGGGCGAATGCAGCACGAGGAAGATCGACGGATCGGGATGGTCGTAGGAGATCGAACCGATCGTGTTGAACAGGCGGAGATCGTATTTGCACGGCGCGTAGTTGCCGTGCCATGCGACGACGTCGATCGGCGAATGGCCGATGTCCGCGCGCCACAGGTGGCTCTGGAACTTCGCGATCAGTTCGAAGCTTCCATCGACGTCTTCGTATGCCGCATTCGGCGCGAGGAAATCGCGCGGGTTGGCCAGGCCGTTGCTGCCGATCGGCCCCAGGTCCGGCAGGCGCAGCATCGCGCCGAAGTTCTCGCACACGTAGCCTCGCGCCTCGCCGTCCGGCAGCGTCACCGCGAAACGGATGCCGCGCGGGATCACCGCGATTTCCTGCGGTTCGACGTCGAGCACGCCCAGCTCGGTTTCGATGTGCAGCCGGCCCTGCTGCGGGACGATCAGCAGCTCGCCGTCAGCGTCGTAGAACCAGCGGCCGCGCATGTCGCGATTGGCGGCGTACAGGTGGATCGCGACGCCGCCCTGCGCAGCGGGCGACCCGTTGCCGGCCATGGTGAACAGACTGTCGACGAAATCGACGCCGTCGGCGGGCATCGGCAACGGACTCCAGCGCAGCTGGTCGGGCGAGACCGGGCCGTCGCCGAAATCGTTGTGGAAACCCTGCGCGCGCGTGTACGGCTCGAAGGGGCCATGCATCGCCGCCGGTCGGATTCGATACAGCCAGCTGCGGCGGTTCGCGTGGCGTGGCGCGGTGAACGCGGTGCCGGAAATCTGTTCGGCGTACAGCCCATGCGCGACGCGCTGCGGCGAATTGCGCCCGGCCGGCAACGCGCCGGCCACTGCCTCCGTCGCGAACTCGTTGCCGAAACCGGATTGGTAGCCGTTGCTGGTGATGGTCATCGTCGGGGCCTTTAAGCCCCTCTCCCGTCGGGAGAGGGGTTGGGGTGAGGGGCGGCGGAGCGGCATGCATTCCAGATCGCCTCGACCACGGCGTCGGTTTGCAGCAATGCGTCGCCGTTCCAGAAGCGGAGCACGGTGAAAACTTTCGATTCGATGAAGCGTGTGCGCAGCAGGTCTGCTTCGGTCGAATGCTGCGAACCGTCGAGCTCGACGACCAGCTTCGCGGCCAGGCAGACGAAATCCGCGACGTAGGGAGGGATCGGATATTGGCGCCGAAACTTGAAGCCCGGCAACCCACCGCCGCGCAATCGCCGCCACAGTGCGTGCTCGGCGTCCGTCGAGGACGCCCGCAACGCTCGGACCCGATTCAACGTGTCGGTGGGCAGCTTCGCCCGCTGACGGTCTTCCATGCTCCGCCCCTCACCCCAACCCCTCTCCCGTTGGGAGAGGGGCTCTAGGACGACGGCGCGTTACAGCACGCCGCGCCGCATCTGGTCGCGCTCGATGCTCTCGAACAGCGCCTGGAAATTGCCCTCGCCAAAGCCTTCGTTGCCTTTGCGCTGGATGATCTCGAAGAAGATCGGGCCGATCGCGTTCTGCGTGAAGATCTGCAGCAGCTTGCGCTGGTGCGTCTCGCGGTCGGCGTCGATCAGGATCTTGTTCCTGCGAAGGCGCTCGACATCTTCGTTATGACCCGGCACACGCTGGTCGATCACGTCGAAGTACGTGTCCGGCGTGTCGAGGAATTCCACGCCCTGCTCGCGCATCGCTTCCACCGTCGCGTAGATGTCATCGGTGAAACAGGCGATGTGCTGGATGCCCTCGCCCTTGTAGGCGTCGAGGTACTCGTTGATCTGCGACTTCGGATCGTTCGACTCGTTCAGCGGAATGCGCACGATGCCGTCCGGCGCGGTCATCGCTTTGGACACCAGGCCGGTCTTGACGCCCTTGATGTCGAAGTAGCGGATCTCGCGGAAGTTGAAGAGGCGCTCGTAATAGTCCGACCACTTCTGCATGTTGCCGAAGTAGAGGTTGTGCGTGAGGTGGTCGATGAAGGTCAGGCCGAATCCCTTCGGATCCGCCTCGGCGCCCTGCACCGGCAGGTAGTCGCCTTCGTAGATCGAACCGGCATCGCCATATCGGTCGACCAGATAAAGCATGCAGTCGCCGATGCCCTTCACCACCGGCGCGGCGACGGCGCGCGTCTCCGGCTTGTCGGTGATGGCTTCGCCACCGTTGTTGACGACAGTGTCGAACACCTTCGCCGCGCCTTCCTTGAAGCGGATGGCGAAACCGCACGCGCTCGGGCCGTGCTTGGCGGCGAAGTCGGCGGCGAAGCCGTCCGGGTCCTCGTTGACGAGGAAGCTCACGCCGCCCTGGCGGTAGACGGTGATCGCGCGGGTCTTGTGGCGCAGCACGGCGGTGAAGCCGAGTTTGCGGAAATAATCGTGCAGGGCCTCGCCCTGGCCGGCCGGGGCGGCGAATTCGACGAACTCGAAACCGTCGATGCCGAGCGGGTTCTCGAACGTGGTGACCTGCATGCCGAGGTTGGGCTGCGCATTCATGGCATTGTTCTCAGATGGCGGCCCGGCTGTGGGGTGGA
>Ga0209257_1004693_pt1 | contig 10265 bp, 5 predicted proteins | sample AraplaCvi_mCL_r2_FD_184277 | JGI IMG/M metagenome (GOLD analysis project Ga0209257, IMG submission 184277) | Arabidopsis root microbial communities from North Carolina, USA - plate scrape MF_Cvi_mCL_r2 (SPAdes) (version 2) | ecosystem: Host-associated > Plants > Roots > Endosphere | place: USA...
GCGCAGGATGTGATAACGGACGCCGGGCAAGTCCTTGACGCGGCCGCCGCGGATGAGCACCACCGAGTGCTCCTGCAGGTTGTGGCCTTCGCCCGGGATGTAGCAAACGGCTTCGATGCCGGTGGTCAGACGGACCTTGGCGACCTTACGCAGAGCCGAGTTCGGCTTCTTCGGGGTCGTCGTGTAGACGCGCGTGCAGACGCCGCGGCGTTGGGGGCAGCCCTTCAGGGCGGGCACCTTGTTCCGGACCGGCTTAGGCTGGCGCGGTTTGCGGATGAGCTGGTTGACGGTAGGCATTAAGTCTCTGCTCTGATGGAAGCGTGTGCCTTTCGGCCGAAGCGCTTCAGGGTCCTTGTCGTTTTTATTCCGGCTTGTCTCGGCCTCGGATGAGGACCTGATAAACACGAAACTCGCCGGGACGCGGGCAGCGTTCCGGCGGGCTGGTCCGTCGGGTAAGGGACGGGCGCTCATCAGGACGGACAGGGTCCGCCTCGAAAAGAGCGCGGAAACTACTCGCGAACGCATCCGACGTCAATGCCGAGTCAAATCACGGGTTTGCGTCGGCGAATGCCCCCCTGACGGCCACGCTTTCGCCGTCCCGAAACCCCACTGGCGCGGGCGGCCGGTCATCCCATCTAACGTTCAGCCGCCATGGTTTCGCCACTCGAGGTGGCAAGCCTCGCGGCTCCCTGTTCCTGTCGAGCTTGTTCTTGTCCCCGTCGACGGCGCGCAAAACCCGATTGAGAAACGGCGCCGTCCTCTGCGGGTCGCTGGTGCTGCACGCCGTGATCCTGGCCGTCCTGGGCTGGCCGGCGGTGGCGCGCTTCCCGGACCGGTCGAACGACGAGGACGCCATCAGAGTCACCCTGGACCGCGAGCGCGTCCCGCGCCGGCCGACGCCTGAAGTCCCGGTCAGTCCCGATCGCGCCGCGGCGGCTTCGCCGGTCCAGCCCCGCGCGCCGCGGCGGGTCGCGCCCGCCTGGATCCTGCCGCTGGGCGTCGCTCCCGTTCCCGGCCCGCCCGCACCGGCCAATCGCGCCACGGGCGTCCATCCCGCGCCCCTGCCGGAAGGACCGCGCGGGGATCTGCGCACCGCCCTGCGCGGCAGCAGCGCTGGCTGCGCCAACGCCCAGGCGGTCGGCCTCAACCGGCGTGAGCAGGAGCATTGCGACGAGGCGTTCGGGGCCAAGGTCCGCAACGCGCCGGTCTATGACGCGCCGATGGATGCGGCCAAACGGCGAGGCTTCGACGCCCAGGCGATCCGGCAACAGGCCGACCGCGCCTATCGCGACGCCCCGAGCGTCGGGGTGGATCACCGCAACCGCGACAATCCGGGCAAGGGCAAGGACATCCCCTGGGTGCTGGGCGCCGAGCAGGACGGGCTGGGCCGGTCGCTCTCGGCCGAGCAGCAGGCCCTCAAGCGGCTGGACGATGCGCGGAAGGCCGACGAGCGTCGAAAGAAGGTCGAGCGCCAGAACGATCAGCGCTGACCGCCCCCACCCTGAAGTGGCTGATCAGGGCGGCCAGGCCCTCGACCTCGCGCACCAGGGTCAGGCTGTCGGCGGCCGAGCGGTTGACCATGGCGGCGTTCTTCTGGGTGGCCTGGTCCATATGGCTGACGGCGGTGTTGACCTCGGACAGGCCCGAGGCCTGCTCGGCGGCGGAGGCGGCGATCTGGCCGATGACGCCGTCGATGGCGCCGACCTGGCCAGCGATCTTCTGCAGGGCCTCGCCCGTGCGGCCCACCAGCACCACCCCGGCCTCGACCTGGCGGGCGGAGTCGGCGATGTGGACCTTGATTTCCTTGGCGGCGTCGGCCGAGCGCTGGGCCAGGGCCCGCACTTCCTGGGCGACCACCGCGAAGCCGCGACCGGCGTCGCCGGCCCGGGCGGCCTCGACCCCGGCGTTCAGGGCCAGCAGGTTGGTCTGGAAGGCGATCTCGTCGATCACGCCGATGATCTGGGCCACCTGGTGCGAGGAGGCCTCGATGCCGCCGATCGCCTGGATGGTCTCGTCGACAACGGCGCGCGAACGGCCCGCCTCGGCCTGGGCCTGGCTCACCGCCTCGCGAGCCCCGCGGGCGCCGTCGGCGGCCACGCGGACGGCGTTGGTGATCTCGGTCAGGGCGGCGGCGGCCTCTTCCAGGCTGGCGGCCTGCTGCTCGCTGCGGGTGGACAGGTCGCCGGCCGCGCCGGCGATGCCGTTGGCGCCCGCCGTCAGGCCGCCCACGGCCGAGATCACGGCGCCCATCGCCTGCTCCAGGCGCTCGACCGCCTGGTTGAAGTCGGCGCGCAGGCGTTCGTAGTCGGGGGCGAAGGCCTCGGTCAGGCGGACGGTCAGGTCGCCGGCGGACAGCCGGTCCAGGCCGTGGGCCAGGCGCGACACGACCAGGGCCTGCTGCTCGGCCTGCTGCTGATCGCGATCGGCCGACAGGCGCCGCTCGGCCTCGGCGGCTTCACGATGGGCCTGCGCCTGCGCCTCGATGCGGCCCTTCTCGCGGGCCTCGTCGCGGAACGCGTGGACCGCGTCGGCCATCAGGCCGATGTCGTCGCGCCGGCCGGCGAACGGCAGGGCCACCGAAAGGTCGCCGCCCATCACCCGCTTCATGGCGTCGCGCAGGTCGCGCAGCGGCGACAGCTGGCGGCGGACCACGGCCACCGAGGCCGCGACGCCCAGGCCGGCCAGCCCGGCTCCGACCACGGCCAGCCAGATCAGCTGGCGATAGACGGGCTGGAAGTAGTCGGCCTTGGCCACGCCGACATAGAGGATGCCGATCACCTGGCCCGAAGCGTCCTTGATCGGGTCGTAGGCGGCGAAATAGGGCTTGCCCAGCACCTTGGCTTCGCCGCGATAGGGCTCGCCCCGGTCCAGCACCGCGTCATGGACCGGTCCCTTGGCCAGGGTGGTGCCGAGGCCGCGGCTGCCGTCGGGCTTCTGGACATTGGTGGCGATGCGGGTGTCGCCCAGGAAGATGGTCATCGTGCCGCCGACCAGGTCCTTGACGTGGTCGACCGTGGCGATGTCGCCGTTCAGCACCTTGCCGCCCACCGTCAGCTTGTCGCCGTCGCGCGCGAAGACCGCGCCCTGGCCGCCGACCGCGTCCCAGGCCACGCGCATGCTGGCCTCCTGCTGGGCGACCGCCTGCGACTTGGCGAAGTCCAGCGAGTTCTTGCCCACGATGGCCAGCAAGGCCAGCAGCAGGGTCATGAAGGCCGCGACGACGGTCAGGCTGACCTTGGTGGAGATGTCGGAACGCATGCGGGCGCCAATGTCTGGGGAAACCGGTCCCGAGTTTGCACCGCAACATCTCAAGCAAGGCTTAACCTTGTGGCCGGTTGATCGCTCGAACGAAACCGCGACGTTGCGCCGCACCCGTCAGGCGGTCAGGCGACGGGGGCCGGCGCCGCGTTCCAGGCGGCTGTGGCCAGGGTCGTCGGCGAATAGTCGCCGAACGTCCAGCGCAGCAGCAGGGCGGCCGGGCGGCGCCAGGCGCGCTCGACCGTGAACCGCCACCGGCGCTGGACGCCTTCGGGCCAGCCGTCGGCCGGCGGCGCCCAGTCGATCTCGGCCCGGCCTTGCAGGTGCAGCAGGTCGCCGGTCTCGAAGTCGACGAACAGCAGGGCCGCGCGGGGGTCCAGCATCAGGTTGCCCAGGGTGTTGAAGAAGCGGTTGCCCCGGAAGTCGGGGACGATCAGCACCTCGCCCGCCACCTTCACGAAGCCCGGCAAGCCGCCCCGGTGCGAGATGTCGACGCCGCCGTTGTCGCCGCCACCGTCGCCGCCGGCATGGGTGGCCACGAACATCGTGTCCGCCCGGGCGATCTGGGCCAGGGCCTCGGGCGTCGGGAAGGCGATCGCCTCGGCTGGCGCGACCGAGGCCGGCCCGGTCTCCACCGCGCGGGTCTGGATGTATTGCGGGCAGTTGCCGAAGCTCTGCAGCACCCGGAGGGTCAGACCCTCCTCCCCCGCCGCGCTGATCCGGCCGTTGGCGCGGTTGCGGCGACGGGTGGCGAAGTCCAGGCCCAGGGCGCCGAACGGTCGGCCGGCGGCGAACAGTTCGGCGCCGGGCTCGTCCGCGCGCGGCCGGGCCGCGACGGTCAGGGTGGTGGGATCCGGGCTCCGGACGAAACCGGGAAGTCCGGTCAGCACCGTGGCCACGGGCCAGCCGTCGTCGCCGACGGTGGCGATGAACAGGTAGGGCAGAAGGGCGAAGAAGTCGCGGTGCTGGTCGGGCATGGACGGCCGGATGCCGGTCGCTCCGGGCGTCCCGACACCCGCCAGCTCCTGGGCGGTCAACTCGCCGGCGTGGAAGGGGCCGTTCATCTCACGCCGCCGCGAAGTCGGGCATGGCCTCGAACCAGGGCTGGGCCTGGACCCGCGCCAGCCAGGCGCGCACGGCCGGATAGGGTTCCAGGGCCACCCCGCCGTCCGGGGCGTGGGCTATGTAGGAATAGCAGGCCAGGTCGGCGATGGTGACGTGCTCGGCGGCGAGATAGGCGCGGTCCGCCAGGTGGCCGTCCATGAAGGCCAGCACGCGGGCGGCGATGCGGGCGGCGCGGGCGGGATCGTCGGGGAAGTCGAACAGGGCGATCATCCGGGCGATGGCCGGGCCGTGCATGACCTCGCCGGCGGCGATCGACAGCCAGCGCTGGACGCGGGCGGCGGCGACCGGCTCCTGCGGCAGCCAGCCGCTGTCGGGCGCATAGCAGCGGGCCAGATAGACCAGGATGGCGTTGCTGTCGGCGAGGGTCAGATCGCCGTCCTGCAGCACGGGGATCTGGCCCAGCGGATTGAGCGCCAGAAAGGCCGGCGAGGCGCGGACCTCCTTCGGCGCGGGGACGAACCGGTAGGCCAGGCCCAGAGCGTTCAGCATCAGGCCCACCCGGTGGGTGTGGCCCGACAGGGGCGTGCCGTGCAGGACGATGGCGGTGTCGGACATCGGAGCTCTCCCTTGATGCGGGAGGCATATTCACCATTGCTCTGATCGAAATGAATTGAGCAAATCGGCAAGATATAATTGCGGATATCGGAATGGACCGTCTCGACGAACTGGCCCTGCTGGTCGCGGTCATCGACAGCGGGTCCCTGGCCGCCGCCGGTCGCCGGCTGCGGCGCTCGCCCGCCGCCGTGACCCGGACCCTGGCGGCGCTGGAGGAGCGGATGGGCGCGCGGCTGATCGAGCGAACGACCCGCCGCCTGGCCCCGACGGAGGCCGGCCGCGACCTGGCCGAGCGGGCCCGGCGTCTGCTGGCCGACTACGAGACCGCCCTCCAGGCGCCGGCTCCCGACGCGGTGCGCGGCACGCTGCGGATCACCGGCCCGACCGTGTTCGGCGGCCGTCACCTGACCCCCGTCGTGGCGGACTTCCTGGCTCAGCACCCGGGCGTCCAGGCCGACCTGACCCTGCACGACCGTAACCTCGACCTGATCGAGGGCGAGCTGCACGTGGCCCTGCGGATCGGGCCGCTGGCCGATTCCAGCCTGGTGGTCCGCAAGCTGGGCCAGGTGCGCCGGCTGGTGCTGGCCGCCCCCGACTATCTGGCCCGGCGCGGGACGCCGGTGGAGCCCGCCGACCTGGCCGGGCATGACGTGATCCTGACCACCGTGATCTCGGCCTCGCCGGAGTGGCGGTTCGAGAAGCAGGGCAAGGCGCGGGCCGTGCGGCTGGAGCCCCGCCTGCGGGTCAACAATGTCGAGGCGGCCCTGGCGGCGATGATCGCGGGACGCGGGATCGGCCGGGCGCTGTCCTACCAGGTGGCGCAGGACCTGGCGGCCGGGCGGCTGGTGCGCCTGCTGGCCGACTTCGAGCCCTCGCCCCTGCCCGTACAGCTGGTCACGGTGGGCGGCCGGTTCATGCCGCCGCTGGTGCGGGCGTTCCTGGACTTCGCGGGGCCGCGGCTGGAGCGGCTGGCGGTGCTGCGGGGATAGCGGGCGCGGCTGGACGCCCCCTCCGTCGGCTTCGCCGGAGCCTCCTCAGGAGGGCAGGGCTATCGCCTATGCCTCAAAACGATTGTCATCCCGGACGAGCGCGCAGCGCGAAGATCCGGGACCGGGGCGTGAACTCAGCGTTTGCGGCGGTCCCGGATCGGCGCTCGGCTCCGCCGAGCTTGTCCGGGATGACAGGTTTTTTTCAGAGCAGATCCATATGCGATAGCCCTCCCAGGAGGGGGAGGATCAAAAACAAAACGGCCCGGGATCGCTCCCGGGCCGTTCCGTTTCAGGTCTCGAAGGAAGCTTACGCCTCTTCGGCGATGACCGCGGGCAGCGGCTCCATCGCTTCTTCGCGCTGCTGAGCCAGCTGCTCGTCGCGCTTGGCGGCGACGCGCTGCAGGCTCCGCAGGTAGGAACCCGTGCCGGCGGGGATCAGGCGACCCACGATGACGTTTTCCTTCAGGCCTTCCAGGGTGTCGGTCTTGCCGTGCACCGAGGCTTCGGTCAGGACGCGGGTCGTTTCCTGGAACGACGCGGCCGAGATGAAGCTCTTGGTCTGCAGCGAGGCCTTGGTGATGCCGAGCAGCACCGGCTGGGTGGTCGCCGGACGGCCGCCGCGGGCGATGGCCTTGTCCTGTTCGTGGAAGAACTCCGGCTTGTCCAGATGGTCGCCCTTGATCAGGCCCGTGTCGCCCGGCTCGACGATCTCGACCTTCTGCAGCATCTGACGAACGATCGTCTCGATGTGCTTGTCGTTGATCGGCACGCCTTGCAGTCGGTAGACCTCCTGGATCTCGTCGACCAGGAAGTTGGCCAGGGCCTCGACGCCCAGGATGCGCAGGATGTCGTGCGGATCCGGGTTGCCGTCGATGATGTACTCGCCGCGCGTGATGTAGTCGCCATCATGCACCGCGATGTGCTTGCCCTTCGGGATCAGGAACTCGACCGCTTCGGGCTGGTTGCCGTCGGCGTCGACGTCCGGCGTGATCTTGATCCGGCGCTTGTTCTTGTAATCCTTGCCGAATTCGACACGGCCGTCCATTTCCGCGATGACCGCGCAGTCCTTCGGACGGCGGGCTTCGAAGAGTTCGGCGACGCGCGGCAGACCCCCGGTGATGTCGCGGGTCTTGGCGCCTTCGGTCGGGATCCGGGCGATGACTTCGCCCGGCTTGACCTCGTCGCCGTCGGCCACCGACAGAATGGCGCCCACCGACAGGAGGTAACGGGCCTCGCCGCCGTTGCTCAGGCGCTTGTACGAGCCGTCTTCCGCCAGCACGCCCATGGCCGGACGCAGGTCCGAGGCGCGGGCCGAGGTCCGCCAGTCGGCGATCACGCGCTGCGCGATGCCGGTGGCTTCGTCGGTTTCCTCGCGGACGGAGAAGCCGTCCACCAGGTCCTCGGCGCGGATCTTGCCGCCCACCTCGGTGATGATCGGGGTGGTGTAGGGGTCCCAGTCGGCCAGGCGTTGGCCGCGCTTGACCTTGTCGCCGTCCTTGACCTTCAGGCGCGCGCCGTACGGCGGCTTGTAGTTCTCGCGTTCCTTGCCGTCGACCAGCACGCTCACCGAGGTGTTGCGGCTCATCACGACCAGGGCGCCGTCGGCGGCCTCGACGGTGGCGCCGGTGACCCGGACCACGCCGTCGTTGCTGGCCTCGAAGAACGACTGCTCGGCCACCTGGGCGGTGCCGCCGATGTGGAAGGTCCGCATCGTCAGCTGGGTGCCGGGCTCGCCGATCGACTGGGCGGCGATGACGCCGACCGCTTCACCGATGTTCACCGGCGTGCCGCGAGCCAGGTCGCGGCCGTAGCAGGCGCCGCAGACGCCGACCTTGGCCTCGCAGGTCAGGACCGAGCGCACCTTCACCGACTGCACCGCAGCGGCTTCGATGGCGTCGGCCATGTTCTCGGTCAGGTAGGTGTCGGCCGGGATGATGATCTCGCCGGTCGCCGGATCCTTGATGTCCTCGGCCGAGAAGCGGCCCAGGACACGCGCGCCCAGCGAGACCAGCACGTCGCCGCCCTCGACCACGGCCCGCAGGGTGATGCCCTTGGTGGTGCCGCAGTCTTCCTCGACGATAATGCAGTCCTGCGCGACGTCGACCAGACGACGGGTCAGGTAACCGGAGTTGGCGGTCTTCAGCGCGGTGTCCGCCAGGCCCTTGCGGGCGCCGTGGGTCGAGTTGAAGTACTCCTGAACGGTCAGGCCTTCCTTGAAGTTCGAGACGATCGGGGTCTCGATGATCTCGCCGGAGGGCTTGGCCATCAGGCCGCGCATGCCGCCCAGCTGCTTCATCTGAGCCTGCGAACCGCGGGCGCCGGAGTGGGCCATCATGTAGATGGCGTTGATTTCCTTCTCGCGGCCGTTCTCGTCCTTATGCTTCATCTGAAGCTCGGCCATCATCTCGTCGGCGACGCGGTCGGTGGCCTTGGCCCAGGCGTCGACGACCTTGTTGTACTTCTCGCCCTTGGTGATCAGGCCGTCGGCGTACTGTTGCTCGTACTCCTCGGCCAGGGTGCGGGTCTCGGCGACGATCGCCTCCTTCCGCTTGGGGATGATGATGTCGTCCTTGCCGAAGGAGATGCCGGCCTTGGCCGCTTCCTTGAAGCCCAAGCCCATGATCTGGTCGGCGAAGATCACCGTCGCCTTCTGGCCGCAGTGACGGTAGACGACGTCGATCAGGTTGCCGATTTCCTTCTTGGTCAGCGCCTTCTCGATCAGTCGGTGACCGATCGCGGTGTGCTGCGGCAGAAGGGCGGCGATCTTCATCCGGCCCGGGGTGGTGTCGATCACCCGGCGACGGACGACGCCGTCGGCGTCCATTTCCGTGAAGCGCGACTTGATCTTGGCGTGCAGGCTGACGACGCCGGCGTCCATGGCGGCTTCGATTTCGCCCAGGTCGGCGAAAATCTTGCCCTCACCCGGCTCGCCGTCGCGGGCCACCGACAGGTAGTACAGACCCAGGACGATGTCCTGCGACGGCACGATGATCGGGCGACCGTTGGCGGGCGACAGGATGTTGTTGGTCGACATCATCAGGACGCGCGCTTCCAACTGGGCCTCGAGGCTCAGCGGGACGTGCACGGCCATCTGGTCGCCGTCGAAGTCGGCGTTGAACGCGGCGCAGACCAGCGGGTGCAGCTGGATGGCCTTGCCCTCGATCAGCTTCGGCTCGAACGCCTGGATGCCCAGACGGTGCAGCGTCGGCGCGCGGTTCAGCATCACCGGGTGCTCGCGGATCACCTCTTCGAGGATGTCCCACACCTGGGGCTGTTCGCGCTCGACCATGCGCTTGGACTGCTTGACGGTGCCCGACAGGCCCTTGGCGTCCAGGCGCGCATAGATGAACGGCTTGAACAGCTCCAGGGCCATCTTCTTGGGCAGGCCGCACTCGTGCAGCTTCAGGTCCGGCCCCACGACGATGACCGAACGGCCCGAATAGTCGACGCGCTTGCCCAGCAGGTTCTGACGGAAGCGGCCCTGCTTGCCCTTCAGCATGTCGGCCAGCGACTTCAGGGGCCGCTTGTTGGCGCCGGTGATGACGCGGCCGCGACGGCCGTTGTCGAACAGGGCGTCGACCGACTCCTGCAGCATCCGCTTTTCGTTGCGGATGATGATGTCGGGGGCGCGCAGCTCGATCAGGCGCTTGAGGCGATTGTTACGGTTGATGACCCGGCGATACAGGTCGTTCAGGTCCGAGGTCGCGAAGCGGCCGCCGTCCAGCGGCACCAGCGGGCGCAGTTCCGGCGGAATCACCGGCACGACCGTCAGCACCATCCACTCCGGACGGTTGCCCGACTCCTGGAAGGCTTCCAGGATCTTCAGGCGCTTGCTGAACTTCTTCTGCTTCATGTCCGACGGGTTGCCCGCCAGCTCTTCGCGCAGCTTCTCGGCTTCCTTCTCCAGGTCGATCGCCTTGAGCAGGTTCTGGACGGCCTCGGCGCCGATCTCGGCGGTGAAGCTGTCGTCGCCGTATTCGTCCTGGGCGCGCATGAAGTCGTCCTCGCTGAGCAGCTGGTGCTGCTTCAGCGGGGTCAGGCCCGGCTCGGTGACGATGTAGTATTCGAAGTACAGGACGCGCTCGATGTCCTTCAGCGGCATGTCCAGCATCATGGCGATGCGCGAGGGCAGCGACTTCAGGAACCAGATGTGGGCGACCGGCGAGGCCAGCTCGATGTGGCCCATGCGCTCGCGGCGGACGCGGGCCAGGGTGACCTCGACGCCGCACTTCTCGCAGATGATGCCCTTGTACTTCATGCGCTTGTACTTGCCGCACAGGCATTCGTAGTCCTTGGTCGGGCCAAAGATACGGGCGCAGAACAGGCCGTCACGCTCGG
>Ga0209257_1004695_pt1 | contig 10259 bp, 8 predicted proteins | sample AraplaCvi_mCL_r2_FD_184277 | JGI IMG/M metagenome (GOLD analysis project Ga0209257, IMG submission 184277) | Arabidopsis root microbial communities from North Carolina, USA - plate scrape MF_Cvi_mCL_r2 (SPAdes) (version 2) | ecosystem: Host-associated > Plants > Roots > Endosphere | place: USA...
CCAGTAGGGCATGCCCACGTGCTCCATGAGGATCGCGGTGGTGTAGGCCCCCACCGCGTAGAAGGCGCCATGGCCCAGCGAGATCTGGCCGTTGTAGCCGGTGAGGATGTTCAGTCCCAGCAGCGCGATCGCATAGGACAGCACCATCGTCGCCTGGAACAGCTGGTAGCCGCGTGCCACGAAGGTGATGGCGATGGCCGCGGCGATCAGCACGCCCACCCACAGCAGCCTGGCGCGCGCGGATCCGCCGGCGGCAGGTTCGGCCGCCCGGGTGGCCAGCCCCGGCATGGCGGCGAGCGCATTCGAATTGGCTTGGGATGCGTTCATGTGTTCAGACCCGGGTGACGAGTTTTCGGCCGAGGAGGCCTGAGGGCTTCACGATCAGCACGCCCACGATCAGGACCAGTGCCACCGACAGCTTGATCTCGGTGCCCACGACGTAGGTCCCGATCAGGTTCTCCAGCACCCCGACGATGAAGCCGCCCAGCACCGCGCCGAGGGGACTGTCGATGCCCCCGATGAGCGCGCCGGCGAAGGCGTAGAGCAGCACGCCGGTCATCATGTGCGGGTCCAGGAAGACCGCCGGCGCGACCATCATCCCGGCCACGGCGCCGATCGCGCCGGCCAGGCCCCAGCCCAGCATCAGCATGCGGCCGACGTTGATGCCCACCAGGCGCGACGAGGCCGCGTTCTGCGCCGCGGCGCGCATGGCCAGGCCCAGCGGCGTGAACCGGAAGAAGGCGAACAGCAGCGCCAGCACCACCAGCATGACACCGATGGCGCCCACCTCGTGCGCCGACATCAGCGTGCTGCCGAACCAGGCATCCTGCGGAAAGGGGCTGGGGAACTGCTTGATCGTGTAGCCGAAGAGCCAGCCCGCCATGCTGTGGAAGATCACCAGCAAGCCGATGAACACCACCACCACCGACAGCGCCGGCTTGTCGTGCATGGGCCGGATCACGGTGAACTCCACCACCGCCGCCAGGACGAAGGACAGGCCCACCGTCGCGACGAACGCCGCCCAGTAAGGCAGGCCGGCCTGCAACAGGCTCCAGGCGATGAAGGTCGAGAACATCGCCATCTCACCCTGCGCGAAGTTGATGTGATGGGTGGCCTGGTAGATCATGACCAGGGCCAGCGCCACGCTGGCGTAGATGCCGCCGGTGGCCAGCCCCGCCAGCAGCTGGTGCAGGAATGCGTTCATTGGTGTCGGACCCTCATTTGCCCAGGTAGGCCTTGCGGACGGCGTCGTTGCTGCGCATCTGCTCGGCGCTCCCGGAAAGGACGATGCGGCCGGTCTCCAGCAGGTAGGCCGAATCGGCCAGGTCCAGCGCCAGCTTGGCGTTCTGCTCCACCAGGAGGATCGACACGCGCTCCTCCTGGTTGATGCGGCGCATGATCCCGAAGATGCTCTTGACGATCATGGGCGCCAGGCCGAAGGACGGCTCGTCCAGCAGCAGCAGCCGGGGCCGCCCCATGAGCGCGCGGCCGATGGCCAGCATCTGCTGCTCGCCGCCCGAGAGCGTGCCGGCCTGCTGGCCGCGGCGCTCGCGAAGACGCGGGAAGTAGTCGAACACGCGCGCCATGTCGGCCTCGGCCCCCGTACGGCTGGCGCGGGCATAGGCGCCCAGCCGCAGGTTCTCCTCGGTGGTCAGGCCCAGGAAGGTGCCGCGCCCGTCGGGCACGTGGCCCACCCCGGCCTTGGCGATCTGTTCGGTCGAGCGACCGTCGATGCGCTGGCCGGCCAGCTCGATGCTGCCCTCGGTACTCACCATCATCTGGCACAGCGCGCGCAGGGTGGTGGTCTTGCCCGCGCCGTTGGCCCCCAGCAGCGCCACCACCTGTCCCTCCGGCACATCCAGGTCGATGCCTTGCAGCACGCGGGTGGACCCGTACCCGGCGCGCAGTCCCCGGGCCTGCAGGATGTTCGTCGTCGTCATGCCATGGCCTCCGCTTCGTCCTCGGCGCCCAGGTACGCCCGGATCACCTCGGGATGGGCACTCACCGCGGCCGGGGTGCCCTCGGCGATCTTCTTGCCGAAGTTCAATGCCACCACCTTGTCCGAGATGCCCATCACCAGGCTCATGTGGTGCTCCACCAGGAGCACCGTGACCTGGAGGCGGTCGCGGATGTCCCGGATGAGCATGCCCAGGCTCTCCAGCTCCTCGTGGTTCAGGCCGCAGGCCGGTTCGTCCAGCAGCAGCAGTTTCGGCTGCGCCGCCAGGGCGCGCGCGAGCTCCACACGCTTCTGGGTGCCGAAGGGCAGGCTGCCCACTTCGCGCGCAGCCACGGAGCGCAGATCGAGGAACTCGATGAGCTCGTCGGCACGCTGGCGTGCTTGCGACTCGATCGCCACCACCCCCGGCAGGCGGAAGGCATTGCGCAGGAAGCCCGCGTGATGCTGGCTGTGGCAGCCCACCAGGACGTTGTCGCGGACCGTCATCGTCCGGAACAGTGCCAGGTTCTGGAAGGTGCGGCCGATGCCGATGCCCGCCATGCGATGTCGCCGCAGGCTGTCGAGCGGCCGGCCATCGAATTCGATCCGGCCGCTGCTGCATTCGTACAGGCGCGAGAGACAGTTGAACAGCGTGCTCTTCCCCGCGCCGTTGGGCCCGATGAGGCCGCAGATCTGGCCTCGCCCCACGTCGAACGAAACACCATCCAGCGCCACGATGCCACCGAAGCGCACCGACACGCCGTCGACGCGCAGCAGGGGGGCGGTCTTGTCTCCGCGATCGTTGTCATGAACCATGCTTCGATCTCTTTTCTTGTGGGAACACGGGCAGCGCCCCCGCGGGGTTCACCGTCGGACTGGCGGCGTCGGCCGCCGCTTCAGAGCCGCTCGACGATCGTGACGTTGGCCATGCCACCGCCTTCGCACATCGTCTGCAAGCCGTAGCGCCCCCCGCGCTGGTGCAGCGCGTTGACCAGCGTGGTCATCAGCTTGGTGCCCGAGGCGCCCAGCGGGTGGCCCAGCGCGATGGCACCGCCGTTCACGTTCAGCCGCGTGGGATCGGCACCGAGCGTCTTCAGCCAGGCGAGCGGGACCGGGGCAAACGCCTCGTTGACCTCGTACAGGTCGATGTCCTCGATCTTCATGCCGGCCTTCTTCAGGGCGCGCTGCGTGGCGGGCAGCGGGGCCTCGAGCATGATGACGGGGTCGTGCCCGATCACGCTCATGTGGTGGACGCGGGCCAGCGGCTTCACCCCCAGGGTCTTGAGGCCACGCTCGTTGACCACCATCACGCCGCTGGCGCCGTCGCAGATCTGGCTGGCCGTCGCTGCCGTGCAGCGGCCGCCTTCGGCGATGAGCTTGACGCCGGCGATGCTCTCCAGCGAGGCATCGAAGCGAATGCCTTCGTCCACCGTGTGCTGCCCGCCGGTCTCGCTGCCGTCGGCCATGCGCACGGCCACCGGCACGATCTCGCTGTTGAAGCGGCCGGCCTTCGATGCCTCGATGGCGCGTCGGTGGCTCTCCAGCGCGTAGCGGTCCAGCGCGTCCTTCTCGATGCCGTAGTTTCGGGCGATCATCTCGGCGCCGGTGAACTGGCTGAACTGCACGTCGGGATAGCGACGGGCCATCTGCGGGCTCACGTAGAAGCCCAGGTTGTTCTTCAACGGCAGCGTGGTGGGCAGGCCCATCGGCACGCGCGTCATGCTCTCGACGCCCGCAGCGATGACGATGTCCATCGTGCCGGACATCACCGCCTGCGCCGCGAAGTGCAGCGCCTGCTGGGACGACCCGCACTGCCGGTCGACCGAGGTGCCGGGCACCGATTCGGGCAGCCTGGAGGCCAGCACCGCGTTGCGCGCCACGTTGGAGGCCTGCTCGCCGGCCTGGCCGACGCAACCCATGATGACGTCCTCCACCAGAGCGGGGTCGGCATCCGTGCGCTCCACCAGGGCATTGAGCACCTGGGCGGCGAGGTCCGCCGGGTGCCAGCCGGACAGGCGGCCGTTGCGGCGGCCTCCGGCAGTGCGCGCGGCGGCGACGAGATAGGCTTCAGACATGTGGGTTCTCCGTGTGCTTCGTGTGTTCGTCAGGCCGAGGCATTGTTCGCGGCGCACCCGGCCGCAGCGTCGTCGGATCGGACGATTTTGGGAGGCCTGCTTTTCTCAGCGCGGCGCCATGCGGATGGCGCCGTCCAGGCGCACGCTCTCGCCGTTGAAGTAGCCGTTGGTGATCATCAGCTCGGCCAGCTGGGCGTACTCGTCGGGCCGCCCGAGCCGCTTGGGGAAAGGCACCGAGGCGGCGAGCGCCGCCTTGACGTTGTCCGGCGCGGCCTGCAGCAGCGGCGTGTTGAAGATGCCCGGCAGGATGGTGTTGACGCGGATGCCCTCGCCCATCAGGTCGCGGGCGATGGGCAGCGTCATGCCCAGCACGCCCGCCTTCGAGGCGGTGTAGGCGGCCTGCCCCATCTGCCCGTCCTGCGCCGCCACCGACGCAGTGTTGACGATGGCGCCGCGCTCACCGTCCTCCAGCGCCTCCAGGGTGAGCATCCCGGCGGCCGACTTGGCGATGCAGCGGAAGGTGCCGACAAGGTTGATCTGGATGATCCGCTCGAAGTTGGCCAGCGGGAAGTGCTTGATCTCGCCGCTATTCTTGTCCCGGCTGGCGGTCTTCACGGCATTGCCGGTGCCTGCGCAGTTGACCAGCACGCGCTCCTGCCCATGGGCGGCACGGGCCTTGGCGAAGGCGGCATCCACCTGCTCCTCCGAGGTGACGTCGGCCTTGCAGAACACCCCGCCCAGTTCCTTGGCCAGGGCTTCGCCCTGTTCCGCGTTGAGGTCGAACAGCGCGACCTTGACGCCGTGGCCTGCCAGGCGCCGCGCAGTGGCCGCGCCCAGGCCCGAAGCGCCACCGGTGACCACGGCGGCGATGGTGGAATCGAGTTGCATCTCTTGTGTTTCCTTGTGGGTGTCTGAGAAGGGATTCGGACGTCAGGCACGGTAGAAGCGCTCGCCGCGCACCGCCATCTCGCGCATGCGCGGCGTGGCGACGTAGGCAGCGCCAAGTCCTGAATGGCGGTCGCACAGCGCCACCACCTTGGCCAGGCCCAGCCAGTCGGCATACTTGAGCGCACCGCCGGCATAGGCCGGGAAGCCCACACCCAGCAGCAGCGCCATGTCCAGTTCGGCGGGCGTGGCCACCACGCCCTCCTCCAGCGCGTGGGCGGCCTCCACGATCATCGGCAGCATCATCCGCTCGACGATCTCGGTGTCGCCGAACTCGCGCCGCCCCTGCGGCTGCAGCGTGGCGACCAGTGCGTGCGCCTCCGGCGAGGGCGACTTGCGTGGCCGTCCGGCCGGGTCGTTCTCGTAGCGGTAGAAGCCCGCGCCGTTCTTCTGGCCGTAGCGCTTGTTCGCCACCATGAGCTTCACGGCGTTTCGCTCGATGGCCGGCATGCGCTGCGGGTAGCCGGCCGCAATCATGTCGCCGACGTGCGAGCCCACGTCCATGCCCACTACGTCCTGCAGGTAGGCCGGACCCATGGGCCAGCCGAAGGCTTCCATCGCGCGGTCCACCGCCTCGAAGTCGGCGCCATCGGCCAGCAGTTGCACGAAGGCATTGATGTAGGGCGTGAGGATGCGGTTGACCAGGAAGCCCGGGCAGTCCTTGACCACGATCGGCGTCTTGCCCATGGCCAGTGCATAGCTCACGGCGGTGGACACGGCGGCGTCGGTGGTCTTCGCGCCGCGGATCACTTCCACCAGCGGCATCACCGGCACCGGGTTGAAGAAGTGCATGCCCACGAAATCCTCAGGGCGCGCCAGCGGCGCGGCAATGTCGTCGATGCGAAGGCTCGAGGTGTTCGAGGCGATCACGGTGCCCGGTCGCACGACCTGTTCCAGCGCGGCCAGCACCTGGCGCTTGACGCCCAGGTTCTCCACCACCGCCTCGATCACGCAATCGACCGAGTCGAAGCCCGATTCGTCGAGCTGCGGGACGATGGACCCTGCAATCGCGTCGGCCCGGGCCTGCGGCAGACGGCCACCCTTGACCTGCCTGGCCAGTTGCTTGCCGGCCTCGGCCATGCCCAGATCCAGCTGCGCCTGCGCAATGTCTTTCATTCGCACGGGCGTGCCGCGCAGCGCGCTGGTGTAGGCGATGCCGCCACCCATGATTCCCGCGCCCAGCACGGCAGCCTGCTTCACGGGCCGGGACTCCCGCGCATGGCGCTTGTAGAGCTTCTTGAGCGCCTGGTCGTTCAGGAAGGCCTGCACCAGCGAGGCGGCAGCCTGCGTGCGCGCCACTTCGCCGAAGGCAGCCGACTCCAGGTCCAGCGCACCGGCGCGGTCGCGCAGTGCCGCCTGGGCCATCATTTCCAACGCAATGGGCACCGCCGGCTGGTGCCTGCCCACCCGTTGCAGCGCCTCGGCGCGGGCGACCTCGACAACGGCGCCGACCTCGTTCACGCTCATGGACAACGGCAAGCGCTTGCGCTGCTGGGCAGCCTGCCAGTCATGTTCGCCACTCGCGGCGCGCTTGAGCCAGTCCAGCGCGCGCTCCCGCAGCGCGTCAAGTGCTACCACCTCGTCCACCACCCCGGCGGCCAGCGCCTGCAGGGCCTGGGTCGGCTTGCCGCTGGCCACCCAGTCAAGGGCCGTGGCCAGGCCCGCCACGCGCGACAGGCGCACCGTGCCGCCAAAGCCGGGGAACAGGCCCAGCTTGACCTCCGGAACGCCCACTTGGGCCGCGTCGGACATCACGCGGCAGGAACCCAGCAAGGCCAACTCAAGGCCGCCCCCCAGCGCGAAGCCGTTGATGGCGACCACGCTGGGCACCTTCAGGTCCTCGAAGGCGTTGAAGATCTCGTTGCTGGCCCGCACGCCGCTGGCGATCTCCTGCGCGGACTTCTGGAAGGTGGCGCCGAACTCGGTGATGTCGGCCCCGACGATGAACACGTCCTTCCCGCTGCTCACCAGGACGCCGCGCACCTCGGGCGCAGCCGCGATGCATGCGGTGGCTTGCCGGAACTCGTCGACGGTACGCGCGTCCAGCTTGTTGATGGCCTCGCCGCGCCGATCGAAACGCAGCTCCACCAGGCCGTCCTGCAGCGGCACGACCTCGATGCTCTGACCTTGAAACAAGAAGACTCTCCTCACCGCCAGCGACGTGCCGGCCATGCGAAAAGTCTAGGGACGCGCCCTCTTCACGGCATCGTCCGAAGCGACGATTGAGGGTGCCCTGCGCTGCAGTTCATGCCCCGAAGGCGCCCCGCGCCGCCTCCAGCCGGTCACGGCACTGCGCCACCATCGCGTGATGAGTTCGGCGCAGGTGGGCACATCGTCGATCAGGCCGATGCACTGTCCCGCGCTGATCACGCCGCCATTGACTTCGCCCGACTGGAGCGCCTCGCGCCCGCGCGCGCCAGCCACCAGCGGCCGGATCTCGTCGAAGGTGCAGCCACCAGGGCGCCGCTCGAAGGAGATGACTTCGTCGGCGATGGCGTTGCGGAACACCCGTGCAGTGTTCCGCAGGGTACGGAACAGCAGCGCGGTGTCCCGCTCGCTGCCCTGCACCAGCGCCTGCTTGATCGAGGGATGGATCGGCGCTTCCTGCGTCACGCAGAAGCGCGTGCCCATGTTGATGCCCTCGGCGCCCAGCGCCAGCGCCGCGGCCATGCCACGTCCGTCGGCGATGCCGCCCGAGGCAATGACCGGGATCGTCAGCGCCCGCGCCGCGGCCGGGATCAGCACCAGCCCGCCCACGTCGTCCTCGCCCGGATGCCCGGCGCACTCCAGGCCATCGATCGAGATCATGTCCACCCCGTTGCGCTCGGCGGACAGCGCATGGCGCACCGTGGTGCACTTGTGCACGAGGGTGACGCCCGCCTCCTTGAACCGGGCAATGAACTCCTTCGGGCTGTTGCCCGCCGTCTCCACGATCTTCACGCCGCTGCCGATGATGGCCTCCACGTACTGCGCGTAGGGCGGCGGCTTGATAGCGGGCAGGATGGTCAGGTTCACGCCGAAGGGCCGGTCGGTGAGCTGGCGCGTGCGGACGATTTCCTCGCTCAGCGCCTGCGGCGTGGGCTGCGTGAGCGCGGTGAGGATGCCCAGCCCGCCCGCGTTGGACACCGCGGCTGCCAGCTCGGCCACGCCCACCCACTGCATGCCGCCCTGGATGATCGGATAGTCGATGCCCAGTTGGCGGCTGACGCGCGTGTGCATGCTCATATGCTTGGCTCCATGCCGTAGAAGGGGATGTTGGCCTCGGCGCGCTGGCGCAAACCCGGGCTCGGCCGAAACCGTTCGCCATGATGCGTGGCCAGCGCCTCGCAGCGCGCGACGAATGTGCGCAGGCCAACGGTCTCGATGTACGAGAGAGTGCCGCCAGTCCAGTCCGGATACCCCAGGCCCAGCACGGACCCCAGGTCGGCTTCTTCGGGTTGCGCCACCAGGCCTTCCTCGAGGCATCGCGCTGCCTCCAACGCCAGAAGGCTGAGCAGGCGCTCGCCGGCGGCCCTCGCCTGGGCGGGCGTGCCAAGCTGCGGAGGCCGCCCATCGATCGCCACCTCGGTCGTGACGCTTTCGGGGAACCCGGCTTGCCGGACCGCATTGGTGACCAGCGCAGGCGACGCGCCTTCACCCAGCAGCGCGCGCATCTCTTCGACAAAGCTCGCCTGGAGGCGCGACACGTAGGCCGGATTGATCTCGGATGGGGCGCCCTTGCGGCGCAGGGCCGCGCCCCGGTTCACGAAGAACGTCCGCATGAGGTTGCGCGCGACCGGCCCGGCGAGCAGCGGACCGAAATGCATGGCCTCGACTGCCAGAGCGCGATCGATCGGCAGCTGCGTGCCTTCGTACACGGCCGACAGGATCGCCAGCGGCGCCGGGTAGTGATCCTGGGTATCGCGCCGGGCGCGGGCCAGCGTGGCGCCGAAGCTCTCGCCGGCATGCGCAGCCATGGCGCCCGCGCCCCCGGGCAGCCTGAAGCCCTTTTCGTCCCAGGGCTGCCGCCCCTTCTTCGGATTCGCCAGCACCCATTGCCGTGCCGCGGCGACCAGATCGCCGGCGGGCGCCAGGGCATCGACCAATCCCAGTGCCTTCGCCTCGGCGGGCTCGACGTGCCGGCCGCTGAGCAGGAGCGGCAGAGCGCTGGCAATGCCGATCAGCCTCGGCAGCCGCTGCGTGCCGCCACCGGCCGGCAACAGCCCCACCGTCACCTCGGGCAGACCCACCACCGCCCGCGGCTCGTCCAGCAGCGCTCGGTGTTGGCACGCCAGCGCCAGTTCGAAACCGCCGCCCAGCGCCAGCCCGTTGATGGCGGCGGCCACGGGCTTGCCACAGGTCTCCAGCGCGCGCAGGGCCCGTGCGCCGGGTGCCACCACGTCCACGGCCTCGGCGGCAGTGCCGCCCCTGCCGTGGAAGCCCACCAGGTCTTTCAGGTCCGCGCCGGCCATGAAGCCGCTGGACTTGCCGGAGGTGATGACGGCGCCGCGCACCTCCTCGCGCTGCGAAATCTCGCCGGCCGCATCGGCCAGCGCGCTGCTGAACGCCGGCGTGAAGACGTTCATCGCACGACCGGGCACGTCGATGGTGATGATGGCGACGCCCTCGGCGTCGACCTCGAATCGGATAGGGCTGGACATGAAGAGGGGCCTGGAGATCTGGGAGTGGATGCCGAGTCAGACGCGCTCGATCGCCATGGCGGTGGATTGGCCTGCCGCCGCGCACAGCGTCACCAGCCCGAGGCCGGCGCCCCGCCGCTCCAGTTCGTCGAGCAGCGTGCCGGTGAGGATCGCGCCGGTGGCGCCCAGCGGATGTCCCAGCGCAATGGCGCCGCCATTGACATTGATGCGCACCGGGTCGATGTCGAAGTGCCGCGCATAGCGCATCGGCACCACGGAAAACGCCTCGTTCACCTCGAACAGGTCGAGGTCGCCGATGGCCAGGCCGCAGCGCCTGAGCAGGCGCTCGGTTGCCGGCATCGGGCCGCCCAGGCTCAGCAGCGGCTCGTCCGCGCACGAGGCCACGCCGACGATGCGCGCGCGTGGCCTGAGGCCGTTGCGTTGGCCGTAGTCGCTGTTGCCCAGCAGCATGGCGCAGGCGCCGTCGACGATGCCGCTGGAGTTGCCGCCCGTATGGACCGGCTCGATGCGCGCGAGGTGCGGATAGCGCTGCAGCACGATCGCGTGGTAGCCCAGCGCGCCGGCCCCGGCGAACGCCGGCTTGAGCTTTGCCAGGTCCTCGGCCGTGGTGCCCGGGCGGTTGGCTTCGTCCTTGTCGAGCACCACGCGACCCAGGCGGTCGCG
>Ga0209257_1004698_pt1 | contig 10252 bp, 7 predicted proteins | sample AraplaCvi_mCL_r2_FD_184277 | JGI IMG/M metagenome (GOLD analysis project Ga0209257, IMG submission 184277) | Arabidopsis root microbial communities from North Carolina, USA - plate scrape MF_Cvi_mCL_r2 (SPAdes) (version 2) | ecosystem: Host-associated > Plants > Roots > Endosphere | place: USA...
ACAAGGCCAATGTAATGCACCTGCATGACAAAATCCAGTATCATCGCGAATGGTGAGACTTCGGAGTTTAGCCGCTTCCCTACGATACATTATGCGATCTTCCTGGCTCATAAGGTGAACATCATAGCAACCAGCCGGTGCATAGTGTCCGTAGAGGCGTTCGAAGCCTATCTGGAAACGCACTTCGTCACGCACAAGAGCATCTGTGCTGACGGAGCGATTTGCGCTCCGTCCTACTTCTCGACAAACCGCCGCTATAGACGTCGCGTGAGCCTGATTGATGCTTCGGCGAACCGGTCGGATATTAGCGGTGCGCCAGGCCCGAGATCCGAAACCACAGGGCCTGTCAGGCATCCGAGAATCCAAACGGCGCCTCGGTTCGCCGATAGTTGTCGGGAAGAAGCTGACGGCCGATCGGTGGCTCCGATCGAGACGTGCAACCGGAGTTGTCACGTTATCGAGCGGTGATCGAACTAGCCCCGCGGCGCTCTGAGATCAGGCAACCGCGCCCGTCGCGACTTTCCAATGCGCTATTGCGCGGATGCGGTGAATGTGAGTGGCCAGGGCGGATCGTTTGTGATGCGGGGTGACGAAGAGATTTCGGAGCGCCGAAAGCGCAAACCAGAGATGTTTGCGGGTGGCGAAGCTGATGCTGGCTTCGATAGTTTTACATTCCCAAACCCAACCCCTTCTTCAGTCCGCGTGTAAGCTCATATTTTTGGCTCAACTCCGCCCCGTGCGCGCGATCAGCAATGCGGGCGACCTCGTTGATGCGATCGATCTTCGCGGTATCAGCTAGCTGAAGCCGGTCGAGTTCCTTCTTGAACGAACGCGGGTCTGAACTCCCGAAGCGCTGTTCAAGCGCGTGCGCGGTCCGCCTTGCCTCTTCGAGTGCGTCTCTACCTTCGGGATTGCGACCGAGCTCTTCCACGAACTGCGCCTTCTGGGCCTGGGGTAGGCTATCGAGTTGCTTCAGGATGCCCTCACTGCGCGGCGTAAGCCCTGGCACTTCGACCACGTCGCGCTTTTCCCGCTGCCAGGTCTCCGCGTCGCGCTCCGCTTCAAGTCGCCGCGTCCTGGTCTCGGCGGCCGCTGCAACGTGTTTGCCAAACGCGCTTGCGAATTGGCGGGCCGCCTTGCGCTCTTTGTTCTCGCCAAACAGCCCTACCCTGCCCTTCAACTCACCGAATTGCTCTGGCCGCTCTGCGATAGATTTGGCAAGCGCCTCTCCAGTCACACTCTTCTCGACGATCGCCGAACTGATCGTGGCGGCGGCGGCATCTGCATCGATGTAAACCCGTCGCGCGAGCGATCGCACCGACTCCATTTCGCGATCGAAGTTGGGCTTGGCTCTTTCGCGCGCTATGTCGTCGACCGTGCGGGCGTAAGAAGTGAGCGCTGGGACAAGCGGCTCGACCGGTTGGCGCCCATCGGCTTGTCTTTCTGACGCTGCAGCGTGGACGGCGGTTGAACGCTCATGATCGCCAGTCTTTCTCGGTGAACTTCTTTGGGACGTGAGATCAGGGCCAATCTGGATCTCGCTGCTTACTCCAAGCTGCTCCGCCAGTCCGCGCCGCTCGGCGAAGGCGCCGGTATAGTCGAGCGTTGTTTCCTTCGCACCTGAGCGCCCCATGCTTGCTGACAGCGCCGTCATGTCCTTCAGCTCGTCGCGGCCTATGTAGAGCTGCACGTCTTGCCGATGCCGCGTCATCGCGACGTAGGAAAGATGGCGGTCCATCGTTCTCGACGCCATGACAAAGGCACGATCGACCGTCGACCCCTGCGACTTATGAATCGTGGTGGCGTAGCCATGATCAAAGCTTTGGTAACTGTTGACCGGTATGGAGAGCGCGCGGCCGCTGTTGCGACCGCCAGCTCCGCCGTCGAGACGTAAATGTAGTGCGTCCGGCTCGACGGCGATCACGGTACCGAGCATGCCGTTCTTCACACCGAGATCGCGGTTGTTCTCGAGAAGGACGACGCGATCGCCACGCGCGAACGCCCGCTCGCCGTCATTCGTCCGATAGACGATTTCCTGCCCAAGAGAAGCGTGTTCCTCGCGGCCCTTCGCCAACAGCCCACGGTCCTGAAGGCCGGAACGGATCTCAGCGTTGATCGCTCTCACATCGATGCGCCGATGGGCGAGTGCGATGCGGGAGCCGGCTGGACGGGCTTCGTTGTCTGCCAGGTAATCCTGCACCAGTGCCGCTCTTGCCTGATCTCGGTTTTCGCGAAACTGGATCGCATCGTGCTCAGCATAAAGCGCAAGGCCCTCCCCCGTTCGATGCGTGGCAAACGCGGTCGAGGCGTCGCGCTGCCAGGCTGTGCCCTGGCGGCGGATTTCAGAGAGTTGCACCGCGCCGATTTGTTCGACAATTGCGCGGAACGGAGACCCGGCGCCGATCGCTTGCAGCTGTTCGTGATCACCCACAAGGACAAGTTTGGCGCCGGAGGTTTCGGCCTGTTTGACGAAGCGGGCAAGCTGTCGGCTGCCGAGCATGCCGGCTTCATCAATGACGAGAACGTCATTGCTGGTAAGCAGGCTTTTGCCGTTCTGCCAACCGTACTCCCAAGAGGCGAGCGTACGCGCGGCAATGCCCGATGACTCTTCCAGTCCTTCGGCTGCCTTGCCGGCAAGAGCAGCACCATGAACGCGATAACCTTGCGCGGCCCAGGCGCTCCTTGCCGCCGCCAGCATCGTTGACTTGCCCGCTCCAGCAAATCCAATCACGGCGGCAATCTGCTCCGACCCCGTGATGTGACGCACGGCGAGACGCTGTTCTTCGCTGAGCCCTACACGCATGTTCGCCGGGTCTTGATCCGCTGTTAGTTGCTGATGCCGAGACTTGGATGCGGATAGATTGGTGCGAAGGGCCGCGTCCTGGTTATCCAGCGCTCGCTCGACATGTTGAAGACGAACAGGGTGACTGGAGCGGTGCCCCATCCGCTCTGAACGTGCGGCCATCGCGTGTTCGGTCTCGACCATCTCCCGTGTCGAATAGCGCGCAAGTTCAGTCTCGGTTTCGGGCTTCAACTCAACGAGCGTCGGTGATGCCATGACAGCCGCAAAGGCATTGTGGAAACCTTGTGGATCGTCAATGTAGCGATGCAACGCCCGCGCCACGTCATGACGATCGAACACGCTCTTTTCGCCGGTGATAATTGTCAGTACCTGCTCGGGTTTTCTCCGGATCAATTGTGCGTTTAAGCGCGCTGCCTTGGGATCAATTTTGTCGCGCGACACCCCCAAGCCACGACGGTCCATCTGCGAAGCGTGAACGCCCATGTGCTCCGTTGGCTCGATCTCCAGACCGCGCTCCACATGCGAGCGATGATCGACGCGAACGTCCAGTCCGAGCCGCGTCAAATGACGGTTGGTGTGATGTTCGAACAGTTCTCTGATCTCGCGGAGCTGCATGTGCGAGGTCGGCTGATTGTTCTCCAGCAGCCACTTGTTCTCGCGTTCGATCAGCGTTTTTTCTGCGAGCCCCTGCTCCGTCACCACACGCGTTGTCATCACCACATGCGCGTGAAAGTTACGGATGTCAGTTTCGCCCTGCGGCTGGTGGATGGAGAAGTCGACTGCCGCACCGTAGCGGTTCGCAAGCTCGCGCGCGAAGTCACGTGTCAGCGCCAGGCGGTCGGCGGCATCGATCTCATGCGGAAGTGCCACTTCGAATTCTCGCGCGACGCGAGCGTCCTTGCGATGCTCCGCCTTCTCCACCGTATTCCAGAGCACTAAACGATCGAGTGCCCAGGCGGCGTCGACACCATCCGGAAGAACGATTTCAGAATGCTCGACGCCGTGCTTGCGCGTGAAATCATGCACCATGCCATCGCGCTCATTCAGCATCTTTGTCGCCGTCCGATAAGCGATGGCCGCGACCGCGCTGCGGCCGCCGCTCCGAGCGATTGGCTTCATGCTGCAATGGTAGATGGCCAAGCGACACTCTCCAAAGTCGCACAACCATACAAAGCGCTGAGTTGCCGCGCAACTCGTAAGTGCGCCCTTGTAGACTTTACTCGCTTCGCTCCCTGCGTCCGGGATCATGCAAGATGCACCATTCCCCTGCTAAATCGGGGGTTGTGCATTCCGCAATGTCGACTACCTTCCCCGTACAACGCGCAATGGCAGAAACACTGGGGCACTACATGCATTAGGAGAATCTGATGGCACGCAAGTCGATCTCACAGCGCCTCGCCGAACTGGAAGAGCGCAAGAAGACGCTCAAAGCTCGGATCGGAAAACAGGAGCGCGCGCAAGACACACGTCGCAAGATCCTGCTTGGCGCGCTGGTGCTTCATCGGCTGGAGCACTCGAACGATCGCGAATTTACGCATCGCCTGAGAAACTGGCTTCGAGGAGAGTTGCCCGGCTTTCTCACGCGTGACGGTGATCAGGAGCTCTTTGTCGATCTCCTCAATCCGGAAAATGCTGGCGCCGACCACACCACGCGAGGATCCGCGGATGAATGAGGTGACACTCGCATGGGCTGCTTTTAAAAACATGATGCGCGAGGTCGCGCGTGACCCGCTTTGGGCTGTCATTGCACTTCTCTCCTCGCCCTTTCGGATCTGGAAACCGCTGCTTGGTATTCTCCTTTTCCTCTTCTCCGCGTTGTTCATCGTCGGTTTCGGGGGCCGCTTCCTTCTCGCGCAAATGGGCAGCATCGGCCCTGGTTCTATTCCCTTCATGGTACTCGATCTCATTACGCTGCTGCTGCTCGCCGCACTCCTCTTCCGTTTCATTACGCGTCCCCTCATCCTCCGCTTCGGGGACACCGCTGACGACACGCACGGCTCGGCGCGCTTTGCCACCGACAACGAAGTCGCTCCGCTTTCGCGATCCGGCTCCGGCCTCCTGATCGGTCGCAATGGCAAGACGGGAAAGCTCATGCGTTATGATGGTCCGGCCCATCTGCTGACCATGGCGCCGACAAGAACCGGCAAGGGTGTGGGAACCGTCATTCCGAATTTGCTCACGGCCAATCGCTCGGTGATCTGCATCGACCCTAAAGGCGAGAATGCCAGGATCGCCCACCGCGCTCGCCAGCTTTTTGGGCCAGTTCATATCCTCGACCCCTTCGGCGTCACTGGGCTTCCTCCGGCGGCCTTCAATCCGCTCGCCACGCTCGATCCTGATGGCATCGATGTGGCGGAAGACGTAAGCACGCTCGCCGACGCGCTCGTGTTTGACGAACCGGGGGCCTCAGGCGATGCGCACTGGAACGAGGAAGCCAAAGCCCTGATTGCGGGACTGGTCCTGAAGATTGTTGCGGTGGAATCTCCAGGGCGCCGTCACCTCGGCACACTGCGTGAATATCTCACTTTAGCGCCTGACCGGTTCGCCGCACTGATGAAGCGCATGCAGGACATGGACGAAGCTGGCGGGCTGATTGCCCGCGCGGCAAACCGCCACCTCGGAAAGTCCGATCGCGAAGCAACGGGCGTTCTCTCGGCCGCGCAACGCCACACCCATTTCCTCGACAGTCTCCGGATGACGGAGGTCCTCGGGCGATCGGACTTCCGCTTCGCTGATTTGAAGCACCGAAACTTGACCGTCTTTCTCATCCTACCGCCGGACCGCCTCTCGACCTATTCGCGCTGGCTGCGACTGCTCGTCACGCAGAGCCTGCTTGAGATGGCCCGCAATCCGGCGAAACCGGAAGCGCCGGTCCTCTATCTACTTGATGAGTTTGCATCTCTTGGACATCTGGCTTCCGTCGAACGTGCCATGGGCCTCATGGCGGGGTACGGTGTTCAGCTCTGGCCCAACTTGCAGGATGTCCACCAGCTTCGTGCCACGTATGGACAACGCGCCGGAACCTTCCTCTCAAATGCCGGCGTGTTGCAAGTCTTCGGCGTCAACGACCATGACAGCGCGCGCCTCGTCTCCGATCTGCTCGGACAGGAAACTGTCGTCTTCCAAACCATGGCTCGCGCACTCGATTCCGAAAAGTCGGGTATCTCCTTCAACCAGCAACATACCGGCCGCCCGCTCCTCACTTCGGACGAAATCCGAAACCTGCCCGGCCAAGCGCAACTACTGTTCCTGGCAGGCCAGAGGCCGATCATCACCGCCAAGCTTGCTTACTATGCTGAACCAGAATTCGAGGGAGCATTCGATGCAGCTTGAACTTGCGCTTCTGACCATGGTCACGAGGCAGATTATGACTAATCCACTGAAGGACGAGACGTCGGCTTCCCGTCTCAAACAGGTCACCCTCATCACGGTAATTGTGATCGAAAAGCTGCACGCCACCGGCTCGCCGATCACGCTGGCACAACTCGTTGACATGACAGGTCTCGCCAGAAACGTTGCTGCCCAGACCGTCGACCCGCTCGTTGAGCGCGGCATTCTGATCGAAGAAATGGGGAAGAATTCGATGGGGCGCAGCATGGCACGGCAATTCCAGATCGCGCCCGCGGTGTTTGAAGCTGTCGCACCATTGATGGGCGCGCCGCTCGGCCGATCGAAGACGAAAACCGAGTTTTCATGAAGGGCGGACTAACGCGAGGGAAGCGAGGCGTTAGGTTGCGTCCGCCGCGTGGGCCAGTTCGCTCAGCCGCTCCTGACAGACCATCTCAGCGAGGCGGAGAAGATGCTCCGTCCGGTCGAGAAGCCAGCCGAGCCCCTCTTCGGTAATCTCAAAGTGCTTGGAGTAGCGTGCCTTCACATAGGCTTCGTTGAGAATGTTGTACCAGGCGGTAAAACGATGCTGGTCGCGGGGCCAAGCCTCGATCAGCCGCTGGTCGCGATCCTCGGCGAGACCGCGGAGGAATTTGAGATTGTGCGACGGCGGACTGTAGTTAGCGAGCGTGAGGAGCAGGCTTGAATACGCTGTTTCGACGGCCTGATGGAGCACAAAAGCAGCGAGGGGCAGATTTGATTTGTCTCGGTAGAAACGACTGCCATCCGCGAAGTCTGTTGCGTTCGTGAAGTGCCGTTCAAAATGATCCTTCGCCACGCGGAGAGCATCGGTCGGCGAGAGCCGTTTCGGCTCGGCGAGTGGCCGATCATCGAGCTCGTAAAGCACGATGCCCTCGCGCAGAATATCGACGAAGAAATATTGCCCGTCTGCAAGGAAGTTGTTCACCTCCCGGGCGCCATGGACGATCAGCCCGACGGGCGTCGAAACAGTTTTGTCCCACATCAACCGGTCGTTCGCCTTGTCCCAATATTCCGGTTCCGCAAGCTTCTTCGAATTGACGATAACGAGGATGTCGTAATCAGAACGGTAGCCCTTCATCGTGTGCGGTTCGTCGACATAGGTGCCGCGGGGTAGAATAGGCGACTAGCGCCGTACTGTCTTTCGACAGCCGGTTTCTAGCCGCCTTTCACCGAACCGGACGTGCATCTTTCGTTATGCATCCAGCTCTCCAGAAGACATGGCAAAGTCAGGCGTTTCCATCCAATCGTAGCGGTACCGACAGACCGAGGTCCACGCGAGCAGATGTTGTTCGACGTGGCCTTCGCGCCAGAGCCGCCGTGTCGGACGCCGCAGACTGCGGAGACGATGATCCCGCAAGATGTTGCGTCCGTGCGTCTTTGGGCGTTTCCGCCGCAACCAGAGCCAGAGCCTTTTGCCGACATACCAATCGAGATCGGTAAAGACGCGCCCGGCTCGGGCGCAGTAACGGTAGTAGTTCGCCCATCCGCGCAGGATGGGATTGATTTCCTGGAGTGTTTCGCCAAGACTGCGCGCTGTTCTTCGCGTGGTGCACAGTTTGACTTTTCGACGCAGATCGGCGGCCTTGGCTTTGGGTATTTCAACGCGGGGGCCGTAGCCGTAGCGTTTGTCCCATCGCATCGTGACGTGGAAGCCAAGGAATTCGAATCCCTCCGTCACAGCCGTAACCCTTGTCTTTTCCGGCGACAATTCGAGGCCCGTGGTCAGGCGGAGGTGTTCGGCCAGTGCGGATTTCTCCGCCTTGGCATCGTCCTCCGTACCCGACACCATCACCACGAAGTCGTCGGCGTAGCGTACCGGATAGCAGATGCAGAGCCCAGCTCTGTCATCTCGCTGCCGCGCACCCCGCGCCGCTGCCACTCCATCACCTGTCCGGTGTGCTCGGATCTTGCTGCGGTGCTCGACCCACCGTTCGTAGCGTTCCTCAATCGCGCTGAGCGCGATATTGGCCAGCAGTGGTGAGATGATCCCGCCTTGAGGAGTGCCGGCTTCGGTGCGGATGAACTGGTCTTCCGCCATAACGCCGACTTTCAGGAACCGTCCGATCAGCCTGACCACCCGACGGTCGGATACGCGTAAGCGAACCCGGTTCATCAGCAGGTGATGGTTGATGTTATCGAAGCAGCCCTTGATGTCCCCCTCAATGATCCATGGATACGGCAGCCGGGTCCGGTGACCATCGCCGTCGCGCTTGCGCGGCTGGATAGTCGCCCGGATATTCTCCAAGGCGCCGTGCGTGCTTCGTCCGGGCCGGAACCCGTAGGAGACCCGCCAGAATTGCGCCTCGAAGATTGGCTCCAGAAGTATTTTGATGGCGCCTTGCACGACGCGATCCTTGACCGTGGGGATGCCTAAGGGCCGGAATTGCCCCGGTTTTCCGGGCTTTGGGATGAGTTTGCGTCTCGCCGGGCTGGGCCGGTATGCGCCGGAGCGCAGTTCGGCTTGCAACTCTTTGAGAAAGCGATCTTCGCCCCTTTTCCGGATGCGACCCACGGTTATCCCGTCGATGCCAGCTGTTCGTCCACCTTTGTTCGAGGCGACGCGTCGCCAGGCGTGGCGCAGCGTGCGCGGATCGGTTAGCCAACCCCACATGTCGCGCCATCCTTCGTCGGGATGTGCCTTACTCCACTGATAGAGTTTGCGCTGAACGCCGAGTATCCAGGCGAGATCCGCCCGGCGATCCATGTCCACAGATCATTCCTCCGTCGTGCAAGTCTATCGTCTTCCTGCTTCCCTTCGCCCTGTGCGCGGCTTTCCCGCACTCCGACTACTACGGAAGCTCCGCCCTCGGGTTCGTCCTTCTCCGGCCGTCGCGGCTAGCCCAGTTCCTACTGGGCGGGCGATCCGAGTTCCCGTGTTCCGATTCCCAACCTTTGTGCCGGTAGGTGGTGAGCTCTACCCCTGACAATTCGGGAGGAAAGGTTATGGAGAGTGCCCCTTCCTCGGATACGCTAGGCGCATCCAGCAGCGAAGAACTACAAGCCCCGCCGCTTCAGATTGCTTGGCCCTCTCGCCATCACGATTTGAGGGCGTGGTTCGGTAAATACAGAGGCTTCCAGCACTCACTTCGTTGCCTCACCATAGACACTGCGGTAGCCCGGCCTACGGCTGATGGGCCGTATCCGTTTCATTTAAGATCGATCTGCTGATGACACTCCGCCGGCGACACCCGGCCGAGCTTTTCGATCCCCTTCCGTCTACTACTCTCTGTAGAGGGGTGACATTCCAGTCACCGGTCAAGAACCAGTTAGTTTGGGAGGTTGCCTTTATTGCATGATAACCTCCCGCGCCTTCACGGCGCACCGTAGGAACCAAACAGGATGATTTTCAGGACCCGTCCGCGTTTCTTGAAGTCGGCGGAGCCTCCCTCGAGCGCATCGGCAAACTCCTCGTGGATGATCTCTACAACGCGGGCAAGCGCGCGCTGCTTCTTCTCGGGAAGATGTTCGAGGCTCGTTTTCATGTGCAACCGATAGGATAAAGGCGACTCGTCGTCTACTACAGGATTTATGAGTAGGTCGCGCCCACAAGCGGCGCCACAGATCTCGATATGAAATCCAGCCGCTATGCGCTGCCCTTCCCCGCATCAAAGACCCTGCCGCTAAGCTTCGCAGCAGTCGCCGGCTGCTCAAGTGGGAGCAAAGCTCGCACCAAATAGGCGATTGAGATCGTCGACGACCTTTCGCGCCGCGTCCTTGCGCATGAGGCCGTCATTGATCCGATCCGAAGCTGCCTGCTGGAAGGCCATGTAGCCATCGTGCCGGGGGCGAACCCAGGCGGTTTCCAGCGTCTTGCGCGTTGCGCGATAAAAGTCCGAGGTTGTGGCATTGACGCCGTCGTCGTCCCAGGCGGCCGCGTGGCCGGGCTGCCCGCCGCCGGCGGCATAGGGGCCGCGCTGGACCTCGCCGCCGGCGACGAAATAGGCGAAATCCATCGCGGCATCGATCGAGTGGGAGAAGGCCGAGACCGCGATCCCGGTTCCGCCCAGGGCGGAGCCTGCGGGGCCAATGTTTCCGGAAACCGGTATGTCGCCGAACTTCACAAGCGACGGCCGAAAACCC
>Ga0209257_1004699_pt1 | contig 10250 bp, 10 predicted proteins | sample AraplaCvi_mCL_r2_FD_184277 | JGI IMG/M metagenome (GOLD analysis project Ga0209257, IMG submission 184277) | Arabidopsis root microbial communities from North Carolina, USA - plate scrape MF_Cvi_mCL_r2 (SPAdes) (version 2) | ecosystem: Host-associated > Plants > Roots > Endosphere | place: USA...
GCATTTGACCGAAGCCGAAACCAATCCCGAATCCGAAGCCGACCACCTCGCCCGCATCGAGGCCGAGACCGAGGCCGCCGCCCAGGCCGAGAACGACAGGATGCTCTTGCAGATGTCGCCCTATCTGATGATGGGCGGCTGCCTGGGCTTTGCGGTCCTGAGCCCGCTGCTCACGATCTGGCTGGGCAGCCTGCCCTTCAGCCAGACGGCGCAGCGGTTCACGGCCTGGCTCTGGGTAGAGATCCCGGTGGTGGTCTACGCCGCGATCGTCTTCCGCCGCGCGCGCCTCAAGCTACCCGACGGCCGCGTGTACACAGGCTGGCGCGTCCGCGCCGGCGCGGCGCTGGCGGTGCTGGCTTCGCTGGCCTTCTTCTGGGTGCGGATGTGGCCTTGGGGGTAGGACTGCTGTGGGAAGCGATTAAAGCCGCCAACTGGATTCTCAACCTCGGCCCGGCGGGGCGTCAAGGGCGAGATCGCGCAGGCCATCACGCACGAGCAGGTCGCCAAGGAGCCCCGCAGCACGGGGCATTATCTTGCGCCGTTGCTGAAGGCACGAAAGGGTGCCTTGGTAGCAGAGTAAATCTCACCACCATGCTCGCGGAAGAGCACCATATTAAGCATAGTGGCATATAAGATATGCTCACCCTATCACTCGGCATCAAAATCCTCTTTCGGGCAACACTACCTATGATGGCAGAATATCAATCACGTCTTCATCATTCAGGCGAGGCACTCCCTTCCTCATTCTAGCCTCGTCTATTAAGATTTTCAATTGGTATGCGCCATCGATAGAGTTTATTTTTTCAACCTTTTCTGCAAGCCGTCGCGCGGGCTCATCATCCATGTGCAATAAGGTAAATAGAAGATGTTCGCTACGATCTGACGGCTTAAATGAACCATCTATCACAGATAAAAAATCATTAATTCTTGCAGGATTATCGACATAAACTCTTGCCAGGTCCTGAACTACATCTCTCATAACAACATCCCAAGTGGCCACAATATAACCTTTTTTACTATCGTTTATTAAATTCGTGGCAACAGACGCGTCATGATCTATCAAAACTGGAAAATCGCCCGGCTTTTGCGATTCCACCTCCACCCTAACTCTAGAATCATACCATTCGGAAAATCCGGTATTTATACCATGACTTTCAAGAATAGAAAGCATCCTATTCTCCAGCTTCCTGATACTTGCTCCTGCCACAATGCCGAAATGGGCAAGAAAACTATCTAAAGTTATATCGACAAACTCGTGTATATATGAATAATGACTAAGAAACGCATTTCTGCTATTTCGAAGAGATGATCTGGCCTCGTCCGGAAGGTTGGGATATATCTCTAAATATTCTAATGCCTTCCTGCCATGACCCGCCATTTCATTTACATAGACGGATGGAGTCATCATTCCAATTCCGTGTGATCGGCACACTTGCTCAAGAGCCAAAACAGCGTGGCCGTATCGAGACTCACCACTAGGAAACTCCAACCCCAACATTAGCGGCAATGCGACATTACTGTCCATGACCAAGGTGAGGTCAGTCCTCCCCCCTAACGCACGGTATATGTCAAAAGTGTCAGTTGAGAATATCTGGTCAACTGTCACACCAAATTGGAACTGCCTCACTGTCGAAGCCTGCGATAGCGCATCGTATATTTCGGAACTTTTACCACGCAGGTGATTGCTAGCCATGAAATCCCTGAATTGCTCTTGCGCATCACTAGTACCATCAAGAGATTTTCCGCTTACAATTATATTCCTGGCCATAGTTAATAGTTTTCGAGATAGAGACAAACTGAGCCCTGAAACCGAAGAGATAGATTCCAAATCTTCTTTTAGGAGTTGATTAAAATTTGCACGGGCGGCCACAAGTCTGTCGACATCGCGCTCAGATAACATGATATTAGAATTAGATCCCGATATTGCGCCCGCCGATCTCAATCGGCTTATCGCCGCCGTGACGAGTCGAGCAATATTCACTCCTGGCAAATAATCTGACACTTGCGCAATAAGATCATCCTCCGATACGCCCTCCGGATTATCCAACAACGTCGCTCGGATATTCGCTTGAACAACCGACTCTCTGAGATCCTGGGCCTCTACGCCGAATAAAAGAAGAGAGCTTAAAGCGACCTCCTTGACTGTTGGCTGCAAGTTAAATTCCGGGTCCGCCCCCAATGTACCATAAGCACGGTTTATGAGTGATGAGTGCGATAATGCAGTCGCGATTCTGTTCAAATCATAAATAGATACATCCACCTCACCGGCACATTTATAATTATTTGTTAAGAATTCCGCCTCGTTCTCCGGACTTATGACGCGATTTGTTATGTATATTAGGTGTCTTTTTCCGAGCGACCTGGTAGCAGTCGCCTCGGCGTTTATTTTAGACTCCCAATCCTTTCTAACGCTTAACTGTATCCTAAGATCAGATCTACTGCATATAACATCTCTTCCGCCGTCCCCAGCGCCATCTACAATAGATAGTGACCGATAACCTTGTGACTCTAGGAACAACAAAGCAACATCGTAGAACATCTTTTCTTCTACGCTACCGATCAAGCGCTTTAGGGCAGAAAAATACATAGATCACCTTTACAAATAGTCCAATTCCTTACATACAGCGGCTCGAACGTATCAGAAGAGCGCCGATTTCTAAGAAAAAATATACTTAATACCTACACCAACACAAGCACGAGGGCGGAGACAATTTCGCGTCGTCTTGCAACTTCATTCGGCGGCTAGCACTACCTGAGCCGCCGCGTAATCCAGTACCTGGCGCACATCATCCTCGCTCAGAAAGGGGAAATTAGCGGCAAGTTCGACGGCGCCCGCGACCATCCAGCGCATCGATCACGCGCATACGTGTCCAGTCGGCCGTCCGCCGCAAATGGCCGGGTTCACCGAAATCCTGGGAAAGCCTGCCAACGTCATTGGGTCAGAATGTCTCAGGCCAAAGGTCGCGTCAACGAAAAGAACAAACAAAGTACATTCCCTCTACCAATGTAGGAAATTCCCCGATACTTGGTCCGTCCACCTGCGCGCGTCGCGCGCCTGAAGGAGGACCGACATGAACGCTTTCACGCCGCTGCCGGCGCCCGGCACCGTCATCGACAATGCCATCCCGCCCGAGCAGGACTCGCTCTCGCCCGCCTATGGCTTCACGCCCACGCGCTGGGACGGCTGGACGCCCGAGCGGCAGAAGCGCTTCGTCCAGGCGATCTCGGAGGGGTACACGATCAAGCAGGCGTGCCGCATCGTCGGCCTGTCGCCGCAATCCGCCTATGCCTTTCGCCGCCGGCCCCAGGGCGCCAGCTTCGCGCTCGCCTGGCAGGCGGCGTGCCTGCTGGTCCGCGACGAACTGGCCGAGGAGCTGCTGGACCGCGCCAGGAACGGCTATGTCGAGACGGTCACCTATCGCGACGGCACCAGCGCCGAGCGCCATCGCCACGACAATCGCTTCGCCCTGACCGTGCTCAACCGGCTCGATCGCCTCGCCGATCGCGCCTCGGGCGATGTCAGCCTTGCCGCGGCGCGGCTGGTCGCCGCCGAGTTCGACCAGTTCGTCGAGCTGCTCGGCCAGTGCCCGGCGCGCGCCGGCGTGTTCCTCGGCGCGCGGGCGGCGGAGGCGGGCGAGGGCGATCTCGCGCCGATCCGCGCGCTCGCCCGCGCCGATCGCTGGCTGCGCACCCATAGCTCGCTTGCCGAAGAGGTCGACACCGCCGATCTCGATCCCGCCCGGCGCAGCGAATGGACTGCCGGGCAATGGGCCCGGGCCGAGGCCGCGGGGCTGGTCGCGCTCGCCCCGCCGCCGCCCGCGCAGGACCCCGATTCGAGTAAAGTTGATCAACCGATCGACCATGAGGAGGATTTCGGTTCGCCGGTGTGGCGCGACGAAAGGCTCGGCGAATGGCGCACCCGCTATCCCGCCCCGCCCGGCTTTCTCGGCGACGAGGACGGCGCCTATGGCGACGAGGATTATTCGCGCGAGCTGACCCCCGAGGAGGTGGAGGCGATCGAGGCGCCGCGCCGCGCCGAGCTCGCCGAGCGCGCCCGGGTGGAGGCGGCCGAGCGCGACGCGCTGTTCGGCTTCGTGCCGGCGGCGGCGCCCGCGCCCGCGCAAGCCGATGAGGCCGGGGAGGCCTGGGACGAAGGCCCCTTCGCCGACGATGGCGACCCGCTCGGCGACGATGACGACGAGAATTGGGACTATGCGAACGACGCCGCCGTGATCTCGGGTGAGATGACGCTCGACGAGGACGAACCGGACCAATGACCGGCCCGCGCGTGGCCGCGCCGGCGCGCCCCTCCCCTTCTTCGTCACCCCGGACGTGTTCCGGGGCCCACGGTGCCGCGGCGCTGGGCAGGAGGCTCGGATCACAGCGCTTCGACGTGCGGTAGGCCCCGGAACAGGTCCGGGGTGACGAAGAGGGGTGACGATAGGAAGGGTGACGAGTTGGCCCCGCCCCCAGAGAGTCATCCCCCTGCAATCCACCGCGCGCACATTGGCCGCGCCAGGCGCACGGACCCGCCCCGAACCCGTTGGCCCGTCCGCGCGTTTGCACCTGCAGCGGCGCACCCCGCGCTGCCTTTCGGGAGAGTGACGATGGGCATTTTCAGCAGCATCCGCAACGCGATCTTCGGCCATCCCAAGGCCGCCCCCGCCCCCCAGGCGGCACCCCAGCCGGTGCCCGCCGCCGCGCAGGCCGCTCCCCAGCCCGCGCCCCAGCCCCAGCCCGCCGCGCCGGCCCAGCCGGTCGATGTCGAGGCGGTGCTCACCGCGATCGTCGCCGAGAAGGGCAATCCCGATCTCAACTGGCGCACCTCGATCGTCGACCTGATGAAGCTGCTCGGGCTCGATTCGAGCCTCGACAACCGCAAGGAGCTCGCCACCGAGCTCGGCTATACCGGCGAGAAGGACGGTTCGGCGGAAATGAACATCTGGCTGCACAAGGCGGTGATGGCCGAGCTCGAGAAGAATGGCGGCACCGTCCCCGCCAGCATGAAGGACTGATGCCGGCTTCGTCACCCCATTCGGTCACCCCGGACTTGTTCCGGGGCCCACCGGGCCGCAAGCGCTGGGCATGCGCCTCTGGCACAACGCGCAGATCTGCGGTGGGCCCCGGAACGGGGTCCGGGGTGACGGAAAGCACGGGCCAGTCTTGCAAGTCGCGACCGCAACCCCATATTAACCATCAGGCGCTATCCGCTTTGTCGGCCGCTCCCCCTGGGGAGCCTGGCGCCTTCCCAGCCCTTGCAACGCTGCACCGCCGCGCCCCTGGCGCGCCTTCCGTGCATCCCACAGGGCTTCGCAACCATAAACAGAAACGGAAAAAGACTTTGAATTTCTTCGACAAGATCCACGAAACCCAGATCACCCGCACCGCCCGCCAGCCGCGGCCCCGATCGAGCGCCGTGCCGCTTCACCGCCGGCTCTTTCCGGTGGGCTTCTGGTCGGCCGGCCAGCGCGACATCGCGCGCGCCGCGGCGATCGAGGTGCTGGGCTGAGCCTTCGGGCCTAGGTCCAGGCCGGCAGGTGCATCACCAGGTCGGCCGCATATTCGAGCAGCGCCAGGGCCAGCACCACGGTGGTGGCCCGCGTTCCCCGCACGGACGCCAAGGCGAGCAACAGTGCGAAATAGAGTGCCAGCATCCAGGCCTCGGTACTTGCCGGCGGCCAGCTGCGCGGCACGAAGCGCATCGTCGCCGCCACGCCCAGCGCGTTGGCGGCGAGGATGCTGAGGGCGATGCGGCGCTTGTGCGCGAGCATCCAGGCGTTGCCGTCGGCCCAGCCGGCGTCGTCGCCGGGCTCGGGCCAGAGCTGGCTCGCGGCGAAGACGTAGAGGCCGGTGATGGCCAGGCCCAGCGCGAGCGCGGGCATGGTCGCCGCCACCACCTCGCGGGCGGCCCAGGCCGAGGCCCAGAAGGTGGCGATGTCGTAGAGGAGGAACAGGCCGAGCATCGGGCTCAGCCAGCCGATCCGCGTGGGGCGCGCCCCGGGCCGCTTCAGGCCCCGGCCGAAGCCGCGCAGGATCTCGAACACGGCGAGCGCGAGGACCACGCCTAAGATGCCGGACACGAACTCGAAACCACGCATTCCCACCCCCGCTCCGGGGCCCGTCCGCCGGCCCCGATTTGCTATTCGGCCCCCATGCGCCCATATGCCGTGTCGCTACAGTCGCAAATTGAACGGTTACTGGCGCTTTGCGGCTCCTCTTTCCTTCTCTTCGCCCCTCGCAGCACGAGGGCTCCCGACATTCGGGGTCCCGATCATAGAAGGAGCTCCCCGATGAGCATCACCGGTACCGTAAAATTCTTCAACACCGACAAGGGCTATGGCTTCATCGCTCCCGACAGCGGCGGCCAGGACGCGTTCGTCCATATCTCCGCGGTCGAGCGCGCCGGCATGGCGACCCTCAACCAGAACCAGCGCGTCTCGTACGAGCTCGAGCAGGACAAGCGCGGCAAGACCAGCGCCGTCAACCTGCAGGCCGTCGACTAAGCGTTCTTCGGCGTCACCGATCGGCTGCCCCCGTTCCGCCCCGTGCGGCGCGGTGCGGGGGCGCCATTTCTCCAGGAGACCGCCCATGGGCCAGGCCCCCAATTTCCGCGCCAACGCCGCCCAGTGCCGCGCCGATGCCGATGCCGCCACGCTCGCCAATGTCCGCGAGCGGTGCCTGCGCGCCGAAGCCGCCTGGCTCGACATGGCCGAGCGCCAGGAGCGCGTCGAAACCGCCCGCGCCGTCCGCGAAAACCGCGGCGAATCCCCGGCGTCGTGAGAGCGGCCGCCGTCGCGCCTTATACTCTGGTTTATATGTAATAGTACGTAGCCCCGCTCGTCTTGCAATGTAGGAAACCCTGTCCCAACTGGGCTCGAGTTCCTGTGTTAACCATATGAGTACGAGTCGATGGGCGAGGAAGTCGCTCTAACTACCGATCAGATCTCGAAATTGCGAGAACTTGTAGAGACGACCGCCAATCGCCTGGGCACCACGCCCGATGCTGCCATCGCCTTTGTCGAGACTGCCGCCAACGATGTCGCCGGCCGCGATACGCCACATACGCTTGCCCAGTTCGCCGCGCGCTGGCGTGCGCTCCGCATGCGCCGCAACGAGATGCTCGGCATGCCGGTGTTCCGCGACCCTGCCTGGGACATGCTGCTCGACCTGCTGGTGGCCTCCGAGGAAGGGCGCCGCGTCTCGGTCACCAGCCTGTGCCACGCCTCGGGTGTGCCGACCACGACGGCGCTGCGCCATGTCGACCGGCTCGACGAGCTCGGCCTGATCGACCGGATCGCGGATCCGTCCGACAAGCGCCGCTTCTGGATCACCGCCCGACCCGACACGCTGCGGCGGGTCCGCGAGCTGGTGGCGCGGCTGCGGGCGGTGATCTGAACAATAGACGCGATGCCTCCGTTTCGGCACGCCGAAGCAACCTTTTCCCGCTCCCAAGCATTGCCATGGGATCAACAGGGAATGGGAGAGACAAATGCGCCTTCTCGCAGTCGGCCTCGTCGCCGCGGCAACCCTCGTCTCGGGCTGCACCGATGGTTACGGCACGGAATCCGCCAGCTATTCGGGCTATCGCCAGTACGACTATAACCGGCCCGATCCCTCCTATGGCGGCTATTATGCCGATCGTTACTATCGCGAGGATGGCCGCCGCTACCGTGAGCGCCGTCTCGCCCGCAACGACCGGGTCTATCGGGGTCAGGACGGTCGCTATTATTGCCGCCGGTCGGACGGCACCACGGGCCTGATCGTCGGCGGCATCGCCGGGGGCGTGCTGGGCAATCTGATCGCCCCGGGCGGCTCCGAGACGCTCGGTACGCTTCTCGGCGCGGCGGCCGGCGCCGCGGTAGGATCATCGGTGGAGAAGAACGAGGCGCGCTGCCGCTGACCTGGGGAAGCGCGGCGGCGAAGCGTATCGCCGCCGCGCCGGTTACCCGATGGTATGACTTCGCGCCGTCCCCGGGCTGCGCTAGAGGCGGGCACTCATTTCCACGAGGAGCAAGCCGATGACCACGCGCACCGCAACCGCCCGTTACGAAGGCTTCGGCAAGGACGGCAAGGGCCAGATCACGTCCGCCTCAGGCGTGCTCGACGCGACGCCGTACAGCTTCAACACCCGCTTCGGCGACGAGAAGGGTACGAACCCCGAGGAACTCGTCGCTGCGGCGCATGCCGGCTGCTTCACCATGGCGCTCAGCTTCGCGCTTGCCCGCGCGGGCTTCAGCGAAGGCAGCCTAGAGACGACTGCCGCGGTCAAGCTCGAGTCCGACGGCGAGGGCGGCTTCAGCATCACCCGATCAGACCTGAACCTCAAGGCCAATGTCCCCGGCATTTCCGAAGACCAGTTCGAGGCGCTCGCCAAGGGGGCCGAAGCCAATTGCCCGGTCTCGAAGCTCCTCAAGGCAGAGATCACCCTGAATTTCGAACTGGCCTGATCGGTTACGAAAAGGGCGTCGCATCCGGCATGGATGCGACGCCCTTTCCCTCTGGATCGCCTTCCCTGCCGCGCTAGGATGCCGCGCGAGGAGAAGGATCCATGCTCTTGCTCGCCGCGCTTGCCCTCGCATCCGCTACGCCCGACTATCGCGACCCGGCCAACTGGCTATGCCGCCCCGGCCGCGAAGATGCCTGCACGCAGGATCTCACCGCCACGGTGATCGCCGCCAACGGCACGCGGACCGTCGAGAAGTTCGTGCCGGCCAAGGATCCCAAGTTCGACTGTTTCTACGTCTATCCCACCATCTCGCTCGATCCGACACCGAACAGCGACATGATCCCGGGGCCCGAGGAGCGCAGCGTCGCGAAGTTCCAGGTCGAGCGTTTCGCCTCGCAATGCCGCGTCTTTGCGCCGGTCTATCGCCAGGTGACGCTCACCGCGCTCCGCCAGCTGATGAGCGGCCAGGCCCCGGCGATCGACCGCGATCTCGCCTATGCCGATGTGAAAGCGGCATGGGACGATTATCTGGCGCACGACAATCGCGGCCGCGGCGTCGTCCTGATCGGGCACAGCCAGGGTTCGTTGATCCTCACGCAGCTCGTCGGTCGCGAGATCGATGGCAAGCCTGTCGCCGACCGCCTGATCTCGGCGATGCTGATCGGCAGCAGCGTGCCCGTGCCGATCGGCAAGGATGTCGGCGGCATGTTCCGCTCGACGCCGCTTTGCCGAAGCGCCGACCAGACCGGTTGCGTCGTCACCTATGCCAGCTTCCGCGCGGATGCGCCGCCGCCGTCGGACAGCCGTTTCGGCAAGGGCGATCGACCGGGGGTCGAGGCGGGATGCACCAATCCGGCATCGCTCGGCGGCGGCAAGGCGGTCACGGTGCCCTATCTCGCTACGTCGGGTACGATCCTGGGCGGCGGCGATGCACCGCGCTGGACCGCGGACGGTGCCCCGGTCACCACGCCGTTCGTGCGCCCGCCGGGGCTGCTTTCCGCCCAATGCGTCAACGCGAACGGCTTCAACTATCTCGCGGTCACGGTGAACGCCGATCCAGCCGATCCGCGCACCGATCAGATCGGCGGCGACGTGAAGATCGGCGACATCGTTCTCCGGCAATGGGGCCTGCACCTGATCGACATGAACCTCGCGCAGGGAGATCTTGTCGCGCTTGCGGCCCGTCAGGCCAAGGCGTGGCGGTCAAGGCACGCGCACTAAGCTCAGCGCGGCGGCGCGATCCGGGTCAGCAGCAGCCGCCAGAAATAGATCGAGGCCAACGCCATCTGGCCGGCATAGGGCTGGATCAGCGTCACGAGGAACGCTGTGGCGGCGCCGAGCAGCACCGCGATGCCGCGCAGGCGGATCATACCGCGATGCTGCGAACCGACCTCCTCGCCCACCACCGGCGCTGCGGTGGCGATACGCTGCACCCAGATGTTGAGCAGAGCGATCACCACCATCCAGCCAGTGTAGAAGGCCACCGGCACGCGCTGCCCGTAATATTCGGAAGAGAAGGCGGTGAAGAACGGCATCGCGGCGATCGCGCTCAGCATCAAGAGATTGGGCATGATCAGCTTGGGCGACCAATGCCGGGCGCAGTCAAAGGCACGATGGTGCCCCGCCCAGAATGCGCCGATCACGAAGAAAGAGATGAAGAAACTGGCGAAATTGGGCGCCAGCCGCGCGAGTGCCGAAAGATAGTCGAGATCGCTCGCCGGCTGGTGGACCTCCGGCACATGGATCTCGATGATCAGGAGCGTGATCGCGATCGCGAACACCGCGTCGGAGAAGAAAATCAGCC
>Ga0209257_1004721_pt1 | contig 10201 bp, 7 predicted proteins | sample AraplaCvi_mCL_r2_FD_184277 | JGI IMG/M metagenome (GOLD analysis project Ga0209257, IMG submission 184277) | Arabidopsis root microbial communities from North Carolina, USA - plate scrape MF_Cvi_mCL_r2 (SPAdes) (version 2) | ecosystem: Host-associated > Plants > Roots > Endosphere | place: USA...
GCCTTTCCCCAAGCACTTCCTTGAGTGATGTTCCCTCAGCCGCTAATCGCGCGGCCATGAGCAGCGAACCCAGCCGACCCGAAGCCCGCGCCCCTCGTGGGTTCAACGACCGCCGCGCGCGGGACGTTGTCGCCGAGCGGGCGATCCTGACCGCCGTCAGCGGCGTCTACGAGCGCTGGGGCTTCGAGCCTCTGGAGACCGGGGCGTTCGAATACGCCGACGCCCTGGGCAAGTTCCTGCCCGACGCCGACCGTCCGAACGAGGGCGTCTTCGCCCTGCAGGACGACGACGAGCAGTGGATGGCGCTGCGCTACGACCTGACCGCCCCGCTGGCCCGGTTCGCGGCGCAGACCTGGGAGACGCTGCCCAAACCGTTCCGCCGCTACGCCTTCGGGCCGGTGTGGCGCAACGAGAAGCCGGGCCCCGGCCGTTTCCGCGAGTTCGTGCAGTGCGACGCCGACACGGTGGGTTCCGCCCGCCCCGAGGCCGACGCGGAGATCATCGCCATGGCCGTCGAGGGGCTGGAGGCCGCGGGCCTGCCGGCCGGCTCGGCGCTGATCAAGATCAACAACCGCAAGCTCCTGAACGGGCTGATGACCGCCGCCGGCGTGGCCGACGAGGGCCAGAAGCTGGCCGTGCTGCGCGCGGTGGACAAGCTGGACCGGCTGGGTCCGGACGGCGTGCGCCTGCTGCTGGGCGAGGGGCGCAAGGACGAGAGCGGCGACTTCACCAAGGGCGCGGGCCTGAACGCGGCCGCCGCCGAGCGGGTGCTGGCCTTCACCGCCGCCGGCGCCGGCGACCGGGCCGCGACGCTGGCGCAACTGGCCAATGTGGTCGGCGGCTCGGCCGAGGGCGACGAAGGGCTGGTGGAGCTGGCGGCGATCGACGCGGCGCTGACCGGCCTGGGCGTGGCCGCCGACCGGGCGACCTTCGACCCTTCGGTGGTGCGTGGTCTGGAATACTACACCGGCGCGGTCTTCGAAGCCGAGCTGCTGCTCTCCACCCTGGACGAGAAGGGCCAGCCGATGCGGTTCGGCTCGATCGGCGGGGGCGGGCGCTACGACGACCTGGTGGCGCGGTTCACCGGCGAGCGGACGCCCGCGACGGGCTTCTCGTTCGGCGTCTCGCGCCTGGCTTCGGCGCTGAAGGCGGCGGGCCGCGACTTGGCCAAGGCCGCGCGCGGGCCGGTGGTGGTGATCGCCTTCGACCAGACCCGGATGGCCGACTACTTCGCCGTCGCCAGCGAGATCCGCGCGGCCGGCATCCCGGCCGAAGTCTACCTGGGCTCCTCGGGCATGAAGGCGCAGATGAAGTACGCCGACCGGCGCCTGTCGCCCGCCGCGGTCATCGTGGGCGAAGACGAGCTGGCCGCCGGGACCGTCACCGTGAAGGACCTCGACCTGGGCCGCGAGTTGGCCGCCAAGGTCACAGACAACGCCGAATGGCGCGGTCAGCGGCCGGGGCAGCAGACCATCCCGCGCGGCGAGCTGACCGCCGCCCTGCGCCGCATCCTGGACGCCGGCTGATGCGCGTCGAGCCTGCTGTCCCATCCGAGGCGCTGGCGGCCATCCGCGCGCCCCTGGAGGCCTCCGGCGCAAGCCAGGCCGACGCGCCGCTGCTGCAGCCCTTGAACCTGCTGCTGGACCTGGCCGGGGAGGCCATGCGCGCGCGGCTGTTCGTGGTCCAGGCCGAGGGCGGGACCGAGAGCTGCCTGCGCCCGGACTTCACCGTCGCCATCGCCCGCCAGCACATCGAGAGCGGCCGCGCGGCCGGGCTCTACTGGTACCAGGGCGCGGCGTTCCGCTCGGCGGGCGGCGCGGACCGGCCCGAGGAATTCGTCCAGCTGGGCCTGGAGATGTTCTCGCCGGGCGGCGGGCGCGTCGAGGCGGCCGACGCCGAGATCGCGGCCCTGGCCTGGAAGGCGGCCGAGGCCGGCGGGCGCAAGGACCTGTCGCTCTGGCTGGGCGACGTGGCGCTGTTCGGGGCCTTCGTGGAAAGCCTCGAGCTGCCGGAAGTGCTGGCCAGCCGGCTGAAGCGTGTGGCGGGCCGGCCCCGCCTGTTGTGGGCCGAGCTGTCGCGCACCGGGCAGGCGACCTCCGACGGCGGGACGCTGGCGGGCCTGCTCGCGGGCCTCACCGAGACCCAGGCCGCGGCGCTGCTGGAAGAGGTCTGGGCCCTGGCCGGCGTCGAGCCGGTGGGCGGCCGCGGCCCGGCCGAGATCGCCGCACGCCTGGTGCGCAAGGCCGAGGCCGCGAGCGCGCCGTCGCTGACCGAGGCCCAGGCCGACGCGATCCGTGCGTTCATGGCCATCGACGACGCGCCGGCCTACGCCTTCGCCCGCATGCGCGAGCTGAGCGGCGCTAACGACGCGGCGCTGAAGGCGGCGCTGGCCGGCTGGGATGCGCGCCTGCTGGAGCTGACCCGCACCGCGCCGGCCGACCGTCTGCGGTTCACGCCGGCCCTGGGCCATGCGTTCGACTACTACGACGGCATCACCTTCGAGGTGCGCAGCGACGCGCTGGGCCCGGAACGGGCCGTGGCGGTAGGCGGCCGGTACGACGGCCTGCTGGCCCGCCTGGGCGGCGCCGGCGACGCACGGGCGGTGGGCTGCATGGTCCGGCCCTGGCGATCTTGGCGTGAAGGCGAAGGGACGGGAGCCGAGGCATGAGCGGTCTCATCATCGCGGTCCCCTCCAAGGGTCGCCTCAAGGAACAGGTCGAGGGCTGGCTGGCCGACAGCGGGCTGAAGCTGGAGGTCACCGGCGGCGCGCGGGGATATCTCGCCAGCCTGAAGGGCCTGCCGGGCGCGCAGGTGCGGCTGCTCTCGGCCGCGGACATCGCCGATGCGCTGGACGCCGGCGAAGTGCACCTGGGGGTCACCGGCGAGGACCTGCTGCGCGAGCGGGGCGAGGACCTGGACGCCCGCGTCCTGCTGCTGCGGCCCCTGGGCTTCGGCCGCGCCGACCTGGTCACCGCGGTGCCGAAGAGCTGGCTGGACGTCGACTCCATGGCCGACCTCGAGGAGGTGGCGCACGACTACCTCCGCCGCACCGGCCGGCGCATGCGGGTGGCGACCAAGTACCTGACCCAGACCCGCGGCTTCTTCGCCCGCCACGGGATCGCCGACTATCGGATCGCCGAGTCGGGCGGGGCGACGGAGGGCGCGCCGGCGGCGGGGTCGGCCGAACTGGTGGTCGACATCACCACCACGGGGGCCACGCTGCAGGCCAATGGGCTGAAGGTGCTGGCTGACGGCGTGATGCTGAAGAGCCAGGCGCAGCTCGCCGCCTCGCTGCGCGCGTCGTGGGACCAAGCGGCCCTGGGCCAGGCCGAGCGGCTGCTGCGGATCGTCGAGGCCCGCGCCGCGGCGCTGCGCAGCGCCACCCTGGCGTGGCCTGCGCGCGGCGACAAGGCCGAGGCCGCGGTGATCGACTCGCTGCTCAAGATCGGGGCTTCGCGGCGGCCGAACGGCCTGCTCGTCGATTCTGCCGTCGTTGCGGATTCGTCCCTCGCGCTGAGCGCCGCCGGCTTGGGACCGGTAACAGTGTCAAAACCCGATTTCGTGTTTGACGTGAGCTGCGCGGCTTTCGACACGCTAAAAGCGAAGATTTTTTGACGTAACGGGTAAAAAACAGCGTAAACTTTGCTTGGGCTCGCGAAAAACTGATCTTCCCGTGTCTGAGGCGGGGGTTTGGCCCGTTGACTCGGGTAGAAAATTGCCGTTCTGTCATCCGGCGAGAGACATGAAGGCGCTAGTCCCGAGGTCTCCGGCGTTTCGGGGAGGAAACGCCCGCTCATTTAGAGCGACTGCTCAAGGCGGCCTGCAGCGACTATCCCCCGCTGCAGGCCGATTCTTTTTGGGCCGACGCCCATTTTCGACGGATGAGTCAAAACTCATTGCTCCCCCATCGGGGGAGCTGTCAGCAAGCTGACGGAGGGGGCTTCCACTCCAGCCGCCCCGCTGCGGAATCGCGCAGGCCGAACGTTCTAAGTGGAAGTCCCCTCCGTCGCCTGCGGCGACACCTCCCCCAGAGGGGGAGGAATTACTCTCACCAGATCCTCACCCGCTGTTCGGGCGGCACGTACATCGGGTCCCCCGGCTTCACGCCGAAGGCCTCGTAGAAGGCGTCGATGTGGCGCACCGGGATGTCCACCCGCGCCACGGGCGGCGAGTGCGGATCGGACACCAGGATCTGCTTCATGAAGTCGTCGCGGTACTTGCCGCGCCACACCTGGGCCCAGCCCAGGAACACCCGCTGGTCGCCGGTCAGGCCCTCGATCACCGGGGCCGGCTGGCCCTTCAGCGAGACGTGGTAGGCGTCGAGCGCCAGCAGCAGGCCGCCCAGGTCGGCGATGTTCTCGCCCATGGTCAGCTCGCCGTTGATCTTGGCGCCCGGCAGGATCTCGGTGGCCGAGTACTGCTTGCCCAGGCGCTCGGCCTGGACGGTGAACTTCGCCTCGTCGTCCTTGGTCCACCATTCCGAGAGCCGGCCGTCGCCGTCGGACTTGCGGCCCTGGTCGTCGAAGCCGTGGGTGATCTCGTGGCCGATCACCCCGCCGATGCCGCCGTAGTTCACGGCCGGGTCGCCCTCGGGGTCGAAGAACGGCGGCTGGAGGATCGCAGCCGGGAAGACGATCTCGTTCTTGGTCGACGAGTAGTAGGCGTTGATCGTCGCCGGGGTCATCTCCCACTCGGTGCGGTCCACCGGCTGGTTGAGGCGCGCCACGCGGAAGTTCCAGTCGAAGGCCGAGGCCGGCTCGACGTTGCCGTAGAGGTCGCCGTCCTCGATCCGCAGCGCCGAGTAGTCGCGCCACTTGTCGGGGTAGCCGATCTTGACGGTGAACTTGCCGAGCTTCTCCAGGGCCTTCTGCTTGGTCTCGGGACCCATCCACTCCAGCTTCTGGATGCGGGCGCGCAGCGCGGTCTGGATGTCCCCCACCAGGGCCTCCATCCGCGCCTTGTTCTCGGGCGGGAAGTAGGCGTCGACGTAGAGCTTGCCCAACGCTTCGCCGAGGTTGTTGTCCACCAGGTTCACGCCCCGCTTCCAGCGCGGCGTCTGGGCCTGGGTGCCGGATAGGGTCTTGCCCCGGAAGTCGAACTTGGCCTGGTCGAAGTCCTTGGAGAGGTAGCCTGCCGCCTGGTCGACGGTCGTGAAGGCCAGCCAGGCCTTCAGCGTCTCGACGTCGGTCTTGCCGTAGATGGCGGCGATCTTCGGGAAGGCGGTGTTCTCGGCGACGATCACGCGCTTGGCGGCGGTCAGGTTCGCCCCCGCCAGGAAGGCGTTCCAGTCGAAGCCCGGCGCGAAGGCGGCTAGCTTGCCGGTCTCGACAGGGTTGTAGGTCTTGTCGTCGTCGCGGCGCTCGGCGCGCGTCCACGACACCTTGGCCACCTCGGTCTCCATGGCGACGATGGACTTGGCGTTGGCCTCCGGATTGGCCCAGCCGGCCAGGCCCAACATCTTGGCCACATAGGCCTCGTAGGCCTTCCGCTGCGGGTCGAACTTGGCGTCGAGGTAGTAGTCGCGATCGGGCAGGGTGAGGCCGCCTTGGCTCAGATAGACCGCGTACTTCAGCGGGTCCTTGGCGTCGTCATAGACCTGCGGGTTGAAGAAGCTCTGGCCGAAGCCCGCGGCCGTGGCGCCCATCAGCCGAGCGACGTCGGCGCGGCTCTTGGCGGCGCGCACCTTGGCGAGGTCGCCGGCCAGGGGTTTCGCGCCGAGCGCCTCCACCTTCGCCTCGTCCATGAAGCTGCGGTAGAGCGCGCCCACCTTGGCTTCCGCGCCGGCGGCGGTGGTGTTCGCCGCGGCCTTGTCGACCACGGCGCGCATGCGGTCTTTGGAGAGCTCGTCCAGCACGTTGAAGGCGCCGAAGGTGGAGCGGTCAGGCGGGATCTGCAGCTTCTGCATGTAGGTCCCGTTGGCGTATTCGAAGAAGCTCTTGCCCGGGGTCGTCGCCGTGTCGCGGCCGGCCATGTCGAAGCCCCAGGGGCCCATGCGCGGGGCCTTGCTGAGGTCGCGGACGGTCGCTTCGGGGGCGGTGGTCGCGGCGTCGGCGGCGAAGGCGGCGGGCGCAGCGCCGAGCAGGGCGGCCGCGCAGGCGGCGGCGAGCCAGGCAGTCTTCATAGGCTTGGGGTCTCGCTTCGAACGGAATTCGACGCGGACCATGCTCCCGGCCCGCGCCGTTACGCTCGTTACATTTCTGTCAGGTTGCTCAGTGGTGGTCGTGGGCCGCGGCGGGCGGCCCCATCGCCGCGACGAAGGACACCTTCACCTTGGCGCCGCTGGCGAAGGTCAGGGTGGCGGGCACCGCATCGCCGGCCTTCACCGCCTTGGCGAGACCGATCAGCATCAGGTGGTATCCGCCGGGTGCGAAGGTGACGCCGCCACCGGCCGGCAGCTCGACGCGGGTCAGCTGTTTCATCGAGGCCATGCCGCCGGCCATGCTGGACTGGTGGATCTGCACCGTCCTGGCCAACGGGCTCTGGACCGAGATGAGCGCGTCGGCCTTTGCGTCCGGGTTCTTCAGGGTCATGAACCCAGCGCCGATCTGGCCCTGGGCGGCGGGCCGGGTCCAGGCGGCCTCCACCTTGGGCGCGGCGTGGGCGGCGGAGGCGAGCGAGAGGGCCGCAACGGCGGCGAGGGCGAGTTTCATGGGGCGTCCTAATGCTGATGATCATGGCCGCCTTCGGGCGGCGCGGCGGAGGTGAGGGTGATGAGGGTGGACGATCTCAGAACGACCATTGCAGGCCTCCGAACACGGAACGCCCGTCGCCGGGCCAATAGGCGGCGCTGGCGGCCGTGGCCGCGATCTGCGCCTGGACGCTGGAGGTGTAGTGCTTGTCCGCCAGGTTGCGGGCGTCGACGAACAGCGTGAGCCGTTCCGTCATCGCCCAGCCGGCGTTCAGGTTCACGACGGCATAGGCCGGGGCGCGGATGGTGTTCCGGTAGTCCACCCAGATGTCCGACGCCGACCACTCCACTGCCGGCGCCACGAACCAACCCCGGGGGTCTTCGTAGCGCGCCTCCGCCCGATAGACGTGCTTCGGCACGATCGGCAGGCGGTTGTCGCCGTACTGGACGTCGTCGCGGAAGCGGAAGTCGGACCAGGTCCAGGTCTGGTGTAACCGCAGGCGCCGGCTGACCCGCCAGTCCAGCGCCGCCTCGATTCCCTGGTGCAGGGTGTCGTCGGCGTTGAAGGTCGAAGCCGGAATGTCCGGGCCGACCGTGTATTGCAGCAGTTCGTGGTCCAGCCAGGCGCGGTAGAACGTGACGTCCCAACGGAAGGGGCCGCGCGCGCCGCGCGTTCCGATCTCGGCCGTCCAGGCCTCCTGCGCGCGCAATGGGGCGAAGCCGTTTCCGGTGGGTGACATCGAGCCGAGGTTCGGCGGCTCCACCGACTTCGTGACATTGGCGAAGACCTGCACACCGTCGTCGGCTTCCCAGAGCGCGCCCACCCGCGGCGCGATCCAGTCGTAGGTCTTGGAGGCGTCCAGGTCGAACGTCCCCGCTGCGCCGGGGATCGCGAAGCTGCGGTAGTCGCGCCAGGCGCGGCCCCAGGTCGCCCCGCCGACCAGCGCCAGGTTCGAGGTCACGAACAACCGGCTCTCCGCGAACAGGTCGACGGCGTCGGCGTTCTGCTGCGAGATCGAGGTGGGCGTTCCGCGGGCGCCCTTGCGGTTCACATAGAGGTTGGAGTCCAGGTCGCCGCTCCGGACCCAGGCGCCGGCGAAGACGTCGGCGGCGATCCCGCCGACCTGGCCCTGCCAGTCCAGGCGGGCGAACAGACCGTAGTTGCGGCTCTGCTGGTCGATCACCTGGAAGATCGGGTGGTCCAGGTCCTTCCAGATGGCGTAGCCGCCGGCTTCCAGGACAGTGTCCCCGTCCAGCCGCCAGGTGGTGCGCAGCGATCCGCGCAGGCCGCGCTGATTGCGGCCCTGGTCATTGGCGTAGTTCTCCGGCGCCGGCTGGCGCGGGTCGGCGTCGACCTGGGCGCGGGTGAGCGCGCCCGGGATCTCCTGGGCGATGTTCCAGCCGTTGAGGATCAGCCGCACCTCGCGGTCTTCCCCGAACGACTTGCCGACGTTCAGCGAGCCGAACTGCAGGTTCTGCTGGCTCTGCGGGCGATAGCCCTGGCCGGTCTGGTTGGTGGCCGCGGCGAAGACGTCCCAGTCTCCGGATTGGCGGGCGACGGCCAGATGCTCACGCAGCATGCCGTAGCTGCCGCCCTCGAGCCGGAGCTGGTTCTCGAAGCCGGCGTCCCTGCCGGTCGGCGTCACGAGGTTCACCGCCCCGCCCAGCAGCGCGCCGCCGAAGCGGAGGGCGTTGCCGCCGCGATAGACTTCGGTGAAACGGGCGATCAGCGGGTCGATCGCCTGGCTGTCGCCGTAGCCGTCGGCCTCGTTCAGCGGCAGGCCGTCCTGGGCCAGGATCAGGCCGCGGTTATGGTTGGCGTTGCCGATGCCGGAGCCGCGGATCGAGATCCGGATATCCCCGCCCCATTTGCGCTGAGCATAGACCCCCGGGACGTCGCGCAGCACGTCGTCGAGCGCCAGCGCGAACCGCTTGTCGTAGGACTCGGCCGAGATCACGGAAACCGCGCCGGGCGTCTCGGACAGGCGCCTGCGCGCCTCGGCGACCACCGGCGGATCCTCGGGGTTGCGGGCCCCGGTGACGATCACGGTGTCGACCGTGGGCGCGGCGTCGTCCGCGGCATGGGCGAGGGTGGGTATGGCGGAAGCGGCGAGCAGCAGCGCGCGCCAGGAAGACGGCATGGGGGAAGGACTCCGAACGCAGGATGACGGGCGCGCGGGATCGCCCGCGCGCCGGCGATGTCGATCAGGCGTCGGAGGTGGGTGGGCCCTGGCCGGGCGGCCGCGGCGGCGCGCGGGCCGGCGGGACGAGGCGTTGCGGCCTGGGCCGGGCCGGGGCCGAAGCGACCGCAAAGGCGACGCGCGCCACGCTGGCGACGGGCGGCGGGTCGGTGATCGGCGCCGGGCACAGGCAGTGTTTGCAGGCGTGATCGGCCGGGGCCGGCGCGCCCGTGCCGTCCGGCGCGGTCTGCAGGCCCATTTGCGTGCAGACCAGCATCTCGCCGGCGGCGGCCGGGGCGGCCGAGGCGAACGCCGGGATCAGCGCCTGCACCAGCAGGGCGAACACCGCCAGCAGGGCCATCATCGCCCGGCGCTCGGTGCGCTCGCTCGTCGCTCTGTTCGGCGGCAGTCCCACGAAACGGCGTCCTAAACCCATCGCGGGATTCCGCAAGGCCGCCGGATGCCCCATAGTGGAGCAATCGAGAAATCGGAGACCTGATGGAAGGCCACGTTCAGCCCGGCGCGTACAAGGATGTCGTACTTTTCCTCGCCACAGCCGGGGTTGTGGTCCCGCTCTTCCGCCAATGGCGCATCAGCCCCGTCCTGGGGTTTCTCGGCGCCGGCGTGGTCCTCGGCCCGTACGGCCTCGGCAGTCTCGCGCATGAGGTGGAATGGCTGAACGCCTTCACCATCGACAATCCGGGCGAGCTGGCCCAGCTGGCCGAGCTCGGGGTGGTCTTCCTGCTGTTCACCATCGGCCTGGAACTGTCGTGGGAGCGCCTGCGGTCGCTGCGCCGCTACGTGTTCGGCCTGGGCGCGCTGCAGGTCGTCCTTTGCCTCACCGCCACGGCCCTTGCAGCCTTCATGATGGGCCAGCCGCCGGCCGCCGCCATCGCCATCGGCGCGGCGCTCGCACTGTCTTCGACCGCGATCGTCATGCCGATCCTGGCCGAGCAGAAACGGCAGCACGCCATCGCCGGACGGGCCACCTTCTCGGTGCTGCTGTTCCAGGACCTGGCCGTGGCGCCGATCCTGGTCACGCTGACCCTGATGGGGCGGCGTTCGGACGAACCCTTTTCGCCCGCGATGCTGCTCTCGCTGCTGCCCGCGATCATCGGCGTCGCGGCGCTGTTCCTGTTCGGCCGCCTGCTGCTGCGCCCGATGCTGCGCTCGGTGGCGAGGGCCAAGAGCGAGGAGCTGTTCCTGGCCGCCTCGCTCCTCGTGGTGGTGGGCGCAGGCCTGGTCAGCGCCCTGGCGGGCCTTTCCATGGCGCTGGGCGCGTTCGTGGCGGGGCTGTTGCTCGCCGAGACCGAGTTCCGCCACGAGGTCGAGGTGCGGGTCGAACCATTCAAGGGCCTGCTGCTGGGGATGTTCTTCATCTCCGTCGGCATCG
>Ga0209257_1004728_pt1 | contig 10188 bp, 8 predicted proteins | sample AraplaCvi_mCL_r2_FD_184277 | JGI IMG/M metagenome (GOLD analysis project Ga0209257, IMG submission 184277) | Arabidopsis root microbial communities from North Carolina, USA - plate scrape MF_Cvi_mCL_r2 (SPAdes) (version 2) | ecosystem: Host-associated > Plants > Roots > Endosphere | place: USA...
CAGCTGGGAGAAGAAGAGCAGGCGCAGCGGGCGGGAACTCTCCAGGCGGTTGGGAGGGATGCGAACGTAGATCGTCATCCGGCGGCGCCGGATGTCTTCGAGCCTGAAGTCGTCGGCGCTGGTGGCCGCGTCGACGATGGCATCGGCGAAGATGGTCAGAGGCGCGACGAAGGTCGCCACGACGCTTGAGAGCGTGTTGTCCGAGTTGGACAGCAGGCGTTGCAGCGCATCCCTGCATTCTTCGGTGAACGGGCGCTGCTCATCGGTTCGCTTCGCGATCAGCGCAGCCAGGTGTTCCCGCAGGGGGCGGTCCTTTCCGGAGGACTGCCGCAGCATCTCCCCGATGGTCCGGGGCAACTCCCGCGATTCCAGCAGCAGCAGGCCCAGGCCGAGGAAGAGGTTGCGCGCCTGGTCGTTGAAGAAGGCCTCGGACGACGTGCCGCTGCCATCGTTGGGGTAGAGGATCTGCCCGATGCCGAGCAGGTCACCTACGCGATGAAGCTCGCTGGTGCGTACCGACGACAAGGGGTTCCAGCGATGGCTGCGGCCCTGGTCGTCGAAAGGGGAGAAGGAATAGACGGCCTGGCCGTGGGCGGCGCGATAGCCGGCCGTGATCTCGTAGTTCTCGCCCTTGATGTCCAGCACCACCGCGGAATCAGGCCAGTTGAGCAGGTTCGGAATGACCACGCCCACGCCCTTGCCGCTGCCGGTTGGCGCTGACAGCATCACGGACTGCTGCCCGGTCAAGCAGAGATATCGGCCGCGGAACTTGCCAAGGATGAGTCCTGGGCCGGCGCCATTGAAGAGGCCGGCGCGCTCGGCTTCCGCCGCGGTGGCGAAGCGGGCGTCACCGTGCAGCGGCCGGCGCCGGCGCGCGCCCAGCAGGAGCGCTTCCGGAAGCAGCTGCAGGCTGCTTGAGAGGCCGATCGCGACCGTCAACTTCTTGTGCAACGGGGGATCGCTGGCGTAGAGCCGCCAGTAGTGGACGATGCTGGTGAGCCGTGCCTGGGAGGGGTTGGCCTTGGTCAGAAGCAGGAAAAGCACGCCCGATAGATACAGCGCAACGCAGGCCAGGGCCCCGTGCGTGGCCAGCATGAAGATGACCGCCGCCAACTTCCGGCCTGGGGGCCAGGAAGAGAAGGGAAGGGTGGTTTCGCTGCTCATGCCGCCGCCCTGCCGCCTGAGTCCGCTTGCGTGAGTCGGAGTCCGCGAGGCTCATAGCAGATCTCGGAGATGAAGCGGCCCCGCTCATCTCGGTCGAACTGGACCACGACATCGACGACGATGCGCAGCAGCCGCTTGATCTCGCTCATCGTCAGGCCACCACCGGCGCCGGTCTCCCGGATCATCAGCGCCATCTGCTCGAAGGCGAGCGCGCAACTGCCCGCGTGGATGCTGGTGATGCTTCCCGGGTGGCCCGACGCTGCGAGGCGCACGAAATGGAAGCACTCGTCGCCGCGCAGCTCGGCCAGAAGGATGCGGTCCGGGCGCATGCGCAGGCAGGCTTCCAGAAGTGACTTCGCGGTCACTCGCGCCGTGCCCTGAGCATCCTTGCTGTAGAAGAGATGCACGGCATTGGGATGGTGGGGGAGCGTCAGCTCGGCGGTGTCCTCGATGGTGATCAACCGCTCTTGCCTTGGCACTTCCTCGATCAAGCCCTTCATGAGGGTCGTCTTGCCCACGCCGGTCCTGCCGCTGACGACAATCGTCTGGTGGCAGCGCACCGCCAGGCGCAGGAACTCGGCATACCGGCGGGCAGCATTGAGCTTCAACAGCTCCTGCTCGAACGCCAGGGTGTTGGCGGTTGTCTCGCCGGTCGTGGAGGCCGTACGCTCGAACAGGCCGTCACGCTCGAAATCGTGCAAGCGCTTGACCAGCGTCGACGGCTTACGCAGCGTGATGGAGACGGTGTCTCGCGCGACCGCCGGCGGGATGGCGAACTGGATCCGTTCGCCACTCGGCAGCGTCGCAGACAGCAGGGGGCGCTCCTGGTTGATCTGCTGGTCACAAAAGGTGGCGACAGCCGTCGCCAGGGAGAGGCAGCGCTCCCGCGTCATCTGCGGGGCGTGCATGGCGCGCCAGCCTTCGGCGCACTCGATGAACAGCTCGCTGGGCCTGTTCACGCAGAGCTCGGTGACGCCTGCCACGTCAAGCTGCTCTCGAAGCGGGCGCAGGAACTCGACGACCGAGGTCGCGTCACCACGCCACGTGCGGTCGGTGCTGTCCAGATCGCCAGGGTGCTTGCCCATTGCCGTTACGGCCGTTGAGGCCGTTCCTCCGTGGGCACCAAGTCGTAGACGGCAGAGAAGTCCACGTCCCGGGCAACATAGATCCCGACAATGCCGCCCTGGTTCTGGGAGATCAGCGGCGGGATGTTGATCGTGCTGTCCAGTACCTTCTCGGCCAGCTTGCTGGTGTTGGACGTGGTGCTGGGCAGCACGACGGTGTCCCCCTGCCGGTCATTGGCCTGGCTCTGGATGACGAGCTTCACCGAATCGTCGATCAGCGACAACAGCATCGCGGCCCCGATCCGCTCCGACCAGCGGTTGTCCACGTAGCCGTCGATGCCCGCTTCGCCCAGCTGACCCGTCGCCGGCGATTCGATGTCGACCGTGACGCCCATGGGGGTGCGGATCCGTGTCCACAAAATGGGGATGCGGACCATGCCCGGCCGGACGGATGTGATGCGGTATTCCCCGTCGAGATGTGAGCCGCGTTCGATAAGGAGCACACGTCCGTCGTCGCTGAAGACGTTCCGCAGGACCTGGCAGCCCACCAGGCCCGAGGCGGCGCTGATGACCTTGGTCTTCAGCGCGCAGGTGAAGGCTGTGCCTTTGGGAAGCGTCAAGCTGCGGTTGCCGAGCTTCGCCGCGGATATCTTGGGCGTGACCGAGCCGTGGAGTTGTCCGTCGAACAGCCCGGCGCTCCCGGCCGACGCTAGGGGTTGGCGCGCCGCCGAGGCCTGAGCGGGAAGCTGCCCTGGTGTGGGTAGCTGCGGGTCAGCGGAGGCGGTCGCCTGCTCGGCGGACTTGGTCAGGTCCTCCAGAACACCCTGGAGCTGACGCTGATAGGCCTGCAGGTTGCGCGACGTCGCCGCGATCGCGTCGTCGGCAGGCTCAGCGGGCTGGGAAGCCACGCCAGTTCCAGAGGGCGGGAGGCCCGGCGCACGACTGCTGGCCGGGCTGCTGTCACGCGAGGCGACCAGCAGCACGGGGGCATCCTCGGGCCTGGCAGTCGTCGGAGAGTTTGAAGTTGATCCCGTCAGTTCGGAGCCTTTTCGGCGGACGCCGATCGGTTCTGCCGCTTCGTCGTCGGTCGCAATCAGCGCCGGGATGCGCGGTGACGGATTGGCCGCCGCTGCCGATGCGGGCAAGGGAATTTCCAGCCGCCGTGGCTCGGTCGTGGCGGCGGCAGGCTTGTCGCGGGCCAGCCTGCTGTCCTCGGCTCCTTTCCTTCCGTGGGCCGCGAAACGCTGGATGCCGATCGCGGTCACGGCGATCAGGCTCAGGACCATCACGCCTACCGCGAACAGCCCCTTCTTGGACACAGCGACCGGCCGCGGCGCCGCGACATTGGGTATGCCAAGCTCACCGGGGAGCGGGGCGAGACCTTCGTCACCTGGCGCTTCGCCGTGCATGTCGCCGGGCGTCCCAGACGCATTTCGGTGCGGGTTTGTCATGGAGTGACTCCTGGATTGGCCGCCGGTTCGTGCGCGCCAGCCTTGATCAACCGCCGAACGCCGGGGACGGTGGTGCCATCTATCGGGGGATGGCCTTCGAGATCGAAGGCGTCGTTCCAGACACCGATGGCGGCCGTGCCCGCCCTGAGCATCAGCCGACGCGTGACGCGGTCGACGACCAGCAGGTCGTCTTCCATCCGGGTATTGGCCAGGGCTTCACTGCCATCGCCCAGGATGTGGAACACGGCGGGTACTTCGCGATTGCCGGGAAACCGCAAATACGTGAAGCGCCCGTCATCGAAAACCAGGGTCGGCACGATGTCGTCCGAATCCTTGCCCTGGGCGATGGAGTACTGCGTGTTCATCACGGACGCCCTTGCCTCCAGACGCTCGGAGACGATCTGCGCCGGTGCCGGCAGAGGCGGTGTCGGCGGCAGCAATGGCAGCCTTGGGTGGGGCAGCGCGGTGGTGGTGGGCGGTGCCGGCGGCGGCTTCACGGTCAGGACGTAGACCGGAGGCTCGGATGCTCCGTCGGCGAGAACGACGAACTTGAAGCTGTGGACTCGCCGGTCGGTCACGACGGCCAGGTTGTTGGCCGCGCTGGCGCTGCTCTTGGGCTTCACGAAAATGGTTCGGCCGCCGCGCTCGGCAGCGATGCACCAAGGTTCCTGGGGCTTCCTGCAGTCGCCGCCAAGACCGGCTCCTACTTCGGAGATTGCCTCGTCAGGGCCAAGAAGGATGAGGGTTGCCGCGCCGCGGCTGACTGGTACCGTCAGGACCGAGTGTGGGTCGAAGACGACCTCGCGGAACCTTGAATCGGCGGCCTGGGCCGTGGAGGCGGACATCGCGCAGACGACAAAGGCACCAGCAAGGGCGCAGCGGCTCGCGTCCTTCATGGCCTGGCCTCCTGCGTCGCGGCGGTGTTGACCTCTGGATCTGACCGATAGGCCGTGACCACGAATCCGAACGGGTTCTCCAGCCGGTCTCGCTCCTTGGCGAGGACTTTGGGCTGGTACTGGAAGACGACGCTGGCTACGTGCCGGGTCCGGACCTCAGGAACGGTGCGGTCCAGGAGTCGAACCACTCTCTCGTAGGTCACCGTTCCCTCGCCGCTGTTGCCGTTGCGCTCGGTTGCGGCCAATCGGACGCCAATGACGTTGATCCGCCATTCCTCAGCTCCGGCGAGCTTCTTCTGCAACGCATCGTTGCCTTCGAACTGTCGGTTGTAGTCCGCAAAGACGGCGGGCACTGCGGTCCGTGCGACCTGGTCGAAGTCGCGCTGCAGGAACATCCAGTTGTAGCCCTCCCTCGCCCTGACGAAGGTGGCCAGGTTGTGCTTGTCGAGGGCATCCATCGGTGGAATCGTCTCGACGCTCAGTCGTTGCTGGATGGTGGTCTCGCCGGTGACCCGATCGACGACGATGGGTATCTCGACCACGCGCCGCAACGGGCCTTGAGCGAAGACCGCGGCGATACCGACGAGCGCCAACAGCATCCCCACGGCCGCCACGCGCCAAGCTCGACGCTCCGAGCGTTCGAGAAATTCGGCACGATCGAGCTCCCAGTGACGATTGGCTTCGACTTCGGCCGGCTCGCCATGCTCTGTGAGAGCGGCAGGGGATTGCCCAGGCAATGCAGCGGCTACGCCTGGTGTCAGGACGGCATTCATGAGGACCTCTTAGTGCTTGAGGGCTGGCGCCTCGGTCAATGCAGGTAGTCCGAGACCTTGCCGGAGCGGCTCAGCATCTCGTACTGGCGTTCCCGATCACGAGAGCGCGCAATGCGCTCTTCGCTGTCGGCCATCCCCTGGACCATCTGCAACTGGGACATTTCATGGGCAAGCAGGGCGTTCTCGGCGCCGATTCGCGCCTGGACCTCCTGCACGCCCTTCTGATCGGTTGTCGCGTCGACTTGATGCATCAGCGACTGGATCTGGGCCAGACGCCCGGCGGCAGCTGTCATCGCGTCCTGCAGCATGCCCTTGTGCTGGTACGGCTGGGCCAGCGTGGCCTGGCAGCGGGTCCGAGCAGCGCCCGCCAGGTCCAGACAGTTGTAGACCATGTCCGCGTCGCGGAGCGCCTTGGCGGTGGCGCCCAGCCCGGCGTAGCCCGAGGTCCCGATTGCATCGAACTGGGTAAACGCTTTTGCCGGCACGTAGTTCTTGAGGGCCGGGTTGTTGAACACGTTGCCGAGGTTCCTGGCGCCGTTCATGCTGCTCAGCTGAGCCTGCAACTGGGAAATCTGCTGGACCTGGTTGTTGATCTGCGTGATCTCGTTGATCACCTGCTGGATCGTCTGCGCGAGGTTCGCGATGTCGATGACCGGAATGCCCGTAGCACTGGCCTCCGTGACGCCGATTGCAGCGAGGAGACCGGCGACGGCTTTGACGATGAGATGCATGGCAGCACTCCAGTGTTTGATGGCTACGCCCGGCCGCGCTGCGCGGCAAGCTTGTAGGCGGCGGTTCGAACGGCGCCGAGACCTCTACGCATTGAAGTGCTCGCGCTGGAAGCGAACTGAGTGAATCCGCGGCCCAGCATGTGCGGACCTCCCGTGCCCGCGCGCATGACACCGCCGGGAGAGCCTGTCTGCCCGCCTGCGCGTGATCCGGAGCGGCGGCCCGACACCATCAGCACGTTCTGCACCATCTGGACACCCTGTTGGACTGCGGTCCCACCGGTCAGTGCGGAGGCGAGGCTCGGGGCCTGAAAGCAGATGATGGCCATGAGCACCATGACGATGCAGTACTTCATCGACTCGGCCACCACGTTGAAGGTTGGGCCAGCGAAACCGCCCTGGGTCTGAATAGCTTGGACCAATCTGTCACCCAGGGAGGCACTGAGTCCCAGTGCAAAGAAGGCGAACCATGTCAGCACGACGGCGTTCAGGACCATGGAGAGCCAGCTATCAAAGAACCGGGCAGTTGGCCGCCAGGCAAGGCCAAGGACAAAAAGAGGGCCAACGGCGATCACGAAGGTGAGGAACACTTTTGCGAGTGTCACGACGAATAGAGCAACGCATAGGAAGATGACGTTGCCGGAGGCTGTGACTACAGCTGCAAGCACGATGTCCAGGCGCGTGATCCCTGCCTCTTTCAACAGGTCGACAACCAACTGGCTTGCGCCGTCATTGAACGCATCGAGGATCGCGTATGGCCCGCTGGTGGTTGCAGGGTTCGCAGATGCGGGCAGGAACGTCACTGCCACGCCGGTTGCAAGGGCGTTCGCGCTGTCGGCAACCGTGGCCACATAGAAGCCACCCTGCAGGGAGATCGCCAAAACCAAGCCGATCTTGAACGTCCGCCAGACGAACGAAGGAACGGTGTCCGGGACCTCGTTCCTTAGTACTGCCCACCCATAGAGCGCAACCCAGAGTGTCATGACAGACAGGACGACAGGCGTGATCGCCGCGACGAGTGCGGACACTACGCCAAGGACGTAGGTGTTGAGCATCGCGTCGAACTGTGATCCAACCCAAGCGAACATGACACTGACCTCTACTGCATGACGACGTTTGGCAGCGAACCCAAGTTGAAGCACTTGCTTAAAATGTCGGGGTATTGGCAGTGCATCCATTGGCCCCGGAGCTTGACGATCCACAGCCGTGGGCGCTTCTCGGCACCGTAGGTCGACGGACGACACGTGCCCGGCCTGGCATAGAACTCCGTGCACTCCTGGATTCCGTCTGCGGTCTCGACCATCCGCCAGCCACTTGACGCGCACGCGGGGTTGTTGGCCTGGCATGGCGGGCCCAGAGTTGCTTTTGGCAAGGGCGGCGTCTCGACCCTCTTGGTTCCGCCTGGTCCGAAGGTGACCGCTTCGTTGCCCTTGACGAACTGGGCGCATGCAGGCGCCGAGACTGCAGCGGCAATCAATGCGATGAGGTGGAACGTGTGCTTCATGCGGCTCTCCTGGAGGTGCGAAGCTTTCGATCGTGAACCTCGCGGAGGAAAACGGGAAGCCACTGAATTGGATCGTTACCGTGTCGTGCGCGGATGTCGTCCAGCATGGCGACGTTGTCGGTCGTCGCCGACAGCACGGTGACGTAGTCATCGAGCCCGGTGAGGTCCAGCTCGCAGATTGCGCTGGCGTGGCCCTGCTTCACCAGGAAACGCCGCCCGCCTTGCGAGTTCAGGCCGCGGACAATCTCAAACTCGGACTCCGTGAGCCCGAAGCCTTCCATGTACTCGGCGCGCACCGCCTCGGGGTTGGCGAGGAAGATCTTGGTGACGCTCTGTTCGACCATGGTCCGCCCGATCGGATGGAGCAATACGTCCGATGGGCTCTGGGTGTCGAAGATGCCGAGGCCGTTCTTCTTGCGGATGGTCTTCTGGCCGTTGCGCGCAAACTCGCTGAAGATCTCGTGGTCGAGCGCCTTCCAGAACTCGGAGATGACGTAGATCAGCCGCTCGCCGTTCACCAGTTCCTGCATGACCTGCAGCAGGTACATCATGATCGGTGTGCGCACTTCGGGAAGGTCCAGGAATTCCGTGGTGTCGAATCCCACGATGCGTGCCGCATCAAGGTCCGGAAGTCCATCGTCGGCTTCATCGAACACCCAGCCTAGGGCACCCCCTTCACACCAGCGGCCCAGCCGCTCGTAGAGGCTGTTCTCACCCGACTTGGGCAGGTTCTGGCGGATGGTCGAAAACCTGCGCAGCGGCGCCGGCATTGCGGCGACTGCCTTCACCGCGTTCGCGATCGCGCGTTCGTCGCTGGGCATCAGCGGCACGGCGACCGTCGCGATGCACGTCCGGACGAGTTTTTCCCAGAACTGGATCCGGGCCGGCGTAGGCGGGCGTTGAAGCGGATTGCATCCCGTGGGCTTGCCTTCCTCGAGGACGAAATAGCTGCCACCCAGCGCCCGCAGCGCAATCTCGCTGCCGCGGTCCAGATCGAACAGGACCAAGCGCGGCGCGGGATCCCACTTCCTGGTCAGCACCATGAGGAACATCTCCAGCGTGGTCTTGCCGACGCCGGTCGAGCCGATGATCAGGGTGTTGCCCGGAAGCTTCTTGTCTTGCGAGTCTTCGTCGTCCGGACTCTTGTGGACGTTGAGGTAGAACGGTTGACCGGCTGGCGTCCTGAGCAGCGCGAGCGCTTCGCCCCACGGATTGCCGTCGCGCTTGCCGCTCGCGAAGTTATGGGCGCTTGCCAGGGCCGCGAAGGCTCGGGACGTCAGCTTGGCTTCGCGGGGGCGCCATTTCCAGTTGCCGGGCAGCTGTGCGAACCAGGCTGCGTCGGCCACCAGGTCGACGGGTGACATCTGCAGGCTCGAGGATTCGCCGACTGCGCCGATGGCCTTGGCGGCGCGTCGGCCCGCGTCGGCGACGTCATCGCCGAACACCACCAGCGAGTAGTGGTACTCGCCCATGCAGAACTGCCCATCGCCCAGGTCGTTGAGCGCCTCGTCCATGTCGGCGATCTGGCTTGCGACGGCATCGTCGCTGGCGACGAGTTGGTCCCGCTGCAGTTCAAGCGCCCGCATGGCTTCGCGCCGCGCCAGGATGGAGAAGCTTTGCGTCTCGATGAATTCGCTCGCTTCGTAGAGCAAGGCGTCCAGTACTCCGGGCTCGACGGCATCGGCATATTCCTTGATGTCCACCAAAGCGGCGAAGCGCCGCTCATCGCCGTGCCGCAGTTCCAGCTTGTCGCCGCCGAAGGTCAGGCGCGCAGTTGGGAGCGTCCTGTAAAGCGGCCCTGCGACAAAGGGGACCGGCCGCTGGTGCCCATTGACCAGGTAGCCGAGAAACTCGGCCACCTCGGAATAGGTTAGGCCACCCGCGTGTCTCGTGCCGAGCAGCCGCGGCCCGAAGCCGCGCAGTACCCGATCCACGAGCGCAGTGCGTTCTTCCATCACCCGCAGCGCGTCCGCCTGCGCCGCGGCGATGGCGTCCTGCGTACGCTGGCGCGGTTGCAGCGCGCGCGTTACGCGCGACGCGTTGGGGCGGTAGACGAGCGTCAGGTAGAGCTCATGCCTCATCATCCGATGGCCGGCAAGCTTGGCCTGGTAGGCGCACGACAGGTCGCGTGCGAAGCCTGTGCCGGGTGGATCTTGCAGTCGATCGGTTACCACGCGATGCAGGCGATGCGTCCAAACGGCCCACTGACCACCCGAGAGGTTGCGAAGCAGGCTGCACAGAGCCTCATGTCGTTCTGCAATCAGCGGCTCGTCTGCGCACTCGAAGGCAACGCCTTCCAGACGCCAGACGCGCAGGTAGTCGCCACCCCGCGTGATCACGTCATGCGGGCTGATCAACGAGGAGAAGGGCACGAAAGCGGCCAGCAGGTTCTCTGACGCCGCACGCGACCAATGCCTGGGCCGGGGTGCGGGACTGCGGAACCAGCGCCGGCTTGCGCCGTTGCCCTTAGATGCACCAAGCATGGCGCGCTCCTCGATAAAGGGTCGGCGCGTAGCAGCGGCCACGCCAGAAGCGATGGTTGTGGTCGCGCATGCGAAGCCGAAGGGCCACGAACATCTGACGCAGCCGCTGGTCATCCTTGACGGTG
>Ga0209257_1004730_pt1 | contig 10183 bp, 8 predicted proteins | sample AraplaCvi_mCL_r2_FD_184277 | JGI IMG/M metagenome (GOLD analysis project Ga0209257, IMG submission 184277) | Arabidopsis root microbial communities from North Carolina, USA - plate scrape MF_Cvi_mCL_r2 (SPAdes) (version 2) | ecosystem: Host-associated > Plants > Roots > Endosphere | place: USA...
CGACCGCGCCTATCTGGCGCTTCGGATTGCCGATCGCCGGCGGTTCGATGCCTATGGCTCGCCGCGCGTGGCACTTGCAGACATTCCGGCGGTCCTGCTTCGTACCCTGTTGCTCGATATCGCCGGGTGGCGATTGGCGCAGGTGGCGAAGGACAAGAAGCTAGCCGCCGACCTGGGGGAGGCCGTCCGCGATACGACCGACCGGCTGGCTGCCGCGAGCGGCATCGACGCCGCAGCGAGGCTTTATCACGACCGGCTCGCGGAGCAGGGCGACTTGGCGGAGGCGGCGACATCGGCAATAGCGCGGCACGATTGGGCGGCGCTTGTCGCGCTCGCAAGTGCCGCAGGCCGGCGCAGCTTTGATGAGATGGCGCTTGCCTTGCTGAGCTCTGCAGCCGCGGCGTTGCCCATCCTGCTGGCGCCGCTGAAGCTGGATCGCGCGTCGCTGGCGCCGCTAGAGGCGTCGCTCGCGATGTTGCCGGCGCGAGCCGTCGAAGGCGGAGGTGCCGGTGACTGATCGCATCATCCGCGGGCGGATCGACCGCGCGGGCGCGCTTGTCAGCGCCGATGCGCCGCTGATGCGGCTTCAGCAGCGCGCGGGCGCCGGGATCGGCAAACCGCTCGCGCTTCCGCATCTCGCGCGGCTGGTCGCGCTGGCGCAGCGGTTGCAGCGCGATATTTCGCGGCCGCTCTATACAGCCGACGACCATAGCGACATTCATGCGCTCGTCCGCGTCGTTCCCGACGAAGAGGGCGCAAACCTCGAAATCAGTGACTGGCGGACGCGGCCCACCGTCATGCCGCAGATGCCGGTGGTCGGCGAGCTTGCGGCGCGGCCGCGAAGCTGGAGCTGGGAATGCGACCAGCAATTGCGGATGGTCGCGCTGCGCGAAGGGGACGGAGCACCGCCAGCGCCGGCAGGCTGGGAAGGGCGTTCGCTGTCCGAGCTGTTCGAGTTGCAGCCCGACGAGGAGGGTCGCTTTCCGGTATTGCGCGCGCTCGCACGACAGTCGGCGTTCGAAGGGCAAAAGGTCCAGGCCGATAGCGACGGGTCGCGGATCGCGATGATACTCGTCGGCGAGCCGCTTTTCGATGCAACCGGTCGTTTCACGGGGTTCCGGGGTACGACGAGCATCGACACAGGATTCGAAACCGGCCCGTCGCCGGACGCTGCCGCACCGGTCGATCCCGCCTTCGGATCATTGCCGCTATCCGATCCGCAGTTCGGACGTCGGATCGACGGTGCCCTGCGCGGGCCGCTAAGCCGCATCATTGCGACCGCCGAGACGATCTCGGGGCAGTTCGACGGGCCGATCCGCGCCGACTATGCGCGCTATGCCGGCGATATCGCGCACGCGGGGCGCCATCTGCTCGGGCTGGTCGACGATCTGGCCGATCTCCAGAATATCGAACGTCCGGGTTTCAAGGCGGCTGCCGACGAGATCGATCTCGGCGATCTGGCGCGTCGCGCGGTCGGGCTGCTCGGCATGAAGGCCGAGGAAAAGGGCATTCGCATCGACGCGCCGAAAGTCGACGACAAGATGCCGGCGACCGGCGAGTTCCGCCGCGTGCTGCAGGTGCTGCTCAACCTGCTCGGCAATGCGATCCGCTATTCGCCCGACAATTCGCAGATATGGATCCGCGTCGACCGCGAAGGCGACCGCGCGATGATCACCGTTGCCGATCAGGGACAGGGGATATCGAGCGAACAACAGGCGGTTGTGTTCGAGAAATTCGAACGGCTGGGCCGCACCGACAGTGGCGGCTCGGGGCTGGGACTCTACATCGCGCGGCGCCTGGCGCGGGCGATGGATGGCGACCTGACCGTCGAAAGCGCACCGGGGCAGGGCGCACGGTTTACGCTGAGCCTCCCCGCGCGCGACGTCTGAATCGAAACGGCGGCGCAGTCTCCTGCACCGCCGCCCGAATATTCGTTGAAGTTTGCGTTTAGCGCTTGTCGACCGGAACGAACGGACGATGCGTCGCGCCGGTGTAGAGCTGGCGCGGGCGGCCGATCTTCTGAGCGGGGTCCGAAATCATTTCGTTCCACTGCGCGACCCAGCCGACGGTGCGGGCGAGCGCGAAGAGCGCGGTAAACATCGTCGTCGGGAAACCGATCGCCGAGAGGATGACGCCCGAATAGAAATCGACGTTCGGGAACAGCTTCTTCTCGACGAAATAGGGGTCGCTGAGCGCCATTTCCTCGAGCTGCAGCGCGACCTCGAAGACCGGGTCGTTGACCTTGAGCGCAGCGAACACCTCGCGCACGGTCTTTTGCATCACGGTCGCGCGCGGGTCGTAATTCTTGTAGACGCGGTGACCGAAGCCCATCAGGCGGAACGGATCGTCCTTGTCTTTCGCGCGTGCGATATATTCCGGAATGCGCTCCGGACGACCGATTTCGCGCAGCATGTTGAGCGCCGCTTCGTTCGCGCCGCCGTGCGCCGGACCCCAGAGGCAGGCGATGCCCGCCGCGATGCACGCGAAGGGATTGGCGCCCGACGAACCCGCGAGGCGAACGGTCGAGGTCGAGGCATTCTGTTCGTGGTCGGCATGGAGGATGAAGATACGGTCGAGCGCGCGCTCGACGACCGGGTTCACCTCATAGGGCTCGGCGGGAACGCCGAAGGTCATGCGCAGGAAGTTGCCGGTGTAGCTCAGCTTGTTGTCGGGATAGACGAACGGCTGGCCGACCGAATATTTATACGCCATCGCGGCGATCGTCGGCATTTTCGCGATCAGCCGGTGGCTGGCGATCATCCGCTGGTGCGGATCGTGAATCTCGGTCGAGTCGTGATAGAAGGCCGAAAGCGCGCCGACGACGCCGCACATGACGGCCATCGGATGCGCGTCGCGACGAAAGCCGCGATAGAAAGTCGCGAGCTGCTCGTGCAGCATGGTGTGGCGCGTGATCGTGTTGTCGAATTCCGCCAGTTCCTGCGCGTTCGGCAGTTCGCCGTTCAGCAGCAGATAGCAGGTTTCCATGAAGCTCGAATGCTCGGCGAGGTCGCCGATCGCGTAGCCGCGATGAAGGAGAACGCCCTCGTCGCCATCGATATAGGTGATCGCCGATTCACAGCTCGCGGTCGAGGTGAAGCCGGGGTCATAGGTGAAGGCGCCGGTCTGGGCGTAGAACTTGCGGATATCGACGACATCGGGGCCGACCGTGCCCTTGAGCACGGGGCTTTCGACGGTGGTGTCGCCCAGGGTGATCTTTGCGGTATCGGTCATTTTCTTCCCCTGATGATAGGGCGGGAGACGTTGCGGTTACGCCCCTGCCGGATAATTGTGCGCTGCGTCAAGTCGCGCCAGGCTCGCGTCACGGCCGAGCAGCAGCAACACGTCGAAAATCCCCGGAGACACCGTCCGTCCTGTCAGCGCGGCGCGCAGCGGTTGCGCCAGTTTGCCGAGCCCTATTTCGGCCGACTCGCTCGTCTCGCGAACCGCGGCCTCGATATCTTCGGGATTCCAGTCATTCAGGCCGCGCAGCTTTTCGGTGACGCTGGCGAGCACTCCCTCCGGGGCGTCCTTTAGCACCTGCGCCGCCTTTTCGTCCACTGCCAGCGGCAGCGTCTCGAATAGGAAGAGCGCGCCCTCGGCGATTTCGTCCAGCGTCTTGGCGCGGGGCTTTAGCGACTCCATCGCCCGGGCGAGAAGGTCGCGGTCGGCATCGCCCAGCGCGCGGTCGACCAGCTTTTCGACGCGCGGTGCGACGAGGCCGGCGAGGCGGCTGTTGTCGGCTTCGCGAATATAGTGACCGTTGAGATTCTCGAGCTTCTTGAAGTCGAAACGCGAGGGTGAGCGGCCGACATGGTCGAGACCGAACCATTCCACGGCCTGCGCGCGGCTGATGATCTCGTCGTCGCCATGGCCCCAGCCGAGGCGGAGGAGATAGTTGTTCACCGCTTCGGGAAGATAACCCATCTCGTCGCGATAGGCGTCGACGCCGAGCGCGCCGTGACGTTTCGACAGTTTTGCGCCGTCCGCGCCGTGGATCAGCGGGACATGCGCATAAACCGGCTCGCGCCAGCCCATCGCGCGGATCAGCGCGAGCTGGCGGAAAGCGTTGTTGAGATGATCGTCGCCGCGGATGACGTGCGTAATCCCCATGTCATTGTCGTCAACGACGACGCTGAGCATATAGGTCGGCGTCCCGTCGCTGCGGAGCAGGACGAAATCGTCGAGTTCGGCATTCTGCACGGTGACGTCGCCCTGCACCTTGTCCGCGATCGTGACTTCGCCCTCCTGCGGAGCCTTCAACCGCAGCACGTGCGGAACCGATGGGTCGCCGTCGCTCCGGTCGCGCCAAGGGCTGCGGACGCGGAAGGGAATACGCTTTTCCTGCGCTTCGGCGCGCATCGCCGCGAGTTCGTCCTGCGTCAGATAGCAGCGATAGGCATCGCCCTTGGCGAGCAGCTCGTACGCGACCTCGGCGTGACGCGGGGCGCGGGCGAACTGGAATACGGTCTCGCCATCCCAGTCGAGGTCGAGCCACTGCATTCCGTCCAGAATCGCATCGATCGCGGCATCGGTGGATCGCGCGCGGTCGGTGTCCTCGATGCGGAGAAGGAATTTGCCGCCGTGATGGCGCGCGAAGAGCCAGTTGAACAGCGCGGTGCGCGCGCCGCCGATGTGCAGATAGCCGGTCGGCGAGGGCGCAAAGCGCGTCACTACCGCGGCGCCGGTCGCTTCTGCCAAATCGGTTGGGGTTTCGGTTGCCACTATGGCCTCTTTCACTCAGTTTTGGTCCGCCGGAAACGGAACCGGTACACAGGATCGGGGCAGCCCCTAGCATGGCGACAAGGCGGCTTCAAACGACCTTTGGTCCGGGCGGGGTAGCCGGCTGGCGACGGTTGTTTCATGCGCTTGAGGCGCAGCTTGAAGCCGAGCGCGAAAGGCTGGGGCTATGGCTGCCTGTCGCGTTGGGCGCCGGGATCGCCGCATGGTTCGCTTTGCCGGCAGCTATGCATTGGGCCGGGCTTCTGTTCTTGCTGGGAGGCGGACTGCTCTGCGGGCTGCTGATCGGCTGGCATAGCCGAACCGGCAGGATGGCGGCGATCGGATTCGGCGCGATGGCACTCGGACTGTTGCTGATATGGGCGCGGGCGCTGTGGGTGGCCGCGCCGATCCTTGCCGGACCGTTGACGACGGCCTTTTCGGCCGAGGTCGAGGCGGTCGAACCGTTGCCGGCGAAAGACCAGACGCGGCTGATCGTGCGGCCGCAGGCACGCGAGGACTTGCCGCCGCGGATTCGCGTAACGCTGGCCGGCAAGGCGGGCACCGGCATCGTCCCTGGCGAGAGGATCGGACTGCGCGCGCGACTGATGCCGCCCCCGACGGCGAGTCTTCCGGGCAGCTATGATTTCGCGCAGCGGGCGTGGTTCGACCGGATCGGCGCAGTCGGAACGGTCCTCGGCGACGTGTCGCGCAGCGCGAACGCAGGGAGGGGGGGGCAACCGGTCCGGGCACGGCTGAGCGCGCATATCCACGACCGGATCGCAGGCTCGCCGGGCGGTATCGCCGCGGCCTTCGTGACCGGCGACCGCGGCGCGATTTCGGCCGAGGACGAGGAAGCGATGCGGCGTAGCGGGCTTGCGCATCTGCTGTCGATAAGCGGGCTGCATGTCACCGCCGTGATCGGCTTCGCGATGTTCCTTACGATGCGCCTGTTGGCGTTGAGCCGGCGGATCGCGCTCGGCGGTTACGTGCTGCCGATCGCGGCGGCCGCCGGGGCGCTTGCTGGCGCGGGCTATACCTGGCTCGCAGGTGCGGAGGTGCCCACCCTGCGCTCGCTGATCGCAGCACTTCTCGTGCTTGTGGCGTTTCTGCTCGGGCGCGAGGCGCTGACCTTGCGGCTGGTCGCCGCGGGGGCATTGATCGTCCTCGTCTGGCGCCCCGAGTCGCTCGTGGGGCCGAGCTTTCAGCTGAGTTTCGCGGCGGTGACGGCAATCGTCGCGCTGCATGAAAGCAGGGCGATGCAACGCTTCATGGCGCGGCGCGAGGAGCCGATCGTCTTTCGATGGGGGCGCGGGCTTGCGGGGCTGCTGATTACCGGGATCGTCGTCGAAGTCGCGCTGGCGCCGATCGCGCTCTTCCATTTTCACAAGGCAGGGCTTTATGGAGCGCTCGCCAATGTGGTTGCGATCCCGCTGACGACCTTTGTCATCATGCCCGCCGAAGCGCTGGCGCTGGCGTTCGATAGCGTCGGGCTTGGATCCCCCTTTTGGTGGGTGACCGGACAGGCGCTGACGCTGCTTATTCAACTCGCGCATTGCGTCGCGGAGGCACCGGGCGCAGTTGCGACCTTGCCGCGCTTCCCGCCTTGGGGGTTCGCGATGGCGGCTTTCGGCGGGCTGTGGATATTGATCTGGTCAACGCGCTGGCGCTGGTGGGGCGCGGTTCCGTTATTCGCCGGAATGACGGTGTTGCTGGCGCAGCCGCGCCCTGACCTGCTGGTGACGGGCGATGGGCGGAACATTGCTGCAGCGGCATCCGGCGGCAGATATGCCTTGCTTCGTGACCGCGCCGGCGATTTCGTGCGCGACACGATGAACGAGGCTACGGGAAGCGATGCGCCGCTGGGGGCGCTGGCCGATCTCGATCATGTCGAATGCAATCCGGACTTTTGCCGATGGGTGCAAGAGGGGCGCATCATCCTTGCCTCGCGAGGTCGCGACAGGATCGAGGGTGAAGAGATGGCGGCGGCATGCCGCGCGGCCGACGTCGTGATCAGCGACCGCTGGTTGCCGCGCGAATGCGCCGCGCGCTGGCTGACGATAGACCGCGACAGTCTGGCGGAAAGCGGCGGGCTGGCGATCTATCTCGGTAAAAAGCCGAAGGCCGTCGCCACGCTGGATGCGGGCGACGGCCATCCGTGGCGCCATGCGCCGCTGGTCAGTGGTAACGACGAAGCAGTCCCGAAAGCCGACCTTGCACGATGACGCGTCCGGCTTCGTAACGCTGCGGTTCATACGCGCTGTTCGCGGGGTCGAGGCGGATCATCTTGCCCTCGCGGCGGAAATATTTGAGCGTTGCGTCCTGCCCGTCGACGAGCGCGACGACGATGTCACCCTCGCGCGCGGTGCTCGCCTTCTGGATCAGCGCATAGTCGCCGTCGAAGATGCCCGCCTCGACCATCGAGTCGCCCGAGACTTCGAGCGCATAATGTTCGCCGGCGCCGAGCAGCGCGGCGGGGACCGCGAGCTGGTTGTGGTCCTCGAACGCCTCGATCGGAACACCCGCGGCGATCTTGCCGTGCAGCGGCACCTCGATGATGTCGTTCGCGGCGATTGGCCTCAGCGCGGGGGCGGGCTTGCGGAGCGGAACGACGTTATCGTTACGCACGGGCGCCTTGGCAGCCTCGGGCACCTTCAGCACCTCGAGTGCGCGGGCGCGGTTGGGGAGGCGGCGGAGAAAACCCCTTTCTTCCAAAGCGCTTATCAGGCGATGGATGCCCGATTTCGACTTGAGGCCGAGCGCTTCCTTCATTTCCTCGAACGAGGGCGAGATACCGCTCGTGTCGAGGCGCTGCTGGATGAAGTGGAGCAGTTCATGCTGCTTCGCGGTCAACATCGGTCGTTCTCCATGATGTCAGTTCCGGACATAGGGAGAACGATAGTGGAACAAAGCGGAACTTGTCAAGCGATCGCGATATAGTCCGCCTGCTCGCCTGCCGCACGGGGCGGCGCGCCGATTTCGCGGATCACCAGTGCGTTCGCCTCGACCAGCGGGACGGTGCGGCCGCTGTCCTGACTGTCGAAGACGGCGAGAGTGCCACCATCGAGTCGAGCGCGGAGATAATCTCGGCGTTTGGCGCCCGGGCCGAGAGCTGCGGCCAGCGGGGCCCGATGGATTTGCGGCAGGGGCAGGCCGGATCCCGCGAGGTGACGGACGAGCGGAACCAGAAAGAGGGTTGCGGTGACGAAAGCCGACGACGGGTTGCCGGGGAGGCCGAGGAGAAGAGCATCGCCGATGCTGCCGGCGATCAGCGGCTTGCCGGGGCGCATCGCGATCTTCCAGAAATCGAGCTGGCCGCCAGCGTCTTCGAGCGCGCCGCGGACATGGTCGTGATCGCCGACCGAGGCACCGCCGACGGTCACGATGACGTCGTGACGTCGCGCCAAGTCCTTTAATACACGCGACAAGATCACCCGGTCGTCGCGGATGTGGAGCGGCAGCGTGACGAGCGCGGGTTCGCCCGCGAGCATTGCGGCGAGCATCGTGCCGTTGCTGTCGGGTATCTGGCCGGGGGCGAGCGCATGGCCGGGCTGGACGAGTTCGTCGCCCGTCGTGACGATCGCGACGCGCGGGTGTTTGCCGACCTCGAGCTGCTCGGCGCCGCTCATGATCGCGGCGGCGATCGCGCCGGGGGTGAGGCGGGTGCCGGCGGGGACGAGCGTCGTTCCGGTCGCGAAGTCGCTGGCGCGGGCGCGGATATGCTGGCCCGGCTGGATCGTGTCGGCGGTCGACAGACGCAATGCCGTGCCTCCGGCCGTCACATCTTCCTGAATGATCACCGTGTCGGCACCCTCGGGCAGCCACGCGCCCGTGAAGATGCGCATTGCTTCGCCCTTGCCGACCGGCGCGGATGGCACGCTTCCCGCAGAGCTTTCGCCGATGATCGTCCACGGCCCCGGCAGATCGGCGACGCGAACGGCATAGCCGTCCATGGCTGAAAGCGGCGCGGCGGGCTGGTCGCGGCGGGCGACGATGTCTTGCGAAACATAGCGGCCAAGCGATTCGGAAAAGGCGATATTCTCGGGCCCCAGCGGTCCGCGGAGCGCGAACAGTCGCGCCTGCGCTTCCTCGACGGGAAGCAGTCCGCTCATTCGGCGCGCCAGTCGCCCGAGCGGCCGCCGCTCTTTTCGAGGAGGCGGATGTGGCCGAGGATCATTGCGCGATCGAGCGCCTTCACCATGTCATAGAGGGTGAGCAGCGCGACCGAGGCGGCGGTGAGTGCCTCCATCTCGACGCCGGTCGGGCCGGTCGTGGCGGCGGTCGCCTTCAGCGAAATGCCGTCCGCCTCCCATTCGAAATCGATCCCGACCTTGGTCAGCGCGAGCGGATGGCAGAGCGGGATCAACTCGGCGGTGCGCTTGGCGGCCATGATGCCGGCAATGCGCGCGGTAGAAAGGACGTCGCCCTTGGGCGCGTTGCCGCTGCGGATCGCCTCGAGCGCGTCCGCCGACATGGTGATGCGGCCGCCCGCGACCGCGCGGCGTTCGGTGGCGGGCTTGGCACCGACATCGACCATATGCGCCGCACCCGTTTCATCGAGGTGCGTCGGGCGGTTCATGCGGCGGCGCCTTCGAGCAAGGCTCTGGTTGCCGCCGTGACGTCACTTTGCCGCATCAGGCTTTCGCCGACGAGGAACGCTTTTACGCCGCTTTCGGCGAGTCTGAGGCAGTCGGCGTGGGCGGCGATGCCGCTTTCGCCGACGAGCAGCGTTCCCGGCGGGACGAGCTTTGCGAGACGTTCGGTGACGCCGAGATCGGTCTCGAAGGTGCGCAGGTCCCGGTTGTTGACCCCGATCAGGCGCGACTGGAGCCGGGTCAGCGCGCGGTCGAGTTCGGCTTCGTCATGGACCTCGACGAGCACGTCCATGCCGCGTTCGAGCGTCGCCGCCTCGATTTCGCGCATCGCGCCGTCGTCGAGCGCCGCGATGATGATCAGGATCGCGTCGGCGCCGATCGAGCGCGCCTCGGCGACCTGCCAAGGGTCGATCATGAAATCCTTGCGCAGGACGGGCAGATCGCATGCGGTGCGCGCGGCGATCAGGAATTCCTCGTGGCCCTGAAAATACGGCGCGTCGGTGAGAACCGAAAGGCAGGCAGCGCCTCCGGCTTCGTAGGCGCGCGCGTGTTCGGCTGGATTGAAATCTTCGCGAATCAGTCCCTTGGAGGGAGAAGCTTTCTTGATTTCAGCGATAAGCCCGTAGCCGCCGTCATCGATCTTCGCCTGCAAGGCGGCTTGAAAACCGCGCGGCGCGCCGCAGTCGATGCGATCAAGGTCTGCGACCGAGTATGCTTGGCGGCGTTCGGCGACCTCTTCGGCCTTGGTGGCGAGGATTTCGGTGAGCTTGTTCATTTATACGCGATCCAGCAATTGAGGAGCGCGTTGGCAAGCCCCTTGTCGATAGCCTCGGCGGCTTCCTCAACGCCCTCGACGAGGTTCTCCGCCGCAC
>Ga0209257_1004734_pt1 | contig 10176 bp, 10 predicted proteins | sample AraplaCvi_mCL_r2_FD_184277 | JGI IMG/M metagenome (GOLD analysis project Ga0209257, IMG submission 184277) | Arabidopsis root microbial communities from North Carolina, USA - plate scrape MF_Cvi_mCL_r2 (SPAdes) (version 2) | ecosystem: Host-associated > Plants > Roots > Endosphere | place: USA...
GTCCTGGAACTGCTGGGAGTTGATGAACGCCTGGTCGTCGTCGGCGAATTCGATATCGGTGGACATGGGCTCAACCTTCGTGTGAACTCTTCCAGAGGCCGGTGACCTGCGACATGAGCGCGACCCAGCGTGGATCCTTGGCCGGTGGCTGGCCCGTGGCAGACATGTATTCCTGGTGCAGGCTGCGGGCGAGTCCCGCCACGGCCTGCGAATAGGGGTCGCCGCGCGCGGTGCGCACCAGCATCTCGCCGCGGCTGGCGGCGGCGAGCAGTTGCGCGCTGCGCGCGGGCAGCACGTGCCGCAGCGGCAGCTCCAGCCGCTCGGCGATGTCCTTGGCCGACAGGCCCACGTGGCTGTCGAACTTGTTCACCACCAGCGACAGGCGCTCCGTCTCGACGCCCCGCGCGCGCAGCTCCTTGAGCATGTTGGCCGTGGACACGATGCCGCCGATGCTCTGGTCGCACACCACCCAGGCCTGCTGCGCCTCGCGCACGGTCTGGGCCATGAAGTCGATGGTCGAGAAGCCGCCGAGGTCGGCGATCTGGAAGTCGAAGAAGTCGGCCAGGCGCTTGATGAGCGAGACCGAGTCGGCATGCGAGATCTCGCGCACCTGCGCGAGGCTCGCGGGCAGCGGCAGGATGGCCACGCCGCTGGTGTGATGCGCGAGCGCGGTGTGCAGCAGCGTCTGGTCGAGCCGGCGCAGGTTGCGCACGCCGTCGACGAAGCTGAAGCCGCTTTGCGTGTCGAGGTAGAGCAGGCCGTCGCGTGCGGGCAGGCCCAGGTCCAGCAGCGCAACGCCGTGGCGCGAGCTGCGCCCCGGCGGGCGCTGCGGCGCCTGCGTGAGCTGGTCGTTGAGCGCGAGCGACAGGCTGGTGGCCAGCGTGGTCACGCCGAGTCCGGCGCGCGCGCCCAGCAGCGCCAGCGTGCTGCCGCGCGTGCCGCCCTGCAGCGTGCTGCGGCGCTCGAGCAAGGTGCGCAGCGTGACCACCGCGTCGGTGGGCGGTGCGGCCATGTCGATGAAGTCGTCCACGCCCGCGCGCAGGGCCGAGAGCATGGCGGCGGGCTCGGCCGACACGCCGGTGGCGAGCACCGGCAGCGTGGGCCAGTCGCGCTTCAGGCGCTGGTGGAGCTGGCTGGCGGTGGCGCCCTGGTCGGGCGAGAAGTCGATGAAGACCGCCACCGGCCCCAGCAGGGCGATGCGTTCGTCGATCGACTTCGTGTCCGGCGGCAGGACCACCACGGAGCCGAGAGTGCCGAGCGCGTCGGTCAGCCACGTGATGTGGCCGCCGTTGGTCGACGCGAAGAGATAGGTCTCGCTGCCTGTTTCTGGAATGCTGTCGCGTGGTGCGTTCATGGTGCCAGCCTGCGATGCATGGTCCGTGTCATCGGTTGTCGGATCGGTCAGCGGGAGAAGCCGGGCACGGGCGTGTCGATCGCGCCGCCCAGGAAATAGGAGCGCCACACCGCGCCGTCGCGCTGCTCGGCGGTGCCGGGAAGGTAGGGCGTGAGATCGGTGCCGCGCGCGATGGGCTTGACCAGGTGCGGCGTGACCAGGATCACCAGTTCCTTCTCCTTCATCTGGTAGTTGTTCTTGCTGAAGAAGGCGCCCAGGATCGGCAGGTCGCCCAGCAGCGGCACCTTGTCGGCGTTGGAGGTGGTGGTGCGGCTCACGAGGCCGCCGATGATGAAGCTCTCGCCGTCGCCGAGCTCCACCGTGGTGTCTGCGCGGCGCGTGCTGATCGCGGGCACGGCGACGCCGTTGAGGCTCAGGGCGTTGGTGTAGTCGAGGTCGCTGGCTTCAGGCGCCACCTTGAGCACGATGCGTTCGTTCGACAGCACCGTGGGCGTCAGCGTGAGGCCGATGCCGAAGGGCTTGTATTCGATGCTGGTGGTGCCCAGGCCCTGCGGAACCGGAATCGGCAGCTCGCCGCCGGCCAGGAAGCTCGCGCTCTGTCCCGACAGCGCCACCAGCGTGGGCTCGGCGAGCACGCGGGCCATGCCGTTGCCTTCGAGGAAGCCGACGTCCAGGCCGATGCCGGCCTTGCTGAAGTTGAGCAGCAGGCTGAAGGCCTGTGTCACCGGGTTGTTGTACTCGTAGGTCATCTGGCCGTTGGTGTTGAACGTGGCCTTCTGGAGCGACGACGGTGCGAATACCCCGAAGCTGAATCCGTTCGCGTTGGGGCGGGTGCTGAAGATGTTCAGGCCCGCCTGCTTGAGCACGCTGCGGTTGAACTCGACGACTTTCACCTCGACCTGCACGGTGCTGCTGCGCACGTTCACCACCGAGCGGTCGATGAGGTCGGTTTTTTCGGCGCCGGGCGGCAGGCTGGCCAGTGCCGCGGTTCGCTGCGCCTGGTGCGCGGCCATGTTGTCCATGGTGCCGGCCACGTTGGCGGTGGCGCGGCGCACTTCGATCGCATAGGTGGTTGCGGCGGTGCTGCCCTTTTCCCAGACCATCAGGGTGGTGTGTCCGACGGTCTTGCCCGTCACGATCAGCCGCGCGGCAGGCGAGTTCGGTGTCTGGCGGGTGATGGCGACGGTGGCGATGGCTTCGTCGCCGATGGCCATGCGGTCGATGCCCTTGCCGACCAGCAGTTCCCGCTGCGAGCCGACGGTGATTGCCATCGGGCGCTGCGGCTGGAATTGCGGCCGTGTGCCCGTTCCTTGCGCATCGGCGGCGGTTGCGGCCAGCGGCCAGACGGCCTGCGACATCGCGAGCGCGGCCATCAGCGATGAGCGCAGCAGCCTCGGCGCGACATCCTTCACGTCTGTGGAACTGCGAGCGGCACGGGTCGACGACTCGCGGGGCATGTGATGCATTTGATTTTCCTGGGTGACCTGTGTCTGGTGGCTGCTTGCCGGCTCGGGCTCAGTAGTTCACGGTTTCGCTGCGGTTGCCGCGAATGACCTCGACCTGGAGCCCGCCGCTGCGCGCTGGCTTTGCGGCGTGCGGGCTGGTCGAAACTGCGCGGGCCTCCGTGGCCATCGGTCGCACGGAGGGGCCCTTGCCGCCGGTGACCAGATCGGCGGTGGTCAGCCCGGCCTGTGCGAGGTCCAGTCCTTCCAGCGGGCCGCGGCGCGCCTCGCCGGCCTTGGCCTGGGCGGGCTGCAGGGCCGTGGGCAGTTCCGCGAACAGCTTGGGATCGGGCTCAGACTTGTCGGCCGGGTTGCGCAGCGCGAGCATCAGGCGGCCGCTGGCGTCGCCGATGGTCAGGCGGTTCACTTCGTCGATGGGCACTGCGAGCACGGCAGTACGGGCCTGGTCATTGCGCTGGGCCTGCTGGGCCGCCTTGTCCGGTGCCTTCGACGGAAGGCCGTCGACCGAGGCGTTGCCGAAGGCCAGCACCCGCTTGCGCGCGAGCAGCAGGCGTGCCTGGCTGCGGTCCACGTCCTTGCCGTCCGACTTGAGGGTGATGAACACGTCGACGAAATCGCCGGGCTGGATCTTGTTGCCCACGCCCATGACTTCGTCGGCCTTGATCGCGACGGCGCGCTCGCCTTCGTCGATGCGCGTGGCAAGGCCCGACACCAGCTGGTTTTCCATCACGGGCGTGCCTTCGGCAAGGTCCAGCACCGGCACGCGGCCCACGGCGGCGTTCACGTCCTGGTAGGCCCCGACCGGGTTGATCGTGAGGCGCTCCACGCGCAGCGCATCGGCGGGAATCGCCTCGCCCGCGGGCAGGGACTTGGCCGCCACCACCACCGGATAGACCAGCACTTCGCGCACCTTGGTGGGGGCGGTGGCCGGGTTCGCCGCCGCCACGGCCGGAGCGGGGGCCTGCCGGCTCAGCATCCATGCATAGCCTCCCAGTGCGATGGCCAGGAGCACGAGGACGGCGGCGATGATTTTCGTGATATTGATCATGGGCGGCGGATGAAAGAGTGGGGGCAAGCGATCGTGTGGATTGAGAGATGGATGACCCGCAGTGACAGAGGCAGTGAACTGCTAACTCTGTCGCCCCCAGACCATCCAGACCGCTGTGGCCATGGCGAGATAAGCCGCGTAGGGAACGATGCGCCTGCGCTTCGGCGCGGCGCCGCCGTCGGTTTCGACGGCGGAAGAAGAAGAGCCTGAAGAGGCGGGGCCGTGCAGCATCAGTGCAAGCCGGGGAGAGAAGGGCCAGCGTTGCAGCGCGAGCCAGAGTGCGCTGTGGAGTCCGGCCAGAAGGCTGGCGCCGACCCAGATCGGCAACAGCGCGGGCAGGCCGACCCAGAGTCCGAGCGCGCCTGCGAATTTCACGTCTCCGGCTCCCATGTAGCCGGCGGCGTAGATGAGCAGCAGGCAGCCGAAGCCGACGGCTGCCCCCGTGAGTGCAGTGGTCCAGTCGAGGCCGAAAGGCTGCATCCCGAGGCCCAGTGCGGCCAGTGCCACTGCGGCGCCGGCAAGCACGAGCCAGTTGGGGACGCGGCGTTGACGGAAGTCATACACGGCGACGAACAGCAACCACAGCAAACACGCCGATCGCATCACTGGTTCGGATGCTCAGGTCGGGACCACGAGCTTGCCGGTGATGTAGTTGAAGATGCTCTGGAGCTTTGTCCCCAGACCAGCGGGGCCGGAGAGAACGGTGACGATCGCGATGGAGATCAGCCCCGCAATGATTCCGTACTCGATAGCGGTAGCGCCTTCTTCGTCGCGCAGGAAACGGGTGATGGAGTTACGCATGATGTGGCCTTTCAGGAAATGGTGGTGGAAAAGCGAGAGGGGAAATGTGATGAAACGCGATTTCGAGAGTCGACAGGAAGTGTGAGAACTAACGTGTTGATCACGTCATCGAGATGGAAGACAACTTGTCCGTGATGTAGTTGAAGATGTTCTGAAGCTTCGTGCCGAGACCAGCGGGACCGGAAAGAACCGTGACGATCGCAATTGAAATAAGGCCCGCAATAATTCCATATTCAATTGCGGTCGCGCCTTCCTCATCGTGCAAGAAAAGCTTTATTGAGCTATGCATGATTTCCCCTTTCAGGAAGTGTTAACAAAGGCTTGCGATGTGGATGTTATACAGCGTAACTCCGTGTATCAACAAGGCAAACCCGCAAGACTTTCGTCAGGGTGTGCTAGCCAAAAGGGGTAAAGCAGGATGGCGGCCAGCCTCTCGCCAGCCGGAGCCAGGAGCAGCCTGGCCAGCTAGTTAACGATTCGGAAGTGAATTTTTCCCTCTGTAGGCCACATGGCGCCTCCCATGAAGGGGGGATGTGGCGTAACGGCGCGGGGAACGCGCGCGGCGGGGGTGTTACGGGAACAAACGCGTTACGTGTTACGTAGCACGCGGTCCCAAGCCCCAGATGTAACGGTCAAAAAAGGCCCAGCTCGTGAGCAAAAAGTCACAAGTTGAAGGGGGTGACCGCGTTGGCGGGAGGGCTTCGACCGGGCCTCAGCCCAGGATTTCTTCGTGGAAGAGCTTCCAGTCGGTACCCTGGCGTAACCAGTACTGGCGCCGGGAACGTCCGCTCTTCTCACCTTCGAACACTTCGCCGAAGGTAACGACCATGGTGTCGTCGCCGTCCTTCCAGTGGAGGTACGACAGGTCCTTGAACTGCACGCGCTTGCCCTGCGCGTATTTCACTTCGTCGTCGACGACCGAAATTCCCTCGGTTGTCTTTTTGCTGCTGCGCTGGAAATCGGGCAAATAGAATTTCTTCAATTGCGCTTCATTTCCGCTGGCACGCGCATCTTTCCAGCCGGTGATAGCACTTGTAATTGACTGTGCTTCTTTTTCCGCCTGCGGTTGCGAAATCCATTGCAGGCTGCGCGCGGTCACGACCGGGGTTGCGCCGATTTGCACTTTTCGCAAAAGCTGCTTCAGGTCGGGGTTTGCCATGACCACGCAGCCGTCGCTGGCCAGCGGCGCCCGGGCGAACTGCTGCGGCGGCGTGCCGTGCAGCCAGATGCCGCCGCCGGTCTTTCCGCGCCGCACGTCGTACGGATTGGGGTAGTTGATGGGCAGGGCGCCCGCGCCGTAGAAGTCCTTCAGCGACTTCGGGTCGAGGCTGCTGGTGATGTAGTACACGCCCAGCGGCGTGCGCGCGTCGCCCTCGGTGACCTTGTCGGTACCCGACTTACCGACGGAGATGTAGTAGTCGGCCGTGAGCTTCAGGCCCTTGTCCGAGTTCTCGAACAGGTACAGCCGCGAGCGCGAGGCGTCCACTGCAATGGCATACCGGCTGCGGGTGGACAGCGCCAGGAACTGCGACGGCACGGTGTTGGCCGGCGGGCGTTCGCGCAGCGCCTGCAGGCGGCGCTTCGATTCCTCGTGCAGCTCGGCCATGGCCGGGTTGCCGCGCATCTTCGCGATGCTGGCGGTGTCGGGCAGGGCGTTCGAAGGCGGCACCTGCGCCGCGAGCAGGTCGCCGTAGACGAGCTGCGCGAGCTGGAAGTTCGGATAGTCGCGCACCAGGTCGCGCGCCTTGGCTAGCGCGGGACGGGTCTGGCCGCGGCCGAACATCTCATAGACCGCGATCAGGCGTGCCTCGGCGTTGCTGGCTTCCTGGATGGCGCCGGTCGAAGCGGGCTTGCGCCCGGCCCTCGCCGCCGTTGCCACGGTCGCCGAAGTCGCTGCTGCCGCGGCGACGCCCTTCCTGCCCCGGGCTCCGCGGGATTCCTTTGCTTCCTTGATGGAAGAAGGGCGGCCGGCCGCGCCGGCTCGTGCCGCGGCGCGTGCATTGCCTGCGGAAGCCTTCGCCTTGGCCTTTTCCGCCTTTTCCTTGTGGGCGCCTGCGCCAGCCTTGCCGGAGCCGTTCGATGCGAGCGCGGCGCCGGGCGCCGCGAGCATCAGCGCCGACGCGGTCATCAGTGCCGCAACGAACTGTTGCCCGCCGCGCAGACGGAACGGAGGAGTCTGGAGCCGGCCCTGCCGGACGATGTCTGCCACTAGCCGCCGACGCTTTCCTTGCGAATGTGCCATTGATTGCCGGAGCGCTGCATCTCCAGCGTCTTGCGGCTCGAAACGTTCAGGTTGTCCGCGCGATAGACTTGGCGGAACTTGGCCGTCGCGTTCTGGCCGTCGACCTTGATCGCGAGGTTCTCGATGTTCACGCTGATGCTCGACTTGCCGACGATGCGTGCGCGGCGGTCTTCTTCCCAGCTCTTGCGGCTCTGGCCGCCGGCGGGCGCGAAGTCGGAGCCATAGGCCGCGAGGTAGCGGTCCATGTCCTGGCTGGCCCAGGCCGATGCCCAGGCGCGCACGGCCGATTCGACTTCGGCATTGGCGGCGGTGTTGCTTGCCGCCGTGGGCGCAGGAGCGGGCGCGGGGGCTGGAGCTGCTTCCGGTGCCTTGGGCGCTGCGGCCACCGGTGCGGGAGCTGCCGCGACCTTGGCAGGCGGCGGCGGTGCGGCGGGAGTGGGTGCCGGGGCAGGTGCGGGCGCTGCCTTGGCGGCAGGAGCAGGCGCAGCGGCGGCGATCAGCGCGGTCGGCTTGCCGCCCGGCGGCGTCGGCGTGAAGAGCGTGCGGATCACCGCGAGCTTCGGCTGCACGGCCGTGTTGTTCTGGTCGAGCTGCAGCGCCTTGCTGTAGGCCTGGCTCGCGAGCCGGGCGTACACGTCGCCGAGGTTCTCCTGGGCGGTGGCGTAGCTGGGGTTGGTGCGGATCGCGCTTTCGAGCGCGGCGCGGGCCTTGTCGAACTGGTTCTGGCTCGCGTAGATCACCGCGAGGTTGTTGTAGGGCTCGGGTAGCTCGGGCGCGTCGAGCGTGAGCTGCGTGAAGGCGGCGATGGCTTCGTTGCGCTTGCCGGTGTCGAGCTGGATCACGCCCTTGAGGAAGCGCATCTGCGGATCGCGCGGCTTGTCCTTCAGGAAGGCCTCGGCCTTGACCATGGCCTCGTCGAGCTTGCCGGCCTGCATGAGCTTGTCGACTTCCTCGTGCTCGATGGCCGCCAGCGCCGGAAGCGCGACGCCACAGGTGGCCGCGGCCAGGAGCAGGGCGCGCACGGTGGGGGAGAAGCTGAAACGGGCGCGTGGCCTGGGGCTCTTGGGCATTGCGGACAAGACCTCGTAGGGGTGGGTGATGCGGCAGGGATTGTAAGTGGGGCGGGTAACCCCCCGATACAGGGATGACAGGCCTTTCGCGGCCTTTAGGCTTGCCCGCAACGCCGCTGGAAGCCCCCGCACCGCACGGCCCCGCAGTACAGTGCCGCCGTGGACCGCCTCCAAAGCATTGAAACTTTCGTTCGCGTAGCGCAGACCCAGAGCTTCGCCGAAGCCGCCCGCCAGCTGCGCGTGGCCAACTCGGTCGTCACCACGCGGGTCAAGCAGCTCGAGGAGTTCCTCGGCGCGCCGCTCTTCCACCGCAGCACGCGCGTGGTGCGGCTCAGCGACATGGGGCAGGCCTTCCTGCGCGACTGCACCGAGCTGGTGGCGCGCGCCGACAGCATCGTCGACCAGATGCGCGATGCGCGCGGCACGCCTTCGGGCACGCTGCGCGTGCATGCGCTGACCGGCATGGTGCTGGGGCGCTTCGCCTCGCTGCTGCGCGAGTTCCAGACGACCTACCCCGACATCCACCTCGAGCTGATCGTGAGCGACGCGGTGGCCGACCCGGTGAAGGCCGGCGTCGACTGCGCGCTGCAGATCTTTCCCGCGGCCTCGCAGGAGCTGGTGGCCAGGCCGCTCTTTCCGGTGCGGCGGGTGCTGTGCGCCACGCCGGCGTACCTGAAGGCGCACGGCACGCCGGCCACGCCGCGCGAGCTGCACCGCCACAAGCTGGGCCTGTACTCGGGCTATCCCACGCGCGACCGCTGGACCTTCCACCACGGCGGCGAGCAGACCACCATCTACCTCGCGGCGGCGCTCCTGACCAACAGCGTGCATCTGCTGCGCGAATACGCGCTGGAGCATGCCGGCATCGTCTGCCTGCCCACGCTGGTGGCGGGCGATGCCATCGCGCGCGGCGAGCTCAGCGTGGTGCTGGCCGACCACCAGCTGTCGTCGTTCTCGCTGAGCGCGGTGTACGCGGGCACTTCGCGCAATGCGCTGAAGCTGCGCCTGTTCATCGAGCACATCGCCACCCGCTTCACGCGCGTGCCGCCGTGGGATGCGACGCTGATCGAGCGAAACCTGATCCCGGCCGAGCTCATCGAGTTCAGCCGCACCAGCGGATGAGGTGAGCACTCCCCCAGGCTTCGCGCACTTCGTGTCGCTTCGCCAACCCCCTCGCCGGGGCGACGCCGGCGGCCCGGAGCGATGGTCCGACAGGGGGTAAACCCCAGCGATTATTCGGAAGCTCCGAATAATCCTCTTCCAAACTGGTCCCTACCGGTGCCGCCGCATGGCTCCTAGAGTTCGCTCATCCAAGGAGACAAGCCATGCCAGCCACCACTTCGACCGCCCCGGACGCCACCTACAAGACGCGCTTCGGTTCCCTCAAGCACTTCGAGAAGGGGCACGTCGAGCCCATCGACGACGACGTGCGCCACTACGCCTTCTCCAACTGCTTCGAGATCGCAAGCATCAGCAAGCCCTACGAGAAGGTCGTGTTCGGCCAGAACCAGATATACGTGCTGGAGACGCTGCGCGCCGAAGGCACCTCGCCCTGGTACACCTGCGCCCACGACGAGTTCGCGCTGGTGATGGACGGCGACGTCGAAGTGCACCTGGTGCAGCTCGACGAGAGCCAGGCGGTGGCCGACAAGGACAAGAACGGCGCCGTGCTCGTGAAGGGCGAGCCCAAGGGAAAGAAGATGGGCTGGATGAAGCTCTCGCGCGGCCACCAGGGCCTGCTGCCGAAGAACACCGCCTACCAGTTCCGCAATGCCGGCGAGCCGGGCGTGATCGTGCTGCAGAGCTGCAAGGGCGATCTTTCTGTAGAGAAGTGGGCAGAGATCTGCCAGGCGCATTGACCGCACCCGAACCCAGGAGCCACACACCATGAACGCACCCGCAGAACTCGCCAAGGTGATCGCGTCGCAGCCCGACGCCACGCTCGGCTACAAGGACTTCTCGCTCGGCAGCTTCAGCTTCCGCCGCGACGAATACTTCGTGCACATCGGCTGGAAGACCCGCGACGGCCGCCCCATGAGCCACACCATGGACGCCGGCAACTACCTGCGCGCGCTGATGCGCGACGTGGCCTGGGGCTTCTTCTACGGCTGGGTCAACTTCGACGACGTGTTCGGCACGGTCAACCACTACGAGTCGGTCGACCTGTACGCCGGCAGCTTCAACGGCACCATGAAGGA
>Ga0209257_1004735_pt1 | contig 10173 bp, 7 predicted proteins | sample AraplaCvi_mCL_r2_FD_184277 | JGI IMG/M metagenome (GOLD analysis project Ga0209257, IMG submission 184277) | Arabidopsis root microbial communities from North Carolina, USA - plate scrape MF_Cvi_mCL_r2 (SPAdes) (version 2) | ecosystem: Host-associated > Plants > Roots > Endosphere | place: USA...
TTCTTCGCCGAGATCAGCGAGGATTCCGCCTGGTTCAGCGTGGTGAAGTCGGTGAGGCCCGAGCGATATTGCAGCCGGGCGAGCACCGCCTGGTTGTTCGCCGCATCGAGCGCGACGGTGAATTCCTTCTCGCGGCGCTGCGCGGTCTGGAGCGCGACGATCGCGTTCTCGATGTCCTCGAGGCTGGTCAGCACCGCCGATTTATAGGCGAGGAAGGCGCCGTCGGCCGCCGCCCTTGCTGAGCGAACCTGGCTTTGTCGCGTGCCGCCGTCGAAGATCGTCTGGGCGATGTTGGAGAAGAGCCGCCCGGTGATCACGTCGAACAATGAAGACAGCGCCGAGCTGCCCGAATCGATGCTGCCGCCGATCGAGAGCTGCGGATAGAGCTGGGCCTGCGCAACGCCGATGTTCGCCGTGCTCGCGGCGAGATTGCGTTCTGCGGCGCGGACGTCGGGCCGCTGGCGCAGCGCATCGGCGGGAATGCCGGCGGCGACTTCCGCAGGGCCCTTGGGGATGGACTTCGCCGCTTCCATGTCCGCCTTGAGCGCGCCGGGCGCCTGGCCGGTGAGCACGCCGAGCCGCGAAACGGCGCTGTTGTAGGTCGCCTCCAGCGTGGGGATCGTCGCGGCGAGCTGCGCGCGGCTGGCGCGTGCCTGCTCCTGGTCCACCGCCGAGACGAGGCCGGCCTGCACCCGCCAGCCGGCGATCTGGAGATTGTCGTCGGCAATGCCCAGGCTGTCGCGCGCATTGGCGATCTGCGCCTGGGCGACGCGGGCGAGCACATAGTTGCGCGCGGTTTCGGCCTCGATCGAGATCAGCACCGTGGCATAATCGAAACCGCTGGCTTCATAGGATGCGCGGGCACCCTCGACGCCGCGCCGGACCCCGCCGAACAGGTCGACCTGGTAGCTGGCGTCCCCGCCGACCGTGAAGCTGGTGCTGCCACCCTGCGAGATGGTGGTGACGGTGCCGTCCGGCAGTGTCGTGGTACGGGTGCCGCCGCGCAGCGATTCGCTGTGCGAGACGCCACCCGACGCGCTGAGGCTCGGCAGCAGGTTCGCCCGCTGCTGGATCAGCGATTCACGGGCCTGGCGCAGCCGGACCACGGCCTGCGCCACGTCGAGGTTGGCGGCCTGCGCGCGCTGGACGAGGCTGCCGAGCATCGGATCGTCGAACCGCGTCCACCACTGGCGCAGGTCCTCGCGGGCCTTCTGGTCTGCGGACACCGACCAAGCATCGGGCACGCCGAGCTCGGCGGCGGCGCGCGGATGATAGTCCGGCCCCACCGCACAGGCGGAAAGCGACAGTGCGAGCAGCACGCTCAGGGTCAGCGGACGATTGGCCATGGTCTCTACATGTTTCCGAAGCCGTTTCGGTTCCAGAAGAATATTGTCGCAATATGTCTCTGCCCATGTCGGATCGTGCGCGGAAAGATATTCTGCGCTTGGCGCGGGACGCGCGCTTGGGCAGAGAGGCGCCAAATCAAGAGGAGCCCGTGATGAGCGACAGCGTCAGCATCCACCCCGTACCGGAAAGCTGGGCCCGTACCGCTCGCGTGGATGCCGAGGGCTATGAGAAGCTCTATGGGATGAGCCTCGCCGATCCAGGCAGCTTCTGGCTTGAGCAGGCACGCCGGCTCGACTGGATCAAGCGCCCCGAGATCGCCGGGGACTGGTCGTTCGACGAGAGCGATTTCCGGATCAACTGGTTCGCCGACGGCAAGCTCAACGTCGCCGCAAACTGCATCGATCGCCACCTCGCCAAGCGCGGCGACAGCGTCGCGATCATTTGGGAACCCGACGCGCCCGAGGAAGAGCCGAAGCGCTTCACCTACCGCCAGCTCCATGCCGAGGTCTGCCGCTTCGCCAATGTGCTGAAGGCGCAGGGCGTCAGGAAGGGCGACCGCGTCACCATCTACATGCCGATGATCCCCGAGGCGGCGTTCGCTTTGCTCGCCTGCGCGCGGATCGGTGCGATCCATTCGGTGGTGTTCGGCGGCTTCTCGCCCGAAGCACTCGCCGGCCGCATCACCGATTGCGATTCCACCGTGGTGATCACCGCCGACGAGGGCCGACGCGGCGGCAAGAAGGTCCCGCTCAAGACCAATGTCGATGCAGCCGCGGCGCATGTCCGCTGCCTCGAAAAGGTGATCGTGGTGAAGGCCACCGGCGGCGACGTGCCCATGCAGGAAGGCCGCGACCTCTGGTATCACGAGGCGGCCGCAGAAGTGCCCGCCGAGTGCCCTGCCGAGCCGATGGGCGCCGAGGACCCGCTGTTCATCCTCTATACCTCGGGATCGACCGGCAAGCCCAAGGGCGTGCTGCACTCGTCGGGCGGCTATCTGCTCTGGGCAAGCCTGACCCACGAGCTGGTCTTCGACTATCGTCCCGGCCAGATCTACTGGTGCGCGGCGGATATCGGCTGGGTCACGGGCCATAGCTATATCGTGTACGGCCCGCTGGCGAATGGCGGGACCACGCTCATGTACGAGGGCGTGCCCAACTGGCCCGATGCCAGCCGCATCTGGCAGGTGGTCGACCGCCACAAGGTCGAGATCCTCTACACCGCTCCGACCGCACTGCGCGCGCTGATGCGCGAGGGCGACCAGTATGTCACCAGCACCTCGCGGGCTTCGCTGCGGCTGCTCGGCTCGGTCGGCGAGCCGATCAACCCCGAGGCATGGCGCTGGTACTACGACGTGGTCGGCGAAGGCCGCTGCCCGATCGTCGATACCTGGTGGCAGACCGAGACCGGCGGCCAGATGATCACCCCGCTGCCCGGCGCCACCGCGCTCAAGCCCGGCTCGGCGACCAAGCCCTTCCCCGGCGTCGATCCGCAGATCGTCGATGCCGAGGGCAAGGTGCTGCACGGCGCGACCGAGGGGAACCTGGTCATCGCGCGCAGCTGGCCGGGCCAGATGCGCACCGTCTGGGGCGATCACGAGCGCTTCTTCCAGACCTATTTCACCACCTATCGCGGCAAGTATTTCACCGGCGACGGCTGCCGCCGCGACGAGGACGGCTATTACTGGATCACCGGCCGCGTCGATGACGTGATCAACGTCTCGGGCCACCGCATGGGCACCGCCGAAGTAGAGAGCGCGCTGGTGCTCCACCCCAAGGTGGCCGAGGCCGCGGTGGTCGGCATGCCGCACGACATCAAGGGCCAGGGCATCTATGCCTATGTCACCCTCAACGCCAACTGTCAGGCTGACGACGCACTGCGCGCCGAGCTGATCAAATGGGTGCGCACCGAGATCGGCCCGATCGCGACGCCCGACGCGCTCCAGTTCGCGCCGGGGCTGCCCAAGACGCGCTCGGGCAAGATCATGCGCCGCATCCTGCGCAAGATCGCCGAGGGCGATGTGTCGAGCCTGGGCGATACCAGCACGCTCGCCGATCCGTCGGTAGTGGAGGATTTGGTGTCAAATCGGGTGCAACTCTCCACCGCCGGCTGACGATTTCGGGCATAATGCCTCCGCCAATTGGGGGAGGCATTATGAGCAACATCTATGCGGGTATCCGGCGCGCGTTCGGCAAGGATGTGGAGGGCGCGCGACACTGCGCGGACAGGCTGCTGAAGATCCGTGCGCGGCAGGCAGAGCTGCGCGAGCGCAAATGCGACTCGTCGCTGCTGCTGGCGACGTGGAACATCCGCGACTTCGATTCGAACAAGTTCGGCTTCGGCCCGCGCCGTACCGAGAGCTTCTACTATATCGCCGAGATGATCTCCTGCTTCGACCTGGTCGCCGTGCAGGAAGTCAATCGCGACCTCTCCGCCTGGGAGAAGGTGATGGCGATCCTCGGCCGCGAATGGGATTACATCGCCACCGACACCACCGAAGGCCCGGGCGGCAATGGCGAGCGGATGGTCTTCGTCTACAACACCGAGAAGGTCTGGTTCCGCAAGATCGCCGGCGAGATCGTGCTTCCCGAGGGCCAGCAGGTGGTTGCCCAGAAGAAGGTGCGAGGCGAGAGCGGCACGTCGGAACTCGTCGAGAAGAACCTGCAGTTCGCTCGCAGCCCTTTCCTGGTCGCATTCCAGGCCGGCTGGTTCCGCTTCAGCCTGTGCACCGCGCACCTCTATTATGGTGCTGCCTCCGGCCCCGCGCTCGAGCAGCGGATCGACGAGATCCGCAAGATGGTCGCCTTCTTCGCCGACCGGCAGGATACCGCGAGCAAGCAGGAGAAGGACCGGCACGGCGCGGTCGAGAATTATATCGTGCTCGGCGACTTCAACGTGGTGAGCCCCAAGCACAAGACGATGGAGGCCCTGAAATCGAGCGGCTTCGTCGTCCCCGAGCAGATCGACGGCGACAAGGTCCGCAAGGAGGGCGATCACTTCTACGACCAGATCGCCGTGCGGGTGAAGGATCCGCGCTTCAAGGTACTCGGCGGCGGCATCCTGCACATGTACGAGGATGTGTTCCGCGACGAGGACCTCGATTACTACAAGGCCTCCCTGCCCGCCTCCGACCCGGAGGGCGGCGCGGCGGCCGCGAAGACGCCCGAGGCGATCTATCGCAAATGGCGCACCTGGCAGATGTCCGACCATCATCCGCTGTGGATCGAGATTCAGACGGACTTCACCGAATCCTATCTGGGCGACATCGTCACCGGCAAATCGGACCCGAAGCCCGCTTGACCCGATGCCGAGAGGGGGCGATGCCAAGCTGACCAGGGGCTATCGCCTGCTCGCCGCGCACATCATCCACACTGTCGGCCCGGTGTGGCAGGGCAGCGGCAAGGGCGAACCCATCGAGGCCGCGACGAAGATCGCCGTCGCCGAAGCCCGCAAGGCGGTGGCGGAAGACCCCAATCTCCAGATCCTCTTCGCCACTTTCGGCGCCGAGATCGCCGCCGCCTACAGACACGAACTGTAACGCGAATCCCCGTTGCGAGCGTTACTACCCGGCGTTACACCTCCCTAATACAGTTGTTTTGGGGGTATACAGATGAACATCCGCAACATGGTGCGTCTCGCCGCCGGCGTGGCGCTGATCGCCGTTTCGCCGGCGATCGCACAGACCGCCAAGCCCGCGCCGCGCTATGGCAGCTTCGGCGTCGACCTGACCGCGCAGAAGCCGAGCGTGAAGCCGGGCGACGACTTCTGGATGTACGCGAACGGTGGCTGGAACGACCGCACCGAGATCGCCGCAGACCGTTCGTCGGCCGGTTTCGGCACCCAGCTCTCGATCGAGGCCGAGGCCAACGTCCGCGCCATCCTGGATGACATGGCGAAGAACCCGTCGGCGTACGGCGCCGGCGGCAAGCAGGTCGGCGACTTCTACGCCAGCTGGATGGACGAGGCGGGCATCGAGAAGGCCGGCACCGCGCCGCTCAAGCCCTATCTCGCCAGGATCGACGGCGTGAAGAACCTCGACGCGCTGCAGGTGCTGTTCGCCACCACCGGCTATGCCTCGCCGGTCGAGCTGGGGATCATCCCCGACCTCGCCGACCCGACGCATTATACCGCAGTGACCGGCCAAGGCGGCCTGGGCATGCCGCGTGACTATTACCTGCTGGAAGGCGCCAAGTATGACGCATTCCGCACCGCCTATCGCGCCTATGTCCAGAAGATCCAGGAGCTGGCCGGCATCCCGAATGCCGCGGCCAAGGCCGATGCGATCATCGCGCTCGAGACCGCGATGGCCAAGGTCCAGTGGTCGCCGGCCGAGAGCCGCGACATCGCCAAGCTCAACGATCCGCAGACCCAGGCCGGACTCAAGGCCAAGGCGCCGGACTTCAACTGGGCGCTGATGCTCAAGACCGCCGGGCTCGAAAGCACGCCGTCGGTGCTGATGACGCAGAATACCGCCGTCACCGCCCTCGGCAAGCTGATGACCGCGACCCCGCTCGCCACCTGGAAGGACTATCTGGCCTATCGCTTCGTCAGCGATCATGCACAGTTCCTGCCCAAGGCCTTCGACGACACCCGCTTCGGCTTCTATTCGCAGACCCTGTCGGGCGTGAAGGTGCAGCGCGAGCGCTGGAAGCGCGGCATCCAGCTGGTCAACGGCGCGCTCGGCGAGGCGGTCGGCGCGATCTATGTCGCCAAATATTTCCCGCCGGCGGCCGAGAAGCAGATGGCCGAGCTGATCGAGAATCTGCGCGGCGCCTACAAGGACCGCATCACCGCCTCGACCTGGATGGACGACGCCACCAAGCAGAAGGCGCTGGCCAAGCTCGCCGCCTTCGAGCCGCGCATCGGCCACCCGGACAAGTACATCGACTATTCGTCGTTCAAGGTTGTCCGCGGCGACTTGCTCGGCAATGCGATGCGCTCGGGCGAGTTCCAGCACGAGCTCGAACTGTCGCGCTTCGGCAAGCCGGTGGACCGCACCCTTTGGGACATGACCCCGCAGACGGTGAACGCCTACTATAACCCGCTCTCCAACCAGATCACTTTCCCGGCCGCGATCCTGCAGCCGCCCTTCTTCGATCCCAATGCCGATCCGGCGGTGAACTATGGCGCGATCGGCGCGATCATCGGCCACGAGATGGGCCACGGGTTCGACGACCAGGGCAGCCAGTTCGGCCCGACCGGCAAGTTCGAGAACTGGTGGACCGACAGCGCCAAAAAGGCGTTCGGCGAGCGCACCGCGGCACTGGTAGCGCAATATGACGGCTATGAAGCCGTCCCGGGCACCAAGGTGCAGGGCAAGCTGACCCTCGGCGAGAATATCGGCGACCTGGGCGGCGTCGAGGCAGCGTACGGCGCGTTCCAGAAGTACCAGGCCGAGCATGGCAAGGCCCCGGTGATCGGCGGCCTGACCGGCGACCAGCGCTTCTTCCTGTCCTATGCCCAGGCCTGGCAGACCAAGCTGCGCGAGGACACCGCCCGCCAGTACGCGCTGATCGATCCGCACTCGCCGGCGATGTTCCGAGTCAACGGCATCGTCCGCAATGTCGATGCCTGGTACAAGGCGTTCAACATCCAGCCGGGCGACAAGCTGTACCTCGCGCCCGAGCAGCGCGTGCACATCTGGTAAGGCTTGCCGCCTGACCGAACGAAGCGGCCCGGCAGCGATGCCGGGCCGTTTTCGTTTTTCCTACATTTACGCCGCCGCGACTCGGGCGAAGGCGCGCAGGAAGCCGCGGAAAGTCACAAAAGTCTCTACACCCAACGAGCGCGCCGGTCCCCGCTTCCGCGCAATGTTGCTGCGCACGGCTGATCCTATCTTTCCCACATTCCCAAAGAGCGGCCGGACATGAGTCCGGCCCCGACAGGCAACCAGACGAAATCCTACATTGCAAGCAGCGGCAAAGAGGCGGCAAAGGGGCGCATGACTCCCCGCGAACTTATCGACACCGCGATCGTCCCCGGCGGGGGCGAGGCGCTACGCCTGTTCCGCCGCGGACGCGACTTCATGATCGTGCTCGACCGCAACGAACTGATGTCGAGCCGGATGAGCGGATCGGAGGAAGCGCTCGCCACCATGACCTGCGAGCGGCTGGACACGCCGGCGCCGCACCTGCTGATCGGCGGATACGGGATGGGCTTCACCCTGCGCGCTGCAGAGGCGGTGCTGGGCCCGGACGCCAGGCTGACCGTGGCCGAGCTGGTGCCCGAGATCATCCAATGGGCGAAGGGGCCGATGGCCGAGCTGGCCGCGGGCTGTCTCGACGATCCGCGCGTCGAGGTGGTGATCGACGATGTCGCGGCGGTGATCGGCCGGGCACGCGCGACCTATGACGCGATCCTGCTCGACGTCGACAACGGCCCGGACGGACTGACCCGCGATGCGAACGACCGGCTCTATTCGCCGCGCGGCCTGCAGAAGCAATGGGAGGCACTGAAGCCCGGCGGCGTGCTGGCGGTATGGTCGGCAGCGCCCGACAATGCCTTTACCCGGCGGCTGAAGGAGACCGGCTTCCAAGTGGAGGAAGTCGTGGTGCGCGCGCGCAGCAATGGCAAGGGCCCGCGACACGTGATCTGGTTCGGGCGGAAGCGGTAGGCCCTCTCGCGGGGCATTAGGGAGAAGCAGTTGCACTTCCTGCAATCCACACCCTGATTCATTGCAGTTGCAGAAAGCGCATGTCCGAACCATTTCCCTCTATGTTGCATTGCAGCAAGCAAATGCATGCAGAAGGGTTTTCCGATGTTCTCGCTTATCTCGCTCATCCTTGCCGCGCGCCGTGAAATCACGATGCCGGTTGCCGTGCAGGCGCCGCGCGCCGCCGCTGCCAACGAGCAGGTCGAGCTGCGCCGCGCCGCCTGATCCGGCGCACACCGCAGACGCAAAAAGGGGGAGCCTCGCGGCTCCCCCTTTTCGTTCGTGCAGCGGATGCAGCGCTTATTTCACGCCGTGCATCCAGTATTTCAGCGGCCAGCTCAGCAGCAGGAGCAGCACGCCGAGGATGATCGCAGCGATCGAGATCGTCGTGAACACGTCGACATAGGCCTTCAGGCTGACGGCGTAGTTAGTCACCTGGCCGCCGACCGTGTCGACGCTGGCGAACTGCGCGATCACGCCGGCGAAATACTGCGCCACCGAGATGGACAGGAACCACACGCCCATCATCAGACCGACGACGCGGGCGATCGAGAGCTTGGTGATCATCGAGAGACCCACCGGCGAGATGCACAGCTCGGCGGCCGAGTGGATGAAGTAGAGGCCGGCCAGCCACCAGATGCCCACCTGGTAATTGGCATCGGCATATTGCGCGCCCCAGACGAGCAGCAGGAATCCCGCCGCCACGCCGATCAGCGCGATGCCGAACTTGACCGGGATCGACGGCTCGAGCCCGCGCTTGGCGAGCGCGCTCCACAGGATCGACATGAACGGCGCGAGCAGCACGATGAAGGCGGCGTTGAAGAACTGGGTCTGGCCGGCAGTGATGCTGAACAGTCCGAAGACCGACAGGTTGGTATTGCGATCGGCGAACAGGGTGAGCGACGAACCGGCCTGCTCGAACAGGGTCCAGAACACCACGTTGAAGACGATGAGCACCATTGCGGCGAGCATCATCTGGAACTCGGTGCGGCTGCCCGCGATGAACGACCAGACCAGGATCGCCGGCACGCCGAGCAGGAACGAGCCGAACAGCAGCTTGCCCATCAGCGGCAGCGAGGCGACATAGCCGAGGAAGCCCGCCCCCTCGGCCGGCGCGGCCGAATGCATCAGGTTGACGTAGAGCAGGTAGAAGAGCGGCACGACGCAGAGCGCGACCGCGTAGATGATCCATTGCTGGGCATGGACGCCCGGCCTGGCCGGCGGCTCGCCATAGCCGTTGAGCTTGCCGCCGTTGAACTGGATCAGCGCCCAGGAGATCATCATGCCGATCGCGGCGAGCGCGAAGCCCCAGCTCCAGCCATAGGCCACGGCCAGCCAGGGGCAGAGGATCTGCGAGAAGAGCGAGCCGAGATTGATGCCCATGTAGAAGATGGTGAAGCCGCTGTCGCGTCGTCGGTCGCCCTGCTCGTAGAGCTCGCCGACCATGGTCGAGATGTTGGGCTTGAAGAAGCCGTTGCCTACCGAGACCATCGACAGCGCGATCAGCATCACCATCACATAGAGCGGGCTGCGGTCCGCGCCGGATTCGAAGCTGCCCTTGGGGATCTTGCGTTCGGCGGTGCCGGCGTTGAGCAGGTCGACGCTGCCGTCGTCATTGCCCTTGATCTCGAGCTTCTTCGCCCCGTCGACGACGTAGCGGACTTCCTTGCCCTCGGCGTTCTTCTCGATCGAGACTTCGTAGCGCTGGCTGTCGATCGTCGCATAGGGCGTCGCGGTCGGGCCGCCGAAGCAGAGGATGGCGTAGCCGAGCGACATCACGATCGCGCCGAACTTCACCGCGCGCTTCGAGCCGAGATACTGATCCGCCAGATAGCCGCCGACCAGCGGGGTGAGATAGACCAGAGCAGTGAAGCCGCCATAGATGCCGGTCGCCTCGCGGTCGCCGAACATGAAATGCTGCGTCAGGTAGAGCGTGAGCAGCGCGCGCATGCCGTAATAGCCGAAGCGCTCCCACATCTCGGTGGTGAACAGGCGCGCCAACTGGCGGGGATGCCCGAACCACGTCGCCTGCCCGGCAGGATTTACGTGGGTGATGTCCGGCTCTGCCGGACTATCGGCGGTTGGAGTGTCGACCATGCGGTGTAATGCCCTTTGATATCGGTATCCGAACAGACGTTCGGCGCATGGAAAACCAGACTAGAGGGAATGAAGCGGCT
>Ga0209257_1004751_pt1 | contig 10147 bp, 8 predicted proteins | sample AraplaCvi_mCL_r2_FD_184277 | JGI IMG/M metagenome (GOLD analysis project Ga0209257, IMG submission 184277) | Arabidopsis root microbial communities from North Carolina, USA - plate scrape MF_Cvi_mCL_r2 (SPAdes) (version 2) | ecosystem: Host-associated > Plants > Roots > Endosphere | place: USA...
ACCGTCGAGACGCTGACCCGCAACGCCGACCTTGCGCTCTACAAGTCGAAGGACAAGGGCGGAAACGTCGTCGCGGCCTATGTCGCCTCGCTCCATGCGCAGGCCGAGGAACGCCGCGTGATGGAGCAGGAACTGCGCGGCGCGCTCGACCGCGGCGAGTTCGAGCTTTATTACCAGCCGGTGGTGACCGCCGCCGACGGGACGTTGAACGGCTTCGAGGCGCTGATCCGCTGGCACAACCAGAAGCTCGGCAATGTCTCGCCCGGCCGCTTCATCCCGCTTGCCGAGGACAGCCGCCTGATTTCGCCGATCGGCGAATGGGTGCTGCGCACCGCGTGCCACGAGGCGATGCGCTGGCCGTCGAACCTGAAGGTCGCGATCAACGTCTCGGCGGAACAGCTCACCGACCCCGCCTTCGCCTCGGTCGTCGTCTCGGCGCTCGCCCAGAGCGGGCTGCCGCCACAGCGGCTCGAGATCGAAGTCACCGAAAGCGTTTTCCTGCGCGATGGTGGCGGCGCAGCGCAGCTGCTCGATCAGCTGATCGGGCTTGGCATCCGCCTCAGCCTCGACGATTTCGGCACCGGCTATTCGTCGCTAGGCTACCTTCGCAAGACGCAATTCTCGACGATCAAGGTCGACCGCAGCTTCGTCGTCGGCGCCGCGAAGGGCAGCATCGAATCGATTGCGATCATCCGCGCCGTGGTCGCGCTCGCCGACAGCCTTGGCATGTCGACGACGGCCGAAGGCGCCGAGACCGAGATCGAGGTCGATACGCTCCGCACCCTCGGCTGCAGCAACATCCAGGGCTATTATTACGGCCGCCCGATGCCGGCGACCGACGTGCTGGCGCTCTTCCGCCCGCCCGAGCCCGCCGCAACGGCCGCCGCCTGATTCCCCGCTCGTTCCCGGTGAACCGACGGCCTCGCGCGACGAGTTGAAACTGTTACCAAAAGGTTCCCCCGCTCACCGCATCGACGGCGCGATTCACCGCTTGGCGGTTGGTGGAAAAGCCAAGCCATAGCAAAGACCCTGCAACGCCCGAACACGGGCCACAGGGGGTCGCAATCCATGCTCCATCGTCGTTATCTGGCTGCCGTCGTCGCGTCTGTGATGACCATCACCGGTCTGCTCGCAAGCGCCCCGGCCGCCGCCCGCGACTATCTGCAGTGCGTCCCCTTCGCCCGCGCCGAATCGGGTGTCGAGATCCGCGGCAATGCCAAGACCTGGTGGTCGCAGGCAGCCGGCACCTACGAACGTGGCCAGGAGCCCCGCAAGGGCGCAGTGATGGCCTTTGCCGGCACCGGCGGCATGCCGCTCGGCCACGTCGCCGTCGTCAAGAAGATCGTCAGCGACCGCGAAATCCTGATCGACCATGCCAACTGGTCGCCGATCAACGGCCGCCGCGGCCAGATCGAGCGCAACGTCCGCGTCGTCGACGTCAGCAGCGCCGGCGACTGGAGCATGGTCCGCGTGTGGTATGCCCCGATCGGCGATCTCGGCCTGCGCGCCAACCCGGTGCAGGGCTTCATCTATGCCGGCGGAAACGCCCGTCCCGACCACAAGGCGTTCGACACGCCGGCGTGGGCGAACAACAACTGGAAACCCGGAAACGGCCTCGAACTCGTCGCCGCTTCGCTCGGCAGCTAAGGCCCTGCCCCCCACTACCCTCAAGGGTCATTGCCGAGCACAGAAGCCATCCGGGGACCACCCTCCCCGGGTGGCTTCCCCCTTTTGCGCGCGTCAGTCGTCCGACGCTTCGCCGTCCTTGTCCGCGACATCCTCGAACCAGGCCTCGACCTCGCCCGACAGCTTGATGGTCATCGGCTGACCGAAGCGGTCCTTCGACTTGCCCGCAGCGACGCGGATCCAGCCTTCCGAGATCGAATATTCCTCGACGTCGGTGCGCTCCTTGCCCTTGAAGCGGATGCCGATACCGCGCTGAAGCACGTCCATATCGAAATGCGGCGAGCGCGGGTTGGTCGACAGATGGTCGGGGGGCGTATCACTCATTGCAGAATCTCCGGTTTCTGCGGCCGCCGCTAGGCGAGGACGCGCACCAAATCAAGAGTCGGCCCGGGCCCGCACGGTTTAGCCTGCCATGCTTCAGTTAAGTAGCGGCGTCCGGACCACCGGGATCCGGCGCATTTCAACCAGCGACGGACACTACTCGCCGCAAAAGAGAGTTAATAGGACGGGCGGACGAGGCACGCAAAACCAACGTCAATTGAACGGGATAAATGGATATTGCACATATTTAATATGATTTAACCATATGAAAACTTGGAACTATTGTTAATTTCAGCGGTCTTCGTGATGGGACCAGAGTATCGCGAAGGAGATCCTCCATGCGTTCGTCTCGTTTTACACCCATGATATTTGTTGCGATCCCCGCGTGCCTTGCGCTTGCGGCATGCGAATCCTCGGGCAGTCAGCGTATCGGCAGCGTCGGTGCAAACGGCATTGCCGGTCCGGCGGGACCCGCCGGACCGACCGGCGCGACGGGACCTGCCGGGCCCGCGGGTCCGGCCGGTGCTCCGGGAGGGACGCTCGGCCTCGGCGACGCCGGCGCTCTCGCGGTCGGCGGCCTCGTCGGACCGAACGGCGTCGCCGGAACCGGCCTGCTCGCGAACACCGGCGACCCCTCGAACGTCAATCCGGTGATCGGCGGGGTGCTGGTCAAGACCGGCGGGCTCGTCAACGTGGTGGCCGACAAGGGCCTGCTGCTCGCGAGCGCGGTCGACGGCAAGGTGCCCGGCGGCACCAATCTGGTCGGCACGGTCATCGGCGTCGTCAAGGCGACCGGGGTCGCGCTCGTCCAGACCGGCGAGGGCAAGCAATATCTAGTCGACGGCCTGAGCGCCGCCCCCGGCCAGCTGATCACCGCGACGATCGGCAAGGCGACCGCGCTCGGATCGCCGGGCGCGTCGCCGCTCATCGGCGCGAGCATCCTCTCGCCGGGCCAGACGGCGGGCTCGCTGCTCACCGTCGGGGTCGGATCGGGCGGCCAGCTCGTCACGCTCGGCAACAGCACCAACGGCAACCTGCTCGGCGGCCTGACGGGCGGCCTCGCCGGAGGCAATCCGGGCCAGCCCGCGGGAACGCCGGTCGCGCTGGTCGGCAATGTGCTGAACACCACGACGGGCGCGGTCAGCCAGGTGACAGGCGGGCTCACGGGCGGCACCACCGGCGGAGGCGGCGCCAGCGGCAACGCCGTTACCGGCCTTGTGCAGGGCGTAACCGGCACCGTCGGCGGCGTTCTCGGCGGCCTCAACCCGAAGGGCCAATAGGCCCCTATGCCGCGCCGCATTGTGACGCTCGTGCGTCTCGGCCGCACCGCGGCGGTGGCGGGAGCCCTGCTCCTCCCCGCCGCGGTTCAGGCAGCTCCACCGGCAGCGACGCCGATCGACGGCCGGCCGCCACTGGCCCCCACCGGCGATAATCGCGACCCGCTCCCCGACCCGAAAGCGCCCCGAATCGAACTGGGCAAGGTCGAGCTCGGCGCGCGGCCCGATGTCACCATCCGCGAAATCCGCTTCCTCGGCGCCGGAGTGCCCCCGAACGTCGGCAAGGCAGCGCAGCGCTTCGTCGGCAAACCCGCCTCGGCCGACAATCTCGCCCGCCTCGCCGGCGCCATGACCCGCGCCTACAGCCGGTCGAGCGTCGCGCTCTTCACGCTCGTCATTCCCGAACAGGATCTCTCCGACGGGATCGTCGAGGTCGCCTCGGCCGAAGGCTATATCGCCGGCGTGACGCTGAGCGGCGAGACAGGCCGGGGAGAGAAGGGGAGCGGACCGACGCCGCTCATCCGGCGCATGGCGTCGACCCTGCCCGGCAAGCGCCCGCTTCCCCGCTCGCGTTTCGAACGCACGCTCGGCAATATCGGGGACATTCCGGGCGTCAGCGTCACGCCGACGCTCGCGCTCACCGGCGAACCGGGCGCGGTCGCGCTCGGCCTCGGCATCGACGCGAAGAAGCCGACGCTCGGCCTGGGCTTCTCGACGCGTACCAGCCCCTATGTCGAGGACGGGATCGTCGAGGCGAACGCCCGCGGCACCAGCCTGCTCCGCAGCGGCGACGAAACGCGGCTGACCGGCGCCGCCGCGGTGAACTTCAAATCGCTGCTCTATGTCGCGGGGTCGCATGTGACCCCGATCGGGTTCGAGGGGACGCGCGCCGAAATCTCGGCGGCGGCGCTCCGCACCCGGCCGAAGCGGCTCGCGATCGATGGCGATGCGTGGAGCGTCGGCTTCGGCGTCAGTCACCCGCTGATCCGCAGCACGCGGCGCAACCTGATTCTCGCGGCGCGGCTCGACCATCTCGACTCGAAAAATGCCCTCTTCGGGTCGACGCTCGCGGCAGAAAGGACCTGGACCGCGAGCGGCAGCCTTGCCTTTCGCATGACCGAGGAACGCACCGTGCTCGGGGGGCGGTTCGGCGTGTCGAAGGGCCTCGACATATGGGGCGCCGATGTTCCCGCCGGGGTCGGCGAGACGGGCTTCCTCTATGCCGACGCCGGGATCGAGGCGAACCAGGCGATCGGCAAGGTCGCGGTTTTGCGCCTGGCCGCCGCCGGCCGCTGGACGCGCGACCGCCTGCCGGCCGCGCAGCGCTTCAACGTCGGCGGCGCGACTTTCGGCCGGGCGTTCGACGAGGGGCTCGTCGCGGGCGACCGCGGCGGCGCCGGCTTCGCCGAATTCGCGCTGCGCCCCCTGAAAACCGGCAAGCTCGCCCAGAGCGAAATCTATGGCTTCGCCGATTATGCCGACGTCACATTGCTCGCGCGTCCCGCGAATCCGCGCACCGGCTACCGGCTCGGCAGCTGGGGCGGCGGGGTGAGATTGTCCTATGCCGACAATGCGACGATCGGCCTTGAAGTCGCCGACGCGTGGAAGCAGCCGGCGCCCGGTTTCGACCAGGGCTGGCGCGTCGCGCTGAGCTGGAAATTATCGATCCGGCCCTGATCGAGTGATCCCCTTGCGCTTGCGTCTCGTGCCGACGATAAGGGCCACGGGTCGCGTATCGCAGGACAGGTCTTCGATGATACGCCGCGCTTTTGCCGTTCTGGCCGCCCTGCCGGTGGCGGTCACCTTTCCCGCTCACGCTGCGAGCACCGCACCCGCCGCCTGCCCCGAAAGCGTCAGGGGCGACTGCGACGATGAAGCGAACAAGGCGGTCAACGCGGCGCTCGAGCATTTTCAGGCGCTGAGCGGCGACGCGCAGGTCGATGCCGCAATCGCGCTCGTCGACCTCGTCGCCCGCCATGTCGCAAAACTCCCGGAAAAGACGCGCTCCGACATCGATTTCGGGCTGTGGATCTATATGGGCGACGAAAAGCGCAACGCCGACGGCCCCGAATATGCCCGCGTGATCGCGCGCATGCGGTCGCATGCCGAACAGTTCCGCAGCGCAGGCAATCCCGAGGCCGAACTGTTCTTCCTCGACTGGATGCAGAACGGCATGCCGTACGACGACCGGCTCGGGCATGCGCGTCTCGTCCACCGCCGCGCCGCACAGCTCGGACAATTGGGCGGCCCCGTGGGGCGCAGCGCGCGCGTGTCGATGGAGATCGCCAGCGAAACGCTGCTCCAGGAAGGCCGCCAAGACGAGGTTCTGCGTGCGTTCGACGACACATGGGCCGAGCTCGATGCGGCGGGCGTGAAGCAGACCAGCTGGGAAATGCAGCTCGCCTACGCCGAAGCGCTGACGCTCGCGCGGCGCGACGAGGAGGCCGATCAACGCTTCGCCGAGACGCTCGAACTGCTCGCGAGCGGCAACGAATATCAGGTTCAGTTCGCGAACAACCAGATCAGCTATTTCCATAATATCGCCGGCCGCTTCGCCGCGGCCGAGGAGCCCGGACGCTTTGCCGCGGTCGAGGGCGAACGGCTCAATGGCCGCGAGTCGATCGGCACCCAGAAATCGCGTTACAATTTCGCGCTCGCGCTGCTCGGTCAGGGCAAGGCGAGCGAAGCCCTGCCCTATTTCGAGGAGGCCCTGCCACTCCAGCTCGCCGCCGAAAGCGATACATGGACCGGCAGCCGCGACGACACCGTCATCCTGCTTACCACCCTCGCGCGCGCCCGCGCGCAGGTGAAGGGCTACGAGGGCGCCGGGCTCGCCGCCGCGGTCGAAGCCGCCGACCGGCTGCGCCAGAAGCGCGAAGCCGGGCTCAACAGCAGCGACGCCAACCCGGCTGTTGCGGCGCTCGCAAAGGCGGTCGCGAAGGGCACCCGGCGCAATCCGCTGTCGGGCGCGTTCGACATGGTGATGTTCGCCGGCTGGGCGGCGCGCGGGGGAAAGACCGACGCGATGGGCCCGGCTTTCCTCGCCGCGCAGGACCTGACGCTGACCGACGCAGGCGACGCGATCAACGAGGCCGCAGCGCGCGACATCGCCGGCGCCGGGCCGCTCGGCGACCTCGTCCGCCAGCGGCAGGACGCCGCCCAGGCCGTCGTTTCGCTGACCCGACGCTACCGCGACGAAGCGCTGGGCAAGGACGAAGCCCGCGCCGCGACGCTGCGTCGCCAGCTCGACGAGGCGGCGACGCAGCTCGCGCCGCTCGACGCCCGGATCGCGGCCGAGTTTCCCGACTATGCGACGCTCGTCGCACCGAAGTCGATCGAGATCGCCGCCGTACAGGCGCTGCTCGCCCCTGACGAGGCGGTGCTGATGCTGTTACCGTCGGAAGGCCATCACTACGCCTTTGCAATCTCGAAGACGAAGGCGCTGTGGCACCGCGTCGACAATGGCGCCGCGCCGGTCGCCGCCGACATCGCCCGCCTCAAATGCCGGATCGACGAGAACACCTGCTCGCTCGCCGACTATAATGCGCTGCAGGCGGCCGAGGCGCAGGGGCCGAAGAGCGTGATCGACGAGCGCTACCCGCGCTATGACCGCGCCGCGGCTTATCGCCTCTATCGGCAGCTGATCGCGCCGGTCGCCGCGGCGCTGCCGAAGGATGGCCGTGTCTATACGGTCGTCAGCGGGCCGATATCGGGCCTGCCGCTCGCGGCGCTCGTCGCGAAGGCGCCGAAGGGCGCGGCCGAAAGCGGCGCGACCGAGGATCTCGCCGCGACCGAATGGCTCGGGAAACGCTACCGCTTTGTCACCCTGCCCTCGGTCAGCGCGCTCGCGCTGGCGCAGCGCGCACCCGATAGCGATGCCGCCCGGCCGCCGCTCGTCGCCTATGGCGCGCCGGTGCTGCTCGGCAGCGGCGAGCAAGCCGCCGACAATCGCGGCACCGGCCCCCGCCGGCGCGGCGGCGTCGGGGTGCGCGGATCGGACTTCACCGCAGCGGCCGGCGACAAGACGATGGCGTCGGTCGACAAGCTCCGCCGCCTCTCGCCGCTCCCCGGCACCGCAGCCGAACTGACGCGGCTGTCGGCGACGATCGGCAAGGGCGGCGGCGCGCGGCTTGGCGCCGAGGCGACCGAGACGGCGCTGAAGGCCGACACCGATCTGCCGCGCGCGGTCACCGTCGTCTTCGCGACGCACGGCCTGCTACCCTATGAAATGGGGATCGGTTCCGAACCCGGGCTCGTCCTCACCCCGCCCGGCAAAGCGAGCATCGAGGACGACGGCCTGCTCACCGCGAGCGAGGCGGCAGCGCTGTCTCTCAGTGCCAAATGGGTCGTGCTCTCGGCATGCAACACCGCGACCCCCGGTACCGAGGCAGGGGCGAGCGGCGAATCGTTGTCGAGCCTTGCACGCAGCTTCCTTTATGCGGGATCGGACAATCTGCTCGCGAGCCACTGGCGCGTCGCCGACGACGCGACGGCGGCGCTGATCGTCGAGGTGCTCTCGAACGAACAGGCCACTCCCGCAACCGCACTGGCGACAGCGATGGAAGCCGTCCGTACGGGCAAGCACAAGGACGGCAGCCCGGTCGAGGGATGGCAGCCGCACTGGGCGCATCCCGCCAGCTGGGCGCCCTTCACGCTGGTAACGAACCGCGACCGCTAGGCCGCGCGGCGGGCTCTTCGTCGCTCTGTGCGGTCGGTCCCGGTCCCGGCGATGCGGTCGACGACCGGATAGAGATCGCGGTCCTCGCGCTCGATCCGCATTCCGAGAGCCGCGAGGATGCCCGTCGTTTCGGCGCAGAACCCCGGCCAGTCGGCCTCGATCGCTTCGCCGGTCCAGCGCGCGTCATAGTCCGCGAAGTCGCCGGCTATGTGACCCATCTCGTCGACGAACTCCTTCGCCAGCCGGTTGAGCTCATAATCGCCCGTTGCACGAAGCCGTGGGTAGAGGGCCCAATCCTCGCATTTCAGGTGACGCACCAGCGTATCGCGCAGCATCCCGCGAACCGCGGCCAGCTCGGTCGCACGCGGCGGATGCGCGGCGGTGACAAGCTCCATGAGGAACTGCGACAGTGTCTCCAGCGCCGCATGTTCGGCGCGCAGTCGCTCGATTTCCCGCTTCCTGGGCATCATCTGTTTCCGATGCGAGCGGTCCCTCGGGTTTCCCTGCTAGATGCTCGCCGTGAAAAGAGGGTTAACCCGATTCCGCAATATCCGGCGTGGCCCGATTGACGGGAAACATGGCCCGAATGATGGGGTCCGGACGGCGAAACCGGTTGTCAAACCGCGATACACGCCATAGGGATTATTGATTATCATTCGCAATATCACTGGCCCCACCCATGCAACGCTCGACCATCCGCGCGTGGTTCCTGATCCACAAATGGACGAGTATCGTCTGCACCGCCTTTCTCCTGATGCTGTGCGTCACGGGGCTGCCGCTGATCTTCCATCACGAGATTGACGAGATCACCGAGGGCCCGCCGCAGTTCGGCATGCCGGGCGTCGGATCGTCGGGAGAAGCGCCCGGCCTTCGCCCGCTCGACGAAATGCTCGCGAAGGCACTCGCCGCGCGGCCGGGCGAGGTTCCGGTCTTCATGGCGTTCGACAACGACCAGCCATCGATGACCGTCACGACCGCGCCGCGCGCGGATTCGCCGGCCGCCGACATGACGATCCAGCTCCTCGACCGCTCGACGGGTCGGGCAACGGGCGCAGTCGACGAGGACGGCGTCATGCACTTCATCCTCCAGCTCCACACCGACATGTTCCTCGGCCTGCCGGGGATGCTCTTTCTCGGGCTGATGGGGCTGTTCTTCGTGATCGCGATCGTCTCCGGCGTCGTGCTCTACGCGCCCTTCATGAAGAAGCTCGAATTCGGCACGCTCCGGACGTCACGCAGTACGCGCCTCAAATGGCTCGACTATCATAACCTGCTCGGCATCGTGGCGCTCGCATGGATGACCGTCGTCGGTGCGACCGGGGTGATCAACGCCCTCGCGACCCCGATCTTCCAATATTGGCAGATGACCGAGCTCGCCGAAATGACGAAGGCCTATGCCGGCAAGGGCGCGGTGCCGCCTTCGCGCTACGGCTCGATCGACAAGGCGATGGCCGCGGCGCGCAAGGCGATCCCCGGCAATAACCCGCAGTTCATCGCCTTCCCCGGCGGCAGCTTCAGCAGCAAGCATCATTATGCGGTCTTCTTCCAGGGCAATACGCCGCTCACCGAACGGCTGCTGACCGTGGCGTTGATCGACGCCGAAACGGGCGAGTTCACCGATGCGCGCCCGATGCCGTGGTACGCCAAAGCGCTTGCGCTGTCGCAGCCGCTGCACTTCGGCGACTATGGCGGGCTGCCGCTCAAGATCCTGTGGGCGATCCTGACCCTCTTCACGATGATCGTCCTCGGTTCGGGCCTCTATCTCTGGCTCGGCAAGCGCCGCAGCGGCACCGACGCGCTCGTCCGCGAGGTCGAAAGCGGCGGCGATCTGGCACCGGCCGGATGAAAAAGCGGCAAAGCCTCCGTGCGATCTTCGCAATCCCGCTGCTCCTCGCGCTCGCGAGCCTCACCGGTCTCGTCGTCGCGCTCACCGGCGACGGCCTTCGCGACGCCGCATCGTGGCTTGCGCTCGGCATCCCCGTCGTCGCCGTCGGCTGGGCGATGCGGGCCCGTCGCACCTGATCTGACCCTGAAAGGACCAAGAATGACCAAGCTCTCCACCCGCACGCTGCTCGGCCTCTCCGCCGCCGCAGGCGTCCTCGCCGCCGCCGCGCCCGCGGCCGCGCAGGAAGAAGGCGGCGGCGACATCATCGTCACCGCGCAGCGCAACAACCAGACCAAGGTG
>Ga0209257_1004753_pt1 | contig 10146 bp, 9 predicted proteins | sample AraplaCvi_mCL_r2_FD_184277 | JGI IMG/M metagenome (GOLD analysis project Ga0209257, IMG submission 184277) | Arabidopsis root microbial communities from North Carolina, USA - plate scrape MF_Cvi_mCL_r2 (SPAdes) (version 2) | ecosystem: Host-associated > Plants > Roots > Endosphere | place: USA...
TCGGCCGGCAAGAACTACCTCTTCCCGGGCCTTGCCGCAGCGGGTGGCTGATGCGGGTCCTGCTCATCCATTCGCACCCGGTCGAGGAAAGTTATGGCGCGGCCCTGTACAGGCAGGTGCGCGAAAGCCTGACCAAGGGCGGGCACGAGGTGGATGACTGCAACCTCTATGCCGAAGGTTTCGATCCGGTCATGTCCCGCCATGACCGGATCACCTATCACGACTATCCGAACAATCTGTCGCTGGTGAAACCCTATGTCGACCGCCTGCAGGCGGCCGAAGGGCTGGTGATCGTCACGCCGGTCTGGAATTTCGGCTGGCCGGCGATGCTGAAGGGTTATTTCGACCGCGTCTGGCTGCCGGGCATCACCTTCGAGCTGAAGGACGGCAGGCTGACGCGAAAACTGCATATCGACAAGGTGGCGGTGGTGACCACCTACGGCGCCACCCGCTGGCGCGCCTTCCTCGCCGGCGACCCGCCGCGCAAACTGTCGAAACGGGTGCTGCGGGTGCAGACCAACCCGGCAAGGCCGGTGAAATTTCTGGCCCATTACGACATGAACAACTGCACGCCGCAGACGCGTGCGGCGTTTCTGGACAGGGTGAAGCGGGAGATGGAGCGGTTTTAGCTCCTTGTCTCACGGCCACGCGTCAAGAACAGGGCGTCGGCCTCAACCATGGCGACGCGAATCTCCGCATTCGGTATGGAGCCGGGCGCCTCGCGGGAATTGCGCTCCGATATGAACAGGAACCGATCCACCTCCACCCCGGCCGCGGTGATCGTCCGGTAGGTTTCCCATCGCTGATGGATTCTCGCGGCAACGCGAAGCGAGGGAACATTTTCCGGGCTCACGATCGAGACGATCCGCTCGAAATCGAAACTGCCGAGAGCAAATTCGCGGCAGGCCGCGGCCGCCTCGACGGCATAACCGCGGCCGAGCCACTCACGCCGGAAATGATAGCCGATCTCCGGCTCCAGGCCCTTCGGAGTCGGCTGCAGGGTAATGCCGCAATCACCGATCAATTCGCCGGTCGCCTTTTCAACGACAGCCCAAAGCCCGAAACCGTTTTCCGCATAACTTCGGAAGGCAAGCTTTTCGAACCAGGCTTCGGTCTCCTCGAAGCTCTTGGGGCGCGGATAGAAGCGCATGCTCTCGGCGTCTCCGAAGATGCGATAGAGGACCCGCAGATCAGCCGTGATGATCTCCCTCAAGATCAGCCTGTCCGTTTTGAGAACCTCACGCATCTGCCGAAAGCCCCGATCATCGCCACCCCTACACCCTTTACTTGAAGCCGCTTTTTTGCGCTATTTCCCCGCATTGCGAATCTTCATGTTCAGGGGCAGATAGACGATGACGAACCAGGTTTCACCGCTCGCCAGCATCCTGCGTCCCTTGCATCCCCGTGATCCGAACGAACACCACCGGGTCGCAACCCCGCTCGAACTTCTGTTCGACCTCGTGTCGGTGATCGCGATCGCGTCTGCGGCGGCGGGCCTGCATCATGCGGTTGCGGGAAATCATGCGGTCCAAGGGGTGATGACCTTCGTCATGGCCTTCTTCGCCATCTGGTGGGCCTGGATGAACTTCACCTGGTTTTCCTCAGCCTATGACAATGACGACGTCGTCTACAGGCTGCTGACCATGGTGCTGATGGGCGGCTCGCTGACGATTGCCGCCGGCATTCCGGCGCTCTTCACCGAGGCGCCGGATTTCACCCTGGTGATCTACGGTTACGCCATCATGCGCATCGCCATGATCATCCTGTGGCTGCGGGCGGCCTATCACGATCCGGGCTGCCGCCCGACCGCGCTCGGTTATGCGATCGGGATCTTCCTCGTCCAGCTTCTGTGGCTGAGCTTCCTCTTCCTTCAACCCCTCGCCTTTGGCGTATCCTACCTCCTGTGGGCTCTAGCCGTATTGCTTGAACTGGCGGTGCCGGCCGTCGCGGAACGGCTGACCGCCAATACGCCCTGGCACCGTCACCACATCGTCGAGCGTTACGGCCTGCTCAACATCATCGTGCTCGGCGAGACCCTGCTTGCCGGTTCGACCGCGCTTCGCCAGTTCGCAGGCGAGGTCAACATCATGCTCGTCCACACCGCGCTGTCGGCGCTGGTCATCGTCTTTTCGCTGTGGTGGGTCTATTTCGCCCGTGAGGAACAACTGAATAGCCATCACCTGAGACGTTCGCTTCTGTGGGGTTACGGCCATTTCTTCATCTTTACCTCGGGCGCGGCGGTCGGTGCCGGTTTTGCCGTGCTCGTCGACATCATCACCCACCATTCCGAAGTCTCCATCCTGGTCGGCGATTATGCGGTGGCGATCCCCGTGGCGATCTACCTGGCGAGCCTGTGGTTCGTGCGCGACCGTTATGTCTGCATCGGCCCGGCACGCTACACGCTCGCGGTGTTTGCCGTCCTGACGCTGCTTGCGCCGGCAATCGGGCTCGGGCTCGAAGGCATCGCGGCGACGACCGCGCTCGCCGTCATCGTGCGCAACATGCTTGCCGGGCGCGCTTATTCTGCGTCACCGACATCTCACCCCGGCCACTAAACTTTTCCTTAAATTTTACCGGTTATTAATCTCTGGAAACCGAGAGATTAAGCGATGCGTATTGCGTTTTTCATCGCCCTCATGGCTCTGTCGCTATCTGCATGCGCTTCCGCGCCGAGCCGGATCACCAATGCCTGCGCGATCTTCGAGCAGCGCGACGGGCTGTTCAACAACTGGGCACGCGACGCCAAGGCCGCGGAACGGGAATTCGGCGTGCCCGTGCCGATCCTGATGGCGACGATCTATGTCGAATCCGGCTTCCAGCCCTATGCCCGGCCGCCGCGCACCAAACTGCTCGGCTTCATCCCGTGGACGCGCCCGTCGACGGCCTATGGCTACGCCCAGGCGCTCGACGGAACCTGGCTGACCTACAAGAAGGACACCGGCCGCTGGAACGCCAGCCGCACCGATTTCGGCGATGCGGTCCATTTCGTCGGCTGGTATCACAACCGCAGCCATCTCAAGAACGGCATTCCGCTCACCGACAGCTACAATCTCTACCTCGCCTATTATACCGGCCAGGCGGGATATGCGCGGGGCGAATTCGGCAACGGCGTCAAGCAGACCGCGCAAAAATCCGCCGGCATGGCCTCCAAATATGAAGCGCAGTTGAGAAGCTGCGGCTACTGAAGCCTTGGCGCTAACGGCTGACGACGATGCGCGTGTTCGACAAGCCGTACTGGCTGGCGAGCGCGAAGAACGTCGCTGCGTTTTGAGGATGCAGCCGGATGCAGCCATGCGAGGCGGGACGCCCGAGCCGTTTCGTCTCGAAAGTCGCATGGACGGCGTAACCGCCATTGTAGAATACCGCATACGGCATCGGCGCATCATCGTATTTGCGCGAACGGTGGTCCCGGGACAGCCACTTGGCGCCCCAGCTTCCGGTCGGCGTCGAATAGCCGGGCCGCGCGGTCGAAACCTTCCATTCGTAAACCACGACGCCATCCTGCTCGACGGTCATGGTTTGGGACGACAGGCTGACGCTGGCGACGAGACTTGCGGAAAAAGCAGCAGGTGCGAAAAATTGCGCACAGAAGAGCGCCATGGCTCCCATTACGATACGACGCATAGAAAACCCCCGATAAAACCCTGGAGCAGATCGATACCCCAATCAGCTCAAGGAATATTTAAAATCGAGGGCGATATTCTTGGCAAGTCACGAATACGGTAGCGATACGCTGCAACAAAACGACCGCGTGATCAATAAAGACTGAACAATCGCGGTCCCTCCCCGCAGCAGGCCCGCCGGAAAGGCATCGTTATTCGGCGTTGCTTCAAAATACCTTCGCCGCCGTCACTTCCACTTCGACCAGGAATTCGGCACGGGTAAAGCCGCCGACGACGATCAGGGTCGAGACCGGTTTGGGGTCGAGCGTGTATCGGTCCCGCACCGCCATGTAGGCCGGAAAATCCTCGCGGCTGGTGACGAAGCCGGAAATGCGGATGACATCCGCATAGCTCATGCCCGCCTCTTCGAGGATCGCGCCGATCGCCTTGAAGCAGAGCTCGGCCTGTCCCGCCACGTCAGGCGGGATCCTGTCTTCGGGCGAGATGCCGAGCTGGCCGGAAGTGACGAGCAGGCTGGCGCCCGGCGGCACCAGCAGGCCGTGATTGTAACCGCCGAAAGGCTTGCGGACGGACGGTGGATTGAAGGTCTCAAACGCCATAACCGACGATACCCTTGATTTCGAGAAAATCGTGAATGGCCCAGTCGGCATATTCGCGGCCGTTGCCGGATTGCTTGAAGCCGCCGAAGGGCGCGAAGAGGTCCCATTCGGGATAGTTGATGAACACCGAGCCTGCCCTCAGCCGCGCCGCAACCTTGCGGGCGTGGGCGAGGTCGCCCGACTGGACATAGGCCGCAAGACCATAGGGCGTGTCGTTGGCGATCTCGATCGCCTGTTCCTCCGTCTCGTAGGAGAGGATCGACAGGACCGGCCCGAAGATTTCTTCCCGCGCGATGGTCATCTCGTTGGTGACGTTTCCGAACACGGTCGGGCGGATGTAATAGCCGCGGTTGAGATTTTCCGGGCGGCCCGGACCGCCGGTGACCAGCGTCGCCCCCTCGGCGATCCCCGCCTCGATCAGCCGCTGGATCTTGTCGAACTGCGTCTTGCTGACCACCGGGCCGAGATCGGTGCCTTCGGCGCGCGGATCCCCGGTCTTGAGCTTTTCAGCAGCCGCCTTGGCGACCTGAAGCGCCTCGTCATGGCGCTTGGCCGGCACCAGCATGCGGGTCGGCGCATCGCAGGACTGGCCGGAATTGCCGAAACAGGCCGTCACGCCGTCCGCCACCGCCTTTTCGAACTCGGCGTCGTTGAGGATGATGTTGGGCGACTTGCCGCCGAGCTCCTGCGCCACCCGCTTCACCGTATCGGCGGCGGTCTTGGCGACGATCACACCGGCGCGGGTCGAGCCGGTGAAGGAAACCATGTCGACATCGGGATGGCCGGCCATCACCTGCCCCACATCCGGGCCGGTGCCGTTGACGAGGTTGAAAACGCCCTTCGGCGTGCCGGCGGCTTCCATCACCTCGGCGAAGATGATGCCGGAAATCGGCGCGATCTCGGAAGGTTTGAGCACCATTGTGCAGCCGGCGGCAATCGCCGGCGCCACCTTGCAGACGATCTGGTTGAGCGGCCAGTTCCACGGGGTGATCAGCGCGCAGACGCCGATCGGCTCTTTCACGATCGTCGTCGTACCGCGCATCTCAGTGAATTCGTAGGCTTCGAACGCCTCGATCGTCGCCTTGAGATGCCCCTGCCCGGCCGCGGCCTGCGCATCGCGGGCAAAGCCGATCGGCGCGCCCATTTCCTGGGAGACGGCCTGGGCGATATCTTCGTAGCGCTTGTCGTATTCTGCAAGGATGCGGCGCAGCAGCGCCAGCCGCTCCTCTTTCGACCATTGCGAGAACGCAGGGAACGCGGCTTTCGCGGCGGCGACGGCCTTGTCCACATCCGCCGCAGAGCCGAGCGCGATCCGCGTATAGGCCTCTTCGGTGGATGGATCGATGACGTCGAGCGCGACCGGAATGGCCGGCTCCACCCAGGCGCCGTCGATGAAGAATTTCAGATGGTTGCTCATGGGAAACCTCCGGGCCGCCAGAGACGTGGTCGGGCCACTATCGGCCATCGCCATGCCCCTCGCAAGTCCGAAGGAGGCGTTTGCATGTGGAGTTTGCCCCTCATCCGGCTGCCGCCACCTTCTCCCCGTCTTGACGGGGAGAAGGGATGTGCCGCACCCGCTCGCCCGGCAGAAACCCAGATCCAGAGTGACGGGGAACACGCGGCTTGCGTCCTTCTCCCCGTCAGAACGGGGAGAAGGTGCCGGCAGGCGGATGAGGGGCAACTTCAGGCCCCGGAAGGCCGATCATTCCACCGCCACACTGTGATCGACAGCCGGCGCCTTGGCAGGTTTGCGCAGCACGAGCAGCAGCGGCATGACGGCGAGCGACATGATCATCAGCAGCTTGAAATCGTCCATATAGGCGATGATCGTCGATTGCAGCGTGATGATGCCGTCGAGCGCGGAGGCCCCTGCGACCGTCGTCGGGTCGAGACCGGCCGCCGACTTTGCCTGGAAGGCATGGTTGAACGGCGTCACATAGCTGACGAGGTCCGCATGGTTGCGCTGGACGTTTTCCACCAAAAGCGCCGAGACGACGGCGATCCCGACGCTGGAACCGATATTGCGCGACAGATTGTAGAGACCGGTCCCGTCGCCGCGCATATGCGCCGGCAGGGTGGCAAACGCGATCGTGGTCAGCGGCACGAACAGGAAGCCGAGGCCGGCGCCCTGGATGAAGCCGACATAGACGATCGTCCATTGCGAGACGTCAGGCGTCCAGCCGATCATCGCATACATCGCCCAGGCGGTGATCGCGAGGCCGAGGAAGAGCAGGATGCGCGTGTCCACCTTGCCGATCAGTCGTCCGACCACGAACATGCACACCATCGTGCCGAGGCCGCGCGGTCCCATGACGATGCCGGCGGTGATTACCGGATAACCCATCAGCGACTGCAGATAGGGCGTCATCAGCGCGAGCGAGGCGAGATAGGTCACCCCGATCACGAAGATGAAGATCATGCTGACCGTAAAATTCTGGTCGAGGAACAGGCGCGGATTGATGAACGACTTTTCCGTCGTGAACGTATGGACGAGCAGCAGGTAGAAGGCGGCCGCGCAGACCATGGCCTCGATCACGATCTCGCTCGACGAGAACCAGTCGAGCTGCTGGCCGCGGTCGAGGAAGAGCTGCAGCGAGGCGATCGCGATACTGAGCATGCCGAAGCCGAACCAGTCCAGCTTCGCCTGCGCGTCGATCTTCGTCTCTTTCACAAAGACGCTGATGCCCATCAGGGCAAGGATGCCGATCGGCACGTTGATGTAGAAGACCCAGCGCCAGCTGATATTGTCGGTAAGCCAGCCGCCGATGACCGGGCCGAGCACCGGCCCGACCATGACCGAAACACCGAACAGCGCCATCGCCGAACCGCGCTCCTCCACCGAATAGATGTCGAGCAAGATGCCCTGCGACAGCGGCACGAGCGCCGCGCCGAAAAACCCCTGCAGCAGGCGGAAGCCGACGATCTGCGGCAACGACTGGGCGAGCCCGCAAAGGACGGAGGCGGCGACGAAGCCGAAGATGGCGACGAGCAGCACCCGCTTGCGGCCGAACTTGGCGGCGAGGAAGCCGGACGGCGGCGTCATGATTGCGGCAGCGACGATATAGGAGGTCAGCACCCAGTTGATCTGGTCGGCGGAAGCCGAAACGCTGCCCTGGATATAGGGCAGCGCGACGTTGGCGATCGTCGTGTCGAGCGCCTGCATGATGACCGCCAGGATGACGCAGGCGGTGATCGCGCCGCGATTGGCCACCACAGCTGACGCTGCGGGTGAAGCCACGCTACTCATGGGCGTAGGCCGACGAATGGTCGAGAAGCTTCTGGGCGAATTCCGGCAGGCCGCGCTTGTGACCGGTATCGACATCGACCACGGTGCTCATGCCGGCACGAAGCGGCGGCTTGCCGGCCGTGTCGTCGATCGAAACCCGCATCGGGATGCGCTGCACGACCTTGACCCAGTTGCCGGACGTGTTCTGCGCCGGGAGCAGCGCGAAGCTGGAGCCCGAGGCCGGGCTGACGCTCGCGACCTTGCCCGTCCACTGGACGCCCGGATAGGTATCGACGCTGATCGTCACCGGCTGGCCGGGCTTGATATAGGTCAGCTCGGTTTCCTTCGGGTTGGCGGCAATCCACATGTTCTTCGTCGAGACCAGCGAGAAACCCTGCTGGGCTACTTCCAGATAGCTGCCGACCTGGAGCGCGCTGACATTGGTGACGATGCCGTCGAAGGGCGCCCGCACCACGGTGTCGTCAAACTGGCGCTGCGCGTCATCGATCGCCGCCTGGGCTTCGAGATAGAGCGGGTTCTGCTCGATCGGCTGGTCGGCATTGCCGCCGAGCTGGGCAAGCGTCGCATCGGCCTGCGCCTTGGCGACCGCGACCTTCTGCTGGGCGGCATCGAGATTGTGCTTGGCGTCGTCATAGGCCGTCTGCGACGCCGCCGAACCGGAGATCAGGCGCTGCTGGCGTTCGAGCACGGTCTGGTAGTAGGGAATGTCGGCTTCAGCCTGGGCGATCTGGGCGAGCGTTTCTCTATAGGAGGCCTGCAGGTTGAGGAGCTGGTTGCGGGCAGCACCGAGTTTCGCCTTGGCGCCGTCGAGCGCGATGCGGAAACTGTCCGGTTTCAGCGTGAAGAGAACCTGGCCCCGGCTGACTTCCTGGTTCTCGCGCACATCTACGGATGCGACCGTGCCGGCGACATCTGTCGAAACGCCGATCATGTCCGCCTGGAGATAGGCATTGTCGGTCGACATGATCTGGCCGCCCTCGACGTAATAATAACCGCCGACGACCAGAGCGACCGGCAGCAGCGCAAAGAGCACCGGCCGCGTCAGGCTGCGTCGCTTGCGCGCCTTGCTGTGCTCGGGCGCTGCCGGAGCGGGCGTTTCGAGAACGGTGACATTGCTGGTCTCGGGCGAACGGGCGGAGGTCTCGGTCATGGGAGGACTTCTTTTAAGCTTTGTCGGCCGGTGTGCGGCAGGCCGTTACGAGGTTGGATTTCATGTGTTCGAGTATTTCAAAGAGGCGGGCGCGATCGGCGTCCGAGATATTTTCGAGCGCATCCTTGCGCGTCGCATCGCCGAACTTGCGACCATCGTCGAGAAGGGCTCTCGAGCTTTCGGTCGTGTAGAGCAGCGTGATCCGCCGGTCGGTCTCGTGCGGCCGGCGCTCGATGAGGCCGCGTTCCGCAAGATTGTCGAGCACCCGCATCAGCGAGATCGGCGAGATTTCCAGAAGCTCCGCGAGCGCCTTCTGGTGAATGCCTTCGCAGCGGGCGAGATAGGCGATCGTCTGCCACTGGGCGCGCGTCAGGCCGATATGCTTCGCGCGCTGTTCGAAGCGCTTTCGAAACAGGCGGGCAACGTCGTTCAAAAGAAAACCGAGGGTCGGGGTGTTGTTGGGCATGGCTGAAAAACTAGCGTGCTGATGGTAAGCATGTATATATTCGGTCGCCCGTTAACAACCGCGCCGCCCGCGACGTTCTGTCACTTGGGCCATCACGCTTGCGTGTGCAATCGCCCGAACCGGTTTCGCGGGCATCGCGCGACAGACGAGGACCGAGGAATTCCGACAAGCCTTGGGTATTCGCGAAACCCGTCGAAATAGATCAGCAACAATACTGTTTCACCCGGCCTTAAAAGCTTGCTGGTAGTGAGTAGATCATATCGCGACGACCAGAGAAGCTCGGCGGCAGCTGTATCTCGAACGCGACAGGTCAACATCGAGTTCAAAAAGGCAGACAGGCCGGATGCGACGCACTCTCCTTTCCATCGCCCTTGCCGGGCTCCTGGCCTTCTGCGCCGCCGATGCCGGCGCGACGACCCTGGAGCAGGACCTCCACGACCTGACCAGCCAGCAGGTCGACGACACGACCGAGTTCAGCCTCGGCAACTCGATGTTCTTCCTGCTGCACGAAGCCGGTCACATGCTGGTCTCGGAGTTCGACCTTCCGGTTCTCGGCCGCGAGGAGGACGCGGTGGACACGCTCTCCACCCTGCTGCTGCTGGCGCCGAACAAGGACGCGTTCAACACCGCCCTCATCGACTCCGTCGACGGCTGGACGTTCTCGGCGGAAGCAAGCGAGGAGGCGGAGGAAGAGCAGGAGCTCTGGGGCGCCCACGCCCTCGACCGCCAGCGCGCCTTCAACATGGTCTGCCTGATGGTCGGCAAGGATGCCGGAAAATTCAAGGAATCCGCCGACGACCTGGAAATGCCGAAAAGCCGCCGCGAGGAATGCGTAGGCGAATACCAGAAGGCCCGCGACAGCTGGTTCGGCCTTCTGAAGCCGCATATGCAGAGCGGCGACAGGAAGACGAAATTCGTCATCGACTATCGGTCTCCCAAATCAAGGGACCTCAAGGACTATGCCGACGCCGCAAGGAAGGCCAAGCTTCTCGACAACGTCGCAACGCTGATGGCCAATCTCTACGCGTTGAAGGACGGCATCAAGCTGACCGCCGCCGAGT
>Ga0209257_1004763_pt1 | contig 10129 bp, 9 predicted proteins | sample AraplaCvi_mCL_r2_FD_184277 | JGI IMG/M metagenome (GOLD analysis project Ga0209257, IMG submission 184277) | Arabidopsis root microbial communities from North Carolina, USA - plate scrape MF_Cvi_mCL_r2 (SPAdes) (version 2) | ecosystem: Host-associated > Plants > Roots > Endosphere | place: USA...
AACGCCTTGGCCGCCAGGTGCAGCATCACCGCGCTGTCCTTGCCGATCGAGTACAGCATCACCGGCTTGTCGCACTCGGCCGCCACCTCCCGCAGGATGTGGATGCTCTCCGCCTCCAGACGCTGCAAATGCGTCAGACGCGCCGGCGACAGGGCGGGGGCGGTCTTGATCGGCGCGTTCATCGTCATGCCGTCGCCCTCTCGAAATCGGATGGGTCGAAAGCCCCCGACGCGACGAACCAGGGATTGGCGAAGGCGGTGTCGTCCGGCACGCGCGACAGGTGGTAGCTGAACGGCTCGCCCCGCAGGCAACGGACCATGCCGCCCGCCGCCCTGAGCACCGCGTCGCCGGCCGCGATGTCCCAGGCCATGGTCCGGCCTAGCCGCGGATAGAGGTCGGCCTCGCCGCTGGCCACCTTGCAGAGCTTCAGCGACGAGCCCGCCGACACCAGGTCGGCGACGTCGAACCTCGTCAGATAGTCGCGGGTCTCCGCGCCCATGTGGCTGCGGCTGGCGACGACGCGCAGGCCGGCGGCGGAAGGCCGGCCGGCCTCGATCGGCGTCCAGGGGCCGAACCGGCCGTCGGGACCGAGGACGCTGCTCCGCGCCGCGCCGCCCTCGCCGGCATAGATGACACCCAGGGCCGGCGCATAGACCACGCCGACACGCGGCTCGCCATCCTCCACCAGGGCGATGTTGACCGTGAACTCGCCGTTGCGGCTGATGAACTCCTTGGTGCCGTCCAGCGGGTCGACCAGGAAGAAGCGGCCGCCGACGTCCGGAAGCTCGCCGGCCTCGGCGGCCTCCTCCGAGACGACCGGGATATCTGGAAACTGCTCGGCCAGGGCCCGAAGGATCACCGCCTCGGCCGCGGCGTCGGCCAGGGTGACCGGCGAGCCGTCGCCCTTGTGGCTGACGCCCACGTCCTGGCTGGCGTAGATGTCGAGGATCACGTCTCCCGCGGACTTGGCGATCCGTATCAGCGCATCCAGCATCTCGCGGCTCCAGCTAAATTACTAAACTGGTGTAGTATTTTTTCGCGAGCCGGGCGAACCTGTCCGTGGCCCGCGACGCGGCTCATCGCGTCCGCGATCGCGGCGCCGCAACATGACGAGGGCGACATGACCAAGCGCGACATGAGGCAGGACGACCTTCATTCGCCGCCCCGCACGGTCGAGGATGTTCCAGGGCACGACGCCCTGGTCGGCGGGCTGGAGGTCTGGCCGCAGCTGGATCCCTTCGCCGCCACGGTGCGCTGGCAGCTTTTGCAGCTGGGCCAGCTGGTTCAGCGGTCGGTCGACCGCGTCGCGGCGGCCAATGGCCTCAGCCACGCCGAAGTCGCGATCCTGGGGGCCCTCAAGCGGTTCGGCCCCCCGTTCGAGGCCTCGCCGAGCCAGCTCCAGAGCGCCCACTGGGTCACCCTGCCCGGCCTGGCCAAGCCGATCGCGCGGCTGGAGGCCCTGGGCTACGTCACGCGACGGCCCAATCCCGAGGACCGCCGCAGCGTCATCGTCAAGCTGACGCTCGAGGGCAACCGCCGCATGACCGACATCATCGAGAACCAGGCGCCGCCGGAATATTGGGCGATCGCCAATCTCGACCCCGAGCGCCGGGTCCGGGTCGAGGCCGTCCTGCCCGACCTGCTCGACCTTCTGCTGGCCTCCGTCCCGGCCGACGATCAGGCCGGCTTGGACACCACGTAGTTCAGGGCCAGGCGGCCGCCATCGGCATAAAGCGTCTGGCCGGTGACGTACGAAGCGTCCTCGCTGGCCAGGAACGCGGCCACGCCGGCCACCTCGTCGGCCTCGGCGAAACGGCCCAGCGGCGTGCGCGACAGCATCATGTCGATGGCCGGCTGGTCCAGCGCCGCCTCGGTCATCGGCGACCAGGTCGGCCCCGGACCGATGGCGTTGACCCGCACGCCGTGCCTGGCCATGGCCAGGGCCATGACCTTCGTCAGCATCGAGAGGCCGCCCTTGCTGGTGCAATAGGCCGGCGAGGTTTCGACCCCGAGCACGGCGCCGACCGAGGAGATGAGGATGATCGAGCCCTTGATCCCGCTGGCGATCATCCGTCGCGCCACGGCCTTGCCGACGACGAACGGTCCCACGAGATTGACCGACAGCACCTTGGTGAAGTCCTCCAGGGACGTATCGTAGAACGGCTGGCCGCCCTTGCTGATCCCGGCCGAGCAGACCGTCAGGGCGATCGGTCCGACCTCGGCCTCGACCGTCCCGACCAGGGCCTCGACCGCCTTTTCGTCGGTGGTGTCGCAGGCGATGAAACGAGCCCAGCCGCCCGCCGCCCGGATGGCCTCGGCTTCGCCCTCGCCCAGCTCGGCTTGCAGGTCGGTCATGACCACGCGAACCCCGTCGCGGGCGTAGCGCCGCGCGATGGCCAGGCCGATGCCGCCCGCGGCCCCGGTGATGATCGCCACCTTGCCGTCCAGGCTCATCGGTCCGCTCCGGACTTGCGGTCCCAGAAGGAGCCGCCGTCGACGCGGATGTTCGCGCCCGTGGTGTAGCTCGACGCGTCGGACGCCAGGTAGAGCGCCGCGCCGACGATCTCGTCGGGATCGCCCCAGCGGTTCAGCGCCGTGCTGCGCCGCGCCTCCTCCTCGGTCGCCCATTCGCCGGCGATGTCGGTGAGGAAGCCGCCGGGCGAGATGACATTGACCCGCACCTTGGGCGCGAACTCCTGGGCCAGGGCGATCGACATGGCGTTCAGCGCGGCCTTAGCCCCGGCATAGGGCGCGATCCAGGGCGAGGGCTTCACGGCGCCGATCGACGAGACGTTGATGATGCTGCCGCCCGCGCCGGCGGCCATCCGGCTCCCGACCAGGGCGGTCAGGCGGAACGCGCCCTTGAAATTGACCGCCACCACCTTGTCGAACAAGGCCTCGCTGGTTTCCACGCTGGACGGCGCGACCGGCGACAGGCCGGCGTTGTTGACCAGCACGTCGAGGCGGCCGAACGCCGCCCAGGCCGCCTCGGCGAGCGCGCCCACCTCGTCCCAACGCCCGACATTGCACGGCAGGGCCGCCGCGCGGCGACCCAGCTGCACGATCTGGGCGGCCGTCGCGTCGCAAGCCTCCGCCTTGCGGCTGGACACGACGACGTCGGCGCCGGCGCGGGCGAAGCCCAGCGCCATGGCGCGGCCCAGGCCGCGCGTGCCGCCGGTGATCAGGGCGACCTTGCCGGTCAGGTCCAGGCCGTTCATGCGGTCGCCTCCAGATAGGGCGCCAGCTTGGCCCGCGCCGCCGTTCGCCGGCTGGGCAGATGGTCGCTGGGAAAGAAGCCGGGATGCGGTTCGACGCCGCGCGTCAGGGCCTTGGCCACCGACGCCAGATGCACCTCGGTCGGGCCGTCGGCGATGCCGAACATCGCCGCCAGGCCCAGGTACTTGCCGAACGCCATCTCGTTGGACGCGCCCAGGGCGCCGTGCAGGTGCATGGCCTTCCAGACGATGTCCTTGGTGATGTCGGCGGTCGCGACCTTGACCATCGCCACCGCCAGGCGGCCCTCGCGACCGTGCCCCAGGCCAGCGTCGAACATCCAGGCGGCGTGCAGCACCTGGAGCCGGAACTGGCGCAGGGCGATGGCGCTGGACGCCAGGTCGTTCTGCACGCTCTGCAGGTCGATCAGCCGGCCGCCCGCGACCTCGCGGCTGACCGCGCGCTCGGTCATCATGTCGATCATGCGCTGGCAAAGGCCGATCGCGCGCATGGCGTGATGGATGCGACCGCCGCCCAGGCGCGCCTGGGCCACGGCGAAGCCCTGGCCCCGCCCGCCCAGCCGCGCGCTGTCGGGCAGGCGCACCCCGTCGAAGCGGACATAGGGGTGGCCGCCCACGCCCTCGGGTTCGCCGAAGAAGCCGACCTCGCGGACGATCTCCAGGCCCGGCGCGCCCTTGGGGACAATGAACAGGGTGTTGCGCTGGTGGGGCTCGGCGTCCGGATCGGTCACCGCCGCCACGATGATGAAGTCGGCGTACTGGGCGTGGCTGGCGTACCATTTGTCGCCGGTGATCACCCAGTCGTCGCCGTCCTGGACCGCCCGGGTCTTCAGGCGCGTCGGATCGGCCCCGCCGGTCGGCTCGGTCATGGAAAAGCAGGAATAGACCTCGCCCGCCACCAGGGGCGTCAGGTAGCGCGCCTTCTGCTCGGGCGTGCCGAAGGCGGCGAGGATCTCGGAATTGCCGCTGTCGGGCCCCTGGCAACCGAACACCACCGGACCCCAGTCGGTGCGGCCAAGGATCTCGTTGAGATGGAGCAGATGGACCTGGCCGATCCCCGCCCCGCCGTCATGGACCGGCAGGTGCGCCGCCCACAGGCCGCGCCGCTTGACCTCGGCCTGGAGGGGCGCGAGCGCCGCCCTCGCCGCCTTGTTTCCCCGGTCATAGGGCGCGCTCATGTCGTCGAAGACCAGGTCCATCGCCTCGACCTCCTCGGCGACGAAACGGCGGACCCAGTCGAGCTTTTCCTCGAACGCCGGCGCGATGCTGAAATCCACCATCGGCTTTCCTTTCCCTAGGCCTGGCCGCGCGCCATCTCGCCGGCCTTGGCGGCCAGGCGCAGCACGAAGTTCTCGGAATCGGCGGAGTGGGCCTGGCGGCCGCCTTTGAAGCGCGCGTAGTGGCGCTCCATGATGACCGCCAGCTTGTACTGGGCCAGCACCATGTAATAGGTCAGGTGCTCGACGGATCGGCCGGTCTTCTCGGCGTAGTAGTCGGCCAGGTCCTCGCGATAGGGGAAGTCGGCGGCGTCGAAATAGCCGGCCGGGCTGGGGTCGTTTCGCCCCCGAAAGCCGTAGCAGACCCAGCCGAGGTCCAGCAGCGGGTCGCCGACCGTGGCCAACTCCCAGTCGATCATCGCCGCCACCCGGGCCGGCGCCGTGCGTTCGAACAGGCAGTTGGCGAAACTGTAGTCGCCGTGGATGATCCCCGCCGGCCCGGCGTCCGGCGTGTTGGCCGCCAGCCAGTCGGCGGCGTAGGCTAGGCCGGGAAGCTCCCGTCCGACGTAGTTCTCGGTCTCGGCGTAGGAGGCCAGCTGGCTGCGCCAGCGCTCGACCTGCCGTGCCAGGAACCCTTCGGGCTTGCCGAACCCCTCCAGGCCGACGGCGCGATAGTCGACATTGGCCAGCCGGGCGATGCCGTCGACCAGCGCGAAGGCGAGATCGCGGCGGTCTTTGCCCGGTCGATCGAACGGCGCGGGCGGCGGCTCGCCATGGCCCAGCCAGCCGTCGACCAGGGCCATCAGATAGAAGCGCGCGCCGATCACCGACGGATCGTCGCAATAGGCGATGAAGCGCGGGTGCGGCACGTCCGTCCCGGCCAGGGCCGCCAGGACCCTGGCTTCCCGCGCGATGATTTTCTCGCTGTCGGGGCGCGGCCGCTCCGGCGGTCGGCGCAGCACCACCTCGGGACCGTCCCGCTGGATCGCCATCACCAGATTGCTAGCGCCGCCGCTGAGCACCCTGGTCCGCACGGGGCCCTGGCCGAGGCCCGGCGCATGGGCGTCGAGCCAGGTCGCCAGCCGGATCTGTTGGTCGCTCGTCATGCTTGGACGGTGCGCGCGCCCTCGGCCTTTCGCAAGACTGACAGTCCATTGAATATATGCTAGTCCAGCATCCATCGAGTAGGCGATGTTCGCCGCTCGCCTGTCCCGGATCCGCGCGTGAACGCTTCCAGTCCCGCCCCGAAGGCGCCTTCCCTTCGCGAGGCCCAGCGCGCCATGACCCGCGACCGCCTCCGCCAGGGGGCGCGGGCCGTGTTCTCCGAGCGCCCCTACATGGAAGCGACCATCGACGAGATCGCCCTGCGATCCGGGGTCGCGCGGGCCACCTTCTATCTGCACTACGACAGCAAGCGGGCTCTGCTGCGCGACCTGCTGGTCGAGGACATGACGGCGCACCGGCGCCTCTATCGTCGTCTCGCCGGCCTGGGCGCGGCGCCCGCCCAAGCCGACTTGGAGCAATGGGTCCGCCGGTACATGAAGGTGTTCAGCGACCGCCGCGCGGCCTTGTCGCTGTTCAACCTGGTGATCGGCTCGGATCCGAGCTTCCTGGCGGACATCGCCCGCGAGCGCGACGCCCTGTTCGACGATGTCGGCGAAAGCCATCCCGCCTTCCATTTCGGCGCCGATCCCGTCGGACGCCGGCGCCGGATGGCCGCCCACCTGCTGGTCTTCAAGATCGAGCAGTTCTGCCTGCACGCCGCCTTCGCCGACTGGGACGCCGACCTGGACGCCGGCGTCGTCATCCTGACCCAGGACCTGGCGGCCTTCCTGCGGGGCTGAGCGCCGCCGATCGCGGGATATCGCAGGCGCGCTAAGCACGGAACCGGGTCGGCCGGCGACTTGTCGCGCCGCCGACTTTGGCCTTTTCGTGGGCGGCGGCAGTTTCCTCCCGGTCGCTGTTGCCTGGCTCCTCGGTTCGCCAGGACCTGGGCGCCGAGACGCGTCGCCGTCTCGGCGCCTGCTTTTCCAGTCTCGATCCGCGGGTATGGCCGTGCGACTTTGCTTCAAGGATGATCATGGCGACGCCGACAGCGGGCCGAACGGCGTCACGCCGTCCGTGACGCCGCTTGGCGCGGATCGCCCCGCCAACGAAGGCGCGCCGGCTCCACGGGGCGAAGGCCTGGTCCCCTGGGTCGGGCTGGACGGCCTCACGGCGGCCCTGGCCGGGGATCCGCTGGAGGCCACGCCGCCGAGCCTGGCCCTCCTCCGCGACGGATTCGACGGCCGCGCCCTCGCCTCTCGGGACGCCCAGGCGGGCCGTCTTTGGCGCATCGGCCGCTGGCTCGCGACCCAGACCAGTCGGCGGCCGGGGTCGCTGCAGATCATCGACGACTGGACGGTGGTCGTCGACCGGCGGCTCGTGCAGAGCGACGCGGCGGGAAACATCCGCGAATTGTCTTCCCGGCCGAAGGACCAGGGAACCCGGCTCGCCAGCCTGGCGTGCTGGGGGCGTCGTCGCTAGGTCGTCCGCGCTCGGGGCGGTTCATGCGATCGACGGCCGCCGGCCCGGCCGGCGGCGGGCCTGTCTCGCAAAGGTCGGCTCGATGGAGGAAGTGGCTGGGGAACTAGGACTCGAACCTAGAATGACGGTACCAAAAACCGCAGTGTTACCATTACACCATTCCCCAGCAGGAACGGCGAGACCCGTCTGGGCCCGGCGAGGCGGTGGAGATAGCGCAGGAGTCGGACGGATGCAACGCTGCTTTGAACTTCTTTTTTCCCGCCATTTTTCTTTTTGTGGAGGGATTTTTGTCGCTTGCGGGACCGACGGGGCCTGTCTATAAGCCGCCCTCCAAGTCGGAGTGTGGCTCAGTCTGGTAGAGCACTGCGTTCGGGACGCAGGGGTCGCAGGTTCAAATCCTGCCACTCCGACCATTTCTTTCCCGAGATTTTCCCCAGAATACGACCTCGCGGGGTCGCCCGGCCGAGGGCGGCGCGCCGTGCCGTTCGCGCGAGCGTTCGTCAAGTTTGGCGCGCCGGAAACCCGGGTTGCGCGCAGTTCATTTGACCGTAACGCCAGGGTCGCTACTAGCTTGCGCGACACGAGGCAGCAGGACGTCCGATGAAGCAGTTTCTCATGACCGTGGCCGGCGTTTTCGTCGGCTTGGTGTTGTTCCTGGTCGGCGTCCCCTTCCTCCTGATCGTCATGGCGGCCAGCGCCGCCCGCCCCGCCCCGATTCCCGCCCACACCGTGCTGCAGCTGGACCTGCGCGGCGGCCTGTCCGACCAGGAGCCGCAGAACCCGTTCGCCGCCCTGGGCGGTGGAGGCGGCCAGTCGGTGATGTCGATCATCGAGACGCTGCGCCGGGCCGAGACCGACGACAAGGTCGAGGCGGTGCTGGTGCGCCTGCCCGAGGGCGGCATGGCCCCGGCCTCGGCCGACGAGCTGCGCCTGGCCTTCAAGCACTTCCGCGCGGTCGGCAAGAAGCCGATCTTCGCCCACAGCCAGGGGCTCTATCCCTCGGGCCTGGTCACCTCGACCTACATGCTCGGCGCGGCGGCCAGCGAGTTCTGGATGCAGCCCGACAGCTCGCTGCAGGCCGTCGGCGCGTCCAGCGAGGAGATGTTCTTCAAGCGCTTCTTCGACAAGTACGGCGTCAAGGCCGATTACGAGCAGCGCTACGAGTACAAGAACGCGGTCAATCCCTATCTCTATAGCGACTACACGCCGGCCCACCGCGAATCGACGCTGTCGTGGATGGGCTCGGTCTACACCTCGGCCCTGACCACGGCCGCCCAGGACCGCAAGATCGATCCCGCCGCCCTGATCAAGACCATCGAGGCCGGGCCCTACAGCGCCGAGGAGGCCAAGGCCAAGGGGCTGATCGACCATGTCGGCCAGGTGAAGGACGCCCAGGACGCCATGCTCTCGCGGGCCGGCAAGGGCGCCAAGCTGCTGGACTTCGACGACTATGTTTCCCGCGCCAAGAAGGCCCCGGCCAAGACCGGCCCGACCATCGCGGTCGTCTCGGCCGAGGGCGCGATCATGACCGGCAGCGGCGAAGGCGGCTCGCCGTTCGGCGGCGACAGCACGATCTATTCCGACCAGGTGGCCAAGGCCCTGTACGACGCGATCGACGACAAGGACGTCAAGGCCATCGTGTTCCGGGTGTCCTCGCCCGGCGGCTCGGACACCGCGTCCGAACAGATCCTGGCCGCCGTCAAGGCCGCCAGGAAGGCGGGCAAGCCCGTCGTGGTCAGCATGGGCACCTATGCGGCCTCGGGCGGCTACTGGATCAGCTCCGGCGCCTCGGCGATCGTCGCCGAGCCCACCACCCTGACCGGTTCGATCGGGGTGTTCGGCGGCAAGTTCGCCCTGGGCGACGCCCTGGCGCGGTTCGGCGTCGACGTGAAGCAGGTGCATGTCGGCGGCGACTATTCCGGCGCGTTCGGCACGGGCCAGGCGTTCACCCCCGACCAGCGGGCCAAGTTCGCCGGCTGGATGGACCGCATCTATGCCGGCTTTGTGCATCGCGTCGCCGAGGGCCGAAACCTGCCGGAGGCGCGGGTTCGCGAGATCGCCAAGGGCCGGGTCTGGACGGGCGTCCAGGCCAGGCAGCTGGGCCTGGTCGACGAACTGGGCGGCTTCTACGAGGCCGTCGACAAGGCCAAGAGCCTGGCCAACATCAAGGGCGAGGTGAAGCTCAAGAAGGTCGGCGGCTCCAACTCGCCGTTCGAGGCGCTGGAAAAGATGCTGGGCGTCAGCGAGACCTCGGTCCGCACCCTGGCCGCCTCGGCCTGGCTGCTGGGCGACCCGCGCTCGCAATCGATCCTGGACGAAATGGCCAAGGCCCGCCTGCGCTCGACCCCCAGCGGGGCGTCGGTGCTGGCGGACACGCCGGTGCGGTAGGGCGTCGATTTCTGAGACTTCGAATGGGCCGTCCGGGAAACCGGGCGGCCTTTTTCGTGCGGTCGGCGCCGCTAGCCCCCTCCGGCCCTTCGGGCCACCTCCCCCAGAGGGCAGGGCTATCGCATATGGAAAATGGCCATCTCGGTGCGCAGTGGAGCCGAAGCAAAAGTCAGTATTCGCGCCCCGATCCGAAGCTTTCCGTGGGTCGGTCCAGGCGACGCCAAAGCCGGTCCGAACCCAAATTGGGCCGGAATTTCCATATGCGATAGCCCTGCCCAGAGGGGGAGGATCTGACGAACGGCCGCCGCCGCTGGACGGCATAGATGCTCCCCCTCTGGAGGAGCTGTCGGCGAAGCCGACTGAGGGGGCCTTTCACGGGCACGATGTCTCATCCTCACGCCTTGGCTGTGAGGGGATGGAAAGGGTCGCGGAGCGCCGGACATCGTCCGGAGTGTTTTGACTATTACCGTTTCGACGAAGCCCGATCGCTCCGCGCGGTCGTTATTCGTCCGCGTCCGGTAGGCAGCGCTCTTAACGCTTAGCCGGACCCGGTCTCGATCCCTTTCGGGAGAAACCGGACGACAGGGGCGCGGGCCGCCGGGCAATCACGCGCTTGGTCCCCATCGACGCCGACGGCGGGCGGGGCCTGCAACGCCAGGCTCCCCGGACACGCTGGAGTAACCCCCTCCAGCCCAGTCCCGCTCGATCGCCCCCCGCCGCCGCATCGGTCGCTGGCCATGCGCCCTTTCCACGCGACGAGGTGGG
>Ga0209257_1004775_pt1 | contig 10104 bp, 8 predicted proteins | sample AraplaCvi_mCL_r2_FD_184277 | JGI IMG/M metagenome (GOLD analysis project Ga0209257, IMG submission 184277) | Arabidopsis root microbial communities from North Carolina, USA - plate scrape MF_Cvi_mCL_r2 (SPAdes) (version 2) | ecosystem: Host-associated > Plants > Roots > Endosphere | place: USA...
CTGCTTGCCGAACAGCCGGACAATTTCACCGCGCGCCGTATCCTCGCGGTTTCCGACTGGGCCGACGGCGATGCCGATGGCGCGGCCGAGGTACTGGCGCCGATCGTGGATCGCGCCGACGCCGACAGCTGGTCGCTGCTGCTTGCAGCGCGGGTCGCTGCCGAGACGGGGGACCGCGATGCCTCGGCGGGGTTCCTCGCACGCGCGGCGTCGCTGGACCGCGGCGACGCGGCGCCTTTCGCCGCGAGCAACAGCTATGGCCTGCTCGCGATGGGCGCCGATGCCGAACCGCTTAATCCGGCCAAGGCGATTCCGGCGATGTCGGCGGACATCGCGGCGGGGAATTATGCGAGCGCGATCGCGCGCGCGACGCGGCTGCGCGACGCCAACCGCGGGGTCGCCGACGCGCATATCCTGCTCGGCGATGCGGCGATGGCGGGCGGGCGCTACGATCTGGCGATCCAGTCGTTTCGTGCCGCGCGCGACCTCGACGCCGGCGAGCGCACGACGCTGCGGCTGGCCAATGCACTGTTCGCCTCGGGCGATTCGGCGGGATCGGGCGCAGCGATCCTTGCGCTGCGCGACAGCCAGCCATCGAGCATCGCCGCCGACCGGCTCGCCGGCCATCTGGCGATGGATATCGAGCATTGGGATCAGGCGATCGAGCATTTCGAGCGGGTGCGGCAACGGATCGGCAACCGCGACGTCGTGGTGCTGCGCGAACTCGCGCGGGCGTGGGCGGCGAAGGGCGACGACAAGCGCGCGCTGCCGCTGATCGCGCTCGCCTATCGGCTGCAACCGCTGAATTCGGAGATCATGCTCTTCTATGCCGACCTGCTCGAGAAGCAGGGCGACGCGCAGGCGGCCGGGGATCTGCGGGACAAGGCCCGGCAGATCGGACGCTGATCAGGCGTCGGTGAGGTCTAGCAAAGTCCGGGCGTCGAGGCCGATACGGCGCATCTGCTGCGCCACCGGCGGCCAGACATTGGCGAGGAAGTCCTGCCGCATCAGCTCGCGCAGCCGGTCGGTCGCGCCTTCGGCGACGAACATGCCGACGCCGCGCTTCACCGTGACGAGACCTTCGTCCTGGAAGGTCTGGTACGCCTTGGCGACGGTCAGCGGGTTTGCGCCTTCCTCCGCGGCGAGCGAGCGGACCGACGGGAGCATGTCGCCGTCGCGGAAGCTGCCGTCGAGGATGGCGTTGGCGATGACATCGCGCAGACGCTGGTACACGGGTTTGGACTGATCGAGCATGCCGCCTTAATGCCATAAGACAGCAGCACAGTCAAATCGCGAAAATTAGAAAATTCGCTGCTGCTTTGAAATTAAATATCCCAAGCGCTTACGACGTCGTCATATTCGGGGCGCGGGCGCTCCGAGAGGTCGGTGGCAGCGGTTCCGAAGAAGAAATAGCCGACGATGGTATCGCCATCGGCGACTCCGAAGGCTTTGGCGACGTCGGGGCTGTAGGCGGCCCAGCCGGTGAGCCAGCTACCGACGAAGCCGTGGGCGTGCGCCGCGTGGAGCAGGTTCATGCCCACGGCGCCGGCCGACATCTGCTGTTCCCAGACCGGAATCTTCACGCCCGGTACCGGCGTCGAAATCAGCACGACGAGGCTCGGTGCCTGATGCGCGAACTGGTCGAGCGCCGACAGGTCCATTCCAGCCGCACCCGGATTCTCGGCGACCCACGCGTCCTTGAGCAGTTTCGCGAAGGCGCTCCGCTGATCGTCGGCGACGGTGACGATCCGCCAGGGCGCGAGCTTGCCATGATCGGGGGTTCGCAGCGCAAGGCCAAGGATGTCCTGGAGCTGTGCGGCGTCAGGACCGGGGGCGATCATGTCGCGTGCCTTGCCCGAACGGCGGGTGGCGAGGTGCGAGCGGAGCGTGCTGGTGTCGTTGAACATGGCCGCCATTTGGGCGTCTTCGCCGTTCTTCGCAAGTGTTGCGAACGATTCGCAACAAAATTTGTTGCCGGGTCGACATGGTTTCACGCGCAATTAGATTCTTCCCTTGCGCAATTTTCGCGCTAGGTTGCGCGATCAATTCAAAAAGGGGGCGGGAGTCCGCATGGCGGAACGGCGCCCCCGCAATCAGAATATACCGGGGAGCCCGATCAATGACGAATGAAGTGGACCAGAACGCGTCGCTGGAGCCAGGGGCGCCGCCTGCCGACGTCACGATGATCCATCCCGGCGACCATAATGGCTGGTTCGGCCATCCGCGCCAGCTGAAGCGGCTGTTCACCACCGAGATGTGGGAACGCTTCGGCTATTACGGGATGCGCGCGATCCTGACGCTGTATCTCGCGAACCACTTCCTCTTCAGCGATACCACGACTGCCGGCGTCTATGGCGGCTTCACGGCACTCGTCTACCTGACCCCGCTGATCGGCGGGCTGATCGCCGACCGCTATCTGGGGTCGAAGCGATCGGTGAAATTCGGCGCGATCCTGATGGCGCTCGGCTATTTCACTCTCTGTTTCGGCGGCGATACCGCCAAGCCCTTCGCGACGATCGACGCGCAGCGCTATGACGTCACGATCGAGGCGAAGGCCGATGGCGGCGGCGAAGCGCGCTTCGTCACGGTCGACGGACAGAAGCTGGAAATCCGCGGCAACGAGGACAAGTCGGTCTCGCTGCTCGCGCCCGACGGTAGCGAAACGCGCAAGGTCGAGGCCGCGAACTTCAAGTCGGATGCCGAGCGCTCGCCGATGTTCGTTGCGATCCTGCTCGTCGGTCTGGCGCTCGTCACGATCGGCAACGGCTTCTTCAAGCCCAATATCTCGACGATCGTCGGCACGCTCTATGACGATGGCGACCGCCGCCGCGACGCGGGCTTCACCATCTTCTACATGGGGATCAATCTCGGTTCGCTGATCTCGCAGTTCTTCTGCCCGATCCTCGCCGAGGCGGTCGGCTGGTGGGCGGGTTTCGGTCTCGCCGCGATCGGCATGACCTGTTCGTGGCTGCTCTTCCAGTTCGATGGCGGACGCCTGAAAGGCTATGGCGAGCGCCCCGAGGGCGCCGACGCGAGCAAGGACTGGTATATCTATGGCGGCGCGCTGCTGGCGATCCCGCTGGTCTATTTCCTCTTCTCGAACCTGATGGGCTATGTGAAGCCCGAAGCCGGGACCGGCCTGATCGGCTATCTCTCGACGCTGCCGATCATGGGCAAGGTCATGTTCGGCACCTTCATCCTCGCGATCCCGGGCATTCTTGCGTGGGCGTGGTTCAAGGGCAGCCGTACCGAATTCCAGATGATGTTCGCGGCGATGGTGCTGATCGTATTCAACGTCGTCTTCTGGACCCTGTTCGAGCAGGCAGGCTCGTCGCTGACGCTGTTCGCCGAGCGTAACACGATGCTCGAGATCGGCTGGACCCAGCCGCTCTTCGCGATGTTCCGTGCGATGCCCTATACCTATTATCTCTTTTTCGCCGCGGTGTTCGGCGGGGTCGCGTGGCTCGCCTGGTGGTTCTTCTCGAACGGAGAGGATGCCGCCGTGAAGCGCACGATGGGGATCGCATGGATCGTGGTCGTCGTCGCCGCAATGGTCGGCATGCACATCGCCCGCCTCAACGGCTTCGGCAGCGAGCGCGTCTATGTGATGCCCGCGGGGCAGACCCAGATCTTCAACGCGCTGTTCATCGTGCTTCTGGCGCCACTGTTCAGCATGCTGTGGAACGCGCTCGCGGCGCGCGGGCTCGAGCCCAATATTCCGGTCAAGTTCGGCATCGCGCTGATGGGCGTCGGCGCGGGCTTCCTGTTCCTCGTCTGGGGCTCGCAGTTCGCCGACAGCCGCGCGCAGGTCGGTCTGGTCTGGCTCGCCGGCCTGTATCTGATCCACTCGATCGCCGAGCTTTGCATCTCGCCGGTCGGCCTGTCGATGATCACCAAATTGTCGATCGCGCGCATCGTCGGCCTGATGATGGGCGTGTGGTTCCTGTCGATCGCGACCGCGCAATATGTCGCGGGGATCGTCGCCCAGTTCGCGAGCGTCGAGACGGTCGGCGGACAGGTGACCAACCTGAAGGTCAGCCTCGACACCTATATCGGCGTTTTCCAGACGATCGGCCTGATCTCGATCGCGATCGGCGGCGTCCTGCTGCTGCTGGCATGGCCGCTCAAATATCTGATGCACGGCGTAAAATAAGGGGTCCCGACATGCGTCTATCGATTGCGGCATTGCCGCTGCTCGCGCTCGCCGCCTGCGCTTCCACCGGCGAGGCGCCGAAGTCGGCGGGCGACAAGCCCGCAGCAACGGCTTCCGCCGAAAAACCGGTGAAGTTCAACAAGGATCCCTATCCGTCGACGTATAAGGGATATCCGACGCGGCTGACGGTGGTGAAGAATGTCACCATCTTCGACGGCGAGGGCGGGCGGATCGACAATGGCTCGATCGTGCTGTCGAGCGGCAAGGTCGACCGGATCGGCGGTCCCGACATGGAATTGCCGACCGACGCCGACGTCTATGACGGCACCGGCAAATATCTGACGCCGGGCGTGATCGACATCCACAGCCACCTCGGTGACTATGCGAGCCCCAGCGTCGAAGCCAATTCGGACGGCAACGAGGCGACCGGCCCCGTCACCGCCGAAGTGTGGGCCGAACATAGCGTCTGGCCGCAAGATCCGGGCTTCACGCGAGCGCTCGCCAACGGCGGCATCACGACGCTGGAGATTTTGCCGGGCAGCGCAAACCTGATGGGCGGCCGCTCGGTCGTGCTCAAGAATGTGCCCGCGCGCACGGTTCAGGGGATGAAGTTCCCCGGCGCGCCCTATGGGCTGAAGATGGCGTGCGGCGAGAATCCGAAGCGCGTCTATGGCAGCAAGGGACGGATGCCCTCGACCCGCATGGGCAATATGGCGGTCGACCGCCAGACCTGGGCGAAGGCCGCGGCGTACAAGAAGAAGCTCGACGAGGGCAAACCCGTCGACCGCGATCTGGCGATGGAGACGCTTGCTGGCGTTCTCTCGGGCGAAATCCTGATCCAGAACCATTGCTACCGCGCCGATGAAATGGCGCAGGTCATCGATATGAGCCACGAGTTCGGCTACAAGGTTTCGGCCTTCCACCACGCGGTCGAGGCGTACAAGATCGCCGATCTCCTGAAGAAGGAAGGCATTTGCGCCGCGATGTGGGCCGACTGGTGGGGCTTCAAGATGGAAGCCTATGACAGCGTGCCGGAGAATATCGCGCTGATGTACAAGGAAGGCGCGTGCACGATCGTCCATTCGGACGACGCGAACCAGATCCAGCGCCTCAATCAGGAAGCCGCGAAGGCGCTCGCCGCCGGTCGCCGCATGGGAATGCAGATCAGCGACGAGCAGGCATGGACGTGGCTGGGGATCAATCCCGCCAAGGCGATCGGCCTGCAGGACAAGATCGGCAGCCTGAAGCCCGGCAAGATGGCCGATGTCGTGCTTTGGAACGGCAATCCGTTCAGCGTCTATACGCGCCCCGACAAGGTCTGGATCGACGGCGCGCTGATGTTCGATGCGAACGATCCGAAACGGCGGCCGGTCACGGACTTCGAGCTTGGCCAGCCGGGCGAGGGAGACGTGAAATGATCCGCTCGCTTCTTCTGTCCGCAGCCGCGCTGGTTGCGCTTCCCGCCACAGCGCAGGATGTCGCGATCACCAATGCGAAGCTGGTCATTGGCGACGGCAGCGCGCCGATCGAGGGCGGCACCGTCGTCGTGCGCGGCGGCAAGGTCGTTGCGGCCGGCGCCGGCGTTGCCGTGCCCGCCGGAATCGAGCGCGTCGATGCGCAGGGCCGCTATGTGACCCCGGGTATCGTCGCCGCCTTCAGTCGCGTCGGTCTCGTCGAGGTCGATGCCGTCGACGGCACCAACGACCGGTCGGCGAACCGGTCGCGCTTCTCGGCAGGTCTCGACATCGCGCCGGCGCTCAATCCGATGGGCTCGCCGATCGCGGTGAACCGCGCCGCCGGCGTGACGCGCGCGATCGTCGCACCGGGAAGCAGCAGCAACCTGTTCGCGGGGCAGGGCGCGGTCGTCGATCTTGGCGACGACATGGATATGGTAACCAAGCCGCGCGCGCTGCAATATGTCGCGTTCGGCGAGGACGGGTCGGCAAAGGCCGGCGGCAGCCGCGCCGCGACTTTCCTGCTGTTCCGCGAGCAGTTGCTCGCGGCGCGCAGCTACGCCCGCAACCCCGCGTCGCTTGCCGAATGGGGCAATGATGCGATGATTCAGCGCGCCGATGCGGAAGCGCTGGTGCGCGTGATCGACGGGACGACGCCGCTGTTCGTCCGCGTCGACCGCGCGGCCGACATCCTGAACGTGCTGAAGCTGAAGGGCGAGTTCCCGGGGCTGAAGCTCGTGCTGGTCGGTGCGACCGAGGGCTGGCTTGTGGCGGGCGAGATCGCTGCGGCCAAGGTTCCGGTGCTCGTCTCGCCGCTGAGCGATCTGCCCGACAGTTTCGAACGGCTGGGTGCGACCCAGTCGAACGCCGGGCGCCTGAAGGCCGCCGGGGTCGACATCTCGGTCGGCGTGTTCGACGACGATGATGCGCACAAGATGGGCTATACCACGCAATATGCGGGCAATCTGGTCGGGCTGTCGAAACTGCCGGGCGCAAGCGGGCTGACATGGGATCAGGCCTTCGCCGCGATTACCAGCGTTCCGGCGCGCGCGGTCGGCATGGACGGCACGATGGGATCGCTGAAAGCGGGCCGGGTCGGCGACGTCGTGATCTGGGACAATGATCCGCTCGAACTCGGCAGCCGTCCGACGGCCGTCTGGATCGACGGCAAGCGCCAGTCGCTCGTCACGCGGCAGGATCGCCTGCGCGACCGCTATCTGACGCCGACCGAAGGGGCGCTGCCCAAGGCATATGACAGGTAAGGGCCGCGCCTGAGATCGAAGGCGGCCGACGGGGACAGGAGAGGGAGAGGGCTCCAATGCAACCCATGTCGCTTTTGATCACGACCTGCGCGCTGTTCGTGGGATCGCATCTGGCATTGTCGCATCCGTTGCGTCCCGGCCTCGCGGGGCGGCTCGGCGAGCGCGGTTTCATGATCGTCTATTCGATCGTCGCGATCGCGACCTTCGTGATGATCGTGCAGGCGTGGCGCGGGATGCCGCCCGAGCCCCCGCTGTGGGTCGTCGACGATCCGCTGTGGACGCTCGCCACGCTGCTCGTGCTGTTCGCAAGCATCCTCTTCATGGGGTCGCTGATCGGCAATCCGGCGATGCCGGCGCCGAACGCCGCCGCTGCCGCGCAGGCGGCACCGCGCGGAGTCTTCGCGATCACGCGGCATCCGATGATGTGGGGCTTCACATTATGGGCATTGGCGCATGCGCTGGTGATGCCGACGCCGGGGCAGATCGTTTTGTCGGCAACGATCGCCTTCCTCGCGCTCGTCGGATCGGCGGGACAGGATGCGAAGAAGGCACGGCTGATGGGCGATGCCTGGCGTCACTGGGCCGCGCGGACCAGTTTCCTGCCGTTCGGGCGGCAGGTCGCGGGCGTCTCGCCATGGGGCGATACGATCCCGCGCGGTCATGCGCTGTTCGGCGGGATCGTGCTGTGGCTCGCCGCGACATGGGCGCACGGCGCGCTCGGATTCATGGTTGCGGGGATATGGCGCTGGGTGGGATAAGGCGCTGATGAACCGCGAGGAAAAAATCTCCGACCTGTCGCTGCGGCTGCTCGGCCGCGCCTATGACCAACTCGATGAGGCCGAACAGCGCGTCGTGCGCGCGATCGCCGAGCGCCAGCCGACGAGCCGCGATCCGGACGACGACGATGACGACGACGCGATTCAGGGAAGCTTCGGCGAGCGGCTCGCCGACCGGGTCGCCGCTGTCGGCGGCTCGTGGGGCTTCATCATCGGCTTCGCGGTGGTGCTGTTCGTGTGGATGCTGGTCAATTCGAAGACCTTCGACCATCTTGGCCTGACCTTCGATCCCTATCCGTTCATCTTCCTCAACCTGATGCTGTCGATGCTCGCGGCGATCCAGGCGCCGGTGATCATGATGAGCCAGAACCGGCAGGCGGCGAAGGACCGGCTGACCGAGAAGCTGGATTACGAGATCAACCTGCGGGCGGAGCTGGAGATCATGCGGTTGCACGAGAAGCTGGATCAGCTGCGGTTTCACGAGTTGCGCGAAAAGGTCGACGAGTTGTGCGACCGGCTGGATCCTAGGGCTTAGCTGGAAGGGCGGCTTCGGGGTAGAAAGGCGGACCCGCCTATCGAATGAGGTGAAGAGCGATTTTGGCATCCAAAAGCGAAGTTGCGATTGTTGCGCCTGTAACGTCTGCCCCCTCGTTCAGTGCGTTATCCACCGCATTGAGATCGGCGCTGCTAGAAGCAATCAGTTTGTAGACCTCGTGATCCATCACACCTTTGCTGCGGTGATCACGAGCGACTTTCAGACCTTGGACATATTCGGGTTGCCGCATCAGTTTCGCATTCAAAAATGCTCCATCAGGCCCGCAGATGGTTACGTTCGGATCGAAATCGACTACCCCTAACTCTTCCAAGATCGGTCGGCTGAAAGCTATCGGTAGCAACGCCAGCAATCTTCGTGCTTGCCCCTCATCAAATCCGGTTCGCCTCAAGGCAGCTACCTGTCCGTCTTCACCGGCATCCCACGTCGCAGCAATGACCTCGGCTGCGAGCACAATTTGGGCTTGGGACATAGGTTTTGTTTTTCGCCAAGGTAGTTTCATCGGATGAATCTACCCGGCAGTCTAAAGGTCCGCAATCGGTCGCAAGCGGACCTAGAGCCGCACCATCCGCATTCCCATTTCGCCATAGCGCGGGCCGCTGGTGCCGCCGCGCGGGGCCGCAGCGTCGATGGTCGCGAGATCATCGGCGGTCAGCGTGACATCGGCTGCCGCGACGCTGTCCTCCATCGTGACGCGGCGCTTCGTGCCGGGGATCGGGACGATATCGTCGCCCTGCGCCAGCAGCCACGCCAGTGCGACCTGCGCGTTCGACACGCCATGTTTCGCGGCGACCCCGGCGATCGCGTCGACGATCGCAAGGTTGGCGGGGAGGTTCTCTTCCGAATAGCGCGGGTCGTTGCGGCGCCAGTCGTTCTCGGGAAGCTCGTCGCGGCTGCGGATCGTGCCCGCGAGGAAGCCGCGGCCGAGCGGCGAATAGGGGATGAAGCCGATGCCGTTGTCGCGGCACGCGCCGAGGATTTCCTCCTCGACGTCGCGTTCCCAGATCGAATATTCGCTCTGCAGCGCGGTGATCGGCGCGGCCTTGGCAGCGCGGCGGATCGTTTCGGGGCCGGCCTCGGAGAGCGCGATGTGGCGAACCTTGCCTTCCTTCACCAGCTCCATCATGCCGCCGACCGTCTCCTCGATCGGCACCGACGGGTCGACGCGGTGCTGATAGAAAAGGTCGATCGTGTCGATGCCGAGCCGCTGGAGCGATCCTTCGCACGACCGGCGGGCGTTTTCGGGGGTGCCGTCGACGCCGACGATCTGGTTGCCGTCGAATTTGAAGCCGAATTTGGTCGCGATGACGAGGCCGTCGCGCTTCCCTTTGATAGCCTCGCCGACGAGCTCCTCGTTGGTAAAGGGGCCATAGATTTGCGCGGTGTCGAAGAAGGTGACGCCGAGGTCGATCGCGCGGTGGATCGTGCGGGTGGACTCGTCGAGGTCTGCGGCTTCGCCATAGAGGATATTGCCGCCCTTGATCATCGGCATGCAGCCGATGCCGATCGCCGACACTTCGAGGCCGTGGCCGAGCTTGCGATATTTCATGAGGCTTCTCCTGCAGGGGGTGCGTCGTCCTCTATACCATCGGCAGCGTATTTCGTCGCGGCGACATCGCCGACGACATTGCCGAGGGTGCGGAAGATATCGGGGAAAGTCTCGACTGCGACGAGCAGGCCGAGCGGCGCGACGGGAACGCCCATCGACACCGCGATCGGGGCGATCGAGGTCACGAAGCTGATCGAACCGGGAAGGCTGACCGACGAGAGCGCGGCGGCGAGCGCGACGGCAAGGCCGATCGCCATTTCCCAGGGCGAGAGGTGAATGTTGAACAGCCAGGCGACATAGACGACGACCGCAAGGTTCATCGCCGGGCTGGTGAAGCGGAAGAGCGCGACCGCGAGC
>Ga0209257_1004777_pt1 | contig 10100 bp, 10 predicted proteins | sample AraplaCvi_mCL_r2_FD_184277 | JGI IMG/M metagenome (GOLD analysis project Ga0209257, IMG submission 184277) | Arabidopsis root microbial communities from North Carolina, USA - plate scrape MF_Cvi_mCL_r2 (SPAdes) (version 2) | ecosystem: Host-associated > Plants > Roots > Endosphere | place: USA...
GAACGCAGCATATGTGCGGCGTGGTGGATGTTTTCGATGCTGACCAATCGCACGAAATCGGGATTGGCCTCGTCGTGGTCGAACGTACTGGAGATGAGGGTGCGCAGCGCCTCTTCCGGCGCAAGGCTTGCAAGCTTCAAATCCTCCTCAAGTGTGCGGATCTTGCGATAGGCGCGCTCCAGCACGGAGAGGTAAAGTCCCTCCTTGCCTCCGAAATAATAGTAGATCATGCGTTTGGAGGTGCGGGTCCGCTCCGCGATGGCATCGACCCGCGCGCCAGCCAGACCATGCGTCGAGAACTCCTCCGTGGCGACGACAAGGATGTCTTCCTTGGTCCGTTCCGGATCGTTCTTCCGACTTGCCTCAGCCCGCCCCGCCATTCTTTCGTCGTCACTCCTCCGGCGTTAACCGAAATTTTCTCAATAAAACCAATTCGAAACGGGCGGGCCACAGGACTCGTCATCTCGCCTCCATTGAAAGTCATATTGAGGTTGCAGGGGTCTTTCAAGAGACTCCTCTTGACATACGTACTAGTTCGTACATTTTGTTATGAGCGATTACGCCTGGAGGAGGGCGTGGTCGCCCCGTGCCCCTGATGCGCATCCCGAAGCCGATACAACGCTCGGGCGCAAAGACGGCACTCTGCTTTGGGAGGAGCGCATGACCCGCATCATCGATTTCTATTTCTTCGCGCTGAAGGTGGCGATTGCCGTGCTGCTCGCCGGCATGGTTGTCCTCGTCTTCGGCAATGTCGTTCTGCGTTATGCCTTCAATCAGGGGATTACGGTTTCCGAAGAGCTGTCACGCATCTTCTTCGTCTGGCTGACATTCCTTGGCGCCGTCGTCGCCATGCGCGAACACGGTCATCTCGGCGTTGATACGGTCATCAAACGTCTGCCACCCGTCGCGGCAAAGATTGCTGTGCTCCTGGGCCATGCGCTGATGCTTTATGCGACCTGGCTGATGATCAGCGGCAGTTGGGCGCAGACGCTGATCAATCTCCACGTCGGTGCACCGGCGACCGGGCTTTCGATGGGCTTCTTCTACGGCGCCGGTCTCGCCTTCGGCATTCCTGCCTTCCTGATCCTACTTGCCGACGCGTTGGCGATCGCCACCGGCCGCATCGACGTGACAACGGCCGAACTCGTGCGCGAGAGCGAGGACGAGTTGGCCCTCGACGATCTTCCCGAGCCGGTGCTCGATCCCGTTTCCGCGAAACGCTGAGGAGCTGGCCATGACCGTTACGATCTTCCTCGGTGCACTCCTTGGACCCATGGCGCTCGGTGTGCCGATCGCCTTTGCACTCATCCTCAGCGGTGTGGCGCTGATGCTTTACCTCGGTCTTTTCGACGCACAAATCGTGGCGCAGAACGTCTTGAATGGTGCTGACAGTTTTCCGCTGATGGCCGTGCCCTTCTTCCTGCTCGCAGGCGAAGTCATGAACACAGGCGGGCTTTCCAGGCGCATCGTCGCGCTGGCGCTGGCGATGGTCGGCCATATTCGTGGTGGTCTCGGCTTTGTGGCGATCTTCGCCGCCTGTATTCTTTCAAGCCTCTCTGGCTCGGCCGTCGCGGACGCGGCTGCCCTCGGAGCGCTACTCCTGCCGATGATGCTGAAGAGCGGTCATGACGCAGCGCGCGCTGGCGGGCTGCTCGCCTCCGCCTCGGTGATCGGACCGATCATACCGCCGTCGATCGGCTTCATCCTCTATGGCGTCGTTGGTGGCGTCTCGATCACCAAGCTTTTTCTCGCCGGCATCTTCCCGGGGCTGATGATCGCTGCGGCCCTTTGCATCACCTGGCTGATCGTTGCCCGCAAGGAGCAGTTCGAGTTGCCGCCAAGGCAGAGCGGCACCGTGCGGCTCAAGGCGCTCGTCGACAGCATCTGGGCGCTGATGCTGCCGGTGATCATCATCGTCGGCCTGAAGTTCGGGGTCTTTACACCAACCGAGGCCGGCGTTGTTGCTGCCGTCTACTCGCTTTTCGTCGCCATGGTCGTCTATCGCGAACTGCCGCCAGCACAGCTCTTTCACGTCTTCGTGTCGGCGGCAAAAATCACCTCCGTCGTCATGTTCCTGGTCGCTTGTGCCGCGGTCTCCGCCTGGCTGATCACGGTGGCCGACGTCCCCGGTGCGCTTGCCTCGCTGATCGAGCCGCTGATGGACAACCAGACGCTTCTCTTGATTGCAATCATGGTCCTGATCGTGCTCGTCGGCACTGCGATGGACATGACGCCGACCATCCTCGTGATGACGCCGGTGCTGATGCCCATCATCAAGCAGGCGGGAATCGATCCGGTCTACTTCGGTGTCCTGTTCATCATCAACAACTCGATCGGTCTGATCACGCCGCCCGTCGGCACGGTTCTGAACGTCATCTGTGGCGTCTCGAAACTGTCGATGGAAGACCTTATGAAGGGCGTGCTGCCCTTCCTGGTCGCCGAGTTGATCGTCCTGTTCCTGCTTGTCCTGTTCCCCGCGCTGGTGACCGTTCCGGTTACCTGGTTCGGGCACTGACCGAAACTTCAAGCTTCAACACGGCCGGCGGAACTACCGGCCAAATCTGGGAGGAGAACATGTTGAAATTGACGAAACTGGCCTTGGGCCTTGCTCTGCCGCTCGCTTTGCTGACGGCAGGACCGACGCTTGCCGAGATCCGCGATCAGACGATCAAGTTCGCTTCGGCCAACAACAAGGGTCACCCGCAGGTGACCGGCATGGAGAAGTTTGCCGAACTCGTGAAGGACAAGAGCGGCGGCAAGATCGAGGTAAAGCTCTTCCCGGGCGGCACGCTCGGCGGCGACGTCCAGACTGTCTCGGCCCTGCAGGGCGGCGTCATCGAGATGACGGTGCTGAACGCCGGCATCCTCGCCAACAACGTCAAGCAGTTCGGCGCCGTCGACCTTCCCTTCCTCTTCGACAGTGGTGCGGAGGCGGACAAGGTCATGGACGGTGCTTTCGGCGACAGTCTCCTCAAGCTTCTGCCCGATACCGGCCTTATCGGTCTCGGCTATTGGGAACTCGGCTTTCGCAATCTCACCAACAATCGCCATCCGGTGACGAAGCTCGAGGACATCAAGGGTCTGAAGATCCGCACGATCCAGTCGCCCATCCCGATCGAACTCTTCAACACGCTCGGCGCCAATGCCGTGCCGCTGCCCTACACGGAACTCTATACCGCGCTCGAGACAGGGACGGTCGACGGGCAGGAGAACCCGGCCGCAAACATCATGAACGCCAAGTTCTACGAAGTGCAGAAGTACATGACGCTGACCCGTCACCAATACAATCCGCAGATCGTGCTCGTCAGTAAGAAGTTCTGGGATGGGCTGAATGACGAGGAAAAGGCCGTCCTTGAGGCGGCCGCGACCGAAGCGCGCGACTACCAGCGCAAGGTGTCACGCGACGCGGACGCCGCAGCTCTCGAGGAAATTCGCAAGACCGGCATGGAAGTCAGCGAATTCAGTCCGGAGGAAACGCAGAAGCTGCGTGATGCCGTCAAGCCGGTGATCGAGAAGTTCAGTGCCGAGATTGGCGCTGAGACGGTTCAGGCGCTGTTCAAGGAGATTGGTGCCGCACGGGGCCAGTAACAGGGTGCGAAGTCTTCGGCCCGCCCGCAAGTCACGGCGGGCCGGAAGCTGGCTGCCCGTACTTGCGGGCTTTGAGGATGGAAACGCAAATCATGACCGAAACGCTTGTAAGACCCTTGAAGGCCGGTCTGATCGGCGCAGGCATTCAAGCGTCGCTGACCCCAGCGATGCACATGGCCGAAGGCGCGGCTCAAGGGCTCCGCTATGTGTACGAACTGATCGATCTTCGCGAAATCGACGCGACGGAAAACGACCTGCCGCGTCTGCTTGCCGATGCTGAACGGCAGGGATTTGCGGGCCTCAATATCACCCATCCATGCAAGCAGGCGGTCATTGCGCATCTTGACGATCTCGCACCTGACGCGCAGCGGCTTGGCGCCGTCAATACTGTCGTGCTCAAGGGAGGGCGGCGACATGGCCACAATACCGACTGGTGGGGTTTTGCCGAAGGTTTCAGGCGGGGGCTGCCGGATGCCGACCTTTCCTTCGCCGTGCAGCTTGGAGCAGGCGGCGCCGGCGTTGCAACGGCCTATGCCGCACTTTCGCTCGGCCTGAAACGTCTAGCGGTTTTCGACCGCGAGCCGGAGCGGGCACAGTCGCTTGCCGAGATGCTGACCGCCCTGTTCCCCGAGGCGGATATCTCAGCCGGCACGGACCTTGCGGCTGCAATGCGGTCGGCGTCGGGGTTGATTCACGCCACGCCGACAGGGATGGCGAACTATCCGGGGCTGCCGCTCGACGGTGACCTTCTCGATCCGCGCCACTGGGTCGCCGAGATCGTCTACTTCCCGCTCGAAACGGCGCTGCTCAAGGAGGCGAGACGGCGCGGCTGCCGCACGCTCGATGGGGGAGGAATGGCCGTCTTCCAGGCGGTCGGCGCTTTTCGACTGTTTACCGGGCTCGAGCCGGACGCAGCGCGGATGCTCAACCATTTCAAGGCCATGACCGGCTGACACTGACGCCGGAAGTTCCAGCAAGGACAGAAACATGAAGACCTCGATAGCAACGGTTTCGCTGAGCGGCGATCTCAAGGACAAGCTGCGCGCCATCGCCAAGGCGGGCTTTGCCGGTGTCGAAATATTCGAGAACGACTTCCTTGCCTTCGACGAAAGCCCGCGCGAGGTCGGCCGAATGGTGCGCGACTTTGGCCTGGAGATCAGTCTGTTCCAGCCGTTCCGTGATTTCGAGGGTATGCCGGAGCCACTCAGAGCCCGGACTTTCGACAGGGCCGAGCGCAAGTTCGACCTGATGCAGGAGTTGGGCACCGACTTGGTGCTCGTCTGCTCGAACGTGTCGCCGGCGGCAGTGGCTGGCATCGACAGGGCAGCCGCCGACTTTTGCGAACTCGGCGAGCGGGCGGCGAAGCGGAACTTGCGCGTCGGTTACGAGGCGCTCGCCTGGGGGCGCCATATCAGCGACCATCGCGATGCCTGGGAGATCGTCCGGCGCGCCGATCACCCGAGCATAGGCCTGATCCTCGACAGCTTTCATACCCTGTCGCGCAAGATCGAGATCAATTCGATCCGCTCGATCCCGAAGGAGAAAATCTTCATCGTCCAGCTTGCGGATGCTCCGCTGATCGACATGGATCTGCTCTATTGGAGCCGGCACTTTCGCAATATGCCGGGCGAGGGCGACCTGCCGGTGACCGACTTTACCCGCGCGGTGGCGGCGACCGGCTATGATGGATATCTGTCGCTTGAAATCTTCAACGACCAGTTTCGCGGCGGTAACGCCAATGCCATCGCGGTCGACGGCTACCGCTCGCTGATCTATCTCGGGGACCAGGTGAAGCGCGCCGAGCCGGACGTCCGCCTGTCGGTTCCTGAGATGCCCCCGCGCGTCGACGTCAAGGGAGTGGCCTTCGTGGAGTTCAGCGCCTCGGAGGACGAGGCGGGCGAGCTCGAAGCGCTGCTCGTCACCATCGGCTTCAGGAAAGCGGCGCAGCACCGGACCAAGCAGGTGGTGGTCTACCGCCAAGGCTCCATCAATCTGGTGATCAACACCGAGCGGGAAGGCTTCGCCAACGCTTCCTATCTGGTTCACGGCACGTCCGCCTATGCGTTCGGCCTCGTGGTCGACGATGCCAAAGCGACTGCTGAGCGAGCCCGGGCGCTTGGCGCTGAACCCTTCGAACAGCCAGTCGGCCCAGGAGAATTGCTGGTTCCGGCGATCCACGGTGTTGGCGGCGGGATCATCTACTTCCTCGACGAGCGATCCGACCTCGCCAGGATCTGGGAGATTGAGTTCGATCCGGTGCCGGACAAGGGAGCGGCGATACCAGCTGGCCTGACGACCATCGATCACATTGCCCAGACCGTCAAATATGAGGAGATGCTGACCTGGCTGCTGTTCTACACATCGCTGCTCGATGTGCGAAAGACGCCGATGATCGACATCGTCGATCCGGCCGGCATTGTTCGCAGCCAGGTCGTTGAGAATGATGCCGGGACGCTGCGCCTGACGTTGAACGGCGCGGAGAACCGCAACACGCTTGCGGGCCACTTCATCGCCGAGACCTTCGGCTCCGGTGTGCAGCATATTGCCTTTGCCACCTGCGACATCTTCGCAACGGCTGAGGCGCTGCGTGCAAACGGCTTCAAGGCGCTGCCGATCTCGCCGAACTACTACGATGACGTCGAGGCGCGCTTCGGGCTCGACGCGGAACTTGTCGAGCGGCTGAGGGCCGAGAACATCCTTTATGACCGGGACGAGAACGGTGAATATTTCCAGCTCTACAGTCCGACCTACGGCGAAGGATTCTTCTTTGAAATCATCGAGCGGCGCGGGTATCGCGGATACGGAGCCGCCAATGCAATCTTTCGCATTGCGGCGCTGAAAAAATACCTGAGGCCAGAGGGTGTGCCTAAAAACTGATCTTCCAACGTCAGCTTTGCGTCGGTAACTGGCACGGCTCAGGCAAGTGCTCATTCCGATCGTTGAGGCGTCCTAGACGACCCAGCGTCACGCACGCACTTGCTATTGATGCTCTTTCCTTCGCGACCGAGGGGTCCGGCGTCGATGGAATGGGCGCCGAACGCTCTCTCGGCGCCCACATAATCAAGCTGGGGGCTAGGTTGTCAGAAGTAGCGAACCTCTTCGGCCTTTATGCTGAGCGGGTCTTTGCCGCGTTTGGACAGCCAGGAGTAGACGGGCGGCGATCGACTCCACGTGGATGTCGAGATCATGCATGGGCCGTCAGTATAGGCGAAGGCCGCAAGGGCTGCGTCCAATCCCTTCCGTTTTTTCGCCGTTCATGCCTTCACAGGCAATTTCCGGATGTTTCCGATAGATACGGAAGTTCCATAATTAGTCGTACGCCTCAGCGGCCGTCAGATGTTCGATCCGAGGGGAACTTTACTTATGTCGACCGGTTTTGCAGTGGAAAGCGCGAGCAACGAGTTTATGACTGAGAAAATTGTTCCTCCGCCCAAGAAGGGCGATCCCAAACCACGGCCCGTCCGCCGTCCCGAGCCCCAGGACTCGACGCCGAAGTCCGAAGAACGGATACATCCGCCTCGGGACACGAGAGAGGCGCCGGCGCCAAACCCGAATGGCGAGGATGCCACTCAACCGTGACGGCGCGCCGTCGTGCGCCGAAGGCTAGCTGATCTGCCGCCCTTCGCCCGGCGCAGCCCCGACACGCCAAAAGGGGTTCGAGGGCGGGGAAGAACATAGGGCTCGACAGAACCGGCGTCGTGGGTGAGCCATAAAGCTGCCGTTCAATGGTCAGCAAATTGCCCCGGTACCGCCGCACCAAGCCCTTCCCAGCGTTTCATCGTCACTGACGCGTTCGGTATCCAGCCGACGTGAGTGACGATCGAAAGGCCCTATCGCTGCCGATTACGTCATGAACATCATAGAGGAATGAATATGATCACTCGTTACACGCCAATTTCATCGCTGACGGCTGCAATCTTCAGTTTCATGATCTTCAGTCCAGCATCTGCCTTTGAAATTGCTCAGGCGCAAGAGACGCAGCCGACGCAGGGCCAGGCCGACAACAAGGGTACGGACGCCGCCATCAGCGAACAAAAGATCGAAGCCTTTGCTGTTGCCTATCTTCAGGTCGACAAGGTCAGGCAGGAATATTCCGCAAAGATAGAAGCAACATCGGACGAGGCGGCGAAAAAGAAGCTGGAGACCGAAGGCAGCAAGAAAATGGTCGAAGCCGTCAAAGCATCGCCGGCCATTTCGGTCGAAGAATATTCGGCAATTCTTACAGCGGCACAGAGCGATCCGGCAGTCGCCAAGAAGGTTCAGGCAGAACTTCAAAAGACCGCTCCGGCACAGCAGTAGGTGGCCTCGGCAGCAATCGGATTGCCGGACACTTGCGTGCGGCCCGCGAACTCATTTTGCGGGCTTCCGCTCCCGAGTGTTAAATACGCAAGGAGGCTTGCTGGCAGGCCCCGTGGAACTGTCGGCTACTAGCGGCCACTTGCCAAATTTTGGCGGCCACTTCCAGCGACCTTTCGAATGCCTGCACCGGCAGAAACGCGAAACGCGTGTGGAAGTTGTAGGCGCCGGTGAAGACGTTGGGCGTCGGAATGCCGCGGGCCGAGAGCACCGCGCCATCGGTGCCGCCGCACATCGGGATCAGCTTCTTGTCGATCCCGAGTTCGATGCGCCGCGATCACCACGCCATCCTCGAAGAGGGGATGTGTTTCCACGTCACCCCCTGCCACAAGTTCACGAGGAACCCAGTTCTCTTGCTTCCGCGGCATCGCCCGCGCGACAGGAAGGGTGCTTCAACGATCGCATAATGTATCGTCCGGAACGGTCGCTCGGGCAGGCGGATCGCGCATGGCCAGCCCTCCATGCTTTCCACTACGATTTCAGCGACGATCTCCTGACCGTCGGCGCGCGGTTCTGAGTAGAGCTTGATCGCCATCGCCTCGGAGCCGATAAGAGCGGGAAGCCATAGGGAGAATCGTTGCCATGAGAGCACTTATCCAGCGCGTTTCATCTGCGCGTGTCACCGTCGACGAAACGGTGACGGGGGAAATCGGCAATGGTCTGTTGGTCTTCGTTTGTGCGATGAAGGGTGACTCTGAAAAGGAAAGCGAATGGCTGGCGCGCAAGATTGTCAACCTGCGCATCTTCAGGGACGATGCGGATCGCATGAACCGTTCGCTTGTCGATGTCGGCGGCTCAGCTCTCATCGTCAGCCAGTTCACATTGGCCGCCGAGACGAAAGGAAACCGGCCGGGCTTTTCTACGGCAGCGCCGCCGGAGGAGGGCAAACGCCTATATGAGACTTTCTCTGCCAATTTCTCGGCCCTTGGCGTTGCCGTTGCGAATGGCGTCTTCGGTGCGGACATGCGGGTGGAATTGGCCAACGACGGTCCAGTTACGATCTGGCTGGACACGACGTCCGGCTAACCGCTTCAGGGTCGCATATTAAGCGGAACGAGCTTGAGGCGATGATCACCTATACTCGCGATCGGATCGCCTGGATGAATGACTGTCGGGCCGGGTCAGAGCCCAGGTTGAATAGCATCGACATGCGATCGGAGGTGCCGGGCTTTGAGTTGAATTACTACGAGCGTCGGTGCCCTTTGTTTGCGTCCACCCGCACGGCCGACGGCGCGATCCCTTCCACAAGGTCTGTGCTGAAAAGGTCGCGTCATCTATCGAACGGAACTGCCAAGCTGGCGCCGAGTACGTCAGCTCCGGCTCCTGGCGAGAATTCCTGCGAGCACTGTAATCTCACGTTCGAGCACTTCGGGCGTTATGCCGACGAACCGTCCTTCAAGGCTGAGAGAGATCACGCCATGAACGGCCGCGAAGAACGTCCGGGCACGAATTGCCACGTCTTGGCGAGAAGCATCAGGCATATGTCGCGCGAGTGGTGCTGCGATGAGCCCGATCAGGAAAGCGTGTTCGGCAAGGTGCCACTCCGGAACGGAGACGCCCTCCGGCATCCTATGTTCGAAAAGGGCGGACCACAGGTTTCGCTCTGCTAGCGCGAAGCGCAGGTATGCCAGAGACAGGCTGAGGAAAGTCTCCTCAATGGCCGCTGATGGCGAAATCGCGGTGTTGAGGGTGTTCTCCAACTGTTTCAGCGTCCCCGAGTTGACGTGGAGAATCAGCCCGTCGAGATCATCGAAGACCGTGTAAAGACCACCGAGCGCCGCGCCGGCGCGTTCGGCGATATCCCGCGCGCGCAGGTTCTTCAGCCCTTGTTCGCGAATGAGCTCCGTGCAGGCGACTATCAGCCTTGCCTTCAGGTCTTCCTTCTTCGTTTGACGCTTTCCGACCACCGGTAACCTCATTTTTGAACGTTGTTCATTTTTAACTTGAACATCGTTCATCTTTGTGACAAAAGATTATTGAACATTGTTCATACATGGAGGTGAGGAAATGTTCAAACAAATCGCAACGCTGATACGAGGTCGCGCCCACGAGGCGGAGGAGGCCTTCGGCGATCGGCATGCGCTACCGATACTTGCGCAGCAGATCCGTGATGCCGCGCGCGGCGTCGAAAGCGCACGTCGGGCGGTCGCTCTGGC
>Ga0209257_1004778_pt1 | contig 10099 bp, 12 predicted proteins | sample AraplaCvi_mCL_r2_FD_184277 | JGI IMG/M metagenome (GOLD analysis project Ga0209257, IMG submission 184277) | Arabidopsis root microbial communities from North Carolina, USA - plate scrape MF_Cvi_mCL_r2 (SPAdes) (version 2) | ecosystem: Host-associated > Plants > Roots > Endosphere | place: USA...
GGGTCCAGCCCAACAGATAACCCTGGAACGAGCTCGCGACCGCCAGCCGCCAGAGTCCCATCGCCGCCACGATCGATCCCGCCACCATGATCCAGCGGCCGCCATGACGGTCGATGCCGGCCCCGACCAGGGGTGCGGCCAGTCCTGCCACCAGTACGCTCCAGGAAAAAGCGCCGAACACCTGGCTGGCGCTCAGCCCGAGATCACCCTGGATACGATTGGCCAGCACGCCAAAAGCGTAGTACAGCATTCCCCACGAAAGTACTTGCGTGACCGCCAGGACCACGACCGGTTTACGAACCTGCACAAGGCCTCCTTCAGAATGCGGCCCGGCAGCAGCCCGGCAAGAACATGGACAATACCTGCTTCGCAAACGACGACCGGGCCGGGTAGCTGCTTGGCCGGTACAGGCCCACTGCGGCGGGATCGTTGCCCTGCGCGCGATAGCGGTAGGTGCCGAACACCATGTCCCAGAAGACCAGGGCGCGGCCAAAGTTCCGGTCGCCTTCCTGCGCATTATCGGCATGGTGCCACCTGTGAACCTCGTTAGTGCTGAACACATAATTCAGCCAGCCGCTACGCAGCGGCAGGTTGGCATGCTGCAGCATCAGGACAGGATAAGTCAGTGCCAGGTAGCCAAGCACCACCTCCGGCGGCGTGCCAATCAACAGCAGCGGCGCAAAGCCAAGCACGTAGTTGACGGCGTAGTTCAAAGGATGGATGCGGAAGTTGTTCAGCCAGTACAACCGTTCGCTGCCATGGTGCAGAGCGTGCAGCCACCACAAGGAAGGCAACCGGTGATGCAGGCGATGCGACCAATAGCCAGTGAATTCGGCCAGCAGGGTGGCAACCAGGACCTGCGCAGCGAAGGGCAAGCCAGTCGGAAAGAGGGTCGCACCGGCCGCCATCCACTGCTTGCCGGCCAGCGCCAGCACCAGCACCGGCAGCAACCACTTCAGCATTGGATCGACCACGCCGAAGAGCAGCGCCGCGCTGGTGACGTCGGTACGCAGGTCGCCCTGCCCCATCTTCCAGTCATGGCGGTAAGCCATCTGGCGTTCCGCCAGCCCAGCGGAAGCCAGAATCAGGACGCTCGGAATGACGACCGCCAATTCGAGGTTTCCGCCAAACTGCCTGGCCGCCAGGAAAACGCCCACACTCAAGGCCAGGGCAAGGGGCAGAAACAAGCGCGCAAGGGAAGTTTTCAACATGCTCTTCCTCAATCACGCGCAGCACGCGCTCTTTTTCGGACGTGGACTGCAAGCTGCCAGCGTTGAACAACCAGCCTGCCCTTTGGCCTTTTCCGCCTCGTCCAATGCACAACACGCAGCGCTGGCGCCGATGGCCGGACCGCCACAGCAGCCCTTGTCGCTTTCAGCCGTCCGTTCGTAAGAAAAGCTGGTATTGCATACCCCGGTTTCCGGCAGGTCCAGCTGCACATCATCGGCAGCCGCCATGTCGCCGGCCAGGCTCGCCACGACCGAGCGCACTTGCTCGTAGCCCGTCGCCATCAGGAAGTTCGGAGCACGGCCGTAGCTCTTGGCGCCGACAGCATAGTAGCCGGGTTCAGGGTGGCTCAGTTCACGGTGCCCGTGTGGCCGCACGGTACCGCAGCTATGCTCGTTCGGATCGATCAGCGGCGCGAGCGCATCGGTGCTTTCCAGCCACGGGTCATGGCGAACACGCATCTCGCGCGTCAAGCCAAGGTCGGGACGTGCACCTGTCGCAGCGACAATGCGGTCGACGCCATTGATCAATTCCTGCTGTCCTCCCGGCTTTTGGCCGACAACATTGATGGCGCCCGCTTCTTCCCGCAGTGCGGTCATGTGGAAGTTGGTATGCAGCTCCAGTTTGCCGGAATCGCGCAACGCCTTTAGCCGCAGGCCAAGCTGGCCGCGCGCTGGAAGGCCATCGGCTTCGCCGCCGCCAAATACACGTGCCAGCTGCTCGCCGCGCGTCGCCCATACGATGGAAGTTCCCGGTACGTCTTCCGCGAGTTCAGCCAGCGCCAGCAAAGTGCCGGCAGCCGAGTGGCCGGCACCGGCCACCAGGGTGCGCTTGCCTGCATAGTCGGATCGCTCAGCTCCCGCCACATCCGGCATGCCGTAGGCGATGCGGTGCCGCAGGCCCTGTTCGCCAAGGGCCGGGACACCGTTGGCGCCGAGCGGATTCGGATTCGACCACGTTCCGCTGGCATCAATCACCGCACGCGCAAGGTAGTCCTTTTCCCCGTCAGGCCCCGCCACGCGGACAACGAACGGCGCCAGTTCGCGCCCACGGCTCTTGACCTTGTCGAAGCCCTGTCGCGTGACCTGCACGACCCGATGCCGCAGCTTCAACGCCCCTGCCAGCTCCGGCAGCCTCGACAAAGGAGCGAGGTAGGAATCCAGCAATTCTCCAGCGGTGGGCAGTCCGTCGCCCGCCGGCGCCTGCCAGCCGTTACGTTCAAGCAGCTGGCGTGCCGCCTTGTCGACGTTGTACTGCCATGGCGAAAACAGGCGCACATGCCGATAAGTGTCCAGGTTCGCGCCCACGCCGTCGCCACGCTCGAAGATGATCGGGCGCAGGCCGCGCTGCAGGAGGTGCGCGGCAGCAGCCAGTCCCACCGGGCCGGCGCCAAGTACCGCCACAGGGAGCTCATTCAGTTTCGTCATGATGCAGTCCTTTCGAAGTAAGATTACGATTCATTCTTTATTCGTCGAATTACGAATAACGAGGCAAAAAATTTTTACAAGCTACCGATCAACTGCTTGAACTGTTCCAGCCGCTCGGGATTGACGCAATAACAAACCCGCTGTTCATCGGAAGAACCGAGGATCAACCCTGCCTGTTTGAGGATGGTGACGTGCTGGGAAATGGTCGACGGCGCCAAGGGCAGCACGTCGGCCAGGCTGCCGAAATAACAAGCGCCATACGCCGCCAGGTAGCGCAGCAGCTGCACCCGAGCTGGATGCGCCAGTGCCTTGCAGAGCATGGCCACCTCGTCGGCGTCCAGTTCTGGAAGGTCCATCTTCGGATTCGGGGTGCAGCAGCCAGTCATCTTCATCAAGCTATTCGTCAATCGACGAACGAAGATTAGCGCGTGCCTCCCAAGCTGTCAACTCATTTCGATATTATTTGAATTATCGTAGTGTTGTGCCATAATCCGGCCAGTCCATTTCAGGAACCCATTTCATGGAAACGAAATCCGTAATAGCCGCACTGGCTGCACTGGCACAGGAGTCCCGTCTCAATACATTCCGATTGCTGGTCCAGACTGGCCCGCAAGGCCTCGCCGCAAGCAAGATCGCCGAGCAGCTGGACATTGCCCCCTCCTCGCTGTCGTTCCACCTGAAAGAGCTGACCAATGCCGGCTTGATCGAGCCGAAGCAGGAAGGCCGCTTCATTATCTACAGCGCCAACTTCGACACCATGAACGGCGTGCTTTCCTTCCTGACCGACAACTGCTGCGGCGGCCAGAGCTGCGCCCCCTCCACCAACATCACCTGCTGCAATCCATGAACGTCCTGATCCTCTGCACCGGCAATTCCTGCCGCTCCATCCTTGGCGAAGCAACCTTCAACCACCTGGCCCCTGCCGGCTGGCGCGCCATCAGCGCCGGCAGCAAGCCTGCCGGCTATGTCCATCCACGTTCGCTGGCGTTGCTGGAACGCGAAGGCATTTCGACCGAGGGCTATCACAGCAAGTCGTGGGACAACCTGCCGGTCATCCCGGACATCGTGATCACCGTCTGCGGCAGTGCCGCCGGCGAAACCTGCCCGGCCTACCTCGGTCCTGTCTTGCGCGCCCACTGGGGCGTTGAAGACCCGGCCCACGCCACCGGCACCGATGCAGAAATCGACGCCGCCTTCATGAAGGCCTACCGCATCCTGCGCCATCGCATCGAGACCTTGTTCGCCCTGCCGCTGGAAGAGTTGAAGAAAGACCCGGCCCGCATGAAAGCGGAACTGGACCGCATCGGCGGGGTGCAGCCATGACGCTGTCGCGACGCCTGGTGGCGGAAGCACTCGGCACGGCCTTGCTGCTGGCAGTAGTGATCGGCTCCGGCATCATGGCCGAACGCCTCGCGGGGGGCAACGTGGCCATCGCCCTGCTGGCCAATACCATTGCCACAGGCGCGGGCCTGGTGGCGCTGATCCTGATGTTCGGCGCCATTTCCGGCGCACACTTCAATCCCGCCGTGACGCTGTCGCAAGCCTGGCAGGGCAATATGCCCGCAGGTGAAATCCTGCCGTATATCGCAGTACAAATTGCCGGCGCCTTTGTCGGCGTCGCCGCCGCGCATGGCATGTTCGGCGAGGCGCTGTTTTTCGCTTCCGAGCATGTGCGTTCGGGCCCAGCACAATGGTGGAGCGAGTTCATTGCCACGTTCGGCCTGGTCGGCGTGATCATCGGCTGCTCCCGCAGCCGCCCGGCAATCACGCCTTTTGCGGTCGCCACATATATCACTGCTGCCTACTGGTTTACCTCTTCGACCTCGTTCGCCAATCCTGCCGTGACGCTGGCCCGCGCTGCCAGCAACACCTTCGCCGGCATCCGCCCGGCCGACGCACCGGGCTTTATCCTGGCGCAGCTGGCCGGGATGGTGGCGGCAACGGGCGCTGTTCTGCTGGCTCTATCCGGCCGCGCCGCCAACGCAACCGGTTGAGCCGTAATCAGCGGAACCGGGCCATGATTTGCGCGAGCGTGCCGTCTTTCTCGGCCGCCGCGATGGCCCGGTTAGCCACCTCCAGGCTAAGCTGCCCCTTGCGCGACAGCGCACAGCGTGTCGTAAAGCTCGCTGCCAGCAGCGGCGGATGCAACTTCAAGGGAATGGCACGCAGGCGCTGGCGATAGTCGAGGACTCCGCGCGCGATCAGGATGTGGTGCACCCGGCCCCGGGCCAGCTTTTCCAGGTTGGTTTCCATGTTCGGCGAATCGTCGCGGACAAAGTCCGGCCCAAGGACCTTTTCTATTTCCGGATGCTGGTAGCCGAGGATGGTGCCGATAGGCTGGCCGCGCAGGTCGGCAATCGAGGCGGGCCGCGGATAGTTCGCATCCGTCACCAGCACTTCTTCCGCCGTGAAAACCGGCTCGGTCCAAAGGAAATCGCCCTCGATCCACTCCGGCGTGTAACCGCACAGGATGTCGGCTTGACCTTCCTGCAAGGCCTTCGAAATCCGTTTGCGTGGCAGTAACAGGAACCGCAGTTCGCGACCGGTGCCGCGCGCCAGCGCCTCACCCAGCATCTTATGGACCCCGTCGACCAGTCGCCCGTCGTCAATGCGCGACATCGGCATGTCAGCCGCGCGGTCGACCAGCACGACCAGTTCGCCACCCCGCACTTGTGCAGTGGCCAGGATCATGCAGGCGGCAATTGAAAGAAGGAGCTGGCGCATACGTGTGAAGAGGCAGTTTCCGGGCTGGCTCCCCACCATTATGACCGAGATCCCCCTTTCAACGGTAGACGGGAATCGTCCCCGCCGTCGTGCGCCGGTCGCCGTCCTCCCGCATTTTGCGCGCCAGCTCCGCGATGCGCCGTTCGCCCTTCTCCAGCGCGTCTTCGGAAGTATGGACCGAGTACGACCCCAGGTGCAGCAGGTGCGGATGCGGAACGGCCGAGCCCAGCACGAAGACAGCGCCCTCCGCACCTGCGGCCAGGACGATGGCGTCTTCGCTTTCTTCGAACACCACCATTTCGCCGTTGCCGATCGCACCGCCTGCATCGAGCTGGCCTTTTGCCACGGCCAGCCAGCCGACTTTGTGCCCCGCAGGCGGATGATAAGTCCAGCGCTCGCCGGGAAGGAGCGTAACCAGCAGGTAATTGATACCTGACGGTGCAGGCACCGGACTTTGCGCGCCGCCGTAACTGCCGACAATCACGTGCGCAGGGCCGGCGCTGACCATGTCCTGCGCCTCGATGTAGCGGCTGACCGGTTCGGCGTTTTCCAGCTCAGGCGGCAACGCCAGCCAAAGCTGGAAGCCCTGGACGCGCGGCACGTCATCAACCGTCATCTCCTTGCCATGCCAGACGCCGGAACCGGCGCGCATCCACTCCACGCCGCCGTAGGCGATCGTTCCGCTCCCTGCTTGCGGGTCGCTGAAGCGCATGCGGCCTTCAGTGAACACAGTCACGGTGGCGATGCCCGAATGCGGATGCAACGGCATGGAGCCCAAGGCATGCAACATCGCACCGCCGGCATCGAAGATGTCGAGGAACACAAAGGGCTTGACGTAATGGCCAAGGTCGGAGGGGCTCATCAAGCGTGTAATGGGGCCATGCCCCATGCCACGGGTGCGGGTCAGGATACGGCGCGATGGTTTCATTGCATTGCTCCCTCGCTTGCCTTTATGCCGCTTGCAGTGCCGCGGCGTCGTTCAAGGCCTGCTGCATAGCGCGCTGGCGATGCTCTTCTCCCAGGCCGATGCCTTCAGCGCGCACGAATTCGACGGCAGCGCCGAGGAAGCCTGCAAAGAAGCTGCGCAGGAAACTTTCCTGGTGGTCCATTGCGGCCGCCGGAGATGGCGCGCTGTAGATGCCTCCCCGTGTCGAGGCGACGATGATGCGCTTGCCGCCGCACAAGCCTTGCGGACCGCCGGCGCCATAGCTGAACGTCACGCCAGCCACCGCCAGGGTATCGATCCACGCCTTCAGTTGGCTCGGGACGGAAAAGTTGTACATCGGCGCACCGATCACCACGACATCCGCCGCCAGGAATTCCTGCAGCGGCACACTGTCTCCTGCGCGGCCTTCGGAATGGTGCGGCACCGGCGCGGCAACCAGGTCGCGGTAAATGATGGACGCGGAAGGATCGGCCTGCGTCAGGCGGCGCACAATGGCGGCGGTGACCTGGCGGCTGGCCGACTGCTGGCCGTTGACGCTGGAATCGATGTGCAGAATCTTCATGGGCTACTCCTGTGTGAAACGAACAAATTGTTCGTGACGCCATGTTAGACTCATGGAGGTTTCATACAAGGAGGCACCAAAATGAGCGATACGAACACAGATGTGCGTGGGGTCGATCACTCGGCATGCACGTCCGTGGCCGACGTCCTGGCCCGGATCGGCGACAAATGGACGGTCATGGTAGTCGGCACCCTGCGCGGCCAGCCGCTGCGCTACAACGAAATCCAGCGCCGCGTGGAAGGCATCTCCCAGCGCATGCTGACGCTGACGCTGAAAGGCCTGGAGCAGGACGGCCTGGTGGAGCGCACCATGTACCCGACCATCCCGCCCCGCGTGGAATATGAACTGACGCCCCTCGGCCGCAGCCTGCTTGAACCGTTGCAGGTGCTTTACGAGTGGGCCATGGCACATAAGCAGGAGGTGGTCGCGGCGCGCGAAGCCTTCCAGCACAAGTCGGCCGAACGCGCGGCAGTCCACGCGGCGCTGTTTGCGCCCAAATGAGCCGTGGCCCTAGGCCAGCAGCACCCATCCTGTCAGCGCCGAGATAACCAGGAATGGAAAGGAGTACAGGTGGAAGCGCAGCCACAAACGGCGTTCGGGAGCCATGCGCAAGGCGATGATGTTGGCCAGTGATCCGATCGCCAGCCCGAAGCCGCCCGCATTCACCCCGTAGGCAATGACCTTGTAAGCCGTCGAATACTGGACCAGCATGATCGTCGCCGGCACATTGCTGATCACCTGCGAACCAAGCAAGGCCGACAAATACAGCTCGAGCTGCGAATACTGGGGAATCCCCGAGGCCCAGCCCTGAATGAACGGCAATTGCGACAGCAGGCGGATGTCGATGAACATCAGTATGAACACCATGATCAGCGACCAGTCGACTTTTGCAATGATCTCCCTGCAGAACAGCAGGACGGCAAGCGTCACCCCAAGCAGTCCCCAACCTGGATACCCCAATTCCACCGTCACCAGGAACGCGAGATAGAGTAGCGCACACGTCCTGAGCAGCCCCACCCGGTAGGACGCGGCATCGTCCTTCAACTCCGCGTGGATCGTCTGCTTGGGGAAGCAGAACCAGGTTGCCACCAGCAAGATCGAAAAGATCGCCAGCGCCAGCGGCGCCATCTGCCAGGTGAAGTCGGCAAAGGATAGATGCGAGCGCTGCCACAGCAGGATGTTTTGCGGATTGCCGATAGGTGTCAGCAAGGATCCGGCATTCACCGCCAGCGCTTCAAAGATGACCAGTCGGCCGACCGGCAGGTTCTTGATACCCCGGAGTCCAACTGTCAGCGGAACCACGATAAAGAGCGCAATGTCATTGGTGAGAACCGTGGACAGCACAGTCGATGCCGTCACCAGGAAAATGGCCAATACCCGCTCTTGTTGCAGCCGGTTGATGATGAGGCGCCCCAAGTGCTCCAGGTAACCGCTAACCTCGATGCCCATGGTCAGCAGCAGCATCCCGGCGAGCGTCGCGATCGTGTGCCAGTCGACCCAGGTGACGTATTCCGCAAACGGATGTGGCGACAGGATGGAGAGTGCGATAGCCACGGCCAGCAGGACATGCAGCATGCGGTCGCGAAGAAACGGCTTTCCTAATTGGCTGATAAACGATGAGGCAGTTGGTTCGGTATTCTCAAGCATCGGGTGATTCGGCAAATTGATCGTCAATGCGGCAGGCGCATCTGGTTCATGATATCAAACTGTTGTTTCGGCACTTCGGCTGACAGGCAGCAGGCGCCCTTGGCTCGCGCTCTCCATGCCGAGCTCAATGAGCTGCATGACCTGCAAGGCTTGCTCCGCAGGGACCGGGTTGGCGGTGCCCAGCCGGATCGCATCCCGGATCGCTGCGTAATAAGCGAGGTAGTCCCCCGGCACGCATTGCACCGCCTGCCCGGCGACCGCCTCGCCGTTTTGGAGCGTGAGCCGGCCAACAGTCATATCGGCGCCCCAGCCCGGCGCGCCAGGCCGCAAACCGGCTTTGAGCGCGTCTTCCTGCGGATCGAGGCCAAACTTGGCGAAGCTGCCGCCAGTGCCGTGTACCGCGAAATGCGGACCTGCAGCGGCTACCAGTGCGCTGCCATGCAGGATCACGCGCATCTCGCCATAGCGCAGTAGCGCGTGGAACCAGTCGTCCGCAACCGCGCCATCACGCTGCCTGGCCGTGTCGAGCCAGATCGCTTCCGGTGTGCCGAACAATTGCAGCGCCTGGTCCAGCAAGTGCGAGCCGAGGTCGTACCACAGGCCGCCGCCCAGTCTCGCCGACTCACGCCAGCGCTGCTGGACCTTCGGCCGATAGCGATCGAAATGCGATTCGAAATGCGTTATGCGGCCCAGCGCCCCCTGGCGCAGCACGGCTTGCAAGGTGAGAAAGCCGGAATCCCAGCGGCGGTTGTGAAACACCGACAGCAGGCGATCGTGGCGCCGCGCCAGCGCAATCAGTTCACGCGCCTCGCCTGTGGTCAGGGTGAACGGCTTGTCGACCACCACGTGCTTGCCGGCAGCAAGCGCCTGCGCTGCGAGCGCAAAGTGGGTTTCATTCGGCGTCGGGATCACCACAAGTTCGATCTCTTCGTTGGCAAACAAGGCTTCGGGCGAGGCAAATACCGGCAACTCCGGCCAATCTGCGCCGACCTTGGCCGCATCTCCGGAGGAGACAGCCGCCAGCTCGAGGCCAGACACCGCCGAGATCAGCGGCGCATGAAAAGTTTTGGTCGCAAAGCCATAACCGACGATGCCCGCTTTGAGTGTTTTAGCCATTGGCCGCTCCGAAAGTGACTGGGGTGGACAGTCTAAGCGATTTGCGCCGGCAAGTTGTCATACAACCCACTTATCGAATACAGCGCTCTGCTATAGGCCACAGTGATTTTAAGTGACTGAATTTAATGCACTATTGCAACTTCTGGTTTACGTGGTAGGATGTCTGACGACATAATGTGGTTGGGGTTGTAACTTTATGTCGTTCCTATAACAAAGTCTGGAGATACTGAACCATGAAGAAAAGCTTCATTTGCGGTGCCCTGATGTTGATATATTCGGCCAGCTCGTACGCAGTCGACTGGCCGAGTGGTTATTCCAAATGTGCCGATGAGGGCGGCACGTGCAAGGTAGGTACCAGCAGCCGCTCGGTGTCCTATGGAATCAAGGATAAATGGGTGATCAAGACCTTCTCAGGCGACATCCTGTGCAGCACCAATACCTTCGGCAGCG
>Ga0209257_1004782_pt1 | contig 10092 bp, 10 predicted proteins | sample AraplaCvi_mCL_r2_FD_184277 | JGI IMG/M metagenome (GOLD analysis project Ga0209257, IMG submission 184277) | Arabidopsis root microbial communities from North Carolina, USA - plate scrape MF_Cvi_mCL_r2 (SPAdes) (version 2) | ecosystem: Host-associated > Plants > Roots > Endosphere | place: USA...
GGTCAACCTCATTCCGTTCAACCCGTTCCCGGGCACGCGCTTCGAGCGGCCGGACGACGCGGCCATCCGCGCCTTCCAGAAGCTGCTCAACGAGGCCGGGATGATCGCCCCGGTGCGACGCACCCGTGGCGACGATATCGATGCCGCCTGCGGGCAGCTTAAGGGGCAGGTCATGGACCGCACCCGGCGCCAGGCGGAATTCCAGAAACGCTTGCAGGCATCCGGTCTCGGCAACGAGGCCGCGTGATGTCAGGAGCCCGCTAGCCATGGACGTCCGCGGCCGCCCGCTGAGCCTCACGATCACGACCGTACTTGCGGTCGCGGTATTGGCGACCGGCGCGTGCAGCCGCATGACGTTCGTGCGGCAGGACTTCAAGCGGCAGGAATTCGAACGGACCACGCCTGTGGTCAACGTCAGCGGCAACGCCAACAACAAGGCGGCCGTCGCCGCGAGCAAGCCGCTGGAACTGGCCCGCGCCCGGCTGATGGCCGGCGACTACGCGGCCGCCGAGAAGGAAGCGCTCAAGGCGCTCAAGCTCGATCCCAACTCCGTCGATGCCGAGACCGTGCTGGCCGTGGCCGCCGCGCGTCGTGGGGATTCGGCCGAGGCCGGTCGCCATTACCTGCGCGCCGCCGAACTCGCCCCGGGCAACGGCGCGGTGCAGAGCAACTACGGCGTCTGGCTGTGCCGGGAAGGCCGCGCGGACGAATCGCTGGCCTGGTTCGAGCGCGCACTGAAGGACCCGCGCTACACGACACCAGCGGTGGCGCTGGCCAACTCGGGCAGCTGTGCGGCCCGTGCCAGGCAGGACGAACGCGCTCGCCGCGACCTGCGCCGGGCCGTCGAACTGGATCCAAACAACGCCACGGCACTGGGCGCGCTCGCGGAGCTTGAGTTCCGTCAAGGAAATGCCTTCGAAGCGCGCGCATTCTCCGAGCGCCGATTGTCGGCTGCACCAGCGGATGCCGGGGCGTTGCAGCTTGCGTCACAAATTGAAGAAAAACTCGGCGACAGGGCAGCCGCCGCAAGATACGTTCAGCGAATGAGGGCGGAGTTCCCGCAGACGCAGGGCTCCGGCATGGGGGATGACGGAAAGCGATGAACTCGAACCAATTCGCGCCTGACATGGGCGCCAGCATCGGCGTGCGCCTGAAGCAGGCCCGTGAAGAGGCGGGACTGTCGCAGGAAGATGTCGCCGCAAGCCTGAAGATTCCGGTCAAGGGCATCCGGCAACTCGAATCGGGGGATTCGAGCCAGCTGGGCGCGCCGGTCTTCGTGCGTGGACAACTGCGCAGTTACGCGCGCCTGCTCGGCGTGCCTTTCGATGAGGAGCTCGGCCAGGGCGCACGACCGCTCGCGCCGTCCGAGCTGGTCAGCCACACGCACACGCCGCGCTACCGGCGCGTCTTCGAGCAGGCCACCCGCCGCGCGATCTACATCGTGCTGACGGCGGCCATCGCCGTGCCGATCTGGATGGCCTCGCGCGAACTCAAGAAGGACGACGCCAAGGTCGAGTCGCTCGATGTCGCGACCATGCCGGCTTCGCCTGCGAACAATGCCCAACCGGTCGCTTCCGAACAGGCGCACCGCACGCCGCTGGTCGCCTCGATGGCAACGCTGCCGGCGTCTGCACCTGCGACGACGCAGCCCGCGCTTTCGCTGAACTTTGTCGGCAACAGCTGGGTGGAAGTGCGCGGTGCCGACGGCCGCGTGCTCGAAAGCGGCGAACTTGGCATCGGGCAGCAGCGCAGCTACGCCGCCGGCGAAGTCTCGCGCGTGGTGCTTGGGAACTCGTCCGCGGTCGAGGTCCGCAACGCGGGCAGGACGGTTGATCTGGCGCCGTTCAGCCGCGCGAACGTGGCGCGCTTTACGCTATCCTCTGACGGTTCCCTCACGCCGGGCGATTGACCGGCGGAACGGGAAATCCACACGCACCGGCCCGCACGCGGGCCGGTGCTCCTATTTCGGATTTCCGCCTTCACGGCGGACCACAGAGCACGCAGCCAGCCCCATGGCGATTGACGATCTTCTCGACGAACACGAACAAAGCGAACGCGTCCTCCAGTGGCTGCGCAACAACGGCGCGGGCCTGATCGGCGGTATCGCACTGGGCCTGGCGGCCATCGGCGGCTGGAAGTGGTGGGACCAGCGCCATGAGCAGGAACGCATGGGCATGGCCACGCAGTACCAGCAGGCCATCGACGCCATCGATGCGAAGGACAAGACCGCCGACGCCAAGGTCAAGGCGCTGACGGCAGGTTCCAGCTATCGCGCCCTGGCAGCGCTTGAACTGGCCCGGTCGCAGGTCGAAGCGAACCAGAACGACGCGGCACTCGCCACGTTGCAGGGCATCCAGACTGATGATCCGGCCATCGCGCAGATCGTCGGCCAGCGCGCCGCGCGCCTGCTGATCGAAAAGAAGCAGGCCGACGCCGCACTTAAGCTGGTGGCCGATGCCGATACCGCCGCGGGAATCGAAGTGCGCGGCGACGCCCACCTCGCGCTCGGCCAGAAGGAACAGGCACGCACCGCTTATGCCGAAGCGATGGCGAAGCTCGATGTGGCATCGCCGCATCGCCGCCTGCTCGAACTCAAGCTCACCGAAGTCGGCGGCGCGCCCGCCAAGCCCGAGGCCAAGTCCTGATGAAGCACCGCTCCATGCTGCTGCGTACCTCCGTCGTGCTGTTGTGCGCGGCCTCGCTCGTCGGGTGCTCGACCGTCAAGGGCTGGTTCGGTGGAGACAAGAAAAAGGACGACAAGAAGCCCAATGAGCCGGCCGAGCTGACGGACATCACGCCCTCGGTCACCGTCTCGAAGATCTGGTCGGCCAACGCCGGTAAGGGCGAAGGTCGCATCGGCGTTCGCCAGGGTCCGGTCGTGGCCGACGGTCGCGTCTTCGCAGCCGCCATCGAAGGTGGCGTGCACGCGTTCGACCTGCAGACCGGCAAGCAGATCTGGGAATACCGCACCGACAAGAAGGCCGACGTGCGCCTGTCCGGTGGCCCCGGCGTTGGCGAGGGCCTGGTCGTCGTCGGCGGCCTGGACGGCGAAGTCATCGCGCTCGACGCCAGCACCGGCGAAAAGAAGTGGGAAGCCAAGGTCCCCAACGAGGTGATCTCGGCGCCGGCCATCGGCATGAACCTGGTGTTCGTGCGCTCCAACGACGGCCGCATCACTGCGTTCGACGCCGCCAGCGGCGAGCGTCGCTGGTTCTGGGTGCAGGAAGTTCCGATGCTGTCGCTGCGCGGCAACGACGGCCCGGTACTCGGCCCCGGCTTCGTCTTCGTCGGTAACGACGACGGCACGCTTTCGGCGCTGTCGGCCACCGACGGTCGCCCGATGTGGGAACAGCCGGTCGCGCAGCCCGAAGGCCGCACCGAACTGGATCGCATGGCCGACGTCGACGGCACCCCCGTGCTCGAAGGCACGACGCTGTTCGCGACCAGCTTCAAGAAGCAGACGCTGGCCATCGACGCGCCTAGCGGCCGTCCGATGTGGTCGGCCGAGCATGGTGGCGCGGGCCGCATCGGCATGGCGTCCGACCGTCTGGTCGTGACCGATCCGACCGGCTCGGTCTTCGGCCTCGACAAGAACAGCGGTGCAGCCCTGTGGTCGCAGCCGGCGCTGGCCCGCCGCAATGTCACCGGGGCCGCGGTGCAGGGCGATTACGCGGTGGTCGCCGATTTCGACGGCTACGTGCACTGGCTGAAGCTGGACAACGGCGAGTTCGCCGCGCGCGAGCGCGTTGGCGGCAAGGCCGTGAAGGCCGCCCCGGTGGTCGCCGATGGCATCGCCATCGTGCAGAACATCAATGGCGAACTGACGGCGTTCCGCCTGCAGTAATCGCCGTCCGGCAACGTGCGATATACGGAACGGTCCGGGCGCGAGCCCGGGCCGTTTCTCGTTTCCAGCGGGTATCTGGAGGGCAAGGATCCGGCCCCGGAGGGAGCTTGCCCGCGGAAAAGTTCCCTTTTCACCCCCGGCCCGTCATCATGCCGTACCCCGATGACCCACGGACCGGGCGGGACCCGGCCGCCTCGCGACTCCCCGTCGCCCGGCACGGCGCTCCGCTTCCCGACTTCCCCCATACCGCACCGGCCCACACCATGCTTCCGCTAGTCGCCCTCGTTGGCCGCCCCAACGTTGGAAAATCCACGCTGTTCAACGCGCTGACGCGCACCCGCGACGCCCTGGTCCACGACCAGCCAGGCGTTACGCGCGACCGCAACTACGGCGTGGCGCGGCCGGAGGGCAAGCGCCCGTTCGCGATCGTCGATACCGGCGGCATCGCCGGCGAGGACGAGGGCCTGGCCGGCGCGACCGCGCGCCAGGCGCGTTCGGCGGCCGAAGAGGCCGACCTGGTGCTGTTCGTCGTGGATGGTCGCGAAGGCGCCTCCGCGCTGGACGACGACATCCTGGCCTGGCTGCGCAAGACCGCGCGCCCGGCGATGCTGGTCGTCAACAAGACTGACGGCCTCGACGCCCAGGCCGCGATCAACGAATTCGCCCGCTACGGCATCACCGACGTAATCGCGGTGTCGTCCGCGCACCGCCAGGGCATCGACGACCTGATCGACAGCGTTCTCACGCGCGTGCCGGAAGAGGGCGCCACGACCGAACTGGACGCCGATCCGTCGCGCATCCGCGTCGCCTTCATTGGTCGCCCCAACGTGGGCAAGTCGACGCTGGTCAACCGCCTGCTGGGCGAGGAGCGGATGATCGCCTCCGAAGTCCCCGGCACCACGCGCGATTCGGTCGCCATCGACATGGAGCGCGACGGCCGCCTGTACCGGCTGATCGATACCGCCGGCCTGCGTCGCAAGGCGCGCGTGGACGAGGCGGTGGAGAAGTTCTCCATCATCAAGACGCTGCAGGCGATCGAGCAGTGCCAGGTTGCGGTGATCATGCTGGACGCGGGCGAAGGCATCACCGACCAGGACGCCACCGTGCTCGGCTACGCGCTGGATGCCGGCCGCGCGCTCGTCGTCGCCGTGAACAAATGGGACGGCCAGACCGACTATCAGCGCCAGCAGACCGAGCAGCTGCTCGCGCGCAAGCTGGGCTTCGTCGAATGGGCCGAAGCGGTGCGCATCAGCGCCAAGCACGGCTCGGGCCTGCGTGAGCTGTTCCGCGCGATCCACCGCGCGCACGCCTCCGCCACGCACGAGTTCAGCACCAGCGACGTCAACAAGGCGCTGGAAGTCGCGTACGAAACCAATCCGCCGCCGGTCGTGCGCGGCCATGTCCCGAAGCTGCGCTATGCGCATCCGGCCGCGAACAACCCGCCGACGTTCGTTGTCCACGGCACGCGCCTGCGCACGCTCAGCGACTCGTACAAGCGCTATCTGGAGAACTTCTTCCGCAAGCGCTTCAAGCTGGTTGGCACGCCGGTGCGTTTCGTCTTCAAGGAAGGAACGAACCCGTACGAAGGCAAGAAGAACGTACTCAGCGAGCGCCAGGTCGCGAAGAAGCGGCGCATGATCCGGCACGTCAAGAAGGGCAAGTGACGCAGCGCGCGTTCGGGTAATGCTCGAACGCCTTTGCGGTTGTGCCATCCCGGCGAAGGCCGGGATGACGAAGTGGAATGGGGCGCCTTTGTTCCCGGCGGCCTCGCAGGCCGCGCGAGGTCGACGGCACCGAAGCCGTAAACTTCCCCCATGCCGCCCATCCCCCCAAGCGACATCACCCTCGGCGTCTTGGCCGGCGGCCGCGCAACGCGGCTCGGCGGCATCGACAAGGCCTGGCTCGAACGCGACGGCCTGCCGCAAGTCGAGCGATGGCAGCGCCGCTTCGCCGGTGAAACCGCGGCGCTGCTGGTCAGCGCCAATCGCGATCTTCCCCGTTACCACGCCGCAGGCCTGACCGCCGTCGCCGACCGCACGTCGCGCGACATAGGCCCGCTCGCAGGCCTCGACGCGCTCGCTGCCGCGTGCACGACGCCATGGCTGCTCACGCTCCCGGTCGACCTGGTCGGCGTCAACGCCTGTCTGCTGCCGTCGCTCACGGCGGCGGCGAGCCATACCGGCGCATTCGCCGTCGACGACGATGGCCTGCAGCCGCTGGTCGCTCTGTGGCGCGTCGATGCGCTGCGCCGGGCCCTGCCCGACGCACTCGCCGGAGATGGCGCCGTGCACGCGCTGCAACGCAGGCTCGACATGGCCCCCGTGCGCCTGCAGGGCGTACGCTTCGGCAACCTCAACACGACCGACGACCTCGCAGCCGCGGGTGTCGTTGTGCAGACGAACCCCGACGCATGACCGACTTCCCCATCCAGCTCGCCTTCGACAACGCCATCGCGGTCATTCGCGAGGTCGCGGCGAAGCATCGCCTCGACTGCGAATCCCTGCCGCTATCGCGCACGCATGGCCGCATCCTCGCAGCGGATGTGCACGCATCGATCGCATTGCCGCCGTTCGACAACAGTGCGATGGACGGTTTCGCGCTGCGCCATGCCGACCTGGGCGAAGGCGAGACGACGCTGCGCCTGGTGGACGAGCAGTTCGCCGGCCGCGCGCGCGACATCGCGGTGGGCGAGGGCCAATGCATCCGCATCACCACCGGCGCGCCGATGCCCGCAGGCGCGGACACCGTCGTCATCAAGGAAAACACGCGCGTCGAAGGCGACCGCGTCGTGGTCCTCACGTCGCCCGACGCCGGTGTGAACCTCCGGCACATGGGCGAGGACGTGCAGATCGGCGAATGCGTCCTGCGTGCCGGCCAGCGCCTGACGCCCGCGCGCGTCTCGCTTGCGGCATCGCTCGGCGTGCCGTCGCTGCAAGTGTTCCGCCGACCGACCGTCGCGGTGTTCAGCAGCGGAGACGAACTGGTCGAACCGGGCCTGTCGCTCGCGCCGGGCGAGATCTACGACAGCAACCGCGAACTGCTGATGGGGCTCCTGCGCGCGGAAGGCCTCGAGCCGACCGCGTGGCCGCGGCTGGCGGACGATCCGAAGCAGGTCGAAATCGCCCTGCGCGATGCCGGCTGCGCGTTCGACCTGATCGTCACCTGCGGCGCCGTCTCGGCGGGAGAGAAGGACCACATTCCCGCCGTGCTGCAGCAGTTCGGGCAGGTGCATTTCTGGAAGGTGCGGATGAAGCCCGGCATGCCGGTGCTGTTCGGCAGCCTCGACCAGGCGCGCGTGCTCGCCTTGCCAGGCAATCCGGTGTCGGTGTTCGCGACGTTCCTCGGATTCGGGCGCACGCTGATCGACGCGTTGCAGGGCCGCACGGAGCCTCGCCCGGTGGAACGCGCGCAACTCGTCGCGCCGATCGACAAATCCCATCCGCGCCGGGAATTCCAGCGCGCCAATGTGTTCTGCGATGAACACGGCGTGCTGCGCGCCGATCCGAATCCGGCGGTCGGTTCGCACCGGCTGCGTGCGGTGGGCGAGTCCAATGCGCTGATCGTCGTCCCCGATGGACCGCAGCGTTTGGCTGCCGGCACCGTGGTCGAGATCCTGCGTTACGCCTGAGGGGCGATAATCGCGTCATGAACAACGCCGCGCAGATCGAACTCATCGCTCCCGCCGACGCCCTTCGCCGCCAGCGCGAAGGCGCCGTCATCGTGGACGTGCGCGAATCGCACGAACGCGCCACCGGTTTCGCCGAAGGGGCGCTCGGCATCGCGCGTGGCGAGTTGGAGGGCGACCCGCAGGCCGCGCTGCCCGACCGCGACGCCGACGTGCTGATCATCTGCCAGTCCGGCGCGCGCTCGATGCAGGCGGCGCAGGCGCTGCGCGCGGCGGGTTACACGCGCGTGGCGTCGGTCGAAGGCGGCACCACGCGCTGGATCGCCGAAGGCCTGCCGGTCGTGCGCGACGAACGCGACTTCGATTTCTACGACCGCTATTCGCGCCACCTGCGCCTGCCCGAAGTCGGCGAAGCGGGGCAGCGCAAGCTGCAGGCCGCGCGCATCGCGATGGTCGGTGCCGGTGGCCTGGGTTCGCCGGCGGCGTTCTACCTCGCCGCGGCGGGCGTGGGCAGCATCGTGCTGGCCGACGACGACATCGTCGATCGCAGCAACCTGCAGCGGCAGATCCTGCATACCGAAGACCGCATCGGCGTGCCCAAGGTGGATTCGGCGCGGATCGCGCTGGCGGCGCTGAATCCGTCGGTGTCGATCGAAACGTTCCAGGAGCGCATCACCGCTGCGAACGTGGAGCGCCTCATCGAAGCGGCCGACGTGGTGTTCGACGGCGCCGACAACTTCCCCGTGCGCTACCTGCTCAACGACGCCTGCGTGAAGCTAGGCAAGCCGCTCGTGTACGGCGCGGTGCATCGTTTCGAAGGGCAGGTGAGCGTGTTCGATGCCGGTCGCCATCGCGGCCACGCGCCGTGCTATCGCTGCCTGTTTCCCGAACCGCCGCCGCCGGAAGCCGCGCCGAACTGCGCCGAAGCTGGCGTCCTCGGCGTGCTGCCCGGCGTGATCGGACTATTGCAGGCGACCGAGGCGATCAAGCTGATCCTCGGCGTCGGCGAACCGCTCGCGGGGCGGCTGCTGCATTTCGACGCGATGGGGATGCGTTTCCGCGAAACGCGGTTGTCGGCCGATCCGGATTGCCCGGTGTGCGCGGCCGGACGCGAGTTCCCGGGGTACATCGACTACGCGAAGTTCTGCGCGGCGTGAGGCGATCGGGCAGCGCGAGCGCGAAGCGGCGTTCAGTGCAATGAATTGCCGGGTGGGGCGCCGGGATGACGGTGGCGGGTCCGGTGACCGTACGAACGCTTAGCGCAGAAAATCCGCGAGCGCCTGCTCGAACACCGGATCGCCGCTGATCGTGTTGTGCCCGGCCTGCGGCAGGTCGACGACTTTCGGCGGCTTGCCCAGTGCGGCGATGAGCCGGTTGGTGTTGGCCGGCGGCACGATCGTGTCGAGCGATGCGCGGATGATCATCACGTCGCCCTCGTAGCCGCGCAGGTGGTCGATGGATTCGAAGCGGTCGCGCAGGATCCAGCGCACGGGCAGCACCGGGTAGTGCACTTGCGCGACAGCCGCCAGGCTGTCGAAGGGCGCGATCAACACCAGCTGCGATACCGGCCGCTGGCTGGCCACGTAACTGGCCACGCCACTGCCGAGGCTGGAGCCGATCACCGCGATGGGTGCGTCGGGATAGCGCGATCGCACCTCGTCGAACAGCGCCAGCGCGTCGCCGAGCAGCGCGGCCTCGCTGGGCTCGCCACCGCTGCTGCCATATCCGCGATACGACACCAGGTACACCGCGCGTTGCGGCAGCAGGCGGTCGAGCATTTCGCGCCGGTGCTGGATGCTTTCGGCATTGCCGCCGAAGTAGATCACGGGCCGCGAAGCCTGCGGATGCAACACCCAGCCGTGCAGTTGGACATCGCCGCGCGCGAGCGTGAAATCGGTCTGCGGGACGTCGGTACGCGTGCCTTCGGGCAGGTAGATCAGCTCGCGCTGCTTGGAGAACAACCACGCGACGAGCCCTGCGTAACCGAGGATCGGCAGCGCCGCCCAGCCCAGCCACTGGCGGCGCATCGAACTCATTGCGCGTGACGGCGTTGCGCCGCCTCGAATGCAGCCAGTTGTTCGGGCGTCGCGTCGCGCTGGTGTTGCGCCTTCCATTGCGCGAAGGGCATGCCGTAGATCGCCTCGCGCGCTTCGTCCTTGGTCATGGTGATGCCGCGATGCTCGGCGGCCTCGCGGTACCAGTCCGCCAGGCAGTTGCGGCAGAAGCCGGCGTTGATCATCAGGTCGATGTTCTGCACGTCGGGGCGTTCCTGGAGCAGGTGCTGGAGCAGGCGCCGGAAGGCGGCGGCCTCGATCTGGGTGGTTTCGAAATCGGTGTCGGTCATTGCGGTTTCTGGCGTTCCGGAACGGGGGAGCGGATGGGCGGCGGTAGTCACCTCGGTGCGCAGCCGGCCTTCCGGGATGGCTTGAGCGATAATGCCCGGCCCGAATGTACTCCAGGCCAAGGCATGACCGTCTCCACGACCCAAGCACCGGCCCGCATTCTCGACGGCAAGCGCATCGCCGAAGACCTGCTCGACACGCTCAAGAGCCGGGTCGATGCACGCGTCGCCTCGGGCAAATCGCGCCCGGGGCTGGCGGTGGTGCTGGTCGGCAACGACCCG
>Ga0209257_1004791_pt1 | contig 10080 bp, 7 predicted proteins | sample AraplaCvi_mCL_r2_FD_184277 | JGI IMG/M metagenome (GOLD analysis project Ga0209257, IMG submission 184277) | Arabidopsis root microbial communities from North Carolina, USA - plate scrape MF_Cvi_mCL_r2 (SPAdes) (version 2) | ecosystem: Host-associated > Plants > Roots > Endosphere | place: USA...
TATATCTACTATCAGGCCTATACACCCGGTCAGGCCGCACTCGGCGAGCGCCCCGACACCGCGGGCTCGAACGAACCCGATACCGCCTCTTTCTCGCTGGCATTCACGGACGGGGATATCGGGGATGCGCACAGCATCGGTTCCAGCCTTGCCTCTTCCGTCTGGAGCGGCGGTCCGTCCGTTCCCGCCGAGACCGTCGCCGCACTGGCAACCGCCCTGTCACTGGTACGAAACGGCAATGCGATTACCGCAAACTTCGCGATTGCCGACCGCCTCGTCGACTTTCTCGGCGAAGGCGAGACACTGACGATCTCCTATAATGTCGCCGTCACCGACAGCGCCGGAAGCAGCGCGTCGAAACCGATTATCTTCACTGTCACCGGGCGTAACGATGCACCGGTCCTTTCGGCCGATATGCCCGACCTGTCGGTCAGCACCAATGTGAAACCCGGTGCCGCCGCGGGCGCGACGATCACCGCGCTCTATGCCCCCGGCAGCAGCGTCAACCTGCTGGACGGGTTGCCCTCGCTGGTCACCCTCGCCGGCTATAACCCGACGAGCGGCTATAATTTCGTCGGAGGACGCGACTGGTTCGCATCGAACGGTATCAGCATCGCCGCGCTCGCCGGCGGCACGATCGTCTTCGCCGACGGCACGACCGGTCTGATCGGTCGCGCATCGAATGGCGCGGCCGGAAACCCGGCAGAGGCTGCCTATATCTATTATCAAGCCTATGAACCCGGTGCTGCCTGGCTCAAGGAACGTTCGAATACGACTGGTTCGCCGGAACTGGATACGGCGTCGGTATCGTTGAGTTTTGCCGATCGCGATCTGGGCGGATCGCACACAGTCGATTCCAGCCTGGCATCGATGGTGTGGAGCGGCGGATCGACCATTCCTGCCGAGACGGCCGCCGCGCTGGCAAGCGCCCTGACGCTCGCCCGGAACGGCGGGTCGATCAGCGCCGATTTTGCCCTCGCAGACCGTTTCGTCGATTTCCTCGGTGCCGGCGAAACTCTCGCCATCACATATAATGTTTCTGTCACCGACCAGAGCGGCGCCCGCTCCTCGAGGCCCGTAACCTTTACGTTTACGGGCGCAAGCGACGGAACCTCGTCATCGGCAATCGTCGTGCCGCAATCGGAAAAGGCGGCTCCCGCGTCCATGGCCGTGGCTGCGGAAAAGACCGCGCCGGCGTCTCCCGGCACCTCGCTTGCCCCGGATGCGGGGATCGCTGCGAAGGACAGCAGCGATGGCAATGCGGGGACGACGCAGGACATGCTTGCGCTGGTTTCGATCGACCAGCTCTACACCGCGATGGTCCATGACATGGCCTCGTTCGGAGGCGCGCCGGGCGCCGGCGACGTCGCGCTTTCCCGGCCTGATCCGGTAAAGCCGACCGACTTTTTCGCCTGACGGCCGGTCGTCGTGCTGTCCCCCTTGCGGCCCTCGCAAAGACAGGCCTATGAGCGGGGAATGGCCGATGTCTCCGCTCCCGCCGGCAAGTCAGACGTGCTCAAGGCGGACGTGGCCGGTCATCGGTTCGAACTGATATTCGACGGGGCGCAACGGCTTCAGAGGTTGCTGGCGCTGATCGGCGGTGCGATCCGCAGTGTCGACATGATCATGTACATTTTCGAGCACGACGCGGCAGGCAAAAGCGTGCTCGACGCGATGACCGCGGCGGCCCGTCGCGGTGTTCGCGTCCGTGCGGTGATCGACAGTTTCGGCTCCGGCGATGTTTCGGACAGCGTCTTCAAACCGCTGCGCGACGCTGGCGGCACCGTGATCTTCTTTTCGCGCCGCTGGCGGTCGAGCTATCTGGTTCGCAATCACCAGAAGTTGCTGCTGATCGACGACGAATATGCCGTGACCGGCGGCTTCAATATCGCCGATCCCTATCTCAGCGACCGGCGCACCCATTGCTGGTTCGACCTCGGGATCATCGTCCGCGGGCCGACCGTGGCGCGGATGGTCAGGTGGTTCGAGGAAATTTACGACTATACCGTCCATGACGACGGCAAGCTGCTGGTGCTGCGCCGGCTGATCCGCGAATGGCCCGTCGACGCCGGGCCGGTATCATGGCTGGTCGGAGGGCCGACCCAGCGCCTTTCGCCTTGGGCTCGCGCGGTACGCAGCGATCTCGAAGGGGCGCGGCAGCTCGACATGGCGATGGCCTATTTCTCGCCGGGCCAGGGGATGCTCCGCCGCCTCGGCCGCGTCGCCCGCAGAGGCAGAGCGCGCTTCGTGATGGCGGCGAAGTCCGACAATCCCGCGACGATCGGCGCGGCGCGGCTGCTCTACGGCTATTTGCTGCGGCAAAAGGCGGCGATCTGGGAATATCAGCCGTGCCGGCTTCACATGAAGCTGATCATCATCGATGATGTCGTGCATGTGGGCACGGCCAATTTCGACATGCGCAGCCTGTTCGTGAACGTCGAGGTCATGCTGCGCGTCCATGACGCCGGCTTCGCGCAACAGATGCGCGGCTTTCTCGATAGCCAGCGGCCCGATTGCGAGATCATTACTGCCGAAAGCCACAAGGCACGCGCCAGCTGGTTGACGCGGCTGCGCTGGACGCTGTCGTGGTTCGTGGTGACGGTTGCGGACTATACGGTATCGCGCCGCCTGAACTTCGGTCTCGCCGAGACCGACCCCGAGACCGAAGTCTAGTCCTTCCAGCCCCAGAAAAGGAAACATGGCGGGACATTCACCCATTCGAACGCATTGTCGATACGGTTGAAGTGCGCGGCGAGGAAATCGCGCGCGCGGGCGCGGAACTGATAGACGAGGAAAGCACCGCCGGGGCGCAGGACGCGGTGCGTCGCCGCCGCGATCGCGGGCCCCACACCGGCGGGCAGCGTAGAGAAAGGCAGGCCGGAGAGCACATAATCGGCGTGCTCGAAACCGTGTGCGCGAACGATGTCCTCGACATCGGCGGCCGAACCGTGAACCGCGATGAAGCGGCTGTCGCGGATATCCTTGCGCAGATATTCGATGAAATCGGGATTGGTGTCGATCGCGATCAGCGTCGCATCGCCTGCCATATGCTCGAGCACGGGACGACAGAAGGTGCCGACACCAGGGCCATATTCGACAAACAGCTTCGTGTTCTTCCAGTCGACCGGGCGAAGCATGTGGCGGATCAGCGTCGGCGACGACGGCACGATCGACCCGACCATGACCGGATGCTTGATGAAGCCCTTCACGAACATGCCCCACGGGCCGAAAAAGCGCTTCAGCTTCTCGCGGGCCTTGCGGATCGGCGAGACATTCGATTGGGCCTGTGCCCGCGGATTGGTCATGATGGCTTTCGCATTGTTGCGGTTGCACGAATGCGTGGCAAAATCGCGTCCTTCGCGCAAGAAAAGAGTCTGTCTTGACTCTGGACAGAACCCCCTTCGCGTGTAGTGAGACGCGAAGCCTGCGGCGAACGGAAGCGAAAGGGGGACAGATGGCGACGACATCGCGTTCGATTCCTGCCGATCGCATGGCCGTGCTGTTCGCTGTCATGCTCGTTGCTGCAGCCGGCAATACGGCGATGCAGTCGATCCTGCCCGCGATCGGTGCCAAACTCCACATTCCCGACGTCTGGGTCAGCCTCGCTTTCAGCTGGTCGGCCTTGCTGTGGGTGCTCACCGCACCGCATTGGGCGCGTCAGTCGGACAAGCGCGGGCGCAAGGCGTTGATGGCGCTTGGCGTGATCGGCTTCCTGTCGTCAATGGCCCTTTGCGGGATCGTGCTGTGGGCGGGACTGACAGGCCTGATCGGAGCCGGCGTCACTTTCTTGGCCTTCGCTCTCTTCCGCAGCCTGTATGGCGGCCTCGGGTCCGCGGCTCCGCCTGCGGTGCAAGCCTATGTCGCGTCGCGCACCGACCCCGACGAACGGACACAGGCGCTGTCGCTCGTTTCATCCTCTTTCGGCATCGGGACCGTCCTCGGGCCAGCCGTCGCTCCCTATTTCATCCTCCCCGTCCTCGGCCTCGCAGGCCCGATGATCATATTCGCCGTCATCGGGCTGATCGTGCTGACGATGCTGCGCTGGCGCCTGCCGAACGACACCCCGCGCTTCGCCGCGCGCGGAGCTATCGCCTCCTATCCGCTGTCGGGCGGGCCGACCGAGCCGACCGGCGAGGAAGAAAATGATCCCGACACGCCGCCGCAGGAGTCCCTCAGCTGGCGCGACGGCCGCGTCCGCCCATGGCTGCTCGCCGGCTTCCTCGGTGGTCAGGCGCAAGCGATGATGCTGGGGGTTGTCGGCTTCCTGATCCTCGACCGGCTTCACCTGCGTCTCGATCCCGAAACAGGGGCCGATATCACCGGCACCGTGTTGATGTCGGGCGCGGTCGCGACGCTGCTGGCGCAGTGGGGCCTTATCCCGCTGTTCAAGATGAAGCCCGGCCCTACCGTGCTGTGGGGCGCGGCGCTGGGCGCCGTCGGGACGCTGATGACCGGCCTTGCGCAGGATCAGCATGCGATCACCATCGGCTTCGCCCTCGCCTCGCTCGGCTTCGGGCTGTTCCGTCCGGGTTTTACCGCCGGCGCCTCGCTGTCGGTCCCGCGCCGCGATCAGGGTGCGGTCGCCGGGATGACGGCGTCGATCAACGGATCGGCCTATATCATCTCGCCCGCGATCGGCGTGCTGCTCTACAACTGGCACCCGATGGTCGCTTACGGCCTGATGGCCGGCTTTTGCCTGTGGCTGGTGGCATGGGGCTGGTCCGCGCTCAGGCAGGACCAGCCCGCAGCCTGATCATGCCGCAGGTTCGTCCGGATGCTTCTGTTCGCGGACGGGCTTCAGCGTTCCGGGAGCAAAAAAGCCGATCGGATTGACGCTCATCGCCTGCTGCTTGATCTCGCCCTGGATCTTTTCGTAATCCTTTTCCATCGCCTCGGTCACCGAGGCGCGAGTGTCCTTCAGCGCGGTTTCGAAATCCTCCATCGTCACCGTGTCGCTGGCGATCGAACGCTTGAGCGCCGCCAGACCCGCGCGCCGCGTCAGATCTTCCAGATCGGCCCCGGTAAAGCGGTCGGTCCGGTCCGCCAGCACCGCCAGATCGACATCCTTGCCCAGCGGCATCTTGCCGGTCTGGATTTCAAGGATGCGCTGGCGTCCGCCCTTGTCGGGAACCGAGACATAGATCAGCTCGTCGAGCCGCCCCGGACGCAGCAACGCCGGGTCGATCAGATTCGGGCGGTTGGTGGCGCCAATGACGACAACCGACTGCATCTCCTCGATCCCGTCCATCTCGGCGAGGATCGTGTTGACGACGCGTTCGGTTACCTGCGGCTCGCCCGACGTCCCGCTGCCGCGAGCGGGCACCAGGCTGTCGAGTTCGTCGATGAAAATGATCGTCGGCGCGACCGCCCTCGCCCGCGCGAACAGCCGCGCAATCTGCTGCTCGCTTTCGCCATACCATTTGGAAAGCAGGTCGGACGATTTGATCGCGATGAAATTCGCGTCGGATTCGCGCGCCGCGGCCTTGGCGAGCAGCGTTTTACCCGTGCCCGGCGGTCCATAGAGCAGGAAGCCCTTGGCCGGACGGATGCCGAGCCGGCGGAACGCCTCGGGATGCTTCAGGGGCAGTTCGATACCCTCGATCATCTTGTCGCGCGCCGCGTCGAGCCCGCCGATATCGCTCCAGCGCGTTTTCGGCGCCTGCACCATCACCTCGCGCATCGCCGACGGCTGGACGCGCTTCAGCGCATTGTTGAAGTCCTCGCGCGTCACGCGCAGTTCGTCGAGCACCTCGGGCGGAATTGTCCCTTCCTCGAGATCGAGCTTGGGCATGATCCGCCGCACCGCCTCGATCGCCGCCTCGCGCGTCAGCGCCGCCATGTCGGCGCCGACGAAGCCGAAGGTCGTGCGCGCGAGCTCGTCGAGATCGACATCCTCGCCGAGCGGCATGCCGCGCGTGTGGATGCCCAATATCTCGCGGCGGCCTTTTTCGTCTGGTACGCCGATAACAATCTCGCGATCGAAGCGGCCCGGACGGCGCAGCGCCTCGTCGATCGAATCAGGGCGGTTCGTCGCCGCGATGACGACCAGATTCGTCCGCGGCTCGAGGCCGTCCATCAGCGTCAGGAGCTGGGCGACAAGGCGCTTCTCTGCCTCGCCCTGCACCTGCCCGCGTTTCGGCGCGATCGAATCGATCTCGTCGATGAACAGGATCGACGGCGCGGCCTTGGTTGCGGCCTCGAACACGTCGCGCAGCCGCTTTTCGGACTCGCCATAGGCGCTGCCCATGATCTCGGGCCCGTTGATCAGGAAGAATTGCGCGTCGCTTTCATTCGCCACGGCGCGCGCGAGGCGCGTCTTGCCAGTTCCCGGCGGCCCATGGAGCAGCACTCCGCGCGGCGGATCGACGCCGAGGCGCTGGAAGAGTTCGGGATAGCGCAGCGGCAGCTCGACCATTTCGCGGAGCTGATCGATCGTCTCGCCGAGCCCGCCGAGATCGTCATAGGTGACGTCGGTACGCCGAGCGTCCTGCGGCTCCTGATATTCGGGAAGCAGCTCGACCTCGGTATTCTCGTCGATGAAGACGACACCCTTGGGTGTGGCCGACACGACGAGCAGGCGCAGTTCGGTGAGCGCATAAGCCGGCGCGTTCAGCATCTGGCGCAATTGTGCGGGCATATCGCCCGACGGCAACTGCTGCTGGCCCGTCGTCGCGACAGTGTCTCCCGCGACGAGCGGGCGGCCGAAGAAGTTGCGCTTCAGCGCGTTCGCCGACCCCTGCAGTCGCAAATTCTGTTGTGCGGGCGCAAAGACAACGCGTGTGGCGGGCCGCGTCTCGACGCGGCTGAGCGACACCATGTCGCCGGCGCCCGCACCCGCATTGGCGCGCTGCAGGCCGTCGAGCCGGATGACTTCGAGCCCTTCGTCCTCGGCATAGGGCGCGACGACCCGCGAGGCGGTCTCGCGTTTGCCGCTGATCTGGATCACATCGCCCTCGGTCACGCCGAGTTCGGCCATTGCCGAGCGCGGAATACGGGCAATGCCGCCGCCGCTTTCCTCGGCTCGGGCGTTGGCCACCTGCAGTTTGACCTGTTTTTCTTTTACCGCTGCGTCGGCCAATGGGATTCTCCCGCAAAATCGTCAGAATGCGGAAGATAGGATGGTCGTTCCCGATTTTCGAGGCCTGTTAGCGACGCAATAAAGAAAGCCTTGCATACCGCACTGCACAAATTTTCTGGCATGTACCCGAGGGCCATGCCATCATAATTGTCGAGACGAACATGCCACGCCTTCCTCCCCTCAGCAGTATGGAGGCCTTTCTCGAGGTCGCCCGCCACGGCACGGTCAAGGCGGCCGCGAGCGAGCTTGGCCTGTCGATGCCTGCGCTGTCGCGACGAATCCAGACGCTCGAGCACGCCGTGGGAAGACCATTGTTCAATCGCCACCATCACGGATTGAAGCTCACCGAAAGCGGGCGCGAATTGCAGGATCAGCTATCCCCGATCCTCGACGATCTGCGCAGTGTGCTCGGCCGGGTCGGCAGCCCCGACGCATCGCTCCGGCTTCATCTCAACGTCCTGCCGCTGTTCGCGCAGCAGCGCCTCTTTCCGCGCCTGCCCGAACTCAGGCAGGCGCACCCCGAGCTGCACATCGACATCGACACCATGTCGCATGCCGAGGCGCGCCTCGGCGAAGGAATCGACGTGGCGATCGCCCTCGCCCGTTCGATCGACCCGGCCCTCTATGCCGCGCGACTCGATCAGGATCAGGTGTTTCCCATCGCGGCGAAGACCCTGCGCGACGAAGGCCGGACGATCAGTGTTCCCGAGCAGCTGCAGCGCCAGACCATCCTCGTTCACCGCGAGATGCCGGAGACCTTCTCCGAATGGAAAAAGGCGATCGGCATGCCCTATCTCGAGCCTGCAGGCGTCGACTATTTCGATTCGGGACCGCTGATGCTCGAGGCTGCAGCACAGGGAATCGGCGTCGCTTTCATGCATGGCCATCATTTCGACGACGCGCATGACCCGCGGCTGGTCCGGCTGTTCGATTTCGATGTCGACAGCCCGTACAGCTACTGGTTCGTATGCCGTCCGCGCGCGCTGAGACAGCCCGCGGTGAAGTTGTTCCACGACTGGTTGCTGGCGGCAAAGATATAAGGAAAATGGTGCTGCTGGACAGGATTGAACTGTCGACCTCGTCATTACCAATGACGCGCTCTACCACTGAGCTACAGCAGCAACCGTGATGCCCGCAAACGCATGTTCGCCGGGCAGGCGCGGCCTATGGCGGGACGTCCCTCGCCTGTCAAGGTGCGAGACTTGACGATACGCCGATTTCGCCGCATCGCGCCGCCGTGAGCAAGCAGCCCTCCCCCGCCGACCTCGAACGCGAACGCCGCCTCGCCGAAGCGCTGCGCGAGAATCTGCGCAAGCGCAAGGCGCAGGCGCGCGAGGCGAAGGCCGACGATCCGCCTAAAGGCTGACGGTCACCGTCACCGCATCGCCCTCGACAATCCCTTCGGCCTTTCGCACGGCCGCCTTGACCGGGAGCAGCCAGCCGCCGCTTTCGCGGTGCGGAAAGACCGAGGTGCTCCAGCTCGTATCACCGATTGTCGCACGGACTTTAGCCGAACCGAACCCCTTGCGCCCGTCGAGCCATTGCCCCCCGATCGCGGCGAGACGAATTCCGTCGGCAGCTTCACCTGCTATCGTCACAAAGAACCACGCTACGGGGGCGGTCACGGACTGCCAGCGCCAGAGGGATGTGGTGACGGTGAAATCTTCCAAGCCTATTTGGCCCCGACGGCCCGAACCGGGACCGGGATATTGCAAATGTCGGCGCCGCCCGCCGGCGTGATGAAGAACGGATCGCGCCGGTTCTGCCGCGCATCGGCATAGCGCGAGAAGCTGTCGCTCTCGGTCGACAGAAATTCGAACCTCGGCTGTTCGGCAAAGGGCAGTTCCGTCGCAAGACGGATTTTTTCAATCCCAACGCGCTGCGCTTCATCCTCGTAAAAACCGAGAGCGCCGGTACCACGCGGCAGGCTCGACAAATGCTCGATCCCGCTGATCACGCGTCCGACGACGGCGATATTCCGATCGAGATGGCGCGGCGCATGGCCGATCACGGCATAGAGCTCGGCACCCGTGCCGGTATCGGGCGACATGTTGCGACCCACCCCAACCATCGCATAGCAATGTACCGGCCAGATCGTGTCCTTTTTCCTGGCAACGGGCCATCCGTCCAGAAATCCCGCCTGGCTGCTATAGGCGTCTGTCGCCACCGGTGAGGAAAGCAGCCTTCGCGTCGTGCCGCCCTCGCCAGGCTGACCATGATAGGCAATGCGGGACGTCTCGTACCCGCTCTCCGGAATCGTCGCCAATCCCTCGGGCAAGGCCTTCTTCTCCGTCGCATCACCCCATTGCGCGACATAATTGTCCTGTACGCGATTGACACTCGTGCCGTCCCACCAATGCGCCGCGGCGAGCCTGCGGATGTTGCCGATCCACCCTTGGCTGAACGGCGCCGGCATCAGCTGGATCACGACGCGGCGGGGTTTCCCCTTCGCATCGGGCGCCAAGTCCATGACGAGCAGGTCCGAGGGCGCGATGGAAACCCAGTCGTCCGCAGGCGCAGCGGCGGCTATCTCACCTGGCGAGGGCACCGGCGCAGGTTCCTCGGCGTGGACGGGAAGGACGAGCGATGCCGCAGCCGCGGCCAGGAGCAGATGTTTCATGCTGCCTGTCTGCCACGCCCAATCGGCTTGCGAAAGCCCCGCCAAGCGATTAGGGCGCGCCTTCAATCCAGTGCATGCGGAGCGGTGGCCGAGTGGTCGAAGGCGCTCGCCTGGAAAGTGAGTATACGTCAAAAGCGTATCGAGGGTTCGAATCCCTCCCGCTCCGCCATAAAACCCGCGATCCGCGCTAGGGCCGGTACGGTATCGAATCCGGCGCGATCACCCCGACCTCGCGCGCATAGCGTTCCCACCCAGCGGCCAGTCTCTCGCGCCGCCCGGGTTCGGTCAGCGACAGATCGCGGGTTTCGCCCGGATCGTGCGCGATATCGAACAGGCGCCAGATGCCATCGCCGATATCGGTCAGTTTCCAGTCGCCCTGCCG
>Ga0209257_1004792_pt1 | contig 10078 bp, 8 predicted proteins | sample AraplaCvi_mCL_r2_FD_184277 | JGI IMG/M metagenome (GOLD analysis project Ga0209257, IMG submission 184277) | Arabidopsis root microbial communities from North Carolina, USA - plate scrape MF_Cvi_mCL_r2 (SPAdes) (version 2) | ecosystem: Host-associated > Plants > Roots > Endosphere | place: USA...
GATCACGTGCGGCACGTTCACCCCCTGCGCCTGCAGTTCGGCCAGGCGCCGCGCTTCGGTTTCCCGGGCGGCGTCACCGCCGCGGTGCGGCGGTGGGCGCAGCGCGTCCAGCTGGAAGCGGTTGGCCACGAAATTGAGCAGGCCCAGCGCGACCGCGCGGCTGCTTTCACCGTACTGCTTCAGCCAGGCGCGCTGGCCCTCGATGACAATGGGTTCGACCATGACACACCTCCAGAAATGCAAAACGGCCCCATCGGGGCCGTTTCGTGTGAACCGATTAACGTATTAATAACGCAGCAGCGCCGAACCCCAGGTGAAGCCGCCGCCGAAGGCTTCCAGCAGCAGCAGCTGGCCGCGCTGTACCTTGCCCGAGCGCACCGCCACGTCCAGCGCCATCGGCACCGAAGCGGAGGAGGTGTTGCCGTGCCTGTCCACGGTGACCACGACCTGGTCCATCGACATGTCCAGCCGCTTGGCGGTGGCTTCGATGATGCGCAGGTTGGCCTGGTGCGGAATCAGCCAGTCCAGGTCGGCCTTGGTCATGCCATTGGCGTCGAGGGTTTCATCCACGACCGAGTCCAGCGCCTTGACGGCGTACTTGAACACGTCGTTGCCCTTCATCAGGATCGCGCCGCGGGCCTGCTCGCCTTCGCCGAAGCCGGCCGAGACGCCCACCGGGTTCCACAGCAGCTCTTTCTTGCTGCCATCCGAATGCAGGTGGGTGCTCAGGATGCCGGTATCTTCGTCGGCCTTGAGCACCACCGCGCCCGCGCCATCGCCGAACAGCACGCAGGTGGTGCGGTCGTTCCAGTCGACGATACGGGTCAGGGTTTCCGCACCGATGACCAGCACATGGCGTGCATCACCGGAACGAATGAATTTGTCGGCCACGCCCAGCGCGAACACGAAGCCCGAACAGGCGGCGTTGACGTCGAAGGCAGGGCAGCCGCTCGCACCGAGCTTGGCCTGGATCAGGCACGCGGTGGACGGGAAGATCAGATCGGGGGTGGTGGTTCCCACCACGATCATGTCCAGCTGGGAAGCGTCGATACCGGCTGCTTCCAGCGCACGTACCGCGGCGTGGTAGCCGAGGTCGCTGGTGGTTTCCGTGTCGGCGGCGATGTGCCGCTCACGGATACCGGTGCGCGTCTGGATCCACTCATCGCTGGTGTCGACCATTTTCTCCAGATCCTGGTTGGTCAACACTTTTTCGGGCAAGTAACTACCAGTGCCCGCGATCCTCGAGTAGATCCGCTTGCTCATTGCATTTCCTGTAACGGAAGAAAGGGTAAAGGCCGCTGCCCGACCGGGCAGCGGCCCTCACACAGATCAATCTTCTTCGACGGCCGAGTTCGACTTGGTCGTGATCACCTTCTTGCCGCGGTAGAAACCGTCAGCAGTGATGTGGTGACGCAGATGCACTTCGCCGGTGGTCGGGTCGGTGGACAGCTGCTTGGCGCTCAGGGCGTCATGCGAACGGCGCTGGCCGCGGCGGGACGGGGTAACACGGGATTTCTGCACAGCCATGGGATTGCTCCAAACTCGGTTCGTTTTTGCTTCGTCGTATCGTCGCGCAGGACGCCAGCGCCCAGCACAGTCTTCGCTTTCGCCGCAGCCGCCGACGACAATCCGGCTGCTATTGTTTCTTCAGCGCCGCCAATGCCGCGAACGGATTGGCCTTGCTCTGTTCTTCTTCGGTCGGTGCCCAGTCCCGGTCCACCGCTTCACCCTCGGGTGACAGCGGCACCACCGGCACGGCCAGGACCAGTTCGTCCTCGACCAGGTCCAGCGGACGCAGGCTGCCGTCTTCGGGCACCAGCATCGCCTCGTACTCTTCCGGCAGCGACGACTCTTCGTCTTCGCTGCGGATCAGGCCGAGTCGCTGCTTGACCGACACCGGCAGCAGGAAGCGCTGCAGGCTGCGCTGACAGATCAGCGGCAGCGCGGTATCGATGGTCAGGTCCACATAGGATACCCGCAGGATGTCGTCGTGGCCGAATTCAAGCGCAAACGTGCACTTGCCCTCGGTATCGGCAACAAGGCCTTGCAGGCGGGTCATTTCTGCCAGTTCTACCTGACCGTCGAAGCACCTTCGTGCTGCGACCATCCGCCAGGCATCCAGCAATTCGGGCACGTTCGCGGACATAAGCCGCTGAATGTTAAGGATGCCGCCGGCGGTTGTCAATTACCCGCGACACGGGAGCCTGCGGTAGAGTGCCGCCCACCCCTGTCACCCCGGTATTGTCGCATGCTTCCCCTGCTGCTGGCCTCCACCTCCCGTTACCGCCGTGAACTGCTGGAACGGCTGGGCCTGCCGCTGGAGACGGCGCGGCCGGCGGTGGACGAATCCCCCGCCCCCGGCGAAGCGCCGCGTGCGCTGGCCGTCCGGCTGGCACGGGCCAAGGCCGCCGAGGTGGCCGCCCGCCACCCGGGGCGGTGGGTGATCGGCTCGGACCAGGTCGCGGACCTGAACGGGGCCCCGCTGGGCAAGCCTGGCGATGTCCCCGGGGCGCACGCGCAGCTGGCGGCGATGTCCGGGCAGACGGTGGCCTTCCATACCGCGATCTGCCTGGTCCGCGACGACCAGGTGCTGGAGGCCTGCGACCTGACCGAAGTCCGCTTCCGGGCACTGGGCGCGGACGAGATTGCCCGTTACGTGGCGGCCGAGCAGCCGCTGGACTGCGCCGGCAGCTTCAAGTGTGAGGGACTGGGCATCACGTTGTTCGAGGGGATCGACAACCGCGACCCGACCGCGTTGATCGGCCTGCCGCTGATCGCCCTCAGCGGGCTGCTGCGCCAGGCCGGCCATACCCTGCCCTGAGTCCCTCAGCGCAGCTGCAGGGCGCCCAGGCAGTCCGTTTCCAGCGGTCCGGTGGCCCAGCCCGTCCAGCGCCCACCCGCCCGCAGGGCCAGCCCCACCGGGCGCTCACCACACTGCAGGACCAGCCGCTTGGCGCTGCTGTCGGCATCGAAGTCGATGCGCCAGGCCGGGCCGCCCAGCGCATTTTCGACCGGGACCAGGGCGGCACCGCCAATGGCCACGCCCGTGCCGGCCAGCCCCGCCCGCTCGCCGCGCAGGTAGCGGGTTTCCGGCCAAGCGAACATCGAGATGCGCTGCGCCCGCACTACCGGCAGCGCGGACCGCAGTTCGCTCAACACGGTTTCGCCATGGACCTGGGCCGGATCCACGACGCCGGCCGCCACGGCGGTAGCGGTGGCGGACGCCACGCGCTGCATGCCCTGCCCCAGCATGCCCATCCAGACCGTACTGGGCAGCAGCGCGAGGGTCATCAGCAGGGCCAGGCCGGCGGTGCGGCGTGGGCGGCGCGGCCCGATGCGGACCACCGCCCACAACACCAGCCCGCACCAGAACAGCCACGACCAGAGCACGTAGCGCGGCGCGGAAAGCTGGTCGGGGTAGTCGAAGAAGTAGCCCATCCGCCCCAGCGCGATCAGCCCGCCCACGGCCAGCCCGAACCATGCCAGGGCCAACGCCACCACTTCACCGGCACCAGCGGTACGGCCGCGCTGCCAGCTGTGCCAGCTCATGGCCAGCAGGGTGGACACCCCGGCGAGCCCCAGCAGCAGGTGCGGCCAGCGCGCGCCCATCACCGGGCCGAACACCGATTGATAACCCCTGGCCACGCCCACGGCAGTGGCGCGGAGCGGTGCGACCGGCAACTGCTGCGCAATGGCCGGGTCCAGCAGCGGCCACGCCGCGTAGATGAAGGGCGACGCCAGCCAACGCAGCAGCAGGTCCAGCTGGCGCAGCGGCGCAAGTACGATATCGCTGCGCATGCCGGTGTTGCCCATGCCCAGGTGCACGCCCACTGCCAACGCGGCGCCGGCGGCCAGCACCAGCCAGTGCTGCCACGGCGCGCGGCGCACGACCAGCACCGCCGCAAAGCCGACGAATACCGCCACGCCACTGCCGAATGAGAACGTGGCGGCGATCCCGCACAGCGCCGCCATCGCGACACCCCGCCAACCACCCCGCAGCAGCGCCGCAACGCCGGCAACCAGCAGCGCGGTGATCAGGTAGGCATGCACGGTTTCATTGGCGTGGGTGAGCACGCGCTGGCTGCCCACCCAGAACAGCGACAACGCCGCTGTCAGCACGCCCGCGGCACGCACCACCGGCGCCGCCGCATCGCGACGCAGGATGCAGGCCATGCCCGCCAGTGACAGCACGGCCAACAGCATGCCGGTGATGATCTGCAGCCACTGGTTGCCCTGCAGCCAGACCAGTTCGGCGTAGCGCACCAGGTTGGGCAGGATCTCGCGATGGCCATTGTCCGAGGCGAGCACGTTGCGTGGCCACGGCAGCTCCAGCAGGCTCTGGGTAAAGCGCCACGGGTCGGCATACAGCACGCGCGGCGCCAGCCATGCCATGGCCGCCAGGCCCACGACGGTGACCGCGAGCGCGCTGCACCACAGCAGGCGGGTCAACCGTGCGAGAACGCGCGATTCAGTGGTGGCAGGTACGGCAACAGCGGGAAAGGCAGCAGCAGGCAACGCGTCGCGCATGGATCTCTTCTTCCGTGAAAAATGCCGGCGCGATCAGCGCGCGGGGACGATGAAGGATTGTTCCTGCCACTGCTCCACGCTGCCATCGTTGCCATACAGCGTCATGCCCAGCCAGTGCTTGCCGGGCGCGAGCTGGCGGGTGTCGAGCGTGGCATCGAAGGCCACGCGCGGGTGCTGGGGATCGGTGGAGATTTTCCACGCGGCGGTGATGTCATACGCGCGGCCGTACACCGCATCGCCCACCGGCTGGCCATCGATCGACAGCGCCACGCGCGACAGCCCTACGCCGTCCTTGAACGCCCATCCGCGCACTTCCATGCGCCCGGCCACCTTCTCATCCTGCAGGGGCGCATCCACCCAGGCCATGGCCGGGGTCACGCAGGGGCCATCGATGCGCTGCGCGGGCAGCTTGAACAGCAGGAAGCGCTGGTAGCCATGGTCCTGGCTGACCACGCGCGGCGGCGGCAACGGGCCCACCTGCGCGCAGATGTCGTGGTAGCGCTCCAGCAGGTCGCGGTAGCGCTGGTCACTGGGCGAGAGCACCAGCAGCATCGGCCCATCGCGCTGGCCATCGTGCAGCAGGCCCCACAGGCCCAGCTGTGCGGTGCGGCCGTGCTTGTCGTTGAGCGGGTGGCGCAGCACTTCGATGCGTGGATCGCGCAGCTGGAAGCCCAGCTCGGCTCCTACCTTGAAGTTGCCGGCCAGTACGCGCGTGCCCGGCGGCATGCCCGCCAGCTCCTTGCGCACCTCATCGGCCAGCGGCGCCCAGCCGGCAAAATTGCGCGGGTAATACTTGTCACCGGCCAGCTGCTCGCGAAGGCCCGGACTGGAGGCCACCAGATAATAGGAGAACGCCAGTGCCAGGCCTGCGCCGGCCAGCCACCAGCCGGTGCGGCGCAACCAGCGCGGCCAGCCATTGAGCACCACCGGCACTGCCACCAGCAGCGCCAGGTAGCCAGGCAACGGCCAATGGAAGCTGATGCGCTCCACGTCGGTGAAGAAGCCCAGTGCGAAGATCGCCAGCGTGGACACCGCACCCACCAGGCCGAAGTAGCGCCACTGCGCACGTGCGCCACCGCCGGAACGGGTGCCGGCCAATGCCACCTTCCACATCGCGATGCACAGGATCGGCGTGACCAGCATCGGCTGGATCACCAGGAACCACAAGCCACTCCACTGGAATGCCCACGGGTGGCGTTCGACCACCTGGAACTTCAGGCCGGCATCCTGGTTGTCGGCATTCCACGCCAGCAGCGGCAGCCAGGCCATCACGCCCACCGCCAGCGCGACCCACACGCGCGGGTCACGCAGCGTGCGCCGCCCCTGCGGCAACAGCAGCAGGGCAATGAAACCGACCACGATCACGCCGATGAAGCGGTAATGGCTCAGCGCGCCGATCACCAGCCCCAACGACAGCTTCACCGCCGCCGCCGCATCCACGTTGCGCAGCAGGCGCGCGCCGGCATCCAGGCACAGCACCGCCGCCAGCGCCATCGGTACATCGGGCACGGCCAGCATGCCCAGCGTGGCCGACAGGGGCATCAACAAGGTCAGGCTGCCCGCCTGCCAGCCCGCCACCGCGCCAAACCAGCGGGTGGCGATGCGCGAGACCATCCACGGCAGCATCGCGCCGATCGCCAGGAACGGCAGGCGCAGCGCCAGCACGTGGTTGCCGCCCAGCTCCACGCCCAGGCGCGCCAGCCAGGCGGTCAGCCCGGGCAGATCGGAATAGGCGGCGGCCAGGTGCTGGCCTTCCTGCCAATAGAACGCTTCGTCCACGAACAGGGGCAGACGCGCGGCCACCACGAGCTTGACGGCCGTGATGAGCGTCCACAACACCAAAAAAATTGTGCGTGCGCGTTGTTCGCCCTGCATTGCTCTATAGAATCGAAGGAATCATCGACACGAGACGAACATGGATACTTCGCCCCGCGTGCCCGCCATGCTACCCGAAGAACTGCGACAGTCCCTGCGCAACGCGCAGGACCAGGTCAATGGGCTGGTGCTGGGCAAGGCCCATGAAGTCCGCCTGGCATTTGTCGCGCTGCTCTCCGGTGGGCACCTGCTGATCGAGGACCTGCCCGGCCTGGGCAAGACCACGCTGGCCCACGCGCTGGCCTCCAGCCTGGGATTGGGCTTCCAGCGCGTGCAGTTCACCTCGGACCTGCTGCCCGCCGATGTGCTCGGCGTCTCGGTTTATGAGGCCGCCAGTCGCCAGTTCCAGTTCCATCCCGGCCCGGTCTTCACGCATGTGCTGCTGGCCGATGAAATCAACCGCGCGCCGCCGCGCACGCAGAGCGCGCTGCTCGAAGCGATGGCCGAGCAGCAGGTCACCCTTGATGGCGTGACCCATCCACTGCCCGATCCCTTCTTCGTAATCGCCACCCAGAACCCGGTGGATCTTTCGGGCACGTTCCCGCTGCCCGATTCGCAGCTGGACCGCTTCCTGCTGCGGCTTGCATTGGGCTATCCCAACCCCGAATCCGAACGCGAGCTGCTGCGCGGCACCGACCGTCGCCACCTGATCGCACAGGCCACCGCCTGCCTGGATGACAACCAGGTGCGTGCCCTGCGCGATGCGGTCAGCCAGGTGCATGCCAGCGAAGCGCTGATCCAATACGTACAGGCACTGCTGGCGCGCAGCCGCCAGCACGCCGGCGTGCGGGTCGGCCTGTCGCCGCGCGCGGGACTGGCGCTGCTGCGTGCGGCCAAAGCGCATGCCCTGCTGCTGGGCCGCACCCACGTGGTGCCCGAAGACGTGCAGACGCTGTTCATCGCGGTGGCCGGACATCGGCTGGTGCCCGAAGCCGAGGCCAGCACCGGACCGGCGCTGGCCCGCGCCATCCTCCAGACCGTTCCGGTGGACTGAGTGCGCAGCGGCTGGGGAGACCGCTGGCGCAGGCTGGTATTGATGGCCCGGCCACGGCAGCCGGAGAGCCTGCCGCGCCGCGTGGACCGCCGCCGCATCTACGTGCTGCCGACCCGCTTCGGCCTGTTCGTGGCCCTGTTGCTGGGGACGATGCTGCTGGGCGCGCTGAACTACAACAACAACCCGGCGTTGCTGCTGGCGCTGCTGCTGGCCACGGTAGCCGTTGCCAGCGCGCTCAGCGCGCACCTGCAGTTGTCGGGCCTGCAGATCGATGCGGTGTCGGCCGAACCGGTGGTGGCCGGCGCCACGCTGCGCCTGCGCATCAACCTGTCGCGTGCCGATACGCGCGTGCGTCGCGGCCTGATGCTGGCGCTGGGCGACAGCCAGGGTTACGGCCACCTGGTGGATACCGACCAGATCGAAGTGGACCTGTTGCTGCCCACCACGCGTCGCGGCTGGGTGGACGTGGACCGCATCCGCATTTCCACCACCCAGCCGCTGGGGCTGGTGCGGGCATGGTCATGGGTGTGGCCGGACACGCCGTTGCTGGTCTACGCCGCGCCCGAGCAGCAGCCACCGCCGCTGCCCGAGGGCGATGGCGACCCGCTGCACACCCGCGTGCATGCCAGTGGCGATGAACTGCACCAGCTGCGCCCCTACCGGCCGGGCGACCCGCAGCGAAGCATTTCCTGGAAGCACTCCGCACGCCGCGACACGCTGCTGGTACGCGAGTACGAGAGGCCGCTGGGCGTGGACGTGCTGCTGGACTGGCGGCAGATGGGTCCGCTGCCGCAGGAAATGAAGATCTCGCGGCTGGCGCGCTGGGTCGACCTGGCCGAACGCGAAGGCCGCCGTTACACGCTGCAGCTCCCCGGCCAACCGCCGCTGGGTCCCGGCCAGGGCAGCAGCCACCACCACCTCTGCCAACGCGCACTGGCGCTGATGCCGCATGGCTGACCCTTCCGCCCCGCTGCTGTCACCCGCCGCCCGCCGCTGGACCCTGGCCAGCGCGGCGCTGGCCCTGGTGCCACTACTGCTGCAGCTGCCGCCGCTGCTGGCCAGCGTGTTCGCCGTGGCGGCGGTGCTCACCGCACTGGCGTCCGGGCAACGCGTGCTGCCCGGTCCGGTCCGCGTGCTGCTGGTGCTGGGCATGCTGGCCGCGATCTACTGGCAGATGGGCGCCCGCCCGGGCCGCGATACCGGCTGTGCGCTGCTGGCGGCGATGCTGGCACTGAAATCCAGCGAGCTGCGCAGCCTGCGCGATGCGCGCAGCCTGCTGGGCTTTGCGCTGTTCGCCCCGTTCGCTGCGTTCCTGCTCGACCAGGGCCCGCTGACCATGGGCCTGGCGGTACTGGCGGCGCTGGCCACGCTGCTCACCCTGCAGCGCCTGGCCCGCGCGGAAGGGCATGCGCCCGGCGCGACGTTGGCCGAACAGCTGCGCGGGGTGGGCAAGCTGGTGGCGCTGGGCCTGCCGCTGGCGCTGGCCGCGTTCTGGCTGTTCCCGCGGCTGAGCGAGCCGCTGTGGGGGCTGCCGGACCGCGCGGTGGGCAAGCCCGGCCTGTCCGACCACATGGAACCTTCCGAGTGGCTGGACCTGATGGCCGATGATGCCACCGCGCTGCGGGTGAGCTTCATCGGCGCCGCGCCCCCGCCTCAGCAGCGCTACTGGCGCGGCCCGGTGATGACCCGCTTCGACGGTCGGCGCTGGGACCGCGATCCCTACAGCGAGCGACGCCCGCCACCGCCGGTGACCCGCGGCGCGGCGCGCTGGGACTACCAGATCGATTACGAGCCCACCGACCGCCGCCAGCTGGTGGCGCTGGACCTGCCCCTGCAGGCACCGGCCGGCACCACGCTGGATGGCACCTACAGCCTGCGCAGCGATCGCAACCTGTCGGCACTCACCCGTTGGCGGCTGCAGTCGGCCCCGGCGGCGGCATACACCGAGCCCCTCAGCGCGTTCCAGCGCCAGCTGGCGCTGCAGCTGCCGCCCGACCTCAATCCGCGCACGGCGGCATTGGGCCGGCAGTGGCGGCAGGAGGCGGGCAGCAATGATGCAGCCATCGTGGCGCGGGCGCTGGACTGGGTCCGCTCGCGCTTCGCCTACACGCTGTCCACGCCGGAACCTGGACGCAACAGCGTCGATGAGTTCCTGTTCGACCAGCAGGCCGGCTACTGCCAGCACTTCAGTTCGTCCTTCGTGGTGCTCATGCGCAACGCCGGCATCCCCGCACGGGTGGTCACCGGCTTTGCCGGCGGCCAGCGCAATCCCTATGGCAACTATTACGTGGTGCGGCGCATGGATGCCCATGCCTGGGCCGAAGTGTGGCTGCCGCAGCGCGGCTGGGTGCGGGTGGACCCGACCGCGGCGGTCGCCCCGGAGCGCATCTATGACACGCTCGAAGACCGCCTGGGCGACGGCGCCGGCACCGCACTGGAAAGCCGCTGGCTGCAGCTGGGCCAGGTGGGCGACTTCCTGCGCCAGGGCTGGAACGACCTGGTGCTGTCCTTCGACGCCAACCGCCAGCGGGAACTGCTGCGCCCGTTCGGCATCGACGCGCTGGCACCGGCACAGCTGGCGGCCATTTTCATTGCCTTCGCAGGCGCCGCGCTAGGCTGGATGGCATGGCTGCTGGCCCGAGGGGAGCGCGAGCGCGATCCCCTGCTGCGGGCCTGGCACCG
>Ga0209257_1004794_pt1 | contig 10077 bp, 6 predicted proteins | sample AraplaCvi_mCL_r2_FD_184277 | JGI IMG/M metagenome (GOLD analysis project Ga0209257, IMG submission 184277) | Arabidopsis root microbial communities from North Carolina, USA - plate scrape MF_Cvi_mCL_r2 (SPAdes) (version 2) | ecosystem: Host-associated > Plants > Roots > Endosphere | place: USA...
AGATCGATGTCGCGGTGATCTCGTTCGGCGCCAACGACGTGCAGGGGATCATCACCGACGAGGGCAAGCACGCGCCCTTGATGGGCGATCGGTGGAAGGCCCAGATCGGCAAGCGGATCGAGCGTTATGTCGCGCTGCTCCGCAAGCACGATGCCCTGGTCTATTGGGTGGGCCTGCCGCCGATGCGCGATCCCGCGTTCGAGGCGCAGGTGAGCGCGATCAACGCTTTCTACGCCGCCGAGATGACCAGGCTGGAGGTCCCGTTCCTCGACAGCCGCCCGGTCGTGTCGGACGCCAGGGGCGCCTATGCGGCCTATCTTCCCGACCCGAAGACCGGCGAGCGTACGCTCGTCCGCGCCGGGGACGGCGTCCACATGTCGATGACCGGCTATATCTGGATCACCCGCAGCCTGGCGGGGCGGATCCGTGATTATGTCGATGCCACAAGGACGATCGCGGAGCCGGCGCCCAAGGATGCCGACAAGTGATCGCGCTCGCCACGCTACTGCTCGGCGCAACCCCTTGCCTGGGACCCGCCTGCAACTTCGATACGCTCAAGCCGCTGGCGGCAAAGCTGGCCGCGGCGCGGGCGCCCACGCCCGGCGTGCCGCCCGTCCATATCCTCCAGATCGGCGACAGCCACACCGCCGGCGACGCACTGACCGGTGCCTGGCGCGACCTGCTCCAGGCCGCGACGGGCGGCGGCGGTCGCGGCGTGCTGGCACCCGGCCGGCCCTATGCCGGCTATCTCACCCGCGGCGTGACCGTGTCGATGTCGCCGGGCTGGCAGGTCGCGGCGAGCTTCGGTCCGGGATCGGCGGCGCCCCGTCCGCCGCTTGGCCTGTCGGGCTTCACCCTCACCTCGACCATGCCCGGCGCGCGCATGGGGCTGGTGGCGGAGCCATTCATGGCATTCGACCGGTTCGTGCTCTGCGCGATGGCCGGCCCCGCGGCTGCCGGCGTCACGGTGCGCACCGGGGCCGGAGTCGAGACGGTCGGCCTGGTTGCCGATACCGTCAGGCCGCGCTGCACGACGCTGCGCTGGGACATGCCGCAAACCGCGGTCGAGGTGATCGCCGATGCGGGCCCGGTGACGATCACGAGCTGGGCCAGCTTCCGCTATGAAGGCGGCGTCGCGCTCTCCAATCTCGGCATCGTCGGATCGCAGCTCCAGCACTTCGCCCGCACCGACCGCGATGTGCTGACCAACGAGCTGCGGGCCTATGCGCCCGATCTCATCGTGCTGGCGTTCGGCACGAACGAAGGCTTCGCCCCGCATTTCGATGCCGATGGCTACCGGGCAAGTCTGATCGAGCAGGTCGATCGGCTGCGTGCGCTTGCCCCTGGCGTGCCGATCCTGCTGCTCGGCCCGCCCCATGCGCTCAGCCGCAATCCTGCCCTCAGGCACAATGCGGAGGGCGTGCTGGTCGGTTGCGCCGCTGCCGATCCAGCCAAGCCGCCCCTGTTCGAGCCGCCGGCGCTCGGCCGGGTCCGCGCGATCCAGAGCGAAGTCGCGCAGGAGATGGGCTTCGCCTGGTGGGATTGGGCGGCGCGGATGGGCGGGCCCTGCAGCGCCACCCGCTGGGTCAGCAATGGCTGGCTGCGCGGCGACTATGTCCACCTCACCACCACCGGTGGCCGGGCGCTCGCGTCGCTGCTGCAGGCCGATCTCGACCAGGCGCTGGAGGCGCGCTGACCATGTTGTTCCCCACGCTGAGCTTCGGCCTGTTCTTCCTGCTTGTCTTCGCCCTGACCTGGAGCACCACTTCGAACGACTGGCGCAAGCTGGTCCTGCTGGTCGCCAGCTGGATCTTCTACGGCGCGTGGGACTGGCGCTTCGTGCCGCTGCTGATCGTCTCGGCGGTGATGAACTGGGGCGTCGCGGCGCTGATCGCGCGCGATGGCGACCGGAAGCGGCGCAAGGCGCTGATGCTCGGCGGGGTGGTCGCCAACCTGGTGATGCTCGGCTTCTTCAAATATTTCGACTTCTTCGCCGAACAGGCCGGCAGCCTGCTCGAGCTGCTCGGCGTCAGGCAGGATCCGGCGCTGATGCAGGTGATCCTGCCCGTCGGCATCTCCTTCTTCACCTTCCAGGGGATCAGCTATGCGGTCGACGTCTACAAGGGCAGGGTGCCCGCGGCGCGGCTGCTCGACATCCTGTTGCTGATGTCCTTCTTTCCCCATCTCGTCGCCGGCCCGATCGTCCGCGCGTCCGACCTAGTGCCGCAGTTCCAGCAAAAGCCGCAGCTCAACCGCAGCATGGTGACGATGGGGCTGCTGCTGATCGTTTGGGGCCTGTTCAAGAAGGCGGTGATCGCCTCCGAGCTCGCCACCGCATTCGTCGATCCGGTGTTCGAGGCGCCGATGATGCACGGCCGGATCGACCTGATCCTCGCCGCCTATGGCTATGCCGTGCAGATCTATTGCGATTTCTCCGCCTATTCGGACATGGCGATCGGCATTGCGGCCCTGCTCGGCTATCGCTTCCCGCGCAATTTCGATCGGCCCTATCGCTCCGCCTCGCTCCAGGAATTCTGGCGGCGCTGGCACATCAGCCTGTCCCGCTGGCTGCGCGATTATCTCTATATCGATGCGCTGGGCGGCAATCGCGGCGGCAAGGCGCGGGTCTATCGCAACCTGATGCTCACGATGCTGCTCGGCGGGCTGTGGCACGGCGCGGCCTGGACCTTCGTGATCTGGGGCGGGCTGCATGGCGCGGCGCTCTGTGTCGAGCGCTGGTGGTCGCGCGCGAGCCTGACCAAGGCCTGGGTGCTGCCGCACTGGGCGAAGGTGGCGCTCACCTTCCATATCGTGGTGCTCGGCTGGATCTTCTTCCGCGCATCGAGCTTTGGAGACGCGATCGCCTATCTCGGTGGCATCTTCGCGCCGCAGGTCGACACGATGACGGTGACGCCGCTGGTGGTCGTGCTGATCCTGTTCGGCCTGGCGATCCACGCGCTGCCCTGGGATGCGATGCAGCGCGCGGCCGAACGCCTGCGCACCCTGCCTGCGCCGGCATTCGCGCTGGGCCTCGCCGCGACGATGCTGGTGGTCGATGCGATGCGCTACGAAGGCGTCGCGCCCTTCATCTATTTCCGGTTCTGAGAGGATTGCTCCAATGGAAGCGCGCATCCGCGACAGTTATGAATTCCCTACCGACCTGGCCGAGGAAGCCGATACGCGCGGTGCCCTGGGCTGGACGATCGGCGTGATCGCGACGACTGCTATAGTCCTTGCCCTTACCAATGCCGGGGCGATCAGCGGCTGGGCCTCGAGCTTCGATCCGCAGCCTGGCGTGATCGTGCTGGTCCATGCCGCCGACGGCTGGGACGAGGCGACCGCGCGGCTCGGCCTCGGCGCACCGCATGCGCGCATGCACAGGGCATGGAAGCATATGGAGCAGGCCCGCTGGTCGGGTGGCGGCCCGGTGGTCGAGCAGGCGGCGCTCGATGCGTCAGCACCCGAGCAGCGATAGGGGGATCGGCGGCCCGCGGCTCTCGACAAGGCCGCCCGTAAAGCGGATGGGGGCATACCGGACTCGATCCCCGGGTGTTGGCGAAAGGCTTTGAGATGACCGCTGGAGTGCTTCCCGATCTGAACCTCTATATCGGTGGCGAGTGGCGCGGCCCCGCAGGGCGCGAGACCCAGCCGGTGCTCAACCCGGCGACCGGCGAGACGATCGGTGAATTGCCGCTGGCGACCAGCCAGGACCTGGCCGATGCGCTCGAGACAGCGGAGCGCGGCTTCGCGGCCTGGCGCGCGACCCCGCCCGAGCAGCGCGCCGCCGTGCTGCTGCGCACCGCCGCGCTGCTGCGTGAGCGCGCCGAGGAACTGGCCCAGATCGCCACGCTCGAACAGGGCAAGCCGCTGGCCGAGGCGCGGGGCGAGGCGCTCTATTCCGCTGCACTTCTGGAATTCCATGCGGGCGAGGCGCTGCGCAACTATGGCAAGGTGCTGCCGCGTGCGCCGGGCCTGCGATCGCTGGTGCTCAAGCAGCCGGTCGGCCCGGTCGCGGCCTTCTGTGCCTGGAATTTCCCGGTGATCAATCCGGTCCGCAAGATCTCGCCGGCGCTGGCCGCGGGCTGCTCGGTGATCCTGAAGCCGAGCGAGGAAACGCCCGCCAGCGCCATCGCGGTGATGAAGTGCTTCCAGGATGCGGGCCTGCCCGGCGATGTCTGCCAGATCGTGTTCGGCGTGCCCGACACCGTCTCGCGCACGCTGCTCGCCTCGCCGGTCACCCGCAAGCTCAGCTTCACCGGCTCGGTGCCGATCGGCAAGCATCTGATGAAGCTCGCATCCGACACGGTGATGCGGATGACGATGGAGCTGGGCGGCCATTCGCCGGTGCTGGTATTCGACGATTGCGATCTGGAGAAGACGCTCGACACGCTGGTCGCGCACAAGTTCCGCAATGCCGGCCAGGTCTGCGTCTCGCCGACCCGCTTCTATGTGCAGGAGGGCATTTACGATCGCTTCGCCGCCGGCTTTGCCGAGCGCACCGGGCGGATCAAGATGGGCGACGGGCGCGAGGCGGGCATCAATATGGGTCCGACCGCCAATCCGCGCCGTCCCGGCACGATCGAGGCACTGGTGGAGAATGCCCGCAGCGCCGGCGCCAAGCTGCTCGCCGGCGGCGGGCGCGGCGAGGGCGAGGGCTTCTTCTTCCAGCCGACCGTGCTCGGCGACGTGCCGATCGAGGCCGCGGCGATGAACGACGAGCCCTTCGGCCCGCTCGCGCTGCTCGCCCGTTTCGGCAGCGTCGAGGATGCGATCGGCCACGCCAACCGCCTGCCATACGGCCTCGCCGCTTATTGCTTCACCGAGAATGGTCGCCGGCAGAACCTGCTCGCGGACTCGGTCGAATCCGGCATGGTCGTGATCAACAATGTCCGTACCTCCTGGCCCGACGCGCCGTTCGGCGGGATCAAGGAAAGCGGCTTCGGTTCGGAAGACGGCCCCGAGGGCGTGGAAGGCCATATGATCACCAAGGCGGTTCATATGAGCTGAGCGTCGACCGCCTGTGACCGGCAGGTCACGGGCGCACGATGCCCATAGCTGGAAAGCCGTCGACGAAGATCTTGCTGCCCCGCATAAAAATTGTGCGGGGCAGCACGGAAGCGATCGGCCCATGGCTCTAGCGCTCCATAGGCACGGCAAATCAGCCGCGTCCGAAGGGGCTCGCAATGACTTCCAGACATCGTTCAAACCCAGTTCTCTCCATCCGTTCGCGCGCGCTCCTGCTCGCGTCCGCAGCGATTGCGCTGCAGCTGCCGGTTGCGGCCCATGCGCAGGCCGATGCCGCGCAGAACCCGGCAAGCGGGAACGGAGTCGTGCGTGGCCGGGTCTTCAGCGAAGCGACCGGAACCTATGTCAGCAACGCGCAGATCAGCGTCGACGGCACCAGCATCACCACGATTTCGGAAGACGGCGGCGACTTCACGCTGACCGGCATTCCCGCCGGCGCCGCGAACCTCACCATCCGCTATGCCGGTCTCGAGGACAGTCATGTCAGCGTTGTGATCGATGCGGGGCAGGCGGCGCGCGTCGATGTCAGCATGAAGGCGCAGGCCATCGCCGACCATGGCCGGGATTCCGAAGCGATCGTCGTGAACGGCGCGCGTTCCGGCGAGGCGGCCGCGCTGATGCAGCGCCGCGCGGCGATGAACGCGGTGGAATCGATCGACGCGGACGCGTTCGGCGCGCTGACGATGAACGACGTCGGCGAGTTCATGAAGAACATGCCAGGCATCTCGCTCGATTATGTCGAGGTCGATACCGATGCGGTGCGCATCGGCGGGCTCGATTCCAAATATTCCACCTTCACCCAGGACGGCGCCCGCCTGGCCTCGGCGAGCCCGAGCAGCCGCCAGTCGAGCTTCACCCAGATGTCGATCACCGGCATCACCCGGATCGACCTCAACAATACGCTGACCGCCCGCATGGATGCCGACGCGCCGGGCGGCAACGTCAACCTGATCTCCAAATACGCCTTCCTGCTCAAGAAGCGGCTGCTGCAGGTGCAGCTGACCGGCGTGGCGACCTCGGACTCGACGCTCGGCACCTATTACGCGCCGGATGACCGCAAGCACGCAACGGTCTTCCCGGGCGGGCAGATCAGCTACGCGGACGTGTTCCTGGGGGGCAAGCTCGGCATCGCGCTGAACGGCAGCTACAACGCCAACTACGTCCAGCAGGACCGCGTCCAGACCGACTGGGCCTATTACAGCGGCACCAACAAGGACTCGAAGGGCGCCCCGCTTGCGGGCCAGGTGCTGCCTTATCAGACGATGTGGCGTGCCGGACCCAAGTTCACCCACCGCGCCGCGTTCAACGGCGCGCTCGACTACAAGTTCAGCGACAAGCTCGCCTTCTCGCTGCGCGGCGGATATTCCTTCTACGACGTCGAATATTACAACGGCTACACGTACCTGAAGTACGGCAGCACGACGACGAGCTATGTCGATACGGCCAAGTCCACGGCCACCCATCTCGTGGTGCCGCAGAACGCCAATGCCGGCGTCGATACCGAATATTCGCACCGCTACAATCCGCAGCACGTCGTAACGGCGAACCCCAAGCTGGAATACAAGGGCGACACCTTCGAGGTCGCGCTGCGCGGCAGCTATTCCTATGCGGCGACCAATTTCGAGAGCGACGGCTTCTTCCAGCGCAACGACACGCAGGACAAGAATCTGGGCTTCACCCTGGACCGCGAGGATACCGAGACCCCGGCCTACACTCTGACGCAGACCGCCGGAAAGTCCTGGTCCGATCCCGCCAACTGGACGGCTGTGAATTCGGCGACGTCGATCCGCTATCCGGTATCGAACACCAACAGCGCCCAATATGGCGGCAATCTCGATCTCAAGAAGAAGCTCGATGCCGGCGCGGTGCACCTCGAGATGCTCGGCGGCGTCGGCATCCGCACCAATCGCTGGCAGACCAATGAAGGCGGCTACACCTCGTACAACTATGTCGGCGCAGCGCTCGGCGGCCCGGCTACGCTACCGGCCACCAACAATTACCAGTTCCTCATCCAGGGCTTCGACGCCGGCAATTTCAACAGCCAGGGCTGGCGCGCCGACAACAACTATGCCGCCTATGACCTGTTCGTGGCGCATCCCGAATATTTCAAGGAAGACGTCACCGGCGGGCTGACCCGCAAATATACCTCCAACCACGAAGTGCGCGAGACCATCAAGGCAGCCTATGGGGAATTGCAGGGCGGATGGGGCCGGCTCCGTTTCGACATCGGCCTGCGCTTCGAGCACACGCAGGAGGGCGCGGCGGTCGTCCAGTCGCGCGCGTTCAATGCGGCGGCGTGCGGCTGCGCGTCGGGCACCGTCGATGCCATCAACTATCAATATTATAACGGCCAGCAGCTCTGGAATCGTTCTAGCTACGACAATTGGTTCCTCAGTGGCGGACTGAAATACGACATCAACCGCAACACCGTCGCCCATTTCGCGGCGAGCCAGGCGATCCTGCGCCCCGACTATGGCAATCTCGGAGGCGCGCTCACCGTCAACGATACCGCGCTCACCGTTTCGGCGCCCAACCGCAACCTGAAGCCCGAGCAGGTCACCAAATACTTCTTCAGCCTGCAGCATTATCTGCCGCACGCCGGCATCGTTGCCGTCTCGGCTTATCGGCTCGACGTGAAGGACATGCAGTACAGCGCCAAGGTCACCGATCCGGCGCTGGTTGGCCTGCCCGACGACTATAACGGCTACCAGATCACGACGACGCTCAACCAGCCGGGCGTCAGCTCCACCAACGGCGTGATCTTCGAATACAGCCAGCAGCTGACCTTCCTGCCGGGTGCGCTGAAGGGCCTCGGCGTGCGCGGCTCCTTCACCTATGTCGATCCCGACGGTCCCCGCGTCTCGACCCCGGATTATTCGGCCAACTGGGCGGTCCGCTACAATCGCGGTCCCTTCGACGTGCAGATGACGGGCAGCTATATCGGTACCTACCGCACCAGCGCGCTGACCAACACGCCGACCACCGCGACCAACGGCATCCTCTATCATAACGAGCGGACGCTCTGGAACCTGTCCGCCTCGTACCGGCTCAACAAGACCTGGTCGCTGCAGGTCGCGGGGCGCAACATCTTCAACGCGCCGGACATCGTCTATTCGAACGTCCGTAGCCGGGTGCAGCTCTACAGCATCTACGGTTCGATGTGGAGCGCCGCAGTGAAGGCCAGCTTCTGAGTTCCCCCACTGTCCCGCGGCCGCGGCGGTGTGCAAGTGGTCGCGGGACCTTTTCGAATTTCCAAGGAGATCCCATGGTGTTGACGATCGATCGCCGCAGCCTCGTCCTGGGCGGCAGCCTCGGGCTCGGTGCAATGCTCTTTCCCGCCGGGCGTGGGCTGGCGGCGGTGCTGGAGGGCAGGGGCTTCACCCATAGCGTCGCGAGCGGTGAGCCCGGGACCGATTCCATGCTGTTCTGGACGCGCTATGTCGGCGCGAGCGACGATGCGTTCGTACGCCTCGATGTCGAAGTCGCGCTCGATCCGGAGTTCGCCAAGGTCGTTGCCGGCGGTACCTTCCGCACCGGCGCGTTCCGCGACTGGACGGCGAAGATCACCGTCGACGGACTGAAACCCGGGACCGTCTATTGGTACCGCTTCGTGGCGCCGGACGGCAGCAAGTCGCCGGTCGGTCGGACCAAGACCCTGCCGGAGGGCAAGGCCAATCGCTTCGGGCTCGCGGTGTTCTCCTGCTCGAACCTGCCCAATGGCTGGTTCAACGCCTATGGCCATGCCGCGCAGCGCAGCGACCTAGACCTGTGGCTGCACGTCGGCGACTATATCTACGAATATGATAATGCGCGCGCCAAGCCGATCGAAGGCCGCCGCGTCGAGCCCGACAACGAGATCATCGCGATCGCCGACTATCGCCTGCGCTATGCCCGCTACCGTGCGGACCCGGACCTGCAGAAACTCCACCAGGTCGCACCGATGGTCGCGCTGTGGGACGATCACGAATCTTCCAACGACAGCTGGGAGGGTGGGGCGCAGAACCACCAGCCGGCGACCGAGGGCGACTGGAACCCGCGCCGTGCCGCCGCGATGCAGGTCTATCGCGAGTGGATGCCGGTGTCGGACGAGCCGTGGAAGGCCTATCCGCTCGGCACGCTCGGCACGCTCTACCGCACGGAGTCGCGGCTGCTGGCGCGTACCCGCCAGGCCGATATCGGCGCCGCATACAAGGCCTCGAACCCCGACGCCGCCCTCGCGGCCTTCCGCGACGGCGCGTGGCAGGACCCTGCCGCCACGATGCTCGGCACGACCCAGGAAAGCTGGCTCGCGCACCAGCTCAAGGCCAATGTGCGGACCTCCGCATGGCAGCTGATCGGCATGGGCACGATCCTCGGCCGCACGGTGATGCCTGCCCAGGCGGTGGACTGGCTGCGTGCCGGCTCGAGCGAGGGCACGATCAACAATTTCCGCAACAGCATCCGCGCCGCCAAGGCCGGTCTGCCGATGTGGATGGACCGCTGGGACGGCTATCCCGCCGGGCGCTCGCGCCTGCTCAAGGCCGCGCAGGCGGCGGATGCCGACCTGGTGATGCTGTCGGGCGACAGCCACAATGCCTGGGCCTATGCGCTGACCGAGGGCGGCAAGCCCGCCGGCGTGGAGTTCGCCGGCCAGGCGGTCACCTCGAACGGCATGGAGGGCAGCTGCGGTGCCGATCCCAGCATCGTCGCCCAGGGCTTCGTCGCGGCCAATCCCGAGCTCAAATGGGCCGATACCAGCCGGCGCGGCTATATGATGATCGAAGTCACGCCGCAGCGGGTGACCGGCGAGTGGCAGTTCCTCAAGACGATCACCGAGCGGAACACCGAACTCTCGGGCACGCATCGCATGCAGGTCGAGCGCGGGCGGCGAGTTTTCGCGAGCTGAGATTTCGAATGTGGAGGCTGGCGATAACCGTACGGAATAGCGCCAGCCTCTCGTGCGGCCGCGCGGGAAGGAGATATACTCAGACTGTCATATTCGCCGCCTAACGGAGTGCCGACTCACCAGCCGGTGAGATCGGGACGCACCCTGCAGGGATGGCTGATGCACGC